>Ga0194133_10003618_pt1 | contig 21728 bp, 15 predicted proteins | sample TA2KigOf40mmetaG_FD_155448 | JGI IMG/M metagenome (GOLD analysis project Ga0194133, IMG submission 155448) | Freshwater microbial communities from Lake Tanganyika, Tanzania - TA2015055 Kigoma Offshore 40m | ecosystem: Environmental > Aquatic > Freshwater > Lake | place: Tanzania: Lake...
CGAGCCCAAAATGGCCAGAAGCCAGGCAACAACGAGTTTGGTATTCTTCATATTGGATTTGGGAGAGGATTCTTTGGTTTGAGGTTGGGCGGTCTTGGGTGGGGCGGGCGGCGGGGCGGACGGGGCCTCCGGCGGCGCGCGCGAGGGCGTGCTCCGCTGGATCATCACGGCGCCCGTCTGGGGATCCTCGACCACGATGAGTCCGGTCTTCGCGACCATCCGCTCGATCGCCTCACGCGCGGTGCATTCGGCAACCACCGGATTGGTCTTCACCCCGCGCACCGTCGGCACGACGTAGAGGATCTGCTCGCCCGACTGCTGGACGTACCGCTGGAGCGTCACCGTCGCGTCGCCCGCGGGAATGTCGTAGCTCCGCTTGGCGGCCGCGGGCGTGGAAATCGACGGCGGTGCCGCCGGCGCCAAGGCCGCGAGTACGAGCATCAACACCAGCCGGCGCAGGGCATCAACCGAGCGGCACATGCGGAGAAAATACGGGGTGACGGTTTGCAGCATCCAGGAACGGCCGGGGGCGGCGGCAGGATCCGCGCATTGGGCCGTTCATGAATTCAGACGAAGCACGGGCGAAGTCGGGCTATGGGTTTTTTCGCGGGGCGCGAAAAAACTAGTCGCGACGGCGCGCGTCCGGAGATTTGCGGAGGACGATGCGGCTCGGGGTCGGGCGCTCCACGCTGATGTCGCCGCCGGAGGCGAGCAGGCGCACGAAGGCGTCGACGTTCTCGGCGCGGAAGCTGCCGCCGATCGGCAGCGTCGCAAGTTCGGCCTCGGCCAGTTCGAGTTGCACCGGATTGCGGCGATTGAACTGGGCGATCGCCTCGGCCAGCGGCGTATCGACAAACACCAGACGCGGCCCCTGCCACGCCAGCGCCGCGCGCAGCGCCTCCGGCGCGACCTTTTCCACGACGAGCGGTGGAACCGGCGCCGCCGTCGGTTGGACGAGCGCCAGCGGAACCACCACCCGCTCGTTCGCACCCAGTTCGGTGGCGAAAACCGGCGCCGTCCCGGCGGCAGGCCGTCCTCCGGCCTCCGGGGTCCGGCTTCCAACCTCAGACCTCCCGCCTTCACCGGGCTTCGGCGCGGCAGGCCATCCTCCGTCTTCCGTCTTCCGTCTTCCGTCCTCCGTCCCCGCCACCGCGACCCGTCCCTCCGTCACCAGCACCTCGATGTTTTCGCCGCCGAGCTTCACATTGAAGGCCGTGCCGACCGCGCGCACCGCCACCCCACCCGCCTGAACCCAAAACGGCCGCGCCGGATTCTTCGCCACGGTAAAATGCGCTTCCCCGCGCACCAGGCGCACGCGCCGTTCGGCCGCACCGAAGGCCACCTGAATTTCGCTCGCCGAGTTCAGCTCCACCATCGAGCCATCGGCGAGCGCCACGCGCTCATAGCCGTCAACCGTGGTCGAATGAGTGAGGCCTGGCGGTGCCATCCGAAGCTCGGGGCGGGTGAACCACCACGCGCACGCCAGCACGAGGGATGCCGCCAGGGCCGCGGCGGCGACCGCCGCCGGAAATGGCACCGCGCGCTGGCTGGCGGGAGCAGTCCGCAGCAGATCCTTGTCCGGATGGCGGGCCGCCTCGGGCCGGAACTCGCGCAATTGCTGGAGGGCGCTCCACGTCGCGTCGAGCCGCGCCACGGCGGCCTCGTGGCGCACATCGGCGGAGCGCCAGCGCGCAAACTCCGCCTCCTGCTCCGGCGTGAGCCCGTCGTCGCGCTGCGCGAGCCAGGCCGCCGCCGTGGCCGCGATGGCCTCGGCGTCGGAAGGACGGGAATGACGGGAATGGCTCATTCAGGAGAGGTGCCCACGAAACACACCGAAGGGAAATCGGTTTCCGCGTGTTCCGTGTATTCCGTGGGCATGGCGGTTTGGTCTTTGGTGTGTTTCGTGTATTTCGTGGTGACCTTGGTCGGCCTCATGGCAACCCCCGCGCTGCCAGATACTCGGCGCAGCGGCGCATGCCCTTGGCGAGCTGGGCCTTCACCGTCTGGTCCGAGATGCCGAGTTCGGCGGCGATTTCCTTGTGCGACATGGCGTAGAGCAGTCGAAGCGTCATCACCTGGCGGCAGCGCTCCGGCAGGCCCCGCACCGCCTCGGCGAGCAGCGCGAGTTCCTGCTGGCGGCTGACCGCGTCGGCGACATCGAGCCTCTCTTCTATGACGGGCAGGGCCGCGAGATCGGCTACGCCATCGATGCGCACGACCTGCCGGCGCCGGAAGAAATCGAGGGCCGCGTTGCGTGCGGTGGTGAACAGAAACGCCTTGGCATAGCTGACCCGCCCTGCTTCGCGCGCCCGGATGAGCCGGGAGTACGATTCCTGCACGAGGTCGTCGATGTCCGGCAGCGAGGGGAACACCCGGTGCAGATACGACCGGAGAGAGGATTCGTGCGGCTGCACTTCCTCGGAGAACCATCGCGCAGTGTCTGATTTCGGAGTGTTCATGTCTGCGGACGCAGACCCTTTCCCCACAGTGCATTCCCCGCCGCGCGTGGCAAGTCGAGCGCTTTATGCTCTCGGGAACCTAAAACCGCCAATGCGCGCGACGGCATAACCCATATCGGCGGCTTGTTCGTCTTAGCGTATGGATCACCCCGGATTCCATCGAGGAATTCCGCGCCGGGCTTGACCGGTCGCGAGTCGGGGCTGCGGCGCACGGCGATGGCGCCGCCAATGACCTCCAGATCGGCGCAGAGAAACGGGCTCCAATCGATAAGCCCGGCAAATCCAGGTAAACCGTGCGGTTGTGCGCTGGTTGATCGCTCGTCAGAAAACCACCTTTGCCGCCTGGCTGACGCTGTGCGCTCTGCGATGGTGGGCATACACCCGCGTGAGGAGCGCGCCGCCGTCCGCGTGCCCGAGCCACGCCGCGACGGTCGGAATATCCACCCCGGCCTCGATGGCGACGGTGGCGATGGCATCGCGAAGATCATGATGCGTGATGAGCTCGACGCCAAGCTTTCCGCAGGCCCGACCCGAGTGAATACGCTACTGCGGCCCGCGATCCGCGCCTGCGAAAATAGGAGGGAGTACACCATCCAGCAGGGAGTTGCGTGTCAGAATTGCACCTTTGCGGCCTGAGCGGCGCTGTGTTCCTGGCGAAGGTGGCCGTAGGTTTTCATCGCCAACGCGCCACCGTCGGCGTGGCCCAGCCACCGGGAGACGGTCGGGATGTCCACCCCGGATTCGATGCAGCGCGTCGCGAACAGGTGCCGGAGATCATGGTGGGTAATCGGCTTGGCGCCGGCCAGAGTGCAAGCAGAGCGCAGAGCGCCTTTGCACTCGCGCACGCGCAGGATCGGAGCGTCGGCGGGCTCGTCGCCGCGTCGGGTGCGGATCTCCTGCAGCAGCTCCGCCAAGGGCGGAAAGAGCGGGATCCTGCGATCGCTGGACGCCGACTTTGTGCCGGGGAGCGCGAGTTGCTTTCTTTCCAGGTCGACATGGTGCCAGCGAAGAGCCGCCGCTTCGCTGATTCGCGCCCCGGAGTACGCGAGAAACCGCACCAAGTCCGCACAGTCCTTGGACTGACGCGCGCCCGCTTCGCTGACGTTTTTGACGATGGCGTGAAACTGCGCGACCGAGGGCAGCTCCAGCTGCTTTTGCCGCATCCTGGCCTTCGAGAGGCCCTCGGCGGGGTTCTGGTAGGCGATGCCGTGCTCCCGGGCGATTTCGAAGATTGCGCGCAGCGTATCGACGCATTTGTTGAAGGCCGAGGCCGACATCCCCTTGCGAATGGTCCTGGCCATGGGGGCGACAAACCCGGTTCCTCCCCGCAAGGCGGAGGCGGCCCACTCCTGGCAGTCGGTCGGAGTAACCCGGCGGGCATCGCGAGCGGGCAGGTCGCGCCAAGTCTTGAGAATCGCTTTCACAGCAATCTCCCGGCGCGACTTCGTGGCGGCTTTCAAAGCCGGGTCGTTTTGGGTGTGGGCGAGGTAGGCGTTGATGAAGCGCTCGACGACTGTTTCGCCACCGTCCGGCAACGCCGCCGCCGCCGCGACCACACCCTTGGAACGTTCGTCGCGTTCCACGTCGCCGAGCTTCAATTTGGCGACAGAGAAGACCTTGGTCTTGAGGGTGCGCCATTTTTCCTTGCCGTTGACTTTGACGCGAGCGTAGTAGGTTCCACTCTGTCCGTTGCGAAGCAGGTTCGTGACGTTTGTTCTTTCCCACGTCTTCTCTCCTTTGCTCGATTTCATGGTCAAGGTGTAGAAAGGCGGTGTAGAAAAATCAAACTCACACGAAAGCGAGTCGCGTAAGTCAAATATTGTCAGATAGTAAGGCGCGGTAGCCAAGTGGTAAGGCCGAGGTCTGCAAAACCTCTATGCGCCGGTTCAATTCCGGCCCGCGCCTCCAATTTCCGAAGTTGCTGAACAGCAGAGGTGGAAAATCGGTCGAGCGAAATTGGTGGGGTCGAAAGCGTAGCAAACTGTAACAAGACTCGCCCGGTATCCTGCACGTTCATCAACTGCTACTCACGACTACCCCGTTCGTGTTCGCCTCGCTCCAGGCCGACTGGGGGGGGCGGGGGTGGCGCCCCTCAGAACCCGCAGCAGAGGCGGACGGATCCACCCCTCCAGAAATTTTCCGCAAAAGCGGGTGCCTTCCTGCACTAGAAATTGCCGCCGTAGAGGGCGTGGAAGTCGGCCCCAGTGAACTTTATCCACTATCGAGACTTTTCGCTACGATCGCACATGGAATTCAGCCTTCACCCCAAGCGCGGGATCGTCGAATCCTGTTACGCCCAAGGTGACGTTGCGTGAGCCGCAACAAGCGATAACCTACCTGCCTCCCTTGTCTGCCAGAGGTACCTTCCCCGTGACTTCCGTCTTCACGCGGCCGAGGGCGTCGGGTGGGCGGGAAACGGCGGTGCCGGTGCGGTTGCCTTGGGTATCGCGGAGGACGGTGGTCGTGCGGCCCAGGGCGTCGGGTTGCGCGTTGGCAACCGCGGTGCCAGTGGTGCGGCCGGTCATATCGCGGAACGTCGTCTTCAACCTCCCCAACGCGTCGGGCTCTGCGGTCGTTTCCGCCGTGCCGATCCGCCTTCCGGAGGTGTCGAGGATCACGCTTTTAACCCGGCCGAGCGCATCCGGCTGCGCACGGGTTTCGACCACGCCGACTTTTCGCCCCTGCGGATCGCGCACCTCGCTGCGCACGCGCCCCAAGGCATCCGGCCGCGCCGGCGTCGTGACCGTGAGCTTGCCGGTATCCGCGGCCGCGTGGTTTCCACCCCGCGCCCCCTGAGAAACGGGCGCAAGCGCGTTGCCGGTGCCGGACAACGCGAGGGGGAATTTGTCGTGAATCGTGACTACCGATCCGGCACCTGGGAAAACTCCCAGCTCGGAACGTCGACGAGTCGCTTCCGATTACAGGGGCACCTCGAGTCGGCGATATGCAAAGGGCGAGACCTCCCTTCTTTGGCCTCGATTCGCGGTGACAGTTGCGGGGCGGACCCGGCTCCAGCGCGAACCGAAGTACCCGCCTGCGATCCGGGCCCGGTAAGATCCGGCCGAGAAGCTGGCTTGCTCCCGCCGGCGCGCACTGGAGTGATAGGTGACGAATGGCTCACAGTAATCTCGTTCAATCACTCGAACGCGGGATGAAGATCGTCGATCTGGTGGCGCTCTCAGGCAGCGGGCTGACCCTCGCGGAGATCGCCGACGCCCTGGATGTAAAGCGACCGACGGCCTTCAATCTGACCCGGACGCTGGTCGCTCATCGCTACCTCGAGAAGACAACGCGGCCCGTGCGATTCCTGCTCGGCCCGGGCGTGTTGGAAGCAGCCGAGGCGTGGCGCCATCGCGCGACGGCCCGCCAGTTCGAAGGACTGGTTCGCTTCCTTGCCGCCCAAATCAATGCCACGGTCGTCCTGGCGGAACCCCTGGGGGGCGAAATCGTCGCAGTGCATCTGATCGAAACGAACCGGCCGGGCATCGTGCAACACTCGGCCACCCGCCGACTGGCGCCCTACATCCATGCGTCGACCCTGTGCATGCTCGCGTTCTGGCCGGCGGCGGAGGCGGGCGCGTACGAATCCCGATATCCGTTTCATGAATACGGCGCGGGGATCTGGGGCACCGAGGAGCGCCTGCGGAGGTTCCTCGAAGATGCCCGGCAGCGCGGCCACGTTGCCTGGGAGGCGCCAAACTCGCGCTTTCTCGTCGGGGTGCCCGTTTATTCCAAGGAGGGGACGCTGCTTGCGGCCGTGGGTGTTTCGATCGCGATGTCACGGCCCTGGTCGGAGGCGGAGAAGGCGGGCGTCCTCCGCACCGTTGTCGACGGCGTGTCCCGACTCCATTCCGGAGCTTACACCGAAAGCCCGGCCACCTCGGCCGCCCGCAAAGCGCCGCGGAGAGCGTGACACGCCTCGCGGATCGTGACGGGTGAAACTCCGTCCCAACCCCAGCGACGGAGCTGCGCGGCACCCTGATCGCCGGCGCCGCCGACGTCCGGGAGCATGGCGCCCGTTCCCGGCTCCAAGACGGCAGCCACCCTCGAGGCCGCGTCGTTCGGATCCGCGTCGCCGGCCAGCGTGCGGACGAGTATGTCACGCCAGACCGCGGCCAGCGCCGGAGTCACGATTCGCGCCGGATCGGCATCGTAGCCGGAAAAGAAACCGCGCGCGCCCAGGAACTGCACGTCGCGTGTCCAGGCGTCGTCCCCTCCGAGATCGACGTCCGCAAAGTAGGCGACCGCGATCCGCCGCCGCAGGAGTTCCTCCTGCAGCGCAGCGGGGCATAGGGCCCGGGGCCGGACTCGGTCGCGCAGGCACAGCGCGACCGCCACGCCGGCGGCCTCCCCGGTGTGCACGAACACGGGTTCGAGTCGCAACGTGCCCCAGCCGACGTGCGTGGCGGAAAGGCAGACCGGCATCAGGAGATTGTCGACCGTCGCCGCCACCATCGTACGGAAGGGCACCTGGGAAGGCAGCGTGGTGTCGGCGAGGATGAATTCGCCGTCGTTGCAGCTGCCGGGCTGACGGATTGGATTGCAGTCATGCGAATCCATGGGCCATTCGGCGAACGCCACGGAATCCGGATGGAGTGGAGTCCGGCCATGGCGGGGATGACGGGTGGCGTCATGCTCGCTGAACACATGCAGTCCCCGAGGGCGCCGGGCCTCGCGGACGTACATCATCCGGGGGACATTTGCCGTATCCACATATTCGTCACGCGCGAGCCCCCACCGCGCGAATTCCTCCCGCACGGTGGCGGGAACGGCGGGATCGTGCTGGAGGAAATACAGGGTCCCGAGGGCGTGGGCGACATGCTCCTCGTAGATTCGTCGGCGCGTGGCGGGGTCGGCCTCGGGATAGGCGTGGTTGCGGCCGACGAAATTGGCATAGAGCCAGTCGGTCTTGCGATTGGGCAGCGTCACGGCCAGCCGCAGGTTGCTGATCTCGCCATGGAGATAATGGGACGAAAGGGGGTAAGCCTTGTCGTGGGCATCGGGACTTCGATCCAACATGCCCACGAAACGCTGGCGATCGTACCCGGCCGGCCGGGAGATCGACCGGCGATTGGCCGGGAGATCGGTCAGCGTCAGTCGAAGGGTGTAGGCCTGCACCGCCGCGTCGCCCTCGCCCGTGCTCCCCGGAAAGACGCGGCGGGAAGTCCGGTTGAAGAAATGCAGGTTCAATCTCTGCGCGGCTGCGCGCCCCGACTCGCCGATGGGCTCGATGGAGGTGAGGTGTCGCCCGGCATGGGGTTCGCCATACTCCGCGCGATCCTCACGACCCATGCGATAGGGCACCCCTGCGCCAGCGGCCAGATCGGCCTCGTAGGTGGCATCCACAAAAAATTCGCCACTCGCCCATGCCGCCCTCCGCGGGGAGGAATCGGTCTCGAGCAGAAGCCGTCGGATCAACCGATCGTGCCGTTCGACCCGGCTCAGGCGATATCCGCTCATGAGGCGTATCCCACTTTGCTCACCCAGCATCTCCCGGAACACCAGCTCGGCAATCCGGGCCTCGAAACGCGGTCGTTCGCCGTGGCGGTCGGGGTCGCCGAAGCAAGCCATGGCGTACTCGGGTGATCCGGCGCCGAATTCCCGGCGGTAATGCTCCTGCAGGCGCCCGAGAAACTCACTCAGGAACGGACAGCGATGGCCGGCATATCGCGTGTCGAATCCCTGCAAGCCGCTCGTCCACATGCCACCCACGTGGTTGGACGGTTCAACCAACAGGACTGCCAACCCCTCCCGGGCGGCTCGTACCGCACACGCAATTCCGCCCGGCGTGGCGCCCAGCACGACGAGATCGAAGTGGCCGGCACGCACCTCCGGATCGGCGCCAGCCGACGGCGTTTCCACGGGCGGACTGTGCTCGGAGTGCATCGTCATGAAACCCGCGTCTTCCCCCGTCCTGCCTCGGGCAGCGCGTCAGGCGAAGCCATGGTCCAAACCGTGAGCCCGCCGAGCGCAGATCCATCGGATCGCAACCTCCGGCGCAGGCTCAGACCATAAGCGCTCAGCACAAACACGGCGTTGACCGTCAATCCGACCCAGTACGTGTGCAGGTCGAGCCGCCATGCCGCCGGCAGCCACTGCATCTGATTCAGAAGGAGGTAAACATTCGCCGCGATGGCGAGGACCACACCGCCGATGGCAGATGCGTTGTCCACCCGGGTGGTGAAGATGCCAACCAGAAAGAGTCCGCCGAGACACCCGCCGAACAGCGCCGTCACGATCACCTGCAGGTCGAGCATCGACTCACGGGGCATGCGATGGTAGGTGAGCGCGCCGGCGACCATCAGCATTCCGGCGACTCCCGCCGCCCAGCGGGCCGATTTCAGCTGCACGCCTCCAGTCGAACCCATGCTTCGCCCGGGCCTGGCCAGGTCGACCACCGTCACCGTGGCGATCGAATTGATGCCGGAGTCCAGGGTGGACATCGCCGCCGCCAGAATGCCCACGATCACAAGGCCCGTGATTCCCGCCATCACCTTGGTCTGCAGAAAATGGGGCAGCACCGAGTCCGCCGGCATTTGGACGACAGCCGGGTCCGGCACCGCCGCGTAGTAGCCGTGGAGCGCGGTGCCGAGAAAGAAGAAGAAGGCCCAGATGGGAATGCTGACGGTGCCGCAAAGCAGGACCGCCTTCCGGGCTTCGCGCGTCGAGGCAGCAGCCAGGTAGCGTTGAATCACCGTCTGGTTGCTCGAATAATCCGCCAGCCATTGAAAGACGCCCAGGATCGCCATCGTCCAGAACGTTCGCCGGGCAAAATCCAGATCGAAGTCCCCGAGGGAGAACTTGTCCGCGGCCACCCCGCGCGAAACAATCTCGGGCAGGCCTCCCGGGGTCGCACCGACGATCGTGATGAGGCAAATCACGCCGCCACCCAGCAGGATGAGGGTTTGGAATAGGTCGGTCCAGATCACCGCCTTGATTCCACCGAACATCGTGTAGATCGAGATGAAGACGCCGCCGGCCACGATCACGCTCACCACCGGAATCCCCAACAACAGACTGATCGGAAGCGACGCCAGGTAGAGCACCGTGCTCAACCGGAGCAGTTGCACGACAATGAAACTAGCCGCGCCATACAGGCGGAGCAGCGGGCCGAACCGGGTGCCGAGATATTCGAACGCCGTGGTGATCCGGCCCTGCCTGAACAGGGGGATGAACACCAGCACGGCCATGACGATCCCGACCGGCAGCATGAGATTGTTCACGATCAGGCGCCAGTCGAGGGCATAGGCGGCCGCCGGCAACGCGAGGAACGTGATCGAACTGATCGACGTTCCGACCAGCGATACGCCGACGAGCCAGCCGGGCATGGACCGATTGCCGAGAAAGTAGTCGTCCGTAGTTCGGTTCGAAGTCGCGAACCTCAAGCCGAGCAGCAACAGCCCCACGAGACCGACGACGACGACAATGACGTCCAGGATGCGAATTCCGGCTGCCATGCTGGTCGGTGGGAGAATAACAAAGTCCGCCGGCGAGGCGGTTCACCCGCCCGCCGAACGGGGCCTTGCGCTCGTCAGCGATACAACGCCTCCAACTGTGCAATCGGGACGACCGTCACTTCGATGTCCTCCTTGTTCACCGAATAGATCGTGTACAGTTTTCCCTCGTGCTCGAATCCACGCATATAGTGGTAGCCTTTCGACTTGGCGCGTCCGGCCCAGCGGGCGGACGTCTCCTCCGCCCTGACATTGGCGATGCGGTCGTAAACCAGGCCGTCCTTTGACAACGCGATACTGAACGGAATCCGGTTCGCCGGATTCGGATTCACCAGCAGAGCGTACATGCCGTTGCTCAGTCTGACGCCGTGATGCCGGGCGCCGGCCTCGGGAAAGTTGGTCAATACCGGATTGGACCAGGTCACGCCGTTGTCCGTGCTGTAGGATCTCATCAGAACCTTCGGGTTGGGACCACGGGTCCGGAAGTGGGCGACAAGATGCCGGTTCGGCAGCGTATACCATTCCGCTTCCTCGAGGGTGCCCGCGCCCGGAAGATCCCGAATGTTCCAGTCGTTGATCGCCTTCACTCCGCCCTTGGCGGCTTTCATCGGGCCCCAGCTCCCCACCCCGCCCTTTCCCAGCATCAGCCAGTCGCCATCCGGGGCCCGCTCCGGAATGTTACCGGGAAAATAGTCCACGGCTATTACCTGCCGGTCGCCAAAACGCCTGGTCCGGCGATCCCACTTGTACGCCAGCAGAACGGGTTGCTTTCCCGTCGGCGGGCTGCCCGACGCATCCCGCAGCGCGGCAAGCGCGTAAAGCTCCCCGTCCCGAATCCAGAATCCGCCTGTCGTGTACCGCCGGTCGTCCTCGCGACCGGTCAGGTCGACCGGCTCGCTCCACCGCGCGGCGTCCGCACTGGTGGCATAGCGCACGCGCTGCCCGGGAAAATCCTCACCCACGTATCCATCGTTCCACTTCGCGAAGAAACGACCATCCCAGAACACGATCTTGGGGTGGTGGGTGAACGCGGACTCGTTCTCCACGCCCCTGAAGACGAGGCTGGGGGGCGCGCCGACGGACGGCAGCCTGCCCCAGTCGATCTGCGCGGCATCGGCGGGCAGCCCCGGAACCGCGAACATCCTGGCCAGCGCCGCGTCCGTGGGCCGCGCCGCCGCCCGCACGTCTCCCGCCGCCATGCCCAGCAGGAGGGATGCACCCGCCAGGAGGAGCCGGCACCCCGGCAAGGCGGCCATCGACGGAACGGCGGCCAACCGCTTCGAGCGGCCGCAGGGCTCCTCGTCGGTCCGGTTCGACGACTGACTGTGGTGAGGGTTTTTCATGGATACGGAGGGTTGGGTTGTGACGCTGACGTTGATATTCTGCTGCGGCCAATGGGAGAGGGCGGAACGTGACGCATCGTCGGCGAAGTCGAGGCGAAGCGCAGCCGCCACCGCCTGCATTCCGGCTTCGAGCGTGGTCGAGGGGAGTTCGGCCCCGGCTGCAACCACCGGTGCCGGGTCGTAGAGCCGGTGGCACAACGCGGCGGCCGCCTGGGGATGGCTCTTCAGGCATCCCTCGATCGAAACCTCCTCGACCCGCAGTTCCCGTCCGAGCGCGGCCGCGAGTGCTTCATAGTAAGTCCGCATCATGGTGATCGCCGGGCCCGGAACATTGAGCGTACGCCCGCGGGCCGCGTTGGCATTGACGAGCGAAAGAATCACCCGCGCCAAGTCGTCGACATAGATCGGCTGGTGCAAGAAGCAGCCGCCGCCGGCCAGCGCGATCGGTTCCCCGGCCAGAATCCGCCGTGGCAGCAAGGGATCCCGGAACGCCGGCGGCAGGCAGCCGAGCGCGGCTCCAGGACCAAAGATGTGGGGCGGCCGCAGGATGGTCCACGCCAGCGAGTCGCCCGCTCCACGCCGGATCGCGTTCTCGCAGCCCAGCTTGCCATGTCCATAGCCGTGGTTGACGAACCCCGCCGGCTCGACCGGCTGCGGGTGCTGCCGCCGCCGCGGATCGTAGACGGCATCACTGGATATGAACAACAGGTGTCGGGTTCGCTCCCGGAACACCGCGACGTCCTGTTCGCCGTGCCCGGGCGTGAAACCGATGCAGTCGACCACCGCGTCCCACGTCAGTCCCGTCTCCGCCACCCGGCCGGCGAACTCGTCGCGTTCGTCGCGATCCGCCCGGATCAGGGTGACTCCCTCCGGCACCGGTCGCCGCCCGCGGGTGACGATCCACGTCTCCACTCCGCGGACCACCGCCAGCCGGCAGAGCGCGCCACTGAGGAATCCCGTCCCCCCGAGGATCAACAATCGCGGACGATTCATGCCGAAGCCGCCGGGGGCATGTCAGAACCGGCCGTTCACGCCGAAGTTGATCTTCGTGCCGTACACGTTGCTGAACGTCACGCGGGACGGATCCCCGCCGTTGTATTGATCGGTCCACTTGTTGAAGACATTCAGCACGTCGACATAGGCGGAGACCTGCCGGCGCACCTGATAGGTGAAGCTGACGTCGATCTTTTCGTCGGATCTAAAGCGCGTACGCAAGTGCGGGGTCGCGTTGTAGCCGTCGAGGTACGAACTGGTATAGCGTTGAGCGATGCGAAGGCCGAAGGCGCGCCATTGATAGGAAAGGCCGGCGTTGGCCGTGCGCGGCACGAACTTGGCGAGTTCCTCCGCCCCGGAGGCGTATTGCCCGGAGGTCCGCAGATCCGTGACGTTGGCAAAGACCCGGAGCCGGTCGAACGGGGCGGGCAGCCACACCAGTTGCTGCATGAAGCTGAGCTCGAGCCCCTCGATCTTCGCCTTCCCGCCATTGGTGGTTGTGACATGATCGAATCCCTCATACCGGCCGTCGAAACCGTTGCCGGGCCCGAACCCGATTTCGCGGACCGACGAAGCAATGAAATCCGTGATGTCTTTTCGGAACGCGCCGACAGAAATCAGGCCCGCTGGTTCGAAATACCACTCGAACGCGATATCGTAGTTCTTCGACTGCTGGGGTTTCAGACCCGGGTCGTTCTGCGTTACGCGCCCGTCGGATCCGCCGGCGTCGTAGACGACCGTCGTCACCGGATAGAGACTGTTGAGTCCGGGCCGGGCGAACCCGGTGGAGAAGCTGGCGCGGGCGACGATATTGGGCCGTATCTCATAGGAGAAGTGCAGGCTTGGAAAATAGTCGCGATAGGAGCGGGTGCGGGTGATCTGGGTGACGGTGGGCCGCTGTGAGTCGCTGAGGCTGCCGGTCGCCTCGATCTCCGTTCGCTCCATCCGCACTCCGCCCAGGAGGCCGAGTCTTCCGATGCGCAGCTTCCCCTGTACGTAGGCTGCCAGCACATCCTCGGTCGCCTCGCGGACGCTGGGCGGCGCGAACGCGGCGGTGGTCGGGACGAACCAGGCTGGATTGTTCACCGCCGCCCGCTCGACCGCGAGAATGTCGTATTTGTCCCGGGGCGTGTATTCGTTGTTGAACAGTCCGTAGCCCGGTTGCGTTTCGTGAAACGGCCGAAGGTCGTCGTTGATGCCGGTGGTCGGGTTGCGCATCGCGACGCCGTCCGCTCCCACCACCCGCCAGCTCTTCGAGGTTGTATATAGCCACCGGTGCTGCTGCCGCCAGTTGATCCCGGCCTTGAACTCCATCGGACGCTCCCGGGAGGCGATCGCTTTCGTATAGTCGATCTTGGCGTTGGTGATCTCCTCTTCCGTCCGGCCGCGTCCGGTGGAATAGACACCCGTGTAGAGGTTGAGGTCGGATCCGGCGGCGACGCTCGGCCCGTAGGTCTGGATAAAACGCGGCCGTGAACGATTCCGGGTGGCATCGATGGCCATCCCGATGCCCCACGCCGCCGTGGTGGTGCCATTGGTGAGCGTGGTCACAAGCGTGGGCAGATCGGCGTCGAACCAGGAGGGATTGTGGGAGAGCTGGAAATTCAACCGCTGGTCGCGCCCGAGCTTTTTTTCGCCGGAAATCTCTCCGAGATAATTGCGGGCGTAGCGCACCACCCGCCCCATTTCATTGGTCCAGGTCGCATTGAGGAGTTCGGTGAACGCCGCGGAATAGCCCGGCGCAACTCCGGCGGCCAGATTGGACGTGGTGCGCGGGATCGTCCCGGCCTCGATCTGCGCCCGGCTCACCACGTTGTAGTCGGCGGGGAGCCGGTTGCCGGTCGCGTTTGCCGCGGAAATCTCCCGCATGCCTTCGTAGTGATAGAACGCATAATTGAACTTCACCGCGACCGTCATGCTGTCGCTCAGCCGATAATCGAACTTCAGTCCGGCCCCCGCACGTTCGCGGGTGTTCACTTCGGCCAGCGTGCGGGCCTGCCCCATCCGGCCGTCGATGTCCGGGCGCGTGATGTTCACCCGGTCGCGGGGCATCTCCGTAACGTTGTAGCTGAGCGAGAGCGTGACTCCCAGAGGCCGCACCCGACCTGCCTGCGTCATGTAGCTGAGCGTGGCGCTGGGTTTGAAGTTCCGCAGATTGTCACGGTAGGTGTTATACGCCGCGCCCAGTTTGTAGGTCAGGACCGGCTCCCGGAAATCGAGTGCGGACTTGGTGATCAGGTTGGCCGCCCCGCCGATCGCATCCGCAGGCATCGAGGGGATGAGGCCCTTGTGCACCTCGACCTCTTTGATGAACTCCGCAGGGATGTGGTCGATCATCGTCGCGCGATCACCCATCGGGCTGAAGCCGGAGACGGCATTGCTCAGCCGAACGCCGTCGAGATTGACAGAACTCAATTCGGCCGGCGTCCCGCGAATCTTGATCCCTATGATGTCGCCATTGCTCGTCTCCTCGGCCCCGACGCCCGGAAGGCGCACCAGGAAATTGCCCAGATTGCCATCGGCCACATCACCAAACGTGTCGATCGCAACCACGTTGACGACATTCGCCGCATGCCGCTGTTTGGTGATCGAAGCCGCTTCACCTTGGCGCGTGCTGGCGACGACGAAGGCGTCAAGCTGCATCGCGCCCGCCCCGAGCACGACCGCAGCACGGGCGGTCTCCCCCTCCCGCACCCCAATCGACATCTGCTGGCTTTCCAAACCCGTAAACGAAAACCGCACGGTGTGCGACCCCGGCGGCAAGTCATCGAGGACGTAGGTGCCGTCACGCCCCGTCAGCGTGCGGATCCCCAAAGCCTCCACCGAGACTTCGGCGCCCTCGAGCTGGGCCCCCGTGATCTCATGCGTCACGGTGCCTTGGATCGCGCCGGCGGGCCGGGAGCGGTCGGCAGCGGACAACGTGCCGACCAAGGCTGCGGTCAGGAGTGCGAGAGACTGAGCCCAAACACGACGGATACGAGCATGCGGGGATAGGACGGTGATCATGGGGAGTAGCGGGGTTGACTCAGCAGAGTCACTAAATAGGTCATCAAAGATGACAAGATCATTCTAATAGGATGATCTTAAGTCGGTCAAGCGGATTGGTTCAATAGTCGCGCGCGTGGGTGCATCTCAGTTTTCTGGCGATGGAGACGCGCCGCCCTCGGCGCGTTGGACCGACCGCGGCGGGGGCGCCGCGGCTCCTGTATTCGATTTCGGTGCCGAAGGTCTCCCGCCGCAGCCCAGTCGTGGCCGTGCCACACTCGCGATGACGAGATTCAGGCAGGCTCAATCTAACGCCGCAGACTCTCTGGCATTTCGTGGCCCATCTCGACATCACCTGACGTCACGCCGAGAACGGAAGCACACCTCAGGCCTCACCTCTTACCGTTCCAACGTGCGGTGAGGGGTAAATGGTAAAGCCTGGCTGCTAGGAAACTGGATCTTCAGGGGGATCGGATCGCTGCTAGGAAACTGGATCTTCAGGGGGATCGGATCTGGGAGGGGTTTATGGAGCGCCTCAAGGGGCGCAGGTGTCTGATCTTCCGCCAGACGGACACAGCGGGACACAAGGCCGCTCTCGATTGGGCGAAAGCCCTCTTCGCTGCGGGAGTTGCCGTGCAGGTCGCCAACCTAGACGGACTATTGCGCGGCGATGGCTTACCTGCGCAGGACTTGGCCGACTTATGCCGTCGGCCCGTTGAACTTGAAAGCCTCGAAAAACTCTCGGCCGAACTGCTCGGCAACCTGCTATGAGTACGAACTCCCGAGTCTTAGATTTGGGCGGCCTTCTCGCTGAATCCGCTCCCGCGCCTCTTTCCTTCACCGAGTCGATACTCTCTGCCGATTCGCTGGAGACCTTGGAAATCCCGTCTAGATGTTCAGGCTCCAGCAGGGCGAGGGCAGCTTCAAACATCGAGGGCGTCATGCCTGCGAGCATCCTCGTCTCAACGTTGCCGGACAAATCCTTCCTGCCCACACGGCTCGGATGTTAGCGCTGCAGGTGGGCGGGAGCGACGCGGCAGACCGCCACCTTCACGTCGCTGGCCGCAACACCCACGCTTTCGCCGCAAAGCGCCAGATTAGGAACAACGACAGCGGATGCAGAACGATCATCGCATAAAAACAATCGTCGTAGGAACGGTGGCGGATCGTCCACACCACAGCCTGGTTCATGAGAATGCCTCCGACCGCACTGCCCGCCGCGATGAAACCGAACGCCGTGCCGAGAATTTGGCGCGGCACGTATTCCAACACGTACGTGCTGATGCTCGCCAGCCACGCCGTGTGCGCGAGCACCACGATCATGGCGACGGCGAACACTCCCACACTGGTCGAAGCCGTCGCGACCAACGGCGCCAGCGGCACGAGCGCCGCACTCCCGAGCATGACGAAGAGTCGCGCGGGCCGCGGCGCCCGGCCCCGCCGGATCAGCAGTCCGGCCACGAGCCCGCTCGCCACGAAGCCGATGTCGGCTGCGAGAAAAACCAGCCACATGCTCGCGAGGTCGACCTGGTCGAAGCCTCGCACCGTGTGCAGGTACTTGGGCATCCAGAACTGGAAAAAATACCACACGGGATCCGTGAGCAACCGGGCAACCATCAACGCCCACACTCCTCGATTGCACAAGATCGCCCGCCAGCGGGCGCCTTCCGTGAGCGCCGGCCCGCCGGCCGCTTCGCCATCCGCCCGCTGCCCTTCGAGAATCAGATTGCGCTCCCGATCCGTGATCCAGGGATGCTCGCCCAGGTTTCGGTAGAGCAAAAACCAGATGAACGCGAAAACCAACCCGATCAGGCCGGTGACGAGGAACGCACTGCGCCAGCCAAAGTTGACCGCAAGCCCGATGACAAAGAGCGGAGCCAGCGTTGCACCAATGGAAGCGCCCGCACCGTAGATGCCCACGGCGAGCCCGCGATCCTTGGGCGGAAACCACTCCGCCACGACCTTGGGCGATGCGGTGTAGCCGCCAGCCTCACCCAGCCCGAGCAGAAAGCGACAGATCCCCAGCGAGGCGACGGATTGCGCAAACCCGGTCAAGACTTGCGCCAGCGACCAGAAGCCGGCGAAGAGCGCCAGACTGATTCGCGAACCCAACGCATCCACAATGCGGCCCGAAACAAGGTACGAGAGGGTATAGGCGACGAGAAACAGACTGACGATGTTGCCGTACTGCTGATCGCTCAGCCCAAGATCCTCCTGAATAGTCGGCGCAAGAATCGAGAGCGTCTGCCGGTCAATGTAGTTGATGACCGAGAGAACAAACAGGAGGGTGGCGATCGACCACCGGAAGTGGGGTATTTTCATCGGACCGGAAGCAGGAGAGTGACGAAAGGGAACGTCCGGCGAAGTCCGGCCGCACGCCATGCCGTCAGTGCCACACCAGTTTCTCGCCGTAAAGGTCGCCGACAATGGCTTCGGGGGCTTTGCCGTCGAGCAATCCCACCCCGCGACGCGCCAACTCCGCCTTGAGGACCGCGCCCGGAATCCGGTCCGGCCCAACGTTCTCCGCCGCCGCCATCGCCGCGGCGAGCCCGGCGGCCTGGCCCATGCCCATGCACGTGCCCGTCACCCGATAGGATGCGTGGGCTTCGTGGGTGCCCGAGATGCAACGTCCGGCCACCAACACCCCTTCAAGCCCCAGGGGAAGCAGACAACGATAAGGGATCTCGTAAGGCTGCGTGGAACTGATCCTCGAAGACCGGACTTTGTCGTCCGGATTCACTTCATGCACATCCACCGGGAACGTACCGAACGTAACTCCGTCAGCAAACCGGCGCCCGGCCGTGATGTCCTCGGAGCCGAGACAATAGCGTCCACGAATCCGCCGCGCTTCGCGCACGCCGATCGCCGCCGCGGTCTGCCGGATGCGCAGATCCTGCAGATGCGGTGTCGCCCGCAAGACCTTCACCAGCTCATGCGCCTGACGACGGGCTTCAACCGTGGCCTGCGTGAGGGCGCGTGAATCGAGCGCGTTCACCCGATAAACATGCGTGGCCTGGACCGCGCCCGACCCCGCCTGCGGCAGATGAATGATCCACGGCACATTCTTGGCCCGGCCGAACGGAAGCTCCACTTTGCCCACACGGGCCATCGCTTCCTGAAGATGATCGTAGAGCACCTCGGAGCTTTGCTGCTCGGGGAAGGCACCGAGCCCGTCCACTTCGAACATCAGCGTCATCGGCTGGCACAGCCCGTCGGACTGACGACCGAGATCGAAACCAGCGCCGGCCCGTGCCACGAGGTCACCGTCGCCGCTGCAATCGATCACCACTTTCGCCAGCACAGCCTCGCGGCCCGACTTGCTCTCGACCACGACCCCGCGTATCCGGCCGGCTTCGACGATCGCGTCGACACAGGTGGTGTAGTACCACCACTCGGCGCGTGCCTCCGTAAACATCTCCTCCAGCACGAGCTTCATCGCTTCCGTGTCGAAGGTGTGTGTCCAGTTCCATTTCCGCCAGGCCTGCGCCGCGATCAGCCGGTCGATCAGCGCCTGTACGATCCAGCCCTTGCCGAAGGCATCGAACAGTGGGTTGAGCAACCCGGCCGTCCACACGCCGCCGAGCATGCCATGCCGTTCGAGGCAGAGCGTCCGGGCCCCGCTCTGCGCCGCCGCCAGTGTCGCCGCCACGCCCGCCGGCCCGCCACCGACCACCAGCACATCGACGTCCGCCACCACCGGCGTCCGGCGGGGCGCTTCGAGCACGACCGCGTTGCCGGCGGCGACTTGCCTGGGATGCGCCGGAGAGCTCCGGGCCGTTTCCTTTGTTTGGTTCATGATTCAGCGCCTTCGTTCCTGCCGGTACCGCCGGTCATTCGATGGTATAGCTGTAGAGATCGCCCTTCGTGAGATGGAACCGCAGGCGAACGGGATTGCCCCGCGGCAAATGCTCCCGCCCCCGCCACCGCACCGGCTGGCGAACCGCCGCCCCGCGCAGGGGAACACAGTCCGCCTTTCCATACCCAGGCAGCGCCCGGCCGTTCGCGTCCGCAACGCTCACCAGCAATTGCCCCTTCGCGACGTCGGCGTTGACGACGAGCTTTTCTCCCGTCGCTTGGAGGGGCGGCGTCTCCACCAGTCCCTCCCGCTCCCCGGCGTGCAGAGACGCGAGCCCATCCAGCCGCCAGACCGCTCGCGCGATGGTGTTCTTCTGCTCCGGACTGCGGCTCGCATGTGCGCGGGTCGCCGCGGAATAGTAGAACCACATCTCATCCCCGACGATCACCGGCGTGTTGCTCACCCCAAGGATCATGCCGGCATCGTACTCCTTTGGACCCACGGGGATGACCGGAGATCGATCGGCGAACCGCTGCCATTTGCGCCCGTCCCGGCTGTGCACGAGCACCACGTCGATCACCCCGTCCTGCCCCGGGCGGGCCCGGCCGCCAACGAGGGGCTCGCCGCGGCAGAGAAAGCGCGTCGCCAGTCCCAGCCATTGGTTCGCATAGGCGAACGCCGACATGTTGTAGAACTCGGCATGGGTGCCCCGTTCCAACTGACGCGCCTCCGCATGATCGAGTTCATCCGTGGCCAGCACCAACTCGGGTCGCGACCAGGATTGCAGGTCCCGGCTCGTCGCGAGGAAGATCTGCCGGCCGATGGACCGGGGATCCTGGCTGTTCTTGTGGAACGTCAGGAACTCGTGGTTCGCCGGATCCTGCGCCAGCGTGATCGTATCCATGCCCAACAGCGCCGGCTCCGGATACAGGGTCCACTTGAGCCCATCCGCGGAATAGGCGGCGGCGTAGGCGTGGTTCCGGCGGTACCAGGCGGGAGATCCGAATTTCGCCGCCAATCGAGCCAGGACTTCCCGCGGGTATCCACCCTTCGAACCGATGGCCTTGTAGCGTCTTGCCGGATCCGGCTCGTGCCGATCGAGCACGAAACTCGGACTGTGGAAATCGAACAGCCCGACGATGTTCGTGGCGCCGGCCTGGCCGAGGTCGGGCTTTTCCCAGTGGATGCCGTCCCGCGAGGTCGCGTAGAGCGTCTGGGTGCCGCAGTTGTACCACATGCGGAAGGAGCCCGTGCGCTCGTCGCGCAGGACCGTGCCGTAGATGCTCGCATAGGAAAGCCTGACGCCGTCCCAGACTACATGCTCCCAGGGGCGATCCCCTTCCAGGACGGGCCCGGGCAGTTTGCGGGCCGCGTGCGCCATCGGCCGCACGCCGGTTTGCTGCGCGATCGTCAGGTCGTCGACCAGCAGTTGCCTTTCGCCCCGGTTGAGAAACCGAACGCGATTTCCGTCCGCCGGCCCAACCGCCGCCTGGCCAAGGGCGGCCACCGGCGAACCCGCGGCAAAGCAGCAGCCCAGGCCCAGCTTGGCGCCCCGCTGCAGGAACGTGCGGCGCCGGATGCGTGACGCGGAGCTCGCTGCCATCCCGTCGGCGCGAGATGCGCGCTCTCCGGAGGAAGTTGAGCCAGTGCCAACCGTTTGGGCGACGATCGGTTCCATTTTCAGCGGGCGGCCCGGCTCAACTCCACCACCTGGAGCATCGCGGCTTCGGGCCAAGGCGGGGCGCGCGGCTGGTCACGGTGGAAATCCAGCGTCTCCCAGCGCAGCAGTTGCACCGGGTCGTGGGTGCTCGCGGCGAGGTTGGGCAGGAATCGGGCGGCGTTGGGCCCGTCGCGCAAATCCTCCGCCCAGCGCACCTCCATGCCGGGAAAGGGCGAGCGCACCGGGGTCAACGTCGCCGGCAGGCCGCTGTCGCGCGCCGGGCCCACCGTCGTGAAAGCCATCGTCGCCGGATCGATTTCCCACACACCGGAACCGTATTTCACATGCTGCACCGGGATCACGAGCCGCCCGCCCTGGGGCGCCACCTGGCCGTGGCGCAGCTCGAAGGTGATGCTGCCGCCGCGCCCGAAATCCCAGCGGTGCTCCCAGCGCGACGCCTGATAGTGGCGCCACGTCCCGCCTTCGAAACGCGCGAGATACATCTGCGTGTGCCCGGCGGCATCGTATTTGTGGTACGCGATCACCACCCGGTTTTCCGCATCGAATCCCACCCGGCCCGAGCTGTTGATGATGCCACCCCGGACCGGCACCGGATCCACGATCGTGCCCGCCGAACGCAGCGTGATGGGCAACGCGAGCGGCCGGCCGTCGATCGTCTCCCAGTGAACCAGGTCGCGGCTCCGCGCATAGCTCAGATCGTGGTTCGAGTCGGCCCCGCCCGTGTCGCGCCAGACCCAGGAGAGATGGTAGTCCCCGTCGGGCCCGCGGAATGGAGGCAGTGGATACGCGTTCATCCGGCCCTCCCCGCTGAGGATCGGGCCGGACACCAGGGGCCGCCAGGTGCGGCTGCTTTCGTCGTAGACGTTGTACAGCGTGTCGCCCTGCCCGGCCCGGCCTTCGCGGTAACTGAAGACCAGTTCGCCCTGCGGCCCGTTGAAGAACACCGGATACGTCACCCGCTGTTCCTCCCGCCCCGTCATCCGGTGCACCGGTTCCAACGAGTCGACGTCGAGCGGC
>Ga0194133_10003621_pt1 | contig 21708 bp, 23 predicted proteins | sample TA2KigOf40mmetaG_FD_155448 | JGI IMG/M metagenome (GOLD analysis project Ga0194133, IMG submission 155448) | Freshwater microbial communities from Lake Tanganyika, Tanzania - TA2015055 Kigoma Offshore 40m | ecosystem: Environmental > Aquatic > Freshwater > Lake | place: Tanzania: Lake...
CCGGCCGGTGCGTCCACCGATGACGACGACGAGGTCACCGGCGGAGGGTGCGGACGGATGCGATCCGGTCGGCAGGATGCCCACGGCACCGCAGTACACGAGCGGGTTGCCGAGGTAGCCGGGGTCGTAGACGACCGCCCCGGCGAGGGTCGGGAGCCCCAGCTTGTTGCCGTAGTCGCCGATCCCGGCGACGACCCCTTCGGCGACCCGGGCCGGGTGCAGCACGCCGGGTGGTACCGCGTCGTCGGGGGTGTCCGGCGGGGCGAAGCACAGCACGTCGAGGCAGGCGATCGGGCGGGCCGACACGCCGACCACGTCGCGCACCACCCCGCCGACGCCGGTGTTCGCGCCACCGAAGGGTTCGAGTGCGGACGGGTGGTTGTGCGTCTCGACCTTGATGGCGAGGTCGTGCGTGTCGTCGAACGCGATGATCCCCGCGTTGTCCACGAACGCCGAGCGGACCCACGGCTTGTCGAGCGCCTCGGTGACCGAGCGCAGGCAGCTCCCGAGCAACCCGTCGACGACCCGGTCGGCGACCGTGGTCCCGTCCGCGGCGAGGTGACGGAGGGTGATGCGGGCCCGGAAGGTCTTGTGGAGGCAGTGCTCGGACCAGGTCTGGGCGAGCGTCTCGAGCTCGGCGTCGGTCGGGTCGCGTCCCTCCGTGCGGAAGAAGGCCTGGATCGCGGCGAGCTCGGCTGCGTCGAGGGACAGCAACCGGGCGCGTGACAGGGCGGCGAGCTCGGCGGGGTCGAGGTCGCGGATCGGGACGGTCTCCACCGCGTCGGTCTCGGGCGGGGTCTGCCCGAAGGGCGCCTCGAGCACGCCGAGCGCGAACCGTTCGATGGTCGGGTTGGCGAGTTGTGCGGCGGCGAAGATGCCGAGCGCCGTGGCGTCGACCGTGCCGTCGAAGCGGTAGGCGGTGACGGTCGCCGCACGGAGGTCGCCGAGCCCAAGTCGTACGGCGACGTCGACGACGGCGCGCGCCTCGGCGTCGGTGACGCCGGGCAGGAGCCCGACCTCGACGGTCCCGGGTCGGGGTGGCACCTCGCCGGTGTGCACGGTCGCCGTCTCGACGACGACGTCGGCGAGCGCCCGTCCGACGAGCGCCTCGACGAGGTCGGCGGGTGGGGTGCGGTCGAGCTGGACGACGCGCACGATCTCGCAGCCGACGAGGCCGTGCAGGCCGGCGCGGTGGGCGGCGGCGAGGGTGGCTGCGGCCCGGGGGTGCGGGTCCCGTCCGCGGACCTCGATGCGGCAGGGGGACATCGCCGCCGACCCTAGCGGGCGGCTCGGGTGCTCATCGCACCGTGCGGAACCGGAGTGGTGGCCGTTCCGGCACGGCGACCTCGGCGGTCGGCCAGCCGAGATAGATCACGGCGACGACACGGTCGGTCGCGTCGAATCCGCACAGGGTGCGGACCTCGGGGACGGTCGTCGCCCGTCCGGTGCCCCAGTACGACGCGAGGCCGACGGCGGTCGCGGCGAGGAGGAGGGTCTGCACCGCTGCGGCGACCGCGTCGCGGTCCTCGGCGGCACGTTCGTCGTCGGGGTCGGTGGCGCACCCGACGACGAGCACGGTCGGACTCCGCTCGTACTTGGTCCGGGCCTTTGCGACCTTGTGGTCGTCGGCCCCGTCGTCGACGAGTGCGGCGGCGACGGCCTCGCCGAGTCGACGGCGGGCGTCGCCGGTGAGCGCCGCGAACCGCCACGGCCACGTGCGCTTGTGGTTCGGTGCCCAGGTCGCGATCCGGCAGAGCCGTTCGACGAGATCGTCGGGAACGGGCCGTTCACCGTCGAGGAGCAGGCTGGTGCGTCGCCGGGCGGCGAGCTGTTCGAACGCGTCGAGCGCGTCGTGCCCGGCGTCAGCCACGGGCGCGGAGCACGGTCAGGGTCTCGAGGACGCCGACGGCGACCGCGACGAGGAAGAGCGTGGCGGGGACGACGAGCGGCGGGCGGAACGCGACCACGAGGAGGGTGACGACACCGAGGTAGGCGACCCGGACGCGGAGGAGGGTGTCGAAGGTGACGAGTGGTGCGGCGACCGAATCGTCCCGTTCCTGCACCGTGGTGGCCACGATTCCTCCGCTTTTCCCACCGCTTTCCGCCGAACCGATGCGGAAGCTACCGGTCGCCCGACGTGGAGTGGTGGATACTCACTGCGACCAATTGACTACTCATCGTGGTCGCGGTAACGGCGCGAAGAACTCCACGATCAGCCGACCGGCCGGGGCGGTCGGTGCGGGCCACACCGCCTCCACCGGCAGCACGGCAACCGGGCGCACCGCGTCGGCCGGCACGACGCTCTTGCCCCCTCCCCGCCACAGCACGGCGAGCTCCCCGGGTCGGTGCAGGACCCTGGCGTCCCAGGGGTCGGGTCCGTGGTGGTCGACGAGCGAACCCACGCTGGCGACGACCGCGTCGACGACCTCGCTCGGCGCATGCGGAGGCAACGACCGGAGCGCCCGTTCGAGCAGATCCGACGTCGACGCGAACACCCCGACGGTGCGCCACGTGTAGGCGCCGCGACGACGGTCGCCGCGTAGTCCGGCGTCGCGCAGGCGACGGAGGAGGTCGCGGGAGTCGACGACGACCGCTCCGGCAGCGACGGCGACCACCCGCTGCGCCGCATCGATGTCGTAGTGGTCGCCCTGGAACGCGACCCGCCGGACGCCGATCGCCGCGGCGAACGCGTGCAGTTCCTCGAGGCTCGAGTCGCTGCACAGGTGCGCCCAGCGGCGGCCGCGCCACGGCCAGGCGGCGGCGTCGACGAGCACGGTCACCGGCCGGTGTGCCCCCACCCCTGCTCGCCGCGTTCGGACGGCGCGAGCTCGTCGACCTCGACGAGCTCCACGGCGGGGAACGGGACGACGAGGAGCTGGGCGATGCGGTCACCCGCGTGCACGGTGTACGGCGCCGACGGGTCGGTGTTCACGAGCAGCACCTGCAGTTCACCCCGGTACCCGGCATCGATCAGCCCGGGGGCGTTGAGACAGGTCACCCCGTGGTTCCGGGCGAGCCCGCTGCGGGGCAGCACGAGGGCCGCGTGGCCCCCGGGGAGCTCGACCGCGATCCCGGTGCCGACGATCGCCCGACCCCCGGCCGCGGCGAGCTCGGCGTCGTGCACGGCACACAGGTCGAGGCCCGCGTCGCCGGCGCGGGCGGCGCCCGGGACGACGGCGGCGGGATGGACCCGCCGGAACCCGATGCGCAGCGGCCCGCTCACGGGGTGCCGCCGGCTCGGTCGGCCTCGGCGAGGACCCGGGCGTCGACGCCGAGGCACCGGTCCTCGACGTAGCGGACCCCGGCGGCGTCGGCGAGCGCCCGAGCCGCAGCCGAGGTGATGCCCGACTGCAGCCATACGGCGGGTGCGCCGACGGCGACTGCCTCGGCGACGACCGTCGGAGTCTCCCGCGCCGGGCGGAACACGTCGACGAGGTCGATCGTCGTGCCCCGTGCGGTGAGCGCTGCGGCGGCCTCGCCGAGGGTGCGGTGCGCGGTCCGACCGAGTACGGTGCCGCCCCGCGGGTTGACCGGCACCACGTCGTAGCCGAGGTCGACGAGGCGGGCGGGGATCCGGTGGGCGGCCTTCGCCCGGTCGTCGGACGCGCCGACGACCACGACGGTGCGCACGCCGCGCAGGAGGGCGACGACGTCGGCGGGCAACGGCACGGGGGCGGACGTCACGTCGGAGCGTCCACGGCCACCCGGTACGCTTGCCGGGCCCCATTCCCGGCCCGGAAGCTCCACATGTCCTCCCGCACGGTCCCGCACCTCCGCAACGTCGCCATCGTCGCCCACGTCGACCACGGGAAGACCACCTTGGTCGACGCCATGCTAAAGCAGTCCGGGGCGGTGCGAGCCGGCTCGGCCGCCGACGTCGACCGGGTCATGGACTCGATGGACCTCGAGCGTGAGAAGGGCATCACGATCCTCGCGAAGAACACAGCGGTGCGCTGGGCGTCACCGTCGGGCGAGGAGATCAAGTTCAACATCGTGGACACGCCGGGCCACGCCGACTTCGGCGGCGAGGTGGAGCGGGCGTTGACGATGGTCGACGGGGTACTGCTCCTCGTCGACTCCTCCGAGGGTCCGCTCCCCCAGACCCGGTTCGTGCTGCGCAAGGCAATCGAGCGCAACCTGCCGGTGGTGCTGGCGATCAACAAGATCGATCGCCCCGACGCCCGGATCGACGAGGTGGTCGACGAGGTCGCCTCGCTGTTCCTCGACCTCGCGATCGACGACAGCCACCTCGAGTTCCCCACGATCTACTGCAACGCCCGTGCGGGCACGGCGACGACGGACCTGGCGGTGGAGGGCACGGACCTGCAGCCGCTCTTCCGCACGCTCGCCGAGCACGTCCCGGCCCCGACGCACGATCCGGACCACCCCTTCGCCGCGTTGGTGACGAACCTCGACGCCTCGCCGTACCTGGGCCGGCTCGCGATGTGCCGGGTCGCGCACGGCTATGTGAAGCGCGGCCAGTCGGTCGCGTGGTGCCGTCTCGACGGGACCGTGTCGACGGTGAAGCTGTCGGCGTTGTTCGCCACCGAGAGCCACGAGCGGGTGGAGACCGAGGAGGCCGGGCCGGGCGAGATCATCGCCGTCGCCGGCATCGAGGAGGTCACGATCGGTGAGACGCTCGCCGACCCCGTCGACCCGCGCCCGCTGCCCCCGGTGACGGTCGACGAGCCGTCGCTGTCGATGACGATCGGCATCAACACGTCGCCGTTGTCGGGTCGGAGCGGCAAGAAGCTGACGGCCCGTCTCGTGAAGGGCCGGCTCGACGCCGAACTCATCGGCAACGTCTCGCTGCGGGTGCACCCCACGGACCGCCCCGACCAGTGGGAGGTGCAGGGACGCGGCGAGCTGCAGCTCGCGGTCCTCGTCGAGATCATGCGCCGGGAAGGGTTCGAGCTGACGGTCGGCAAGCCGCAGGTGCTGATCCGGGAGATCGACGGCGTGCGCTGCGAACCGGTCGAGCACGTCACGGTCGACGCCCCGGAGGAGTACCTCGGTGCGATCACCCAACTCCTGTCGGTCCGCAAGGGGCGGATGGCGAGTGTGGCGCCCCAGGGTTCGGGCTGGGTGCGGATGGACTGGCGGGTTCCCGCCCGTGGCCTTATCGGGTTCCGCACCGAGTTCCTCACCGAGACGCGGGGAACCGGGGTGCTCCACCACGTGTTCGACGGCTGGGAGCCGTGGGCGGGCGAGATCCGGGTGCGGCCGACCGGATCGATCGTCGCCGACCGGTCGGGTCCGGCGACGTCGTACGCGATCGAGTCCATCCAGGAGCGGGCGACGCTCTTCGTCGGCCCGGGTGCCGAGGTGTACGAGGGCATGGTCGTCGGCGAGAACAGCCGGGCCGAGGACATGGACGTCAACATCTGCCGGGAGAAGAAGGTCACGAACATCCGGGCCTCCTCGGCGGACGAGTTCGTGAAGCTCGTCCCGCCGAAGCAGATGACCCTCGAGCAGTCGCTCGAGTTCATCGCCGACGACGAGTGCGTCGAGGTGACGCCCGCGGTGATCCGCCTGCGGAAGCTGGCCCTCGATCAGACGCAGCGGGCGCGGCTCCGGAAGCAGGCGAAGGACCGGGGCTGATGCTCGTCTGGATGGATCTCGAGATGACGGGCCTCGACCCTGCGGTCGACGTCATCGTGGAGATCGCGACGATCATCACCGACGATCAGCTCGAGGTGATCGCCGAGGGCCCGGACCTGGTGTGCGTTGCGCCGCCGGAGGCGTTGGCGGGTATGCGACCGGTCGTGGTCGAGATGCACACGACGTCGGGTCTGCTCGAACGGATCCGTTCGTCGACGGTCACCGTCGAGGAGGCGGGTCGGCAGACGCTCGAGTTCCTGCGGGCGCACGTGCCGGAGGCGCGGACCGTGCCGCTGTGCGGGAACTCGATCGGGACCGATCGGCGGTTCCTCGCCCGGTACCTGCCCGAGATCGAGGAGTTCCTCCACTACCGCAGCGTCGACGTGTCGACGATCAAAGAGCTCGGGAAGCGTTGGTATCCGGGCGAGATGGCGTCGATGCCCCGCAAGGCGACCGCGCACCGCGCGCTCGACGACATCCGGGAGAGCATCGCCGAGCTGCGCTTCTACCGGGAGCGGCTGTTCGTGCCGACCGGGGATGTGGCATCGGTCACCACCCCCGGGACTTGACGGAGGCGTCAGGTACGCTCGCCGTCCGATGTCCGTGGACGATTAGCAGCACCAGGCGACGAGCCAGCACGCGCCCCACCAGCACGCGCACGCACACGAGCACCCGCCGACGACCGAGCACCGTCCGGTCCGTCAGGAGAAGTTGCCTCCCGAGGCCGAGGCCACCGAGGTCGCCCCCGGGGTGATCCGGGTCCAGCTCACCATCGCGATGCCCGGCCTCGGTCACGTCAACTGTTACGTGCTCCCCGACGAGGACGGCTTCGCGCTCGTCGACCCCGGTCTGCCCGGGCCGGGCCCGTGGAAGGAGCTCACCACACGGCTCACGGCCGCCGGGTTCCCGATCCGCCATTGCCACACGGTGCTCATCACCCACTCCCACCCGGACCACTTCGGTGCGGCCGAACGGATCCGGACCGAGACCGGCGCCGAGATCGTCACCCACGAGGCGTTCAAGACCTACTGGGACGTCGACGAGGAGGACGACGAGGAGAAGGATCTCGCCGACCCGCGCGACCGCGACACCTGGGCCGCCGCCCGGGAACGCCTCCTGCGGGCGCGTTCCGTGCTCGTCCCCCACGCCGCCCGTTGGAGTCGACCGACCCCGTGGGGCGGCGACCACCCGCGCCCCCCCTTAAGGCTCCGCATGCGCTACCTCGCCGAGGGCTCGCTGCGCCGGGGCTACTACGCGACGCCGCAGCCGTCGTCCCGGGTCGTCGACGGGCAGGTGATCCGCCTCGCCGGGCGCGAGTGGGTCGCCGTCCACACGCCCGGGCACACCGTCGACCACCTGTGCCTGCTCGACCCGGCCGAGGGGATCCTCCTGTCCGGCGACCACGTGCTCCCCACGATCACCCCGCACATCTCTGGCCTGGTCCGCGCCGACGACCCGCTCGCCCTCTACTTCTCCTCCCTCGAACGGCTCTTCGGGATCGAGGGGGTCCGCACGGTGCTCCCGGCGCACGGGCAGGCGTTCGACGACCTGTGGGGTCGTGCTGCGTCGATCAAGGAACACCACCTCGAGCGGCTCGACGTCCTCCGTGCGGCCGCCGATCTCGGCGAGGCGAGCGTCGAGGCGTTCTCGCAACGGTTGTTCCGGCCGGCCTCGTGGGGACCGATGGCCGACAGCGAGACCTACGCCCACCTCGAGCACCTGCGGCTCCTCGGCGAAGCACACCGCCGTGAGGCCGAGGGCCGGGTGCTCTACACGCTCGACTGAACGACGGGCACACCGCGCCGCACGCGCACGCTCGTCGCGACGTCGGCACCGGTGCACAACCACACGTCCACGGCACCTTCGGCGGGACGGTCGATGACCACCCTGAGGTCGCTCGAGGGGGCGGCCGGCCGGCGGTACTCGAGTTCGACCCGCACCGGGGCGGCAAGGCCGTCGGGGGCGAGCACCTCCTCGAGTGCGGCGGCCTGGGCGGCGTTGTTCATGTGCCCGAGCGGGTCGAGGTCGACGAACCGTGGCGTGAACGGCACGCCGGCCGCGTCGGGAGACGGGTCGTCGTGGGTGCGTCGGCTGCCGACGGTGCGCCCGGCGGCGGTCGCGCCGTAGACGGCGAGGAACGCATCATCGAGCCGGACCGGACGGCCTGCCGTATCGACCTGCACCCACAGTGCCGCCGCCTCGACACGGGCGCCGTCGTCGCCAACGATCGACGTCCGTCGTTCGGCCCACCGACTCCCGGTGCCGGAACAGAACGTGGTGACCTCGAGCGCCTCCCGGAACGTCGGGAACCGACCGACCTCGAGCACGATGCGCCGCGCCACCCACCCGTCGGGGTTCGGGAGCCCGGTCGACCGGTAGTCGTCGTCGCCGACGTCCTGCAGGACGCGCAGCAGTGCGTCGACGCGCATGCGCCGGTCGGGGGCGACGTCACCGAGGCGGACCGCCCGCGACGTCCGCACGAGCCGCCCGTCGGCGGGAAGGGCGACGAGGTCCGCCGAGTGCTGCACCCTGCGACGGTACCCGCACTCGAGGGTTGCCGGGCCGGCCCGCAGGGAAGGACGTCCCGCCGACGAAGGGGGCTCGATGGGTGTCGAGAGCGATGTGAGCTGGAACGCCGACGCGGTGTGTCGGACCCATGGGGGGCTGACCGACCTGTTCTTCTCCGACCACCTGAGCGACATCGCGCTCGCGAAGCGACTGTGCGCGCACTGCCCGGCTCTCGCACCCTGCCTGCAGGGTGCGCTGCGCTGGGCGGAACCCGCAGGGGTGTGGGGCGGGCAGCTGTTCCGGGACGGCGCGATCGTGTGGCAGAAACGCCCGCGCGGACGGCCGCCCCGGATCCCCCGTCCGGAGCACGACCTCCCCGAGGTGCCGATACCCGGTCACCTGCGTGCACGGGCGGGCCGACACCCCACCGGCGGCGGCGGGGGTGGCCGCTAGCGTTTCCGCATGCGTTCCGGTCGGCCGCGTCGTTGGCGCCTCGCCGCCGCCTTGTCGGCGGCGGTGCTGCTCGCCGGGTGCGGGGGCGGCGGGAGCGGCGGATCTGGCGGAGGCCTGTCGGCGAAAGGGCTTGACCCGCTCCCGACGGCGGTCGCTCCCGGTGGGTCGGTCAGCGCGCTCACGTTCACCCGGTTCGACGGCACGACCGGTTCGTTCGCCGACTACGCCGGCAAGGTCGTCGTCGTGAACTTCTGGGCCTCGTGGTGCGTCCCCTGCGTGAAGGAGATGCCCGACTTCGAGGCGGTCTTCGGCGAGTTCGGTGGCTCCGTCGCGTTCCTCGGCCTGAACGTGCAGGACCAGCTCGCCGACGCGCAGGACCTCGCCACGAGGACCGGGGTCACCTACGACCTCGCCCGTGATCCCCGGGGCGACCTGCTGCGGGTCTTCGGTGGGGTGGCGATGCCGACGACCGCGTTCGTGCGCGCCGACGGCACGGTAGCGGCGGCGACCTCGCGCACCTTCGACCAGGCGGCGTTGCGGGAACGGATCGCCGAGGCGCAACGGTGAACGGCGCCCCGCTCGCGTTCGCGTTCGGTGCGGGGATGCTCGCCACGGTGAACCCGTGCGGGTTCTCGTTGCTGCCCGCGTACCTCACGTACTTCCTCGGCCTCGACCCGGCCGCCGGCGACGCGGGGGCAACCCCGCAGGGCGCGGGTGTGCTGCGGGCGTTCGCCGTGAGCGCCGCGATGACGGCGGGCTTCGTCGCCGTGTTCGGTGCGGTCGGGTTCGTGATCACCCAGATCGGGTCGTCGGTGCAGCGGCACCTCCCCTACGTGACCGTCGTGATCGGTCTCGGGCTCGTGGTGCTCGGCGCCGCGACCCTGCGCGGGCGCTACGTGCGCCTGCCGTTGCCGTCGGTGCGGCGCAGCGGCGGCGAACGCGGCCTCGGGTCGATGGCGGTCTTCGGCGTCTCCTACGCCCTGTCGTCGTTGTCGTGCACGATCGGGCCGTTCCTCGCGGCGACGTCGTCGACGTTCTCCGACGCCGGGTTCCTCGCCGGCGTGTCGACGTTCGTCGCCTACGCGCTCGGGATGGGTGCGGTGGTCACCGCGCTGACGGTCGCCGTCGCGTCGGCCCGCACGTCGATGGTGGCCCGGTTCCGGTCGTCCAGCCGCTGGGTGCAGCCGGCGTCAGGGGTGCTGCTCGTCCTCGCCGGGGCGTACACGGCGTACTACGGCTGGTACGAGCTGCGGCTGCGGAGCGGGATCGTGCGCGACCCGATCGTCGATGCGGCGATCGACGTGCAGGAGTCCCTGCAGTCGACGATCTCCGGGATCGGCACCGGAACGCTCGGGGTGATCTGCGCTGCGGTCTGCGCAGTGGCGCTCACGGCGACGCTGCTGCGTCGGGCGCGCCGCCAGCGGGTCTGAGGGCGCAGCGATGTTCGCCCGGTTGCTGTCCCATCCGGAGGTGCGTGAGCATTGCGAGCTGCGCGGTCCGTTCGGGTTCCTCGCCTTCCATGGCGGCTCGCTCGAGCGGGTGACCGACGAGATCGCCGCCGACGCCGCCCGGGCGGCGGGCGCCTCCTACTACGGGCTGGTGATGCCGCCGAGCTTCCGGTGGCACGTGCCCTCGAACCGGGTCGACCCGGCGCACTCTGCGGCGCTCTCGGCGTTCCTCGACCATGTCCGGGTCGCCGTGGCGGTGCACGGCTACGGCCGCGCGGGCATGTTCACGACCCTGCTGTGCGGTGGACGGAACCGCCCACTCGCCGCGCACGTCGCGACGGCGCTGCGCCAACGGTTGAGCCCGCACTACTCGGTCGTCGACGACCTCGACGCGATCCCGGCGAACCTGCGTGGCCTGCACGAGGCGAACCCGGTGAACCGACCGCCGCTCGCCGGGGTTCAGCTCGAGCTGCCGCCCCGGGTGCGCGGGATGGGCCCGTTCTGGACGGGCTGGGACCGGTCGGTCCGGACCCCGCATACGACGTCGGTGATCGATGCGCTGGCGGAAGCGGCGACGACCTGGACGGAGGCCGGGCGGTAGGGTCGGCGCTCGTGCAGACGTGCGTGTTCACCGAACCTCAGCAGGGCGCGACCTACGGCCAGCTCGCCGCGGTCGCCCGCACCGCCGAGGAGGTCGGCTTCGACGGCTTCTTCCGCTCCGACCACTACCTGAAGATGGGGTCGGTGTCGGGCCTGCCCGGCCCGACCGACGCCTGGGTCACCCTCGGGGCGATCGCCCGGGAGACCTCGACGATCCGGTTGGGCACGCTCGTCACCGCGGCGACGTTCCGCCTGCCGGCACCGCTCGCGATCAGCGTCGCCCAGGTCGACGAGATGAGCGACGGGCGGGTCGAGTTCGGCCTCGGGACCGGGTGGTACGAGCAGGAGCACACGGCCTACGGCATCCCGTTCCCCGACCTGCGGACGCGCTTCGAGATCTTCACCGAACAGCTCGAGGTGATCACCGGGTTGTGGTCGACGCCGGAGGGCGCAACGTTCTCCTTCGCCGGGCGGCACTACACGCTGACCGACGCTCCGGCCCTCCCCAAGCCGGTGCAACGGCCGGTGCCGGTGATCGTCGGCGGGGGCGGGAAGCGGAAGACGGCGATGCTGACGGCTCGGTTCGCAACGGAGTACAACCGGGCGTTCGTGCCGCTCGACACGTTCTCCCGCAACGTGGCGAACGTGCGGTCGACCTGCGAGTCGATCGGCCGGGACCCGGCGTCGTTGCGGTACTCGATCGCGCTCGTCGCGTGCTGCGGGCGAGACGACGGCGAGGTGAACCGACGGGCTGCGGCAATCGGCCGCGACGCCGGTGAACTGCGGGAGAACGGCGCTGCGGGCACTCCCGAGCAGGTGGTGGAGAAGGTGCTGCGCTACCGGGACGCGGGTGCGGATCGCATCTACTTCCAGATCCTCGACGTCGACGACCTCGACCACGTCCGTCTGCTCGCCGCCGAGGTGCTGCCGCACCTGTGACCGGTTCCGGTCAGGGGGCGAGGCGTTCTCGCCGCCAGCTCCCGGTCCGGTCCGCGTCGGGTCGGTAGACGATGCGGTCGTGGAGTCGACTGGGTCGTCCCTGCCAGAACTCGACCCGGTCGGGGACGACCCGGTAACCGCCCCAGAACGGGGGCCGTTCCACGGGTCGGCCGGCGAAGCGTTCCTCGGCCTCGACGTACCGGGCGTCGAGTGCGGCGCGATCCGGGAGCACCGTCGACTGTTCCGATGCCCACGCGCCGAGCTGGCTCGACCGGGGCCGGGTGGCGAAGTAGGCGTCGGAATCGGCGTCGTCGACGCGTTCGACGGTGCCTTCCACGATGACCTGGCGGGCGAGCGGTGCCCACGTGAAGACGAGCGACGCCCGGGGGTTCGCGGCGAGTTGGCGTGCCTTGCGGGAACCGTGGTTGGTGAAGACCGTGAAGCCACGCCCGTCGACGCCCTTGACGAGCACGTGGCGGGCGGAGGGACGCCCGCCGGCGTCGGCGGTGGCGAGCACCGCGGCGTTCGGTTCGAGCTCGGTGGCGGCGACGACCTCGTCGAACCAGCGTGCGAACTGCCGGAACGGGTCCGCGTCGGTGTCGGCGATGTCGAAGGGACGCTCCTCGTAGTCGCGACGGAGGTCGGCGAGGTGCGGCGGTTCGGTCACCGGCTCGGGCCGGCGGTGAGCAGCTCGCGGCCGCCGAGGTAGGGGCGCAGCACCTCGGGCACGGTCACCTTCCCGTCGGGTCGCCGGTAGGTCTCCACGATCGCAGCCCACACGCGGGGCACGGCGAGGGCGGAACCGTTGAGGGTGTGCACCACCTCGGTGCCCTTCCCGCCCGCCGGGCGGTAGCGGATGTTCGCCCGGCGCGCCTGGTAGTCGCTGAACCACGACACCGAGGACACCTCGAGCCATCGGTCCGCACCGGGTGCGTACACCTCGATGTCGAACGTCCGGGCCGATGAGTTCCCGATGTCCCCGGTGCACAGGTCGAGGATCCGGTGCGCGAGCCCGAGGTCGGCGATCACGCCGACGGCTCGACGCAGCAGGTCGGCGTGCACCTCGGCGGCCTGCTCGGGGGTGGCGTACGCGAGGATCTCGACCTTGTCGAACTCATGCACCCGCAGCAGGCCCCGGGTGTCGCGGCCCGCGGACCCGGCCTCCCGACGGAAGCAGGACGTGTGGGCCATGAACCGTTGCGGGAGGTGCGTCGCGTCGAGGATCTCGTCGCGCGCCAGGGAGGTGAGCGGGACCTCGGCGGTGGGGATCGCCCACAGGTCGTCACGTTCGAGGTGGTACGCCTCGTCGACGAACTTGGGCAGGTGCCCGGTGGAGATCATCGTCTGGGTGGAGACGAGTGTGGGCGGCCGGACTTCTTCGAACGCGTCCGCGTTCCGGTCGAGCGCGAGCTGGACGAGAGCCCGGACGAGCGCCGCGCCTGCGCCGCGGTAGAGCACGAACATCGAGCCCGACAGCTTCGCCCCACGTTCGAGGTCGAGGATCCCGAGCTCCGCACCGATGTCCCAGTGGGGGACACGCTGGTGGTCGGCGTAGGCGTCGGGGTCGTACCCGTGCACTGCGACGACGACGTTGTCGTGCTCGCTGGCGCCGTCGGGGCAGTCGTCTGCCGGGAGGTTCGGCACCACGAGCAGTTCGGCCCGCAGGTCAGCGGCGAGCGCGTCGGCGTCGGCGTCGAGCGCGTGCTCCTGTTCGCCGAGCGCGCGGCTCTCGGCCTGCAGCGCGCCGGCCTCGTCCTTCCGCCCTTCCTTGTGAAGGCGGCCGACGTCGGCGGAGATCGCCTTGATCCGATTGCGCACCTCGTCGCGCTCCGTCGCAACGGCGCGTTGCCGCCGGTCGAGTTCGACGATGCGGTCGAGGGCGCCGAGGTCGATGCCCCGCCGGGCGAGGGCCGCCCGGACGGCGTCGGGCTCGGTGCGCAGGCGTCGCAGATCGATCATCGGCGAGAACGCTACCCGCCGTCCCCCTGCTGCGGACGGGTCCGACCGCTAGCGTCGGACGCCGTGTCGGCCGTGGAGATCGAGTCCCTCGTCGTCCGTTACGGATCGGTGACCGCCGTCGACGGCGTGTCGTTGCGGGCGGAGGCAGGTGAGGTGCTGGCCCTGCTCGGGCCGAACGGTGCCGGGAAAACCTCCACGGTGGAGACCCTCGAGGGGTTCCGTTGTCCGGACGCCGGGTCGGTGCGGGTCCTCGGCCTCGACCCGGTGGGTGACCGGCGGGCGCTGCTGCCCCGCATCGGTGTGATGTTGCAGTCGTGCCGGCTCTACTCGGTCATCCGCCCGGTCGAAGCGGTGCGCCTGTTCGCCGCCCATCATCCCCACCCGGTGGACGACCCGGACGCGTTGTTGGACCGGGTCGGTCTGCGCGACCGGTCGCGGACCGTGTGGCGGCGGCTCTCCGGTGGTGAGCAGCAGCGGCTCGCCCTCGCGCTCGCGCTGGTCGGCCGACCCGAGGTGGTCGTGCTCGACGAACCGACGGCCGGGCTCGACGTCCACGGCCGTGACCTCGTCCGGTCGATCATCCGGGAGCTCCGTGACGACGGGGTGTGCGTGCTGTTGACCACGCACGAGCTCGACGAAGCGGAGCGGCTCGCCGACCGGGTCGCGGTGCTGCACCGGGGACGCCTCGTCGCGTTGGGTTCGCTCGACGAGCTCGCCGCTGCGGATCGCGGCCCGCAGAGTGTGCGCTTCAGCGGGCCGAGCGATCTCGATGTGGCGGCCCTGTCGACGGTGCTGGGCGGACCCGTCCGGGCCGAGGGTCCGGGTTCCTTCGTCGCCGAGGTCGTGTCGTCGGCGTCGACCGTCGCGTCCCTGGCGGGATGGTTCGCCGAACAGGGCCTGCCCCTCGGTGAGGTCCGGGCCGGGCGGCAACGGCTCGAGGACGTGTATCGCCGGCTCGTGGAGGAGGCGCCGTGAGCGCGGTGCGGGCGGTGGTGGCCCAGGCCCGCACCGAGGTCGTGCTCGCCGTGCGCCAGGGCGAACAGCTCCTCGTCGCGTTGGGGATCCCGCTGCTGGTGCTCGTGTTCTTCTCCGTGGTCGACGTCCTCCCGCTGGGCTCCGGTCGACCGGTCGACGTGCTGACGCCGTCGGTCGCTGCGCTTGCCGTGCTGTCGGCATCGATGGTCGGGGTCGGCATCTCGACCGGGTTCGAGCGCCACTACGGCGTGTTGAAGCGTCTCGGCGTGTCCCCGCTGACCCGCCCGCGCCTGCTCGGGGCGAAGGCGCTGGCGACGGTTGCGACCGAAGCCGTGCAGTTGGCGGTGCTGCTCGTGGTCGCCCTCGTGCTGGGCTGGGACGCCTCGTTCTCGTTCGTGCCCTTCGTGGGTGCGATCGTGCTCGGAACCGTCGCCTTCGGAGGTCTCGGCATGCTCCTCGCCGGTGTGCTCTCCGGGCCGGCGAACCTCGCCGTGAACAACGCCGTCTACCTGCTGCTGTTGCTCTTCGGTGGGGTCGCTGTTCCCGCAGCCGAGTTGCCCGGGCCGGTGGGCGCCGTCGCCGACCTGCTGCCGTCGGGCGCGCTCATCGCCGCGATGGGCGACGCGCTCGGGTCGGCGGATACAGCCGGCGCGGGGACCTGGTTGGTGCTCGCCGCCTGGGCGGTCGTCACACCAGTCGCCGCAGCGGCGACGTTCAGCTGGGCGCCCCGCGATTGACGTCGTCGACGGCCGGTGTCCCTTCGAACGCCCGGGCGACATCGTCGTAGGTGAGCGGCCCGTCGACGGTCGTGACCCGGACGGCGGAGCTGCGACGGTCGGCCATCGTCTTCCGTGCGACGGTCAGGAACCGTGCGGTGATGATCCCCCACAGGTAGAACCCGCCGGCGAGTTTCATGATCAGCCCGGCAGCCTGCTGGTCGCCGCGGACGTTCACGCCCCACAGGCGGTGCCCGTGGTTGTACGCCTGGTAGAGCGGGTTGTCGGCGACCGTGAGGAACGCCGCTGGGATCGTCGGCAGCACCGACATGAGGAACAGGTAGACGATCTGCTGGGGGATGCCGATGCGCAGTTCGGGCAAGGGTCCGGCGACCGGCATCCACATGGCGAACGACGAGAGCACGAGTGCGGCGTGCACCAGGTAGTGGACGGGGCCGACCTCCACCGACGTATTGACGATCGGGGCGGCGTGGCTGAGCGCGACGAGCACGTTGAAGCTGAGCCCCGCGATGAGCGGTCGTGACAGCCCACGGAAGAACCGGCCGAACCACCCACGACCGAGGATCAGCTCGGCAAGCCAGGTCGGCGTGGCGAGGAGGAACAGCGGCGGCATCACATAGGTGAGCAGGAGGTGCTGCACCATGTGGATCGAGTACAGGTACTCCTCTGCGATGTCGTGCATCGGCCAGTCGCTGCTGATGTACAGCACCACGACACCGGCGACAAACCACCGCCGTTGCGCCCGGGTGACGGGTTCACCACCTGCGGCGACGACCTTCGGGGCGATCACCCTCGTCGTGTAGAAGCCGATTCCGACGACCGCGGCGACGAGCAGCCAGACCTCGGGGTGCCACTGCCAGACCACCGGTGCGGAGTTCGCGAGCACGTGGAGATCCTCACCGATGCGGACGGTGGTCGCCTACTCGGAGCAACCCGTCGACGGGTTCAGCGGGGCATGCCCTCGCCGAAGAACTTGAACGCAGCGAGCGTCACCGCGTACACCGACAACGCGATGACGATGCCGGTGAGGAACGCTCGCCGCAGCACCGGCTTGTCCCAGCGCAGGTGCATGAAATACGCAGCGATCAGGTAGAACTTCGCCGTCATGCACACGAGCAGGACGGGCACGAGCGCTGCGCCGAAATCGAAGACGCTCTCGAAGTAGGTGAAGGTCTCGAGACCGGTGATCGCAGCCAGGATGATCGCGACCTTGACGTAGGTCATGTCGCGGTTCGGGTGCTCCTCGTGGGCTGCCCCGTGGTCGCCGTGCGTCGTCTCGGTGGTGGTGGACATCGACCGCTCCTACTTGATCAGGTAGACGACGACGAAGACGACGACCCAGACGACGTCGACGAAGTGCCAATACAGGCCGGCGATCTCGAGCGCCTCGGCCCGCTCCGGGCCGAGCCGACCCTGCAGCGACATGGCGAACATCGTCATCAGGATGATGATCCCGATGACCACGTGGGCGCCGTGGAAGCCGGTGAGGGTGAAGAACGCCGAGCTGAAGATGTTCGTGGTGAAGCCGAGGCCCTCCTTCACGAACGCCGTGAACTCGTAGATCTGCCCGGCGATGAAGGAGGCGCCGAGGAGCGCCGTCGCGAGCAGCCAGATCCGCATCCGCTGTTCGTCGCGCCGCTGCAACGACGACACCGCGAGCACCATGGTGAGCGAGCTCATGAGCAGCACGAAGCTCGACACCGACGTGAAGGGGATGTCGAAGAGCTGCGCACCGAGCTTGCTGATCTCGGCGTTCTCGAAGCCGGGGAAGCTGTTGAGCTTCTTCCGGTAGAGGAGGAAGGTCGAGATGAGCCCGCCGAAGAGCAGGCACTCCGACCCGAGGAACAGCCACATCGCCAGCTTCTCGTTCGAGATGCCAGTAATCGTGTGACCGTGCCCGTGGTCGTCGTGGTGGGCGTCGGTCGCAGGCGCCGCCAGGGTCTCAGCCAACGGAGGTCTCCTCCTCGTGGGCGGCGGCTGCCGTTCCGTGGTCACCGTGGTGGTCGTCCGGTTCCGTCGAGGGCTCATACGCCCAGCCGTACACGCCCCAGAGCACGAGCAGCGCGCCGGGGATCACCAGCAGCAGGTTGAAGATGAGCCCGTACCCGATGAACGGCAGGCCGGCGGCGAGCACCAGCGGGTAGTAGGAGGGCGAGGGCAGGTGCACCCCGGTGGCGTCGCCCTTCTGGACGACGTCTTCGGTGGCGGCGATCCGCACGGCACGTCCGTGCTCGTCCTCGCCGTACTTGCGGTGCCAGAAGTCGTCCGCCGCGCGCACGGTCGGGATGGTGTCGAAGTTGTGCTCCGGGGTCGGCGACGGGATCGACCACTCGAGGCTGCGGGAGTCCCACGGGTCGGCGCCGGGGTTCGGACGACCGGCAGCCTTCCAGGAGCGGTAGCTCGACCCGATGTTGTAGAGGAACAGCAGCATGCCGGCGGCGATGACGAACACGCCGAAGGTGGCGACCCGGTTCCAGAACGTGAGCCCGTCGGTCGCCTGGTACGTCTGGATCCGGCGCGACATGCCCTGCAGACCGAGGATGTGCATCGGTCCGAAGGTCAGGTTGAAACCGATGATCATCAGCCAGAAGTGCGCCTTGCCCAGCTTCTCGTCGAGGAAGTGCCCGAACGCCTTCGGCCACCAGAAGTACATGCCCGAGAAGAGCCCGAGGAGAGCGCCGCCGAAGAGCACGTAGTGGAAGTGGGCGACGATGTAGTAGGTGTCCGTCTGCTGCGTGTCCGCCGGGGCGACCGAGTGCGTGACACCCGAGAGGCCACCGATGGTGAACATCGCAACGAGGCCGACGGCGAAGAGCATCGCCGTGGTGAACCGGATCCGACCGCCCCACATGGTGGCCATCCAGTTCAGGATCTTCACGCCGGTCGGCACCGCGATGAACATCGTGGCGAGCGAGAACGCTGCGACGGAGATCGGCCCGATACCGGAGGCGAACATGTGGTGCGCCCACACGCCCCAGCCCATGAACCCGATCGCGATGCCCGAGAACACCATGAACGGGTAGCCGTAGATCGGCTTGCGGGAGAAGACCGGGATGACCTCGGACACGATGCCGAACGACGGCAGGATGAGGATGTACACCTCGGGGTGGCCGAAGATCCAGAACAGGTGCTGCCAGAGCAGCGGGTCGGCGCCCTGGGCGACGTTGAAGAAGTTCGCCCCGAACAGCCGGTCGAAGGTGAGCAGGAACAGCGCCACGGTGATGACCGGGAGCGAGAACAGCAGGAGCATCTGGACGACGAGCTGCATCCAGGTGAACACCGGCATGCGGAACAGGCTCATGCCCGGCGCCCGCAGGTTCAGCACGGTCACGATCAGGTTGATCGCACCGATCGACGAGGCGACACCGGTGATCAGCAGGCCGAGGGTGTAGTAGTCGACGCCTGCGGTCGGCGAGAAGACCACACCCGAGTTCGGTGCGTAGCAGAACCACCCGCAGTCGGGGCCGCCGCCGCCGATCACCCACGAGGTGTTGAGGAACACGCCACCGAACAGGAACAGCCAGAAGCTGAGTGCGTTGAGCCGGGGGAAGGCCACGTCTCGGGCGCCGACCTGCAGCGGGAGCAGGTAGTTCGCGAACGCCGCCGCCATCGGCATGATCACGAGGAACACCATGGTCACGCCGTGCATGGTGAAGACCTGGTTGTACAGGTCCGCGCTGAGCACGGTGCCGTTCGGCTGGGCGAGCTGGAGGCGGATCAGCGTCGCCTCGAAACCGGCGACGAAGAAAAAGAACAGCGCCGTGACGCCGTACATGATGCCGATCTTCTTGTGGTCGACGGTCGACACCCACGACCGCCAACCGGTCTTGGTGCTCGGCCGTGCGAGGACGCCCAGCGGCTCGAGTGAGCCGTTGGACGGTTCGCCGGTGGTCAGTGCCAGCGGTTCACGCTCGACGATGGCCATCTGTGGTTCCTTCGCGGGTGCGGCGTTCGGCGGACAGGGAGAGGAGGTCGATCACTTGAGCGTCGACAGGTAGGCGACGAGGTCGTCGATCTGGTCCTCGGTGAGGGGGACCTTCGGCATGCCACGGCCGTACTTGTTGTCGCCGGTCGCCTCGGGGAGCATCGGCTTGTAGTCGTCGGGGTTGCGGATCCAACCCTCGAGCTCGGCCCGGTTCAATTCACCGGTCGTCGGGCCGCGGAGGTCGTAGAGCGCACCGACGAACAGGTACCGGCTCATCAGGTGGGTGAGGTCGGGGGCGTAGCCCGACACCTGCGCAGCGCCGGCGTACGGCTGGGCACCGACCCAGCACGTGTTCTTCGCCACGTCGTACTGCGACGCCGAGGTGATCGGGGTGCAGTCGTTGCTGTTCACACCCTGCACCTGGTGGCACGAGGTGCAGGCGCCGGTGAACACCTCGAGACCTCGGCGAGCCGCTTCATCGCTCGCCGCGGGGATCGCAGCCGGCTTCATCTGGTTCGCCACCCAGGCCTCGAAGTCACCCTGGTCGCGTGCCTCGACGAGCATCCGCATGTAGCCGTGCGACAGGCCGCAGAACTCGGTGCACTGGCCGAGGTAGCGGCCGGGGGCGTCGGCGTTCAGCCAGAACGGATGGTTCCGTCCGGGTGCCGCGTCCTTCTTGCCGTTGAGGGCAGGGATCCAGAAGCTGTGGATCACGTCTCGTGAGGTGGTCGTGATCTTCACGGGCGTCCCGGTCGGGATCACCATCTCCGACGCGGTCACGAAGTCGATCGTGCCGTCACGTCCGAGGTCGTACTCGAACGACCACCACCACTGTTGCCCTACGACGGTGACCTCGAAGTCCTGCGCGATGTCGTCCGGTTCGTTCGCGATGTTGAACAGCGTCGCGATCGTGCCGACGGCGATGCCCGCCATGATCACGGCGGGCAGGATCGTCCAGCCGAGTTCGAGCTTGGTGTTGCCGTGCACCTGCTCGGGGAACTCGTCCTCGTCCTTGCGGCGGAACTTGATCGCCACGAAGAGCACGCCGAGGTTCACGAAGACGAAGACGATCCCGGCGACGATGAAGACCGGGACGACGAGTTTGTGGATGTCGGTGGATGCCTGGCCACGCGGGTCGAGCGTGGTGAGGGGGCGCCCATCGCTCCCGCACCCCGTCAACGCGACCATTGCGAGCACGATCAGGGATGTCGCCAACGCACCGGTGCGCCGCTTCCGTCCGATCATCGAGTTCTCCCACCCACGGGTCTCGTCGTGGTCACCGTTCCTACCGTTGACCGTCGCTGACAGTTTGTCGTCGCCCTGGCCCACACGCCAACCCCCGGCGCGCACGTCAGTACTCGCTGCTCTTCTCGGAGTGACCGCCGCTCTTGTCGGAGTGATCGTCGTCCATCTCGGACTTCGCTGCCGTCGTCGGCGTGGCCCGCAGCGGGGCGCCGACACCGCCTTCGCCCTCGACCGTGTACTCCTCCGACTCGTCGTGGAGCTCCCGCTCGCCGATGGCGACACCGGCGACGCCGGTCCCGAGCACGCCGAGGGCGAACAGGACGACGATCCCGGTGAGCAGGCTCTTGCCGGCCTTGGGGATCATGGCGAGACCGATCGCTCCGACGAAGATCACCACGGCGACGAGAAGGCTCAACCAGGTCGCACCGAGCTTCGGCACGGCGAGGTAGAGGCGGCTGACGCCGAGGCCCACGAACGCCACGACGAGGACGCCGATGACGGGCACCTCGATCGGGCTCATGAGCTTGCTGCGGGCCGCGGCGTTGACGGCCGGGTCACCGGTCGTGCGGTCGGCCCAGGCGCTGATGGTCCACTCGATGGCGAGGAAGGCGAGCACGGCGGCGCCGAGCAGGCTGACCCAGGCGGTCGTCGCGAACCCGACGACGAGCAGGGCGGCGGCGAACGCCGTGAGGGGGGCCCAGTAGCGACCGGTCGTGACGGGCCGGAGGGCGGGCGCCTCGGGCGTTCCGGCGACCTCGGCGAGGGGCGTGGAGTCGGCGTCGCGGAACGACACGAGCACCCCGCCGATGGTCACGGCGCAGGCGGCCGCACCGAGGAGCATCGCGTAGCCGAAGTGGTCGCCGACGGCGCCCTTGTAGCCCATGGTGACGGCACCGAGGAGCTGGAAGTAGAGGTCGCCGAGCGCACCGGGGAACAGCGACCAGTCGACGCCGCCCGACGTCCACCCGTACAGGACGGCGGCGACGAGGAACAGCATCCCCATCCCGAAGTAGTACTTGAAGCCAGTGGTGAACATGCCTGCACCCGTCACTTCGTGATGTAGATCGCGAACCAGATGGCGGCGTAGACGCCGATTGCGGTGTACCAGACGACCGCCGCGGTGGCGACGCCCTCGGGGTTGCCCCGGTTCTCGCCGCCGAGCGTGCGCAGCGTCGTGAGTCCGAGGAAGATGAGGCCGACGAGCACCATCACGAAGTGGGCGCCGACGACCGACCAGAACAGCACGCCCTGCCCCTCGGCGGCGGCGACGGGGATGTTGCTCACCGAGAACAGGTAGCTCGACTGCACGAGCCAGGCG
>Ga0194133_10003624_pt1 | contig 21702 bp, 9 predicted proteins | sample TA2KigOf40mmetaG_FD_155448 | JGI IMG/M metagenome (GOLD analysis project Ga0194133, IMG submission 155448) | Freshwater microbial communities from Lake Tanganyika, Tanzania - TA2015055 Kigoma Offshore 40m | ecosystem: Environmental > Aquatic > Freshwater > Lake | place: Tanzania: Lake Tanganyika...
TAAGGCAAATCCAGGGGTCAAAGATTTTTGCCCAGACCGGGGATTGAACCCCAGTCTCCCAGTTCTCAGTCAGATGCTATAACCATTAGGCCACAGCGACCCCTTTAATCAATGAATCTCAGCCTCTCCTTCTTCACTCTTTGCATTCCTTAGAAAGGTAAAAGTGGATGTAGAATATTCCCCTCAAGAAGTAAGTTAACCTAACTTTCTCTTTTTCACACCCATATCATGGAATAATAACACAAAAGATTATGATAATGATTTAATTAATTTAAAATGAGTAAGTCAAGTGTAACACATTAGGAGAAAATAGATCCAGGATTTAAAATGTAAGTGTTTGCAAAGTCAGAAATGTGAAGCTTTGAACTACTGAAAAAACTCTTGGCCTCCTCCCAAAAAAAATCTGTGTAATCATGGACAATATTCCAGCAAGAGTGTGCCTTTAATAAAAAAAATATCAGCAATTCGTACTTTAAAAGATGGTTGAAAAAAGTTCAGATATTGGTGCTTAATCGATGGTGCTTTCTACATCTACATGTGTCAATCAAAAAAACCATAGTAGATATTTTCACTTTTTAATTTTAAGACCACTATAGACAGATTAAAAGTTTAAAAATGCATATAATATGGAAATGAAAAAAATAGTTTCTTTTAAAATCCAATGCCAAAAGTTTAATTTATTCTCACTGAAAATATTTCCAAGTAGATTGAAATCTGTCACTTATATGTTATCTCATGTTGTAACAACTCCCTATAGTCTAATTAATCAAGAAAATATTTTGATACTTTTGATGAACATTTTCAGGAGAAATAAGATTATTTTCATCTAAAATGATTCCATATTGTTAGATACAAAGATTCATATATTAAATTGAATTAAGTAACAACATTAAAAGGAAAAAAACAATTTTGAAACTATAATTTCCAAAATGGATAGGAATTCTCTTTTTGAATTTTTTTTTGTAAGAAAATCCTGTGTTGGTGGCTTTTTGCATTTCTAAAGAAAATTTGGAATTGTCATTTGAAGGTAAATATTTGTTTGCTTTAGAATGGATAAGAATGGAAAAATATTCGAGATAATATTTTTTGAGGCAAAGTATGTTTGAAACTATGAAAAATGAAAAAAGCTTTGACAAAGTTAATCTTTCCCATCTATAAATAGTTTCTGTATTTTAACAAATATTCCCTGTTTTTGACAGGAAATATATTTCAACAAGTCTTTTTGTTCCTATAAAAAAATTCTTGGTTCTAATTAAGATAATTTATCTTAATCAAATCAGGCCTTAAAGATCAAATGGTGACAGAAAATGTCAAAACTAATTGTATGTATGTCAAGGAAACTAGATTAGTGTCATAAACTTATTTCCTGAATAAAAGTCTACCATATAGGTTATAGTGTGCCAATGCTCAAGAGTTTAAGGAACATTTTAACAAGAATCATCTCTTAAATGAATAAAAAGATTTTTTGTCAGGGAGGCTGGAAAAGCCACTGGAGAGCTGCCTTTGAGGATCCTTAAAGAGGAAAAGAAAGGCTGTTGAAAAAATGATTTCTCTTTCTTTTCTAGAATCAAATTTTTGGTTAAGCTTGTTTGGAGGTAGTTGTTTCTTTCTACTCATTGTCAAAAGATGACTTAAGGACAAAATCTATTCAGTTGGAATGTACAAAAGAAAAATACTTTGTTTGGGATTCAATGATGGCTCTTACCCCAACAACAGTGTTGAAAATTGAAGCTTTCAAAAAGATCAACGCAACATTTCAAGAACTCAAAATTCATTCAAGTAAGTTGCAAATCAAAAATGGGACTGATGGCCAAAATAAATGGCTTTGATTTAAGGCAATTATCACCTGAAGATGAATTTATACATTTGTATATAATGGATCTAGATGTGGCATGTTCACAAAATTTCTTTTTTCTTAAAAAGCATTTTGGAAATGATTTTGAAGAAGAATTCTTTCTCTTACAAAATTTAGAGATAACTTATCCAGACAAACTAATGGCTTGAGATTTTGACACTTAAATCGATCTGCCAAACTGGATTCAACCGATTTTCAGCTGGCAAAAGGATTTTTATCTATATGTAACTGAAGGATAAAAAAAGTGCCAAAAACACTATAATTCGAATTCAAGTTGTGGTTAAAAGTAATTTAAGAGTTTTTCTGTGATACATCAAAGAATATGATTTTCCTATTTAAAACTCACTTACTGGTTAATCAGACATTTTTAGCAGCTTTTGATGGGGTTCCCATGGCTGAAAGGTCATAGGCACCTGAATGAGAACTAAAATCTAAGATTGCAGGTTCTATACCCTTCCATGCAAGCAATTTTTTGACCCAGGATTGTAATAAATCAACTAGGCACTCTCAGTCAGGATAATAGTAATCTGCAGTAACCATAGACCTACTAAAATGGCTTTGGCAGGACTCTTATAAAGATATTGACCCCGCATTAACGTCGCCTGAGTCTATATTGCAGCTGATTATTATGATTAATATTATCGTGATTGTGGCGGCCTTGGGTCAGTAAGATCACCTTCCTTACAAACATGGCTCCCAAACAACAACACAATTAAATGGTTATGCAGGGCTAAAGGTGCCGATCTTGCATAAATATTGCCTTACTCTTATCTGCACTAGATGATGATTATTATTCTCTATCATACAAAAAAACAATATAGGAAAAGAGAACATTGAGTTAAAATGATTGTTTCTGTTCTTCATATCTTTTATTCAGGAAGTAATCCACATCAGAAGTTCACCAGCTCACACTTGCCAAATCAATCAGGTAAAAATGGAGATTAATAAGATCTCTTTCCAACTTTTATTTAAAGAACTTCCTGAAATGTGAGAGTCACAAAAAATTGTTTGTACAAAATTGATTAGATTAAGATCTTCTGTTTTAGCATGCCATATAGTAAGACAACACATGCAAAGTATATCCATTAAAATTGTTATCAAAAGAAACATGATGGTCTAATTTTAAGTATCAAAACATTTTACCTTTCGGTTACAACATACTTTTTTGAAGCAAAATAAACCACTATAGCACACTTTTGTCCTGAGTAGGAACCATTTTATTACTGCTTTTAATGATTTTGTGGAAAATTAGACTCAAAGAATCCATGGGGTGTTGGATTTTAAACTGTCAACTCTCTGCAATCAAAGGCCAGATACCAAGAAGGCTCAATTGTTATTTCTCTTGATTGCACTGGACTTTGGGTATATTCATATCAAAATCGCATCTCAAAAAAAGCATTACTTAATTGAAATGAACAGTTCAGTCTCTGGACGTCTTATATTTGACACAGATTGATGGATCTGCATTTTTCATAATTCTTTCCCCAAAATCTGAACAATAGTTGTTTTGGAAATAAATGTTAGCCTTAGTTTGAGATGAAACAAATTTTCCTAATTTGATTTACCCTCCCTTGCACCATATGTTTAATCAGCTAACTGTCAGTGTCATGTTTAGGCCAGACACCCCCCCTCCATCATTAGGGTACCCAAAAGGGGTTGGGGTTATAGGGTCACAAAAAGTTTGCACCCATCAATTTAGCCTTATTGAACAATTTTTGTTTAGTAATGTTGTTTGTAAGCCTAACCTAGACTCCAGCGACTCAAATAAGTTGTTCTTTTAAAGCAAGCACTACATCAAATTCAAATTTAAGGAGGGTCATTTTTATATCAACCACCCAAAAAATGATTTTTAGGCCATGTCATTGTACGTGTGTTACCTTGAGGACCCCGTAACTCAGCCTCCCAACAAAATTTCAAAATCCACCCTTAAAATTTTTATTGCATTTTGATGTAGTCTGTGTGCCAAATCTCAGCTCTGTAGCTTCAAAACTGTGGGAGGGGTTAGAGTTGACTTCCAGACTGACAAAAAAAACTACTGCTATACAAGGGTGGCAAAATTTTATAATTGTAGAGGATAAAGAGTTCAGTCATTTATTTTCTTTTTTAAGGAAGAATTGGAAGTCTAGCATCTGCTTCCTATAACAGTGAATAAAGGCTTTGACTGCTTAAAAATTGGATTTATTGGCTGTGACTTATGATCATGGTATCTGGCTGGGGATCTGAGGGTCGGCAACCTTTGAACCCTGGTTGCAACAAAATTTACAAAAATTGATTCTCAGCCAGTATCCAAAGCATCTGTCCTGATTGATTTTACTAGAAGCTCAAGCCAAAAATTATGTTTGAGGGTGTGGCCCTTCATTCCCAAAAGAATTCTCTTGTATTATTAGATATAGATTGATGTAAAGATGTATTCCATATAGGATGATTTCTGTTACAACTTGTTTGAAAGACTACCACAACAAACTAGTTATGGGTCCGGGTCAAAAATTTTTGCCCTGGGTCGATCAGTCTTTGGTTTGGGTTTGGAAAATTTCCCCTAAAAATCCCAATATTTTCCATTTTTTCCCTTTGGGTCAAAAAAACCTCTTTGGATTTGGTCAAAGAGTACCCGGGTCAAAGACTTAATTACTGCGGGTCAAAAGTATGCTTGGGTTGGGTCGGATCAGGGCCCATCTCTTCAACAAACTGATTCAATGTAACTGATAATTGACTTTTGTTGTAGTAGAACATTCAAGTTTGAGTTACAACTATATAACTTTACTTCTTCAACTTTATAACTTTACCATTTTTTTAAAATTAGAAATGGACAAGGTTTCCTACAGTTTGATGCATCACCGTGGATCTATGGATTTTTATGAACTTTCGACAACATTTCTTGCAGTTTTCCTCCTGGGAGCCTGCTGTATCTCCATCAGCTTGGCTGTCACTACATTGACAGGAATGAAATGGCAAAAACATCACCATCACCTTTTATTTATGGTAACTTTTGACATATTTCACAGTTAAGCATACAAAAGATATGGGGGAAAATGGAAATAAAAGTTTCTGTTTGATATGCAGCATGAAAGCTCAGTTGTGTGAAAGAATGGTCAACTATTTTTTTACATTGATGCTTACAAAAAAATAGGCCTCAAGTAAGGTTTTTTGCTTGCAATACAAAAGAAACTTCTTCATAAATCTATTTGTATTTGGAGGTCAAAGGGAAGGCACAGCCTTCTCAGAATACAAAAATTGGATATATATAAATAATTAAATAGCAATGCTAATCAAATAAAACTAAAACTTATCCCTGATTCCCGATTGAAAGAGCCAAAAAGTGGATTTTCCACTAAATTAGTCATTTGGGATCTAATTAAGACTTTCTCGCTTGAAACTTTTGCCGAAAATTTCTTGTTTCTCGCATTCTAAATTGAAAGTTATTGAAAACTTTAGATTTGTGGATTTTTATTGAAATTTTTTTATCCAGCAATCTCTTTTTCTTTATACTTTAAGCACAAACTTTCATGAAAAAAGGTTCCATATATATCCTTGGCCAGGAGAAAATCTTTAAGGTTTGATTATCTCAGTCAAGATTTTTATTTTGCTAACTCTTGATTAGCATCATTTATTCATAATCTGTCAACAAAATCAAGTGACTGTAAGACACTGATAGGAATTGTAGGTCAGCTTTGCTTCATCATCATTTCCTGATGGACTAATATATGATATATAAACATTTGAATATGTCAACCAATCAATCCACCTATTATCTATTTCTGTATCTGGTCAGTTATCTAAAATCATATCTTGATATGCACAGTTCAGTTTTCATTCTTTTTTTAGTTCAAGTTATCTGAAGTCATTTCAAACCATTCTTTAATTACTCACAAGCCATAAATAGGTGATGCTTCTCATTATAAGTGGTAAATAGAATGCTTTAAGCTATGTACACACAAGATACAAATAATCTTAACTAATAACTTAAGTAGAGATGGGCCCTGACCCGACCCGGGTACTTTTTGACCAGACCTGATGAGATTTTTTTGACCCGAAGGGAAAAAAATTGAAAAATTTGGAATTTTTAAGGGAAATTTTCCAAACCCAAACTAAAGATGGCTGACCTGACCCAACCCAACCCGACCCGAGCCACAAAAAAATGACCTGACCTGCGTCGGAAATTTTTGACCCAAACACATCACTAAACTAAAGTCTTTAAAAGAATATCAATTTTGAGCACCTTTTTGTGATCATTTATTATTAGAACAAGTGATGGCAAATTATATGTATCAATAACTAATTATTAAAGCATTATGGAATCACACTGATGAGTCTGCTGTCTTGCCAAAATGCAAAAGCTGCTCACACTATTTTGAGTTTGTTCGTGGCTTTCAAAATGTGAAACAAATTAAACATTTTTAATGGCTTGCTTTCTTTGGTTAACATGTTTCAAAAATCAAGAATGACAGTCCCATATCTATGAAAGAGTGAATGTAAACTTTCCACTCAGAACAGAAAGGAAACTATGTTAAAAAATCACTAAAACCAACAAAATAACAGAAGAATAGGAGGAGTCATCAATTTTCATGTTATTGCTTTTGTAAATTTCCCTTGGATCTTTATCAATATTTTCCAATTATATAAATCAGGCAAAAGTTGTTGAAGTAGTGATTTCATGATGGCTATCTCAGTATAATAATAATAATCTTGTGCAGTATAGACTCAGGCGATGTTGATGCGCAACCAACACCTTTATAAGAGTCCCGCCATAGAAGTTTATGGCCACTGCAGATTACTATTACCCTGACTTGAGGGCCTTGTTGATTTTTTTGCAATCCGGGGTTGAAAAATTGCTGGCATGGGCGGCTGGGGATTGAACCCACAACCACAACCTTAGACCTTAGTTCTCAGTCAGGTGCTTATGACCTCTCAGCCACGGCGACGGATGTGCAACTCATTTTTGTAAAAGATGCTTAAAAGTGCTCTTTGTCTTTTATACTTTAATTTACTTATCAAAAATAGGGAGGTTAATAGGAATATGAAAGAAATGGATACATTTAAAAACCTTTCGACTCTACAGAACAGAAAGCAAACTATCAATTACCATGATTATAGCCAACTATTTAAACAAAAGAAGAATTATTGGAATAATAATGAGAATTAAAAATTAAATTTAATTAGACCTTTTTTTAACTTACCTATAAATCAGAGTTAACTAATAGTATGTATTACCACAAAACATTTGCAGATTGTGCTAACTTCTAGAAACAAGTCCTTCAAAATCATAAAATGATTTAAATTTCTGCATTTCTTAGACTCTTTTCCAAAATTTGGATTTTCAATTTGTATTTCATACTTGGCTTCAACTTAAAAAGTACACATTCTGTAAGATGAAGCCTAGTAAGAAATACAAATTGAAAATTCAAATTTTGGAAAAGAGTCTAAGAAAGGCAGAAATATTATAAAGATTTCAACTTTGGCAGCTCTTTAAAGCCTAAAGGTTGATTGACAATGTTTGGTCAGGGTCAAAAAATTTTCATCCGGGTCAGGTCAGGTCATTTTTTTGTTGCTTCGGCCGGGTCAGCCACCTCTGGGTCTGAAAAATTTCACCTATAAATCCCAAATTTTTCAATTATTTACCTTCGCGTCAACAAAAATCTCATAGGGTCGGGTCAAAAAATATCCCGGTCAGCCCCCTATTTACAGTAGGTCAGCAATATGCGTTCAATTTAATCACTGTAAAACTTTATCATAATATCTGTCATTTTTTATTTTAACTTTCAGATTACTCTTGGGTTGGCTTTGGCGACAAGCGGATTATCTCTTTGCTTTGAAAGTAAGTTATTTTATCGCTTACAAAGAATATGAACTGAGCAAAACCATTCATGGAAACATCTTATTGAATAGCTTAAAGTAATGTTTTTCAAAATCTCAGTTCAGTATTGATTTTGGAGCTTTTGATAAGATATTTTTTGTAGGTGTACCAAAATTATCATCATGTCACCATTTATTTTGCACACATGTAAATTTGTGTATAGTTAAACTTTTCAAAACTACTCATGGGAGAAAAAGTATCTTTTGAAGTTTTTCCACTCATCAGATTTAGGTTAGTGATTGTTATTTCTAATCATCCGCCAACAATTCTCCCTTTTACTTTATTTGTGAGGAAACTGGTTATTTTATGGTGCAACTGTTTCAAGTTCTAAATCACAGACTCCTTGGCAGATAAAAGAGGCCATTGAGTCAAAAAAGTTAAGTATGGACTCTTTCCTTGATTGTTAAGGTTCTTTTTAGATACATTCAAGGTCTTTGAGAAAATGCTTTCAACAACTTAGAGTTTATGTAGTACATATTTAGGTTGTAGATAGACTCAACTTTTTTTTAACTGAATATATTACTAAGAAAGGGGAAAAAATCTTCAAAGTTTAATTCATGATCAGAAAAGGTCAAACAATCTTGTTTGGAATGGACATGTCATTTGCAAACCCAATTCAAGAGATATTTATTTTTTACTTTGATGATAAGATTATAAGTAATTCACAAACTTTACACCTGACATGTTTCTCAAGTGGAAATATATTTTCAGATTTATTATTATTTCCACAAAGGTGTCTCTAAAACATGTGAAACTAATGCAATAATATATACAAAAAGGGCAATTTTCTTTCTGACAAAGATTGTAGATACTCGATTTTTATCTTGGAAAAAAGGCCTCAAGCAATAGATGATTTCTTTCACAAGGTTTCTTAGAGATATTCTTTGTGTAACAAAAGTATTGGATTTCCAATGAAACTTTTTTTTGGTGAAAGGCAAAGTCTGGAGCTGATACATGACATTTTCGAGTAGATATGTATTGAGGTATTTTCACATATTGAAGCCTGAAAATATTTGATATTTATCATCAGTGCATTCATCATTCATGGCTATTTTAAGTGTGAGAAATGTAAGAGTGAATCTCTCATGTGTGCTTTGAAATTTCAAAAGAAAAATTTTGCAAACATGAAAGTATTCATTTTTTTTTAATTCTGGTTTTGGTAACATTTTGATACATATCAAAATTCCATGTGAGGTGGATGCATTTTATTCCACTTAAAGTTTAGCAAACACTTAAATATCCACTCATACTGACATTTCAGGTTGTTAATGGACCTTACGAAATAAAGATACTTATACGTTCTTGAGATTGAGATTTATGATAGATTGAGGTTAAAAACATGTCTATTTGGCTAAAACTAAGTGTTTTTCTGACAAAAGCATTTATAAGTTTATATAATCCATAATATGGGTATCATTGTATATGCTCATTTCCCTTCTTTTTTGCTCTGCAATATTTTTCACTTTTCTAACCTGAAAGTCTTTTCAAACAGCCTGTCTCAAGTTTGTCTTTCCTTGCTGTAATGTAAGTCTTTCCAAATAGTCCTTGATGTTCTCATTCCCACTTTTATTTTCCTGCCTATTTCCATTCACCCTCTATAATGAGGTCAGAAAGTTTTCTTGATATCATTTTGTATAAAAAGCCCCCACTTTCTGTCAATAAACAGTTCAGTGCCAATTCTTTTCTTGATTGGAAAGGTCATCACTGGGATATTTTGCTTATATCTGACATCGCGCGAATCATTCTCACACTTCCGTCTCCATTCTCACACCACCAATGCATCTTACTTGCTACTTATTCCACATAAGATTCCCTTGCTGTTGACAAACGCTACAATACTTGGCTGGGCATTAGATCTAAGGAATGAACTGTCATCCCATGGTTGGTAAAAATATCAAAAATTGCTCCAAATCCCTTCCAAAAAGGCCTGCAGATACAATCACATTTATACTCAAGGAAAATCTTCTAATAAATTATTTTTTGATGTAGCCTCAAGCTCAATATAGCATATCTATACAGCTCCTTAATTCTTAAGACTCAAGTTAAAAAAAATATTTGTTTGCTTTTTTGTTTGCTTTATTGGAGAAAGTTATTCCAAGTTTTGATTCTCCTCATTTGTTTTCAGTAAAGTGGCCATTTTCGTGATCGATTCTCAATTTCCTGAATCTTTTCTAGCCCATCCATTATGAAAATTGAATCAAGTTTTTTACGATCTGATCGACATCATTTGCATTTTCGAAAAAAATCTCAAACTTCTCATCCTCTTTGACATTTTGATGTCTCAACAGAAACTACAATAAAAGACCTTTTTTAATTTATTTTCAGGTTTGTTTGCAGTCACTAAAGACAAGGTGGTTTTTTACCACTTTGTTCTTCACATCTCAAGAGATGGACTCACAAGGTAATAAAAATGAATAGGATAAAAACTTTTTATCAAAAGACAATGCAGTAAAAAATACATGCAAATATAAACACTTTTCTTAAAGTAAGATTGGTCACAAACTTTTTTTGTTTGAAAAAAGTTTTGAATAGGTAGATTGAAAAAGTTGTTGATTGAAATGAAATTGAACTTTGTTTTAACAAGGATCTTTTTTTTATTGTCCATTGTCAATTTTTATTTGAGATTGAGTTGGCATTTTGACCTTCAATCTCAAACACAAAGTTTTTTTTTCAAGCCTTGGACTTGCAGCAACTTCTATGATGCGGCTCTTCCTATGTTTAAGGCCTAAAGCTACAAAGTCCTCTATGAATGCTTATCCAATTTTCTCATGGTAAATTTTATTTGATTCCATTTTGCTCAAAAATAAAGTTTTCAATATTTTTGGAAATGGCAATATAATGTGTTACTGCATTAAACTGAAAACATAAGGTTCGGATTGCTAAAAATCAAAGAAAAAGTCTTTACAAAGGTCTAACTTCTCTCAAACTGTCTTGGAGACCATTTGGTGGATCTTTAATAAATGGCCCCAAGGGAGACTAACTCAACTTAAGGTTGACAAGCCTGACTAACATGGCTTCTTTCATTCATATTCTTGTAAGATGAGGCCAAAAGGGATAGCTTTTTTTGATACCTGAATACAATTAATTTTTAAACTAGGATGGTAAAGAGAGGCAGAGGGGAAATGGTTTTCCCTGGGGCAGTAGATTTGAGGTTGGGCTTGTGACTGAAGGTGTTTTGAATGACCCCTCTTGCAGCCTTTGATGAAAAATGATCCTCTTTTAACTGGTTATTGAACCCCTGAAGCATAACACCAGAAACTTTTTAAAATGCTTTAAACTGATAATTATCTTATAGGTCTCTTATACTGGCTATTGGAGCTATCAGAACTGCAATTCAAACTCTGACCTTTGGAACAGAATATCATCACCAATCAATTGTTTTATTTTGCGATGGATTTATCACATTCTGGGATTTAGGATGTTGTCTTCTTGTTTTTTGTATTTGCTTAACAAGGTAATTTGAAGAAACATTTTTTCACACCTTAATTAGAAGACAAGACTAATTAGGTTGAGCTGCTAATGCTGTAGGAAGCATAATTTTTTTGCTAATGATACTTAAAGGCAAAAAAGCTTTCTGCTATCATCAAATTTACCAAATCTCCACTTTGAATCTTATTATTCTCTAAGTATCTTTTTCACAAAAATGAGGATTTGAGTATTGAAGAACTGAATAAAAAAAGTAAATTCATTGTTTTGATTACCTTTATTTTAAACCCCAGAAAATCAATTTTCTTTTACTACATTTCAGTCAATCAAATCAAGAGAATCTTTTTTTGCCAGTATTGCTTGAAATTTCAAAGTTTCTCGAGAAAAAGTAGAATTCATTTTTCGTTTCAATTGCAATTTTGCTTCAAGTTGAATCAAATCAGGGATTTGAAAATCCTTCTTAAAGATTTCCCACTGGCATTTTTCATAACATTCTTTGAATAAAGACAAACAAGTTGAAATTATAAAAAAATAGAAAATGAAAGTCAAATACATATTTAAAATTGTGGAGTTAAATTTTTCATGCATGAAAAAAATGATCAACTTTTTCTGCCTTTACATTTTAGGTTCATTAGAAATAGTGTTATAGAAAAACTAAAACGATACTTTTAAAGCTTATTGGAAAGTTCATTTGTGTTTAATCTTAAGTAGGATGATTTGTGAAGTACAAAAAAATCTCTGTTTGAAAAGCAAAAAACCATCAAAATTAACTGTAAAATTACTCAAGAGAATAGATGTTTTAAAATAATCCCTTCTTGACTCTGGTAATCTTAGTTAATGTTTCTATGTATTATATTTTTTGACAGCTTCACAGCTTTTTTTTTGCAAAGGAACTGAATATTTCCAACCGGAAAAGTGTCACACAGTTGGGTCAAAAATTACACAATTGTTTATGGACTTAAAACATCATGGAATCGTTTTATAAAAAATGGAATTTTTAAAATCAACCGTACCTTTTTTGTCTCAATGTCCAAAAAATAACACAATTAACCAATACTGTTATTTATGTACTTCAAAAATAGCACCAAACATTTTTCTGGTTGGTATTCTAACAGCTACTTTATAAAATAAAAAATCTCATCCCTCTGAATTTTGTCCTGTACCTTACAGTAACTTTATTTTATTTGAAAATCAAGAATAAAGAGAGATAACTTGAGGGATGTAGATTTTCCTTTTTGTGAAGTTCTCTAACTTGACTTTTTGCTTCTTTGTCCTTGACATTGAGTCATAACACTTAAAGATAATGCAATCCTTTATAGATGAGTTAATCAAAGACAAAAGTGGATGACTAACAATGAAAAAGTACAACACATAATTGATTGATTGACAGCTTTTATTTCCAATTGATTTTTCATTCTTTTTCCTTGGAGAAAAACTTTACAACAATTCAAAGTTAAAAATGGCAGATCAATTATTCACAAATATGATAGAGAAAAAGAAATCATTACGATTAAATATGATCAAATTTTAAAATAGTTAAAAATTATTTTTTCATGAGAATTCTAATTTCATGCCCACTCAGTTCTGAATCCAGCCATGGTCTAATATCTCTTTCATACATGCCAGTCTGTTTTGCAAGGATTGGTGCCCTTTTGTCATTTTTGATCCATCAAAGAATTTACCATATCCCCACTTTCTTTGTTCAACAAAAAGTGTTTTTTTCAAAAGATTGATCTAGATTAAGTATTGGCAGCTAGGACCAAAGATTTGAGACTCTGTGGGGTTGAAAAATACTCGAGGCTCCTTTGCAAAGTGTGCTTTTTTATAGGGAAATTTTAGGAGGTCTGTACTGTCTAAAAGCTGCGGCAGTTCAAGGTGTAGGCATTTTTGCACAAAAAGACCAAGTCTCTACTTTGTAATGTCTTTGATCCCCAGAAAATCTCAAAGCATTCAATTCTTGGCGCCATGGACCTGGCTGGCAAAATGAAAGTCATAGATTTAAGACCCTAGAGCTTATGTTTCTGCAAAAATATAAAATGATAAAAAAATTCAAAGACAGTCTGAAAATCATCTGTGTATTCAAGAAAAACAATCTAATAATAGGCATTTATTTTCTAAGAGTTTTGTTGAATTGAATTGAGTTCACATATTTGTTATTTTCACTTTTTAGAATTGGAGGATGCTCAAGGATCGAAAACAACGAATGTGCAAACTGTCAGGGTGAATTTGGCTATGACCCAAGTGAGAAGTTTTGTTTGTCATATTTGTGTTTGAATTTTTCAGCTTCATTCAAAAAAAATGTCCTGTTTTCTGACAAAATTCAACACCTTCCTTCCATAAAACTTCTTCAGATTCAATTTCAAAATAAAAAATTGCTATTTCTCTTTTGCTATTCTTCCTCTATCTTTCCCCTGGGTCACATTTTTGGTAATGTTTACTGAAAGAAAATGAGTTTTTTTCACACCAACAAACAAAGTTTACAAGTTGCATGGACTTGCAGATTCACTTATGCAAGTTATTTTACCTCTGGGAATTACCTTTTCGTATCCCTTTCACAATTCTAAGATGAAATAATTCCACATTTCATTTGAGGATCTAAATGTAATTTTTCTTATTCAAGTCGACGATGGATTCCTTATTTCCAATGTAACATCAGTTCTTGCTAGAATCTTGATTCTTACTCAAAGCTTCTCAGCTGGATTCAAGTCTACAGAAGGTAAATCAAATAAAGTAATTAGAAGGCTATGCAAGCTAAACAAACTTGTTACTTGTAAGAAGACTAGCAAAGTCAAATCTACTCAAGATCTCTGAAGGATTAAAAAATTCATCAGACAAAATGTTTTGGAGCTAATCCTAGCATTTAACCCTGAAATTATAGATGGGCTCCAAACTTTATTTATTTGTGGAACTACCAGCATAAAGAAACCAGAATTCAGAGCAAACTGCTGGCAGAATAAAAAGTTAAAATTTCAAAGCAAATACTCAGTTTGTTAGAAGTAATTCATTGCATCAAGTTCCATGGTTAAAAAAAGTTTTCAGAAACTTTGACAAGGCCTTAAGATGCATCAAATATTTATTCAACTTAAAAAAAGAGAGTTGAACATTGCAATAAAGCTTATCTTTCTTAGTGTTTTCCTTGTTGAATATCTTTTTTAATATTTCATAAAAAAACCAAGTAAGAAGGTTGCAGGAGGTCAAAGGGTCCAAAGAACCTGAACTCTAAGATCCCCAGCAAGATGTTGTGACTCTTTAGCTTTATCAATGTGGGTTCAAGTAAGGGAGTAGTGGTTTGAGTCTGATTGTATCAAGGATGATAAAAATACCTTTACCCTTTCCTCTATGAAGTTCTAAACCATGACCACCAAATTAGAGATGGGCCCTGAACCGACCCGAGCTTACTTTGGACCCACAGTAAATAAGAGGCCAACCCGGCTTTGACCCGGGTACTTTCCGACCCGACCTGAAGAGATTTTTTTTTACCCGAAGGGAAAAAACTTGAAAAATTTGACATTTTTAGGAGAAATTTTCCAAATTTAAACCCAAACTATAAATGGCTGACCCGACCCGACCCGGGTCAAAAATTTTTGACCTGGACCCATCACTACACCAAATGATGACATTTATTCCTTATGAAAGAAAAACCAATTTGCTGTTATATTTTGCAGAAGTACCATCAAAATCTTGATAGGATATCAAAAAACTAAAAAATATGAAAATTATCATTTTGAGTATTTTAAATTTTAATTTGTAAAAATATTCCTCAACTATATTACAGGTCATGCAAAAATTTGGGATTTGTTTCTTCTTGGCTACGTAATTCCAATCATCATCTTCCTCAACATACGCAAGGAGTTGATCAAACCAGGACAAAAAGTCAAGAAAAGATTTGTAAAACCAATAGAGCCAGAGCAAATGTCTGGTAAGAAGTTTTTAGTAAGAACAAGCCTCGTCACTTTTCTCAAAAATTCTTTTTAATTGATAGAATTGATAGTTTGAACTTTTTCAATATCAATCTCACAAAACCAAAAAAAAACTTTTTCTGATCCCAACAACCAGATGCCCAAAACCTTAATCCAACCCTTTGGTATTCAAATTGCTATTATTGAGACGGTGCTGTGAAAATCTGCCAAATCACAATTGGTCGAATTCACAATATGTCAAAAATCTTTTAAATCACCTTTTTTCTGAATTCATGATTTGTTGAATGACTTTTTTTTTACCAAAAATCTACTCTTCGTCAAATCTACTATTCAGACCATTCAAGCCATAAGTTTAGCAATAAATAGCCCTTGAATCGTCATCAAGCCCTGCAGGGCTGGGCCCTGAAGGTCGGGTTAGGTTAGGTTAGGTTAGCAATATGAAGCCTTAGAATTAGCTTGAATCTTCTTAGTATTTTGATGAGTCATGAATTCAGAAAATAGAAAATAATTTTTGATTTGACAGATCATGAATTTGGTAAAAAAGTCATTTGAAGAATTGTGAATTTTGGTGGACCAAATCTTTGGTAAAACATTGATGCGACCAATTCTGATTTGACAGATTTTCATAGCACCATTGAGACAAATGATTAAATTAGTTTTGTTTGGGATGGATATGATTGATCTTCATCCTTTAAGCCTTTCTATAATAATATGCTCAGAAATTTATATCAACTAGCTTTATTGTACCTTTTCAGAGGTCACCTCAGCAATAGAATTGGATAACTTGGATGAGTCATTTAGTACAATGGAGCAAGAAACAATGGCAGCAGAGTCTACCAACTTCTTTTTACCAAGATCCAAGTCAGACCATAGTGGAAGACTTTTTGCAAGTCTAAAAGGGAATCCGGACACATTTTTTTCAGTCATTAGATGCATGACACCGAGTAAAAGTTGTGGATGCAGCACAGATTTGTCAACTCAAACGAATGGTAAAAACATTTCGAGGAGAGTGGAAAATTTTTGAATTTTAAAAAGCATCAGATAAATGCAGAGACATGGAATATATAGACCGAGCACTTATTAAGTAAGAGGTGTAGAACAAATTTCAGCTGTTTTACAGAAGATAAACAAACAAACAATACTACATAAGGGTGCACCCATGGGTGCACAAAAACAGTTGTGACAACAGCAGAAAATTTTTCCACAATTCTTATGCTCTGGTGCTCGGTCTATATATTAGATGTCTATGGATAAATGGGGATTCTCACGCTGAAGATCCAAGGGTCATATGGTTCTCAACCAGACTCTAAACTTCCTTTAAAACTCTTCTTTGGTGGGCTGATAATTAGATGTTTGATATTTTCCAGATCGACCTCGACCTCTTGATGATATGCTAACTCAACTTATTGGACGAAAAGAAAAAACTGTTTTGGATGAACCCATCGAAGATGATACGATTCAAATCAATAAGTTGAAGGCTTCTTTGAGCATCCAAGCAATCTGTTCAGTTGCTGGAAATGACCGCAAAGATGACTTATTGACTCGTTACTAACAAAGAAAAAAAGAAATATCTGATCAAATGAGCTATTTTTGAGTGAATGAATGAAATAGTTCGTTTGCAATAGGGAGAGACATTTGAGCTTAGTTTATTGATTTTAACTTTCATTTAACAGTAGGTATGAAAAAACCACATTCAATTTTTTAACATATAATCTACTCAAAATTGAATTTCCCTGAATTTGATGCCCCCAATAGTATTAAAAAAGAAATTGAAATTAGATTAAAATTTATCATATTAAAATCTAACAAAAATTGATATCTTACATGTCTTACTTAAACCCATTTTTACTTTTTTTCACTTTGATTTTAATTTTTGAAAATTAATGTTGATACTTCATGTTTAATTTAGAAAGCAAATCACAAAAGTATCCTGGACACAAAATATACTTACAAAACCCATTTCATTATTGTAAAAAAAAAGATCCAATATTTAATTATTTTTTTCTTTCTACTTATTCTTTTCAACTTCTCAAAGAACTGGAAATATTAATGAGATAATATAGCATCAAAAAAATGTTTCTTAATTGAAATTGGAAAGCAGCCTGATGCAAAATTAACCAACCCTCTTGCATTGTTTTTTTTCAATAAAAGCCTTCAAAAAAAATAATTTATCTTTTTTTTAGAAACTTTTGAGCCATTTGTTACAAATATTTGCCCCAACTTAATCTTGAGAGGCTGCAAAGAAACAGGAAATTGCTTGAATTAGTAATAGTAACAAAAAGTAAGAGATTTTTTGTTGCAGTGGTCGAGTTGCATTAAGGTTGTGTTGGATTTCTTCTCGACTGATTAAGTTCAAAAATAGAAGTAAAATAAATCTTAGTAAACAACACAAAAAAGGTTGGATTTCAACTTTTGGTAAATTGAGACTTTTTTTGCCAATTACACTGGTGAAAAGTGGTTCCATTAAGCTTTTAAAAATTAGAAATTATTTTCTGTGAAATAAATACTAAATGGTAAAAAAGACATTCTGTAATTAATTTAAAGTTGATAAAGGAATTCTTCCACAGCAAAGAAAAAAAGTTGAAAACCACACTGCTTCTTTAGAAACTCTAAACTTTCCCAGACTTTTTGCTGTTGAGGCTTGAACCAATAAGCATGCTCAGTATCATTAAAGTTTCACAAAAATATATAAGGTAGAAAGCAAATTCTAATCTTCTTGGAAAATTCATTTCTTAAAGGTTCATTTTTTATTTATAGTAAGGCTTAAAATTCCCATTTTTTCGTATTAGTTGTTTTAAAAAAGGGAAAGCTAGTGGAAATGAAGAATTAATTAAGCAAAAGGTAATACTGCAAGAGACTTTAAATAGTTTTTGCTATATTAAACAAAAAACTAATCCAAAAAGGTTGGAGAAATGGGGAACTGGTCTCAACTCAGTATTTGACCCATGAATTTGCCATTTATCACTAAATTTTTCAGTCAAGATAGATTGATGTACAGATTACTTGTTTGGAATGATCTCATATTCATTGATTCATAATTATCAAAGACTGAGACACAAATTTCAATGAAATGAAGCGTTGGAATATTCTATTCTTGACAAAGGGCTGTCAATCAATCAATCTCCATTCTGACATTTTGATGCTTGGTTTGATTTGAATCCAAAGTGGAACATATTTTTTTTAAAGAAATTTTTAAATCCAAATCCAAATTTATATTATGGAAAAGCTTTTTTTGCGACACGAAAAAATTGTTAATTTTTCAAGATCAAGGCAAAAACAATAATCAATCAATTTAAAAGGAAAAAAATCTAATATCTTATTGATGCAAACAAAAATATTTTGAAACTGATGAGTCTGATGAATAATTTTAACAACAGAATGTAATTGCTTTTGTGCTCTTAGTTACAATTTGAGACTTGGATTTGGATTTGTCAGCTAAATGAAACCAAAACCAAATACTAATTCAAAAAAATTAAATTGCTTGTGCTGATAACTTGAAAAAAAGCACCAAATATCAGGCAACTATGAGACACATCAAGTGAAAAAAAGTTATATACAGCAAAAAGATCAACTTAAAATTATGGGAAATGCCTGAGAATTTGGATGATAACATGGGAATAAGGTGTTGAAATACCCAGGCATTCAAACTGACTGACTGAATAGATATCATTCAAGGCAACCTAAGTCAGAATAACAGCCTGTTGTGACTTCCATTACCTGAGTTATTATGTAAAAGCTGTTCCTTGAATGTAAATCATTGAAAAACTTTCTTTTTAGCATTTGTGAGCCTGAGTTGAAACTACAACAAGTACTACTGCATTAATTTAACTATTACATTTGTCTTATTTGAGCAACAAAATAGAGCTCAACTCCCTAGACTTTTGCCATATAGAGCATCCTTTGACCCTCATTAATTTGTGTCCAAATCAATGCCCATTAAACATCCTGTTCTACCCACTTTCCTACTTTGACTTCACAAGGAAATACCTTCGACCAGCCCCAATCCCACACAAACCTGAGTCTGGCACAGTCAAAATATATAATTGAATAACCTTCAGATCTCTGATGGTTTGTCATCTAACTGAAAATTGAAGGTGAAGGTTTTCTATTGATTTTCGAGTTCACCAACCACAATTACGGATGAATGACTTCTAATCCTTTTTCCTTTTGTTCAAACTTTTTTTTTGGAAAGAAACATTTTGAAATAGGATTGTGCTTTTGACCACTCACAGAAACCAATTATATATTTATGAGGGTTTTTTTTGCATGGCCAAACAAAGAAGTAAATTGGTAAAAAGTACTCTTTCGAAGCACCTAATGGGTAAGAACTGTACCTTTGTGAGGTTGGGTGAAAGTTTGGCTCTCTTTGAGAACATATTTTACAAACAATGCTGGAATAATGCATCAGATTTTGAATTATAGGCTCGTGGCTCATCTAAAATGTTAGCAAAGCTGATAATCCTTTCAACACTCTCATCTCAAACCATGGAAAAAGCTAAATACTTCACTTTGTGGTCAACATAAAGGGTGGCTTTTTGGCTAAGCCTACAATTGGCACAGAAACTTAGGATAATCTTGGGAAGATAAAAAAAGACCTACCCCAGGGATCAAAAAAGTTTTTGATAGAAAGGCTTAAACAAGCTACTTGAAAAGCAAAGTGTTTTCTAAGACTTGAACAAATAACACATTTGACTTACCCCAAATTGAAAACTTCAAGATGAACCCTCGTTAAGCTTACAAAATAGGACTCCTCATCCTAGTTTTTCTTGCACCATTGATTCATTCATTCACACCATTGTTTATTTGAGCACGAATCATTCCCTATAGTTTGTGACCCAGGGATAAGACCCCATGTGCCCCTGGATTCTGGGCAAATTCATTCCCACCAAGTCAAGACGAAAACTGTTCAGCCAACAAAATAAGGCACCTTTCCATACAACATTGATTCATTTATTCATACCATACACCGTACATCTCACCTCCTTTAACCCCCTGAACTCTATAATTCCTCTCATTCGTATCCTACCCCCAAAAGACCTCAGAAACTCAATTCACAACATCCAAAATCTCCCCCCACATTCCCAACACAAAACTGCAATTTTATTTTAGATGAACTCTGACAAAATTTAGGGAATATTACACAAATTTTTGTACAAGAAACACGAAATAAAAATACATCTTCATTACAATACGAAAAAAATAGTCATTTCAACTGTTTCCATCATCCTCAATGTGTTTTTGATGAGTTTGGCCAATAAATGTCTTCCTACAGAGACAGTCAATCAGTCTTTCCAAGTGCTTCAAAAGCCTAAGGGCTATAAAGTTCAAGCAGTTTGAAAATGCTGCACCTGTAGTGAAGTGTTCAGGCCATTCATGCTGCAACATTTCATTTTAAGAAAGAAGCCTCTTCCTTTATTGATCACTCTATATTAGAAAGGTTTTGCACCTTCTGTAGATCTGAGATAGTCACATTTATCTTTTTTTCTACCCTGTCAGCTGGCTGCGGCCACTAAAATGATTGTTTTGGTAATGTTCACACCAAATGGTCACTCAGTTTTTATTTTTGTTCAATCGAGTCTCGAATCTTCAACACACAATTTGGATCCTGAGGGTCTGATTTGAATTTGAACACAAATACCTCAAGGCTGATTTCTCAAACATTGAGCTCTGGCCATTTGGACATTGCTGTAGCTAAAATAAATTAATGTTATGGGGTGAAAACCTGGGTCTATAATCCACGAATTCTTTGAGATCTTCGTCTATCCACCAACAAATTTGCCAGAAAACTAAAAACAAAGACAGAAAATTAATATCACAAAACGGAAAATTTTATTTAAAAAAATTGCTGGAATATTGTCCAGCTTAATAAACACTTTTTACTGCTTGAACCGCACCACACCAAGCAAACCCTGATTCCAAACTGAAGCCAATTTGGATTTCGAATTTTCGTTCCATCTCCTCATCAAACTTCAAAACAAAAAATTGCGAATCTCAAAACGGTTTTTTTGCAAGCGGTCACGCAACCTCGTTTGGTTTTGCCTAGAAAAAGATTTTTTTATGAATTTAAACAGACTGTTGTCAGCCGCAGGACAACAGGGTCAGGTATCACTTCCAACCCTCAAAAATAAGAGAGTGATTTGTAACCAACCTCTCGCAACCAGTATTTTTCTGTCAATGTTCAATAAACTCTTGTACACCTTGTCTTTTTCTCTCAGAAAACCAAAACCTTGCCAAGCAATGAACTTGGATCCAAGATCGCAGTCTGATAAGACAGGATTTTAAAAACAGAATCGGCGCCCTTTTTGACACGTTGAATTTTGACAACTATGAAATCAGCTTAACTGACAACGCCATAAGAATTCTGTTAAAAAACACCTTGGTATGCTCCTAGGAAATTTTGAGACTCAAGCCACGACGATTGGAGAGACTCAAGCCACGACGATTGGAAATGTACAAGCCACGGCGACTGGATACCCGACTGAAAAACTGGCCTCGTGTAATACACGAATTTGAGACACCATGTGACGATCGTCGTATTTGTGCGCAAAACACGACAATTGTCGTATAAAAAAAATTTGCAGATTTTTTCCAAATGTTCAAACCGAAAATGTCGTATAATTTTTGGTCAAGATTTTTAAAAAAATCCAAGG
>Ga0194133_10003626_pt1 | contig 21685 bp, 14 predicted proteins | sample TA2KigOf40mmetaG_FD_155448 | JGI IMG/M metagenome (GOLD analysis project Ga0194133, IMG submission 155448) | Freshwater microbial communities from Lake Tanganyika, Tanzania - TA2015055 Kigoma Offshore 40m | ecosystem: Environmental > Aquatic > Freshwater > Lake | place: Tanzania: Lake...
GACGGGTCCTGCACGTCTGGTGGGCAGCGCTGGGACGACATCACTCTCGCCACGCGCACGAACCTCTCGCGCGTCGCGTGGGGCTCCAATGCCCACACGGCTCCGGGCTTCATGATCCTGAGCGGCACCACGTCGTCGTGGGGCTACCTCATGGATTCCGGTGCCACCAGCCCGAAGAACGCGCAGATCTACACCTACTCCGCTTGGCTCCGCGCGAGCGACAGCAACCCCATCTCGGGCAATCTCGTGCTGCAGGCCGTGGGCGCCTCACAGCAGACTTTCACGCAGCCCTTCACGGTCACGGACACCTGGACCAAGGTCACCGTCACCGGTCGGCTCAACGCCGATGCTAACTCCATCCGGGTGGGCGTGGGTCAAGTCACCAAGCCCAACGGCACGCTCTACCTGGATGACCACAGCGCCCAGCAGGTGACGTGGGAGCAGTGGGCGCAGGACAACACCAAGCTGCCCGTCTTCGACGTCGTGGCGGATCCGGATCCAACGGAGACGGACAAGGCGCTTCTCATGACCGCGCAGAATTCGAGCGCGGCAGGCAGCTACTACTTCCCACCGTTTAGCGCGTCGTCGCAGTACAGGGTCACCGCCAAGGTGCGCGCGGCGACATCGACACCGGTCACCGGCGCCTTCAGGATCTACGACTCGGGCACGGGCGCCGCGGCGGTGGCCGACTTCACTGTCGATAACTCCAAGTGGGTCACCGTCACATCGACGCCGCTGACTTCGACAGGCGGGACAGTGCAAGGGCGTGTCGCGGTCGAGTTCCCAGCCAACTCCAGCATCTACATCGACGACATCGTCCTGACGGCTTCTGAGGTGACGTCGAGCCCGCCCCAGTCGGCGTCCACGACGGGTGTGCTCCCCAATCTCACGAACTGGACAGGCGATGAGACTCCGATCGTCGTCATGAGTCCCAACAACGCCTACGACGACTCGACCTACCAGCGCATTAACTACGGCAAGAAGGTCTCGACGACTATGCCGGTGAGCGCGATTAGTGGCCAGAGCTACGAGGCCACCGTCTGGGTCAAGTCGCCGTTCACGAACTCGTCGTCCAACACCTCGGCCGTGACAGCCAAGCTCTCGTCCTACGGCAGTTCGTCGACGAGCTCGCTCAACTCCGCGTCGGCCACCCTGACGGCTGACGCCACCTACCGTCCGTTGACGGTCGTCCTCCCGCTGACGGCCAATGCGACCAGCCTCAAACTCGAGGTGACCAACGGTGCCTCCGCCAACTGGGTGGCCATCGACTACGTCACGGTCTCCCTTGAGGGCGACACCCTCGTGGACCCGTGGGTTGCGTCGGGCTCTGTCGGCCTGGTGGCTTCGGACGATTCGGCGCTCGCGTACAGCGGCCACGGGTCGCTGCGCATGACGGCGAAGGGCTCGGCGTCGATCAGTGTCGATGACACGGTCACGCCCACGACCACGGCACGCAGCTTCAGCGTGTGGATGCGGTCGGCGACCAGCAGCACCTCGACGGTCAAGCTCACCCTGAGTCAGGCTGGTGGGTCGTCGGTCAACAAGTCCTTCAACGTGAGCCCCAATTGGGGCCTGGCATCGGTGACTTTGCCGGTGACGAAGGGCACGAAGGGGACGTTCACCTCAAAGATCTCTGTGGACTCCGCGGCGACCTTCGACATCGACGATGTGATCACACGGGATGTCTCGCCCTTCGTGCCGAGTTCCTCGAATGCGACCGCTGTCGTCATCGGTAGTGGCTCTGCGCCGTCCAACCAGCCATCCTCGTCGACGACCAAGTCTGCTTCCGTTGACGCGGCTTCCGCGGATGCTGAGCCGAGGACCTACGTAGGGGCGCCGACCGCCGCTCCCACGAGTGTGGTGGCGATACCCATGAGTCCAACCTCGATCAAGATCCAATGGCAGAACCCCTACAGCGGCACAGTCTCCGGTACCGATATCTCCGGCTATCGCGTCAAGGACGGGGCCGGCCGGCAGGTGTGCCAGGTAGGCGGCTCGACGACGTCGTGCACGGATTCCAACCTCAAGGCCGGTAGCTACGCCTACCAGGTGCAGGCGTACAACAGCTATGGGTCGGGACCCTGGTCGTCGGCGACCCCGGCGATCACCATCGACGGGCTGCCCGTCAACACCGCGGCCCTCACCGCAGGGGCGTCCAGCGAGCCCAACTACCTCATGGTGACGACCACGGCTGCCGGCGGCGTCCAGGCGCCAACCAACCTCACCACGGGGTCGGAGCCGATCGATCCGGGATCGTCGTTCACGATCCGGGCCGACCTCATGGCGGCACCGGGCACCAAGGTGAGTGGCTCCCTGGGCCTGAAGTTCGGCAGCGTCACCGGCACTGCCGTCGTGCCTCAGCTAGAGGAGGGTGATTCGGCCAACTTCATCGTGGACGACACCTGGACCCAGGTGGCGGCGACCTTCGTGCTCAATGGCACGACCTCTGCCACTTCGTTCACTCCCACTTTCAGTCTCGACGGCGCAGGCACGATCTTCATCGACTCGGTCGTCATCAATCCCGTGACCATCGAGCAGGCTCAGCCCTGGGTTGTCACACCTGCGGGCTCCAATGTCACCTGGGGTGTCTACGACGATCCGGACAGTGCGCATGACGGCACGCTCGGTGTGATGAAGATGACGAACTACGGCAACCAGTCAGCTGGGGTCTACAAGACCGCGACGGTGAGCCCGAAGCAGGGCGAGACCTACTCCGGCTCTGTCTGGGTGCGCACCGACGACGATACGACCGCCCCCGTGACGGTGAAGTTCACCGCTACGGGCGGCACGGCCGAGGAGGTGACGACCACACTCACGGCCAACGACGAATGGCAGATCGCCAGCCTCAAGCTGCCGATCGCCAATGCCAATCACACCGGTCTGCAGATGACCATCCTTTCTGCGGCCAGGGGCGTCGAGCTTCACGTCGACGACGTGAGCATCGTCAAGAACGCCTGGTCGATCGACGACACATCGACGCACACCAACCTCGTCAGCAACCCGTCGTCCGAGATTGATCTCTCCGGGTGGGGGGCCCAAAACGGGGCTGAACTCAAGCGCACGGATCTCGCCTCGCTCGACGGGGGCTACGGCGTCGAATTGATTGGCGACGACACGACGCGGGATCAGTTCGCCGTTTACGCACTCTCGGGCCTCAAGCCTTCCACGACCTACACGGTGTCGGCCTACGTATGGCTGGGTGAATACGCGAAGGCCGCGGACGTCTACCAGAGCCGCGACCTGATGTGGGCGGTGGACTATGGCGGCGCGGGCTCCATCGTCACGACAAAGCCGGACTACTCCCGGACCATGGAGTGGCAGCGCATCTCCGTGACGTGGACGACATCGACCGCCCCCAACGCCAACGTGCGCTTCTACGCGCCCAACGGTGGCGGCTGGTATGTCGACAACCTCATGGTGGAGCAGGGCAACACCCTCAACGCCTTCTTCGCTGGCTCCAACCAGCCGGGCTCGACCCTCACGGTGCTCGGCGATGGCGACAACGCCTGGGACGGCAGCGGCTATGCGCGTCTGAACACGATCAACGCGTCGGGCAGCAAGATGTACGCCGACGCCGTGGGCACCATGACGGGCACCCAGTACCTCACCGCCTACGTGAAGTCCGCGACGGACGACACGGCAGCGGGCTCCCTGAAGCTCTCCAAGGGGTGCTCCGCGTCCAAGGCCTTCACGGCCACCAGTGAGTGGACCGAAGTCCAGGTCAGTTGCCAGATCCCGGGCAGCGGCGGGTCTCTGCGGATGGAGGTGGACCTCACGACTCCGGGCGGATCGCTCAACGTCGACTCCATCAGGCTCAGCAACGAGAGCGACACGCCGATCGCTGAGAACAACGTCTACGGCGTTACGACCCCGCTGGAGCATCCCAACTACGGCTACGAGTACCTCTGGGATGACGCCTTCGGGATCCCCGGCATGCACCTATGGGCCTTCTCGATGCAGGTCGAGATCGTCAACGGAGAGCCGGGGCTCGCCGTCGAGACCACCGTCTACCAGGACCCGACGAAGTTCCCGAATGCGCTCTACGGCACCGAGTGGCTCAAGTCCGACCTCTACCTCGAGATCGACGAGCTGCAGCCCTGCTTCAAGTTCGACTTCATGGGCATCGACGGGCAGAGCGGCGTGAAGATCGCGGGGGGCGCGATCAAGTCGGACGACTTCTCGATCGCCTTCGCACCTCGCGGATGCGCCATCGGCGACTACAAGATGCCACCGGGAGCCTCCCTGCTCTTCGATGCTCAGATCGGCGACGGCACGGTGGACTTCGCGCTGGATATCGAGAAGAACTCCAAGGGGCAGCCGACCATGACGGGTGATGTTGCAGTCAAGAACATCAACATCGGCGGCATCGACTACCACGATCTGGAGATGTCGGTCTACGTCTCACCGACCGACGACACTGCCTCCTACGTCGCGGATATGACGCTTCCGATGGGTGAGTTCAGCGGTGACTTCAACATGTCGGCAGCGATCGGCAAGAACGCCAGCTCGCACGTCGATGGCACCGTCGAGCTCACGGACTGGGGCTGGACGAGCAGCAGCGGCAAGGGCATGAAGATCAACGTCTTCGACTTCGACTTCGCGATGGATGTGGGCGCCAACAACTGCGGCACACTCACCGCCAGTGCGGACGCAAACGCGAAGATGGACTTCGCCATGGCGACCAACATCGACTTCACCGGTGATCTAGCCGTGGAGTGTGGCCTGCTGACGAAGCTCGACATCACCTTCGACTACACCCACGGGAGCATCACGGAAGACTTTTATCTGAAGTACGACTCCAGTGCTCTCACGCTCGCGGGTGGTGTCGACTTCGACTTCGACCGCAAGCTGTCGTGGAAGGCCCTGGGTCATCGCTACCACCGCACGGCCAACGTCCAGGTCTACATGGACTTCCTCATGGACGTCACGAAGCCGCAGGACTCCTACGCCGACCTCGGCGCGAAGATCCACGTGGCTAACGGCAAGGGCTCAGCCGAATGCACCATCACCGGGCAGCCGAGCGACTCGTGCAAGCTGAGCATCACGGTGGACTCGCCCTTCATCGGCAAGGTGGGCTTCACCGAGAGCTGGTGATGGCCTGACCTATGACCAGGGCGCGCTCGCTCCGAAGGGAGTGAGCGTGCCCTGGTCCGTCGGAACCTCCGTCGTCGCGATGACATAGCTGAGGTAGATCCACACGACGATACCGACTGCCGCCGAGAGGATGATCCACAGTCGTGCGCGGGCAGCGTTGATCCGAGCGGTCTGCAGGTCCCCAGAGTGCTTGGCGGAGTTCGCCTTGATCGCGAAGACCAGCGCTGGGATCGCCAGTGGCCACGCGCAGCACAGCAGGGCGATGATCGAGGGGATGACGTAGTTGGGGACGCTGGCTGCTTCACCGGGCGCTGGGGCCGCCGGATAGGCGGTCGGCGGCTCGGTGGCTCCCGGCTTCGGCCGTGTCTCCTTGGTCCATGAGTCCCCGGTCCAGTAGCGCTGCAGGTGGTCGGTGAACGGGTCGTCGTACCACCCGGCAGGCATGGGCGGGGGAGTCGTCACGTCAAGCAGCCTAGGAGAAGAGCGCGCTGTAGCCGTTGAGGGCTGGCTGGCCGCCGAGGTGAGCGAAGAGCACGGTGGAGGTCGGATCGATCTCGCGCGTCTCGACGACGTGGATGAGCGCCGCCATCGACTTGCCCTCGTAGACCGGGTCGGTGACCATCCCCTCGGTGCGCGCCGCACGCTGCATGGCCGCGATTGTCGTCTCGTCGGGGATGCCGTAGATCCCCGCGTGGAACCTCTCGTCGAGTTCGATATCGGCCTCGGTGATCGGGCGCGTGAGCCCGATCTTGCGCGCGGTGTCATCGGCGATGCGCGCGATCTGCGCCTTGGTCTCCGCCGGCTTGGCGGACCCGTCGACACCGAGGATGCGGCGCGGGCGCGCCCCCTCCTGCTCGAGTACGGCGAAGCCCGCGACCATGCCGGCCTGGGTCGACCCGGTGACGGAATTGACGATGATCGTGTCGAAGAAGACACCGAGCTCGGCCTCCTGCTCGGCGAGCTCATAGGCCCAGCGCGCGAATCCCATGCCACCCAGCGGGTGGTCCGATGCCCCCGCGGGGATGGCGTAGGGCTTGCCCCCCGAGGCCTCGATCTCGGCGATGGCCTGCTCCCAGCTCTCCTTGAAGCCGATGCCGAAGCCCGCTTTGACCAGGCGTACGTCGGCCCCCGCGAGACGGCTGATGAGGATGTTGCCGACCTTGTCGTAGACCGAGTCGGGCCAGTCGACCCAGCTCTCCTGAATAAGCACGCACTTCAGGCCCGCGCGCGCGGCCACCGCCGCCACCTGGCGCGTGTGGTTGGACTGCACGCCGCCGATCGACACGAGCGTGTCGCAGCCCTGCGCGAGCGCTTCGGCGACGAGGTATTCGAGCTTGCGCGTCTTGTTGCCCCCAAAGGCGATGCCGGAGTTGCAGTCCTCGCGCTTGGCCCAGACCGAGGCACCCCCCAGGTCGGCCGTGAGCCGCTCGAGCGGGTGGACCGGCGAGGGGCCGAAGAGCAGGGGGTAGGCCGGGTAGTCGAGCAGGCTGGGCATCGTGCTCCTGGGTGTGCGGGCGATTTGTCGCATGCTTGTCGTGAGGACCCTACCCACCGCGGCGATGACCTAGGGTCGGGGCATGTCGCTCGTGCTGGCCGCGAAGCGCGTCGTCGACGCCGACGGCGAGCGCCCCGACGCGTGGGTGCGCGTGGACGGCGACACGATCGTTGAGGTGGGCGCAGGGACGGCGCCGACCGGTGCTGTGCGGGCCGACGTACTCCTGCCGGGCTTCGTCGACCTGCACTGCCACGGAGGAGGCGGGGCGTCCTTCACCTCCGCTGACCCAGACCAGATCGCTCGAGCCGCCACCACGCATCGGGCCCATGGCACGACGACCATGCACGCGAGCCTGGTCTCCGCGGACTACGACGACCTGATCGCGCAGATCCGCGCGCTCATCCCCTTCGTCGACGACGGCACCCTGAGGGGCATCCACCTCGAGGGGCCGTGGATCTCGCCGTCCTACTGCGGGGCTCACGACCCACTCACCCTGCGCAATCCGGATCCCGGCGACGTCGCCCGCGTCCTCGACGCCGGGGAGGGGCGCATCGGCATGGTCACGCTGGCCCCCGAGTTGCCCGGTGCGCTTGAGGCCGTGCGCTCGATCGTCGATGCGGGGGCCATCGCCGCCGTCGGACACACGGCGGCCGATGGCGATGCCGCGCGGGCGGCTGTCGACGCCGGGGCGACCGTCGCCACACACCTCTTCAACGCCATGCCACCCCTGCTGCACCGCGATGCGGGACCCGTGGGGGTGCTGCTGGCCGACTCCCGCGTGACCTGCGAGGTGATCGGCGACGGCGTACATCTGGAACCCGACGTGGTCGCCCTTGCGCTGTCGGCCGCGCACGGCCGCGGAGCGCTGGTCACCGATGCGATGTCGGCCGCGGGTGCCGGCGACGGTGACTATCGCATCGGTCCGTTGGAGGTCGTGGTGCGAGACGGGGTCGCCCGCCTGCGCGATGGTGGCAGCTTGGCCGGGAGCACGCTGCTCATGGATTCGGCGGTGCGCCGGGCGGTGCGCCTCGCGGGGCGGTCGCTCGATGAAGCGAGCACGGCCGCGTCGCTCGCCCCCGCCCGCGCCATGGGCCTGGCCGATCGTGGCCGGCTGGCCGTGGGGCAGCGCGCCGATGTCGTGGCGCTCGACGAGGATCTGCGGGTGATGCGCGTCCTGCGCGGCGGTGAGTGGGCTTAGACCAGCCTCGGCGCCGCTCATCCGGTCGAGTGTGCAGTTGCGTGCACGGAACTCGCCGATTTCGTGCACGCAACTGCACACTCGGCGGAGTGGGGGGTTGTAGGACGCTGCGCAGCGCCCCACATCGGGCCCGCATGTGCGCACTCGGCGAGCGACACGCGGTGGCTAGAGGGTCTCGGTGATCTTGCGCAGGCCGCGTGGAGCGTCGGGGTCGTATCCGCGGGCGATCGCCATCGCGTAGGCGAGTTGCTGCAGCGGCATGATCTGCAGGATGGGCGCGAGGTCCTCGCCCGTCTCGGGCAGCGGGATGGCAGCGGCGGCGCGGGGTGCACGCTCCACATCGCCCTCGACCAGCACGTCGGCCCCGCGCTCAGCGAGCCGATCCAGCACCGGCTGCATCGCTGCCCCTCCGGCACCGAAGGGCACGACCGCGATGACGGGCCGGTCCTCATCGATCATCGCGAGCGGGCCGTGCATGAGGTCAGCGCTGGAGAAGGCATGGGCGGAGAGGTACGACGTCTCCATGAGCTTGAGGGCTGCCTCTCGTGCGGTGGGGTAGGCGAAGCCTCGGCCTGTCGTCACCAGGCGCTCCACGAATCGGTAGCGCGGGGCCACCTCGAGTCCGTAGCCCCGGTCGAGTACGTCGCGCGCGAGAGCGGGCAGCACCTCGGCGCGGGAGGTGTCGCCCCCCGCCCACGACTCCGCGAGGAGCCACGCCGCGAGCAGCTCACTGGTGTAGCTCTTGGTGGCCGCGACCGCGAGCTCGGGCCCAGCCATCACATCGATGTGGGCGTCGGCAGCGGTGGCGAGCGGTGACTCCGGAGCGTTGGTGATGGCGATCGCCCAGGCACCGGCCTCGCGGGCGCGCGTGGTCGACTCGACGAGGTCGGGTGATCCACCCGACTGACTGAGGGCGATCCAGAGCACGTCGTCGTAGCACGGCCGGGCGGCGTAGACGGTAAGTGTGGAGGGCGACACGAGCCCGACGGGCAGACCGAGCCGCACTTCGATGAGGTATTTCAGGTAGAGCGCCGCGTGATCGGAGGTCCCGCGCGCGGCGAGCAGGACGAAGCGGGGCTTGCGGGCCGCCACCGCCTGGGCGACGGAGGCGATGGGTGCTGCCCCGTCGGTCAGCAGCCGCGCGAGAGTCTCCGGCTGCTCGGCAATCTCGGCCGCCATCGTGGCGCCTGGCGCGCGGTCAGGCATCGGGGTCCGCGACCGCGCCGAGGTCTCCCGGGGGCGGCACGGTGTGCTCGACGCGCAGCGCGGCGCCCATCGCACCGCCGAGGTCGCCGAGGGCCGCGCTGAGCACCTGGGGGGCCTTCTCCGGGAGGATGAGATGAGGCAGCATCGCCTCGCGGATGCGATCGGCGAAGGGCGGCCCCAGGCGCGTCCCGAGCCCGCCGCCGATGACCACCGCCTCGACGTCGAGCAGGTTGACCGCACTCGCGGCCGCTAGCCCCAGAGCCCACACGGCGCGGTCGATGAGGTGCACGGCGAGGTGATCGTGCTTCTCCAAGGCCTTCGCCCAGACCCCGCTCGACATACGCGTGCGGCCCTTCTTCTCCATGATCTTGATGAGGTCACTGTGCTTGCCCTTGCCGATGCGATGGCGCGCCTCTGCCTCCATGGCGGCGCGACCGGCGTATGCCTCCAGGCATCCTCTGCGCCCGCAGGGACACGGTGCGCCGTCGGGCTCGACGACCATGTGGCCGACCTCGCCTGCCGCACCTCGGCCGAGCCACAGCTCGTCGTGGATCACGATGCCGCCGCCGACCCCGGTGCCGCAGAAGATCCCGAGCATGGAGGAATACGGGCGCCCTGCTCCTAGGCGCGACTCAGCCATGACGCCGACCTGCACGTCGTTGGCAAGCTCGATGGGTACGCCGAGTGCCGCGCGCAGCGGTGCGGCTACCTCGATGGTGCCGAGCCAGTCGGGCAGGTTGCCCGCGTGGCTGACGGTGCCGGCGTCATGGTCGATCTGGCCGGGTGAGCCCACCCCGACGCCGAGGAGTTGGCCCGGTGCGACGCCGGCATCGGCGACGGACTGCCGGACCGAGTCCACGATGGCGTCGAGGACACCGGGCGGTCCGAGGTCCTGGGGGGTGGGCAGCCGGCACTGGCCCAGGACGTTGCCCTCGGGGTCCACGACGACGGTCTGGATCTTGGTGCCCCCGAGGTCGACCCCCGCACGCAGCATCAGCGCGACCCCTTCTCCTCGGGTGCGGGCCAGCGCCCGCCGTTCTCCCAGTAGCCCTGGATTTCCTCGAGCTCGCGGCCCTTCGTCTCGGGTGCCAGACGCCAGACGAAGATCCATGCGAGCACGGCGAGGATAGCGAAGAGCCCGAAGGACCATGCTCCACCGATGGTGCCCAGCACCGTGAGGAAGAACTGGACGATGATGATGTTGGCCAGCAGGTCGGAGCCGAGCATGGCGCTGGAGCCGTATCCGCGCAGTCGAGCGGGGAAGCTCTCGCTGGAGTAGACCCAGACCAGTGCGCCGAAGCCGAAGACGAAGCCGATGTTGATGCCGGCGAGCCCGAGGAAGCCGAGCACGATCTGGGCGGTGCTGAAGCTATCGCCCGACTGGGTCGCGAAGGTCACGACCATGGCGAGCTGCGAGACGATCATGATGGTGATGCCCGTGAGCAGGATCGGGCGGCGGCCCCAGCGGTCGACGACGGTCATGGACGCCAGCACGGCTACGAGCGCGATGCACTGGACCAGGGTCGACATGAGGATGGATTGCGTGTTGGTCGTGATACCCATGGCCTGGAAGATTCGGGGTCCGTAGGCCACCGTGGCGTTGATGCCGGTGATCTGGATGAAGAAGCCCAGACCGACGACGAAGATGGTGGCGCGCAGGTAGGGCTTGCGGAGCATCTCGCGGATGCGCCCGCCTCGCTCTCCGCTGATGGATGACTGGATATCGGACAACTCCGCGTCGACGTCGGCCTCGGGATCGGTGTGCTTCAGGGAAGCGCGCGCCTCTTCAATGCGGCCCTTGAGCACGAGCCAGCGTGCCGTCTCAGGCAGCCTCAGCAGCGCCGGCAGCAGCAGCACCGCGGGGACGGCGGCGAGCCCGAGCATGATGCGCCAGTTGACGGAGTCGCCGAGGCCGCTCAGTGCGAGAGCAGCGAGGTAGCCGATGATGATGCCGACGACCGCGGCGACCTGATACGCCACGAGTGTCGCGCCGCGGATGCGCGCGGGCACAGACTCAGCGACGAAGATCGGTACGGCGATGAGCGAGACCCCGATGGTGAGTCCCAGCAGGAACCTCGACACCCCGAGCATCGTCGGCGAGACCGAGAAGGCGCTGGAGAGGCAGAACACGACGTACCCGAGGGCCACCGCGACGATCGTGGGCTTGCGCCCGAATCGGTTGATGATGAAGCCGCCGGCCAGGGCCCCGATGAGCTCGCCGTAGACGACGGCCGTGACGATCGTCTCGACGGCCTCGTCCTGGCCCTGCAGGCCGAAATAGTCCTGGAAGTACAGCTGCGCACCGGCGACATTGGAGCCGTCGTAGCCGTAGATCACCCCGAGCGTGGCCGCGCTGAGCGCCACCACCCACGCTGACCGCGGGATGCGACTCGCCACCGCCATGATGCCCCTCCCCGGGCGAGACTAGCGACGGGGAGCGGCGACGGTGACCTATCGGTGAACTTGTCCCTTCGGGCACCCGTGCCGCCTAGGGTCCTGTGGTGTGAGCAGGCGGACGTCGGGCAGCGGACTTCTCGCGCTTGGGGCCCTCGGCGTCGTCTTCGGGGATATCGGCACCAGCCCGCTCTATGCCTTCGGGGAGATCTTCCTCGGCGCTCACGACATCACCGTGTCCGTGGAGCGGGTCATGGGGGCGCTGTCACTTGTCTTCTGGACGCTCACCCTCATCGTCTCCGTCAAGTACGTCCTCATCGTGATGCGAGCAGACAACGAAGGTGAGGGCGGCATCATGGCGCTGGCCTCCCTGGCGACGTCAGCGGTACGCCGGCACCGGTCTGCGGCGCTCATCATGGTCTTCGGCGTCCTGGGCGCGGCCCTGTTCTACGGAGACGGCATCATCACGCCCGCGGTCTCCGTGCTCTCCGCGGTCGAGGGCCTCGAGGTGGCCGCTCCTGGGCTGTCGGCCTTCGTCATCCCCATCGCGCTGATCCTCCTGGTGGGCCTCTTCCTCATTCAGCGCTTCGGCACGCATCGTGTCGGGGCCGTTTTCGGGCCGGTCATGGTCGTGTGGTTCGTGTCGATAGGTGTGCTCGGCCTGGTGAGCGTGGTCCAGTCGCCCAGCGTCCTGGCCTCCATCTCCCCGACGTACGCCGTCGGCTTCATGCTGAGCGATCCGCTGACGGCCTTCCTCGCACTCGGTTCGGTGGTCCTGTGCGTCACCGGCGCCGAGGCGCTGTACGCCGACATGGGCCAGTTCGGGCGGCGCCCGATCCGGCTCGCATGGTTCGTCATCGCTGCCCCCGCGCTCTACCTCAACTACCTCGGCCAGGGCGCCCTGGTGCTGCGCGACCCCCAGGCGGCTGACAACCCCTTCTATCTCATGGTGCCGTCGGCCCTGCAGTTGCCGATGGTGCTCCTCGCCACGGTGGCCACCCTCATCGCCTCGCAGGCCGTCATCTCGGGGGCCTTCTCCATGACCCAGCAGGCAATCCGTCTGGGCTATCTCCCGCGCATGACGGTCACGCACACCTCGGCGAAGGAGCGCGGTCAGGTCTACGTCCCCTTCGTCAACTGGGCGCTCATGATCGCCGTCGTCGGACTCGTCTTCGGCTTCCAGGACTCCTCCCGGCTGGCATCGGCGTACGGCATCGCCGTGACAGGAACCTTCCTCATCACCACGTGCCTCATCACGGTGGTGGCGCGTCGACGATGGGGCTTGCCCATGTGGATGGTCATCCCCGGGTTCGTCATCTTCCTGGTGATCGATGGATCCTTCTTCCTCGCCAACCTCACGAAGTTCGATCACGGAGGGTGGTTCCCACTCGTCGCGGCCGGGCTGATCTTCGCGGTCCTCGCCATCTGGCGGTGGGGATCGCAGAGGCTGAGTCGCGAACTCGCCGACCTCAGCGTGCCGATGGCGGATCTGCGTGCCATCACCACTGCGCCGGGCGTCGTGCGCACCGACGACGTGACCGTCTTCGTCACGGTGGAGGAGGGCCTGCCCTATGCGTTGATCCAGCAGGCCCGGCTGCTGCATGTCGTGTCATCGCGGATCCTCATCCTCCGGATGGTCACGGCTGATGTCCCGCGCGTGGATCCACCCGAGCACCTCACGGCGTCAGAGGTGGGAGAGGGAATCGTGGACGCCACCCTGCTCACCGGATTCATGGAACGACCCGATCCAGCCCGGGCGGTGGCCGAGCTCGCGGTCACCTATCCCGACCTCGACCCCGGGGAGTGTCTCTACGCCTTCTACTCCGCGCACGTGGAGGTCATGCGGTCGCGGCCGGGACGATGGCTGGCGACAGAGGTCTTCGCCCTGATGCAGCGCAATGCGACGGATGTCCAGCGCTACTACGGACTGCCTGTCGAACGCGTCATTGACCTCGGGCGGCTTGTGCCGCTCTAGGACGCCGCGGGACTCGGGCTCTGCTCGGCTGGCGCAGCAGGCGACTCGCTGGCCGGCTTCGCAGATGGTGAGCATCCGGGGCCACTCGGCGATGGCGACGGTGCTGCCAGTGCGGCGTCGACCTCTGACTGCGGTGCGACCGAGGTGTACGCCGCTCCGAGCACCGTGTCGATCGTGGCGTCCGTGCGGCCGTCGTCGACGAGCTCAGCACCGGGAAGGTAGAACGCCATGAGTCGTGCCGCCTGCTCGCCCGACGGACCGTGTCGGATCTCGGCGACGCCCGTGATCGTCTTGGCGAGCGGATCGTTGTCGATGACGCCGATGAGGAAGCCGCGCACCTGGAGCTCCTCCGCCGTGGAGGCGGCGAGCCCGGTGCGGTCGGTGGCGTTGTAGACATTGGTCGTGACCTGTGCCGCGCTCGGCAGGCCGGCTCCTGGAGTGACGGTCACCGTGACGCAGGGCTCCGGCTCGGGGGCGGCGCTCGTCGAGGTGCTATCGGTGGGGGTCGCCGAACTGGCGGCGTCGGAGGAGCCCGATCCCTGGATGATGCGGGACAGGCCGTAGCCGGCTCCGAAGAGGATCACCATGCCGACGACGACGAGAATGACGGCGATGACGGGGCTCTGCTTCCGCCGGTGACGGGCGCTGGGCCGAGGCCCGCCGCTGGGAACGCTCATCGAGCCCTTCCTCCTGGGACACGCATGGGGCACATGGAGGCCCCCTGACAGTGGCCCCAGTTTAGGTGGCGGCACCTTCTGAGTCGTGTCGCGACGCGGTGCATGATCGAACCGTGATCCAGCGGATACATGTGCCCGCGGATTGCCAGTCCGGACGCCTGGGTACCCTCGTCGGCGGAGGATTCGCCTAGTGGCCTAGGGCGCACGCTTGGAAAGCGTGTTGGGAGCAATCCCTCAGGGGTTCAAATCCCCTATCCTCCGCGCTGAGGCCCGGGCGGATGACCGCCCGGGCTTCGCTCATCCCCGGTTCCGCGGGACTGCCACCGGCGCGTTCTGCGGTCACAGGAGTCCACCCGGTGGCACTTTTCGACCACAGAACGGTCCGGTGCGGGTCGGCGTACACTCGGTGCGACCCCCCGCGCGGCGTCACCCTGCTGAATCCCCCAGGGCCGGAAGGCAGCAAGGGCAGGCAGGCTCTGTCGGGTGCGCGGGGGGTCCTTTGGTGCCCGGGTGTCGGTCCCGCGGTCTAGGGTGACCGGGTGTCCACGGCCCTGTACCGCACCTACCGGCCGGGGCGCTTGGCCGACGTCGTGGGCCAGGAGCACGTCACCCAGCCGCTCTCCCGAGCCCTCGCCAGCGACCGTGTCCACCACGCCTACCTGCTGTCCGGCCCCCGCGGGTGCGGCAAGACCTCGACCGCCCGCATCCTGGCCCGCTCGCTCAACTGTGCGCAGGGGCCGACTCCTGAGCCGTGCGGGGAGTGCCAGAGCTGCGTCGACCTCGCGCCTAACGGCCCCGGGTCGATCGACGTCATCGAGCTGGATGCCGCGAGCCATGGCGGTGTAGACGACACCCGCGAGTTGCGTGAGCGGGCGATGTTCGCTCCGGTCTCCTCGCGCTACAAGGTCTACATCGTCGACGAGGCCCACATGGTCACCAACGCGGGCTTCAATGCGCTGCTCAAGCTCGTCGAAGAGCCGCCCGACCACGTGCGCTTCATCTTCGCGACCACCGAAGCCGACAAGGTGATCCCGACGATCCGGTCCCGCACCTTCAACTACGCCTTCCGCCTGGTCCCCACCCGTGTGCTCCAGCAGCACCTCGCCACGGTCTGCGAGGCCGAGGGCGTGCCCGCCGATCCCGCGGCGCTGGCGCTGATCGCCCGTAGTGCCGCGGGCAGCGTGCGCGACGCCCTGTCGATCCTCGGCCAGCTCATCGCGGGCTCTGGACCCGAGGGCCTGACCCATGACGAGGTGTCGGCTCAACTCGGCGTCACCGACGCAGCCTTGCTCGACGACACGGTGGACGCCATCGCCACGGGGGAAGGGGCGCAACTCTTCGCGGTCATCGACCGTGTCATCGACGCGGGACACGATCCGCGCCGATTCGCCACCGATCTGCTTCAGCGCCTGCGCGATCTCATCGTCCTCTCGGCCATCCCCGGGGAGGAAGCCCTCGCCATCCTCGATGCACCCGACTCGGAGATCGAAGCCATGCGCCGGCAGCTGACCGGGCTTTCGCTCGCCGAGCTGTCACGCGCGGCTGATCTCGTCAGCGATGGGCTGACGCAGCTGCGCGGAGCGACAGCACCGCGACTGCACCTGGAGCTGCTTGCTGCCCGCCTGCTCCTCCCCTCGGCCGACACCTCACCCGCGGGACTCGCCGTACGCCTGGATCGCCTGGAGCGCGGTGCGACGGCTGCTGTCCCCGGTGCTCGCGCCGCGGCGCCGCGCGCCGCAGCGCCGGAGCAGACGGCCGAGCCGGAGAAGCAGTCCCCCTCCCCGCCTGCGCCCGCATCCAAGGCCGCGTCATCTCGGTCGGAGAAGCCCGCGCGCGCCGCGGCGGCGGCCCCTCCTCCGCCTCCCCGTATGTCCCAGGTCCTGCCCAGCGCGGCAGGGGAGTCGACACCGCAGTCCGATCCTCCTGCGGATCCCGCCACATCGGGGGCGACCGTGTCGCTCGCCGACGTCACCACGATGTGGCCGGCGATCCTCGAGGGACTCAAGTCGATGTCTCGCGTGGCCTGGATGGTCTTCAGCGACTCGCGCCCCCTCTCCCTCGACGCGGGAGTGCTCGCCGTGGGCGTGCCCGAGGAGAGCAAGGTGCGCAATGCTCGCGCGAGCGGCCACGCCGAGCGTTTGCGCCAGGTGATCATCGACGTGATGCACGCCGATGTGCAGGTGGATGTCGTCGCGACCGGCGCGGTCCCGGCCCCCGTCACCGATGCGCCCCCCTCGGACGAGCCGAGCCTGGACGACTCCGACAGCGACGACGATGTGAGCGGCGAGGCCCTGGCGATGCGCGAGCTCGGGGCGACCGTCATCGGCGAGATCGAGCAGGGCTGAGATGTACGACGGCATCATGGCCGACCTCATCGACGAGCTCGGTCGTCTGCCCGGCATCGGCCCCAAGAGCGCGCAGCGCCTGGCCTTCCACATCCTCCAGGCGGAGCCGGCCGACGTACGCCGACTCGCCGAGGTCCTCGTCACCGTCAAGGAGCGGGCGCGCTTCTGCGTCACGTGCGGTCACGTGACCGAGGAGGAGCAGTGCCGCATCTGCCGCGATCCGCGCCGCGACCCGCACTCACTCTGCGTCGTGGAGGAGTCGCGCGATGTGATCGCGATCGAGCGCACCGCCGAATACCGCGGGCGCTATCACGTGCTCGGCGGCGCGATCAGCCCGATCGACGGCATCGGGCCCGATGACCTGCGGATCCGCGAGCTCATGCAGCGCCTCGCCGACGGCCAGATCACCGAGGTGATCATCGCCACCGATCCCAATCTCGAGGGCGAAGCGACCGCGACGTATCTCGCCCGCATGCTCTCGCCCCTGGGCCTTGAGGTGACGCGCCTCGCGAGCGGTTTGCCCGTCGGCGGCGATCTTGAGTACGCCGACGAGGTGACCCTCGGCCGCGCCTTCGCCGGCCGCCGCCGCGTCGACGGCTAGCGCACCTCCTCCGAGTGCCGGCTCGTGTCGCGCACCGCAACCCAGCGCTCGGCGCCACGGGGTGGGCTCGCGTCCGCCTCGTCGGCCGATAGACTGGCCGCTCCGCCGTAGGTGATCGCCCCGTCGGGGCGGCCGGTGTGCTGGCCAGGAGCCGATGTGGGCCTCGTCGTGCAGAAGTACGGCGGTTCCAGCGTTGCCAACGCTGAGAGCATCCGCCGGGTCGCAGCGCGCATCGTCGCCACTCACCGCGCCGGACACGGCGTGGCTGTCGTTGTCTCCGCGATGGGCGACACCACCGATGAACTCCTCGACCTCGCCGAGCAGGTCTCGCCCAAGCCGCCCGGCCGCGAGCTCGACATGCTCCTCACCGCGGGAGAGCGCATCTCCATGGCACTCGTCGCCATGGCCATCAACGACCTGGGCGAGGAGGCGCGCTCCTACACCGGGTCACAGGCCGGCCTGATCACCGATTCCTCGCATGGGGCTGCGCGCATCATCGACGTGACCCCCGGGCGGATCCAGGAGGCGCTCGCCGCGGGCGCGATCCCGATCGTCGCTGGCTTCCAGGGCGTCGCGCAGGACACCAAGGACATCACCACCCTGGGGCGCGGTGGCTCCGACACGACCGCCGTGGCTCTCGCCGCGGCGCTCGGCGCCGACGTATGCGAGATCTACACCGACGTGGACGGCGTCTTCAGCGCTGACCCGCGCGTCGTGCCCAAGGCCCGCCAGCTTGATGTCGTCACCTACGAGGAGATGCTGGAGTTGGCAGCCGCCGGCGCCAAGGTCCTCCACCTGCGCTGCGTCGAATACGCGCGCCGCTTCGATCTGCCCATCCACGTGCGGTCATCCTTCTCCGACCGCGAGGGCACGCTTGTCCTGTCCGAGGCCGCAATCGCGGCCCGCATCGCCGCGGGAGACACCATGGAGCAGCCGATCATCTCCGGCACCGCCGCCGACACCAATGACGCCAAGGTCACGGTCGTCGGCGTACCCGACCGCCCGGGTGAGGCGGCGGCGATCTTCAGCGCCCTTGCCGATGCCGGCATCAACATCGACATGATCGTGCAGAACGTCTCGGCCGCATCGACGGGCCTGACCGACGTCACCTTCACCTGCCCCCAGGGCTCTGTGGGCAAGGCGACAGCCGCACTTGACGCGGTGAAGGAGCGCATCGGCTTCGCGGATCTCCTGACCGACGAGGGCATCGCCAAGATCTCGCTCGTCGGCGCCGGCATGCGCTCGCACCCTGGCGTCTCTGCAACCTTCTTCCAGGCCCTTGCCGACGCGGGTGTCAACGTGGAGATGATCTCCACCTCCGAGATCCGCATCTCCGTCGTGACGCGTGCGGAGGTCGCCCAGCAGGCGGTCCAGGCTCTGCACACCGCATTCGGTCTCGATGCCGACGGCGAGGCCGTCGTCTACGCCGGGACCGGCCGCTGATGCCACGCACCGATCTCACGGTCGCTGTCGTCGGCGCCACCGGCCAGGTGGGCAGTGTCATGCGCCGTCTCCTGGATGAGCGTGACTTCCCCGTGGGGCGTATCCGCTACATCGCCTCCGCGCGCTCGGCCGGCACGACCCTGCCGTGGAAGGGCTCCGACGTCGTGGTCGAGGACATCGACACCGCTGACCTCTCGGGGATCGACATCGCGCTTTTCTCCGCCGGCGGGGGCACATCGAAGGAGCACGCCCCGCGCTTTGCCGCGGCCGGCGCCACGGTCATCGACAATTCCTCCGCATGGCGTATGGACCCCGATGTGCCGCTCATCGTGAGCGAGGTCAACCCGGACGCGGTCAGCGAGATGCGCAAGGGCATCATCGCCAACCCGAACTGCACCACGATGGCTGCGATGCCGGTGCTCATGCCGCTGCACCGCGAGGCGGGTCTCACCCGCCTGGTCGTGAGCACCTTCCAGGCTGTCTCCGGCAGCGGCCTTGCGGGTGTTGAGGAGCTTGACTCGCAGATCCGGGCCGTCATCGACTCGGACGTCACAACGCTGACTCACGATGGATCGTCCATCGACTTCCCCGCGCCCAAGAAGTACGTCCGCACCATCGCCTTCGACGTCGTCCCGATCGCAGGCTCGATCGTCGACGACGGGCTGGGTGAGACCGACGAGGAGAAGAAGCTGCGCAACGAGAGTCGCAAGATCCTCGGCATCCCCGACCTGCTCGTGTCGGGCACCTGCGTGCGCGTGCCGGTCTTCACCGGTCACTCCCTGTCGATCAACGCGGAGTTCGCTCAGCCTCTGAGCGCCGAGCGCGCCACCGAGATCCTGTCCACGGCCGAGGGTGTCGTGATCACCGACGTGCCGACCCCTCTCCAGGCCGCGGGTGCCGACCCCTCCTTCGTGGGGCGCATCCGCCCCGACGAGGGGGCTCCGGATGGCCGCGGCCTGGCGATGTTCGTGAGCAACGACAACCTCCGCAAGGGTGCGGCGCTCAACGCCGTGCAGATCGCTGAGCTGCTCGTAGCCCGCGACTGAGCCCGCTCGCCGGTTCTTGCGGCGAGTGTGCAGTTGCGTGCGTCCTGAGGGCCGAAATCGTGCCCGCAAGTGCACACTCGCGGTCGTGCGAGGGGCTTGCCTGGCCGTGGAACGGCGTTGGGCCTGGATCGGATGATCCAGGCCCAACATTGTCGGGGTGGCGGGATTTGAACCCACGACCTCTTCGTCCCGAACGAAGCGCGCTACCAAGCTGCGCCACACCCCGAGGGAGCCGGAGGAGTCTATCCCCTCGCGGTGAGGGTGAGGAGCGTGGCCTCCGGTGGGCAGGCGAAGCGAATGGGCGCATACGGGGATGTGCCGAGCCCGGCGGACACATGCAGCCACATGTCGGAGTGATCGCGCGGTGCGAACTCCATCAGAGGGCGCTCGACGCGCGACAGGCCGCGGGCTTGGCTCCGGTCAAGGTCGCAATTGGTGACCAGCGCACCGATGCCGGGGACTCGGACCTGGCCACCATGTGTGTGGCCGGCCAGCATCACATCTATGCCGTCTGCGGCCATGGCGTCGACGACGCGCAGGTAGGGCGCGTGCGCGACTCCGATGGCCAGGTCCGCATCGTTATGGGGTGATCCGGCGACCAGGGCGTAGTCGTCGCGCTCGATGTGGGGGTCATCGACTCCGCGTACGTCGACGACACGGCCGGCGGCCTCGACGACTGTGCTCGCATTGCCCAGGTGCTGCCACCCGGCAGAGGCGAGCCTCTCCACGAGGTCTCGCCAGGGCAGCTCCCCCCGGTCGGGGTGCAGGTCCGAGGGCCCGGCAAGGTAGGAGAGCGGGTTGATGGGTCGGGGTGCGTAGTAGTCATTGCTGCCGAGCACGAAGACGCCGGGTACGTCGAGCAGGGGATCCAGCGCCGCCATCACCGGGTCCACGGCGTCGCGGTGAGCCAGGAAGTCGCCGGTCACGACGACCAGGTCCGGGTGCGTCGCAGCGAGCGAGGCGACCCAGTCCTGGAGTCTGCGGCGACGCGGGGTCATGTGGAGATCGGACAGATGCAGGACCTTGAGATCCGAGCTGCCCGGAGCAAGCATCGGCGCCGCGGTCCGGCGTAGGCGATAGGAGGCGGCTTCCCAGCGCGCGTAGGCGAGGCTCCCCGCGCCGAGGAGGGCACCGGAGGCCAGGAGCGCCGTACGCGTCTGCACAGGGGAAGTGTGTCACCGCCGCGCACGGCGATCGGCCCGTGGGCGAGGATGGCCCCATGAGCGCACTCAAGGACCAGCTGCAGTCCGACCTCACCGATGCCATCCGTGCCCAGGACGAACTCACCATGGCGACGCTGCGCATGGCGCTATCGGCGATCACCAACGCCGAGGTCTCGGGCAAGCAGGCCCGCGAGCTCAGCGACGACGAGGTCGTTGTCGTGCTCACGAGCGAGGCCAAGAAGCGCCGCGAGGCCGCGGAGTCCTTCGACGGCGCGAGCGCGACCGATCGCGCCGATCGCGAGCGCGCGGAGCTGGGGGTGCTCCAGCGCTACCTTCCGGAGCAGCTGAGCGAAGCGGAGATCGCGCAGATCGTCAACGACGCAGTGGCCGCTGCCGCCGCGGAGGGCAAGACGGGGCCGGCCGCGATGGGTGCGGTCATGAAGGTTGTCACGCCGCTGACCCGAGGACGCGCGGACGGTGGACAGGTGGCGGCGCTCGTGAAGGCCGCACTGGCCTAGCGGTCGTCAGCCAGGCTCAGTCGGCTCCGGCGTGAGCTCGGGGGTCGGCTGCGGCGTGGGCTCGGGGCTTGGCTGCGGCGTGGGCTCGGGGCTTGGCTCCGGCGTGGGCGACGGCGAAGGCTTCTCGGTGGGAGTTGGGCGCGGATCCTTGGACTCCTCCGGCTTGGGCTCCTTGGACTCCTCCGGCTTGGGCTCCTTGGACTCCTCCGGCTGCGGCAGGGAGAAGGGGATGTAGACCGGGGACGGGCCGACGCCGCGCACCGGCCCGATGCCCCAGTCGTTGAACAACTCGAAGGCCTGCGGCGCGAGGTTGGCGTGAGCGGCGATCATGGCCTCGCGCCAGATAGGTCCGGGGATCTGTCCGCCGGTTACGTAGGAGTAGTACTGACCGTTGATGGTGACATCGGTCATCGGGTAGGCGAAGCCACCGCGGGGATCGCCCACCCAGACGGCTGCGGCCACCTGGGGTGTGAAGCCCGCAAACCAGATGGCGGCATTCTCGTTGGTGCTGCCGGTCTTGCCCGCCGCCG
>Ga0194133_10003628_pt1 | contig 21679 bp, 19 predicted proteins | sample TA2KigOf40mmetaG_FD_155448 | JGI IMG/M metagenome (GOLD analysis project Ga0194133, IMG submission 155448) | Freshwater microbial communities from Lake Tanganyika, Tanzania - TA2015055 Kigoma Offshore 40m | ecosystem: Environmental > Aquatic > Freshwater > Lake | place: Tanzania: Lake...
GATTTCCGGCGCGGAAATCGCGGGCGGAAAATGCGCGCATTTTCCGAAACCGGAGTTTGCGTCAAACTCCGTCTGGTGCGCGGGTCGCCCCGCGCACCAGATCGCGCATCACAGGTCGGTGCGACCGAGGTTCATCACCTTGTCCCAGGCCGTGACGAAATCAGCCACGAACTTGGCCTCATTGTCGGACTGGGCATAGACTTCGGCCAGCGCGCGCAGTTGCGAGTTGGAGCCGAACACCAGATCCACCCGGCTGGCCGTGGCCTTGACCTTGCCGGTCTTGGCATCGCGGCCTTCAAAGGACTGGGCGCTGTCGTCGGTCGGGGTCCAGACGGTGCCCATATTCAGGATGGCGGTGAAGAAATCGGGCGTCAGCGCACCGGTGCGGCTGCTGAAGAGGCCCTGTTTCGAGCCGCCCGCATTGGCACCCAGCGCGCGCATGCCGCCGACCAGCACGGTCATTTCCGGCGCCGAGAGCGTCAGAAGCTGGGCGCGGTCGACCAGCATTTCTTCGGCCGTGACACGGTAGCTTTGCTTTTGCCAGTTGCGGAAGCCGTCGGCGACGGGTTCCATCGGCTCGAAGCTGGCCGCGTCGGTCTGTTCGGCGCTGGCGTCCATCCGGCCCGGGGTGAAGGGCACGGCGATGGCGTGGCCTGCCACATGGGCCGCCTGTTCCACGGCAGCGGTGCCGCCCAGAACGATGAGATCGGCCAGCGAGACCTTCTTGCCGCCGGTCGCCTTGGCGTTGAAGGCGGACTGGATGGCTTCCAGCGCCTTGAGCACGCGGGCAAGGCTTGCCGGATCGTTGACCGCCCAATCCTTTTGCGGGGCCAGCCGCACGCGGGCACCGTTCGCGCCGCCGCGCTTGTCCGAGCCGCGATAGGTCGAGGCCGAGGCCCAGGCGGCCAGCACTAACTCTTGCGTCGAGAGCCCGGCGCCCAGGATCTGCGCCTTGAGCGCGGCGATATCGGCCGCGTCGATCAGCGCGTGGTCGCGGGCCGGAACCGGGTCTTGCCAGATCAGGTCTTCGGCCGGGACTTCGGGGCCGAGATAGAGCGCCTTCGGACCGGAATCGCGGTGGGTCAGCTTGAACCACGCGCGGGCGAAGGCATCGGCGAAGGCGGCCGGGTCCTTGCGGAAGCGGCGCGAGATCGGTTCGTAGATCGGATCAAAGCGCAGCGACAGGTCGGCGGTGGTCATCATCGGGCGATGCTTGATGCTGGGATCATGCGCATCGGGGATCATGTCTTGCGGTTCGACATCCTTGGCAAGCCAGATTTGGGCGCCAGCGGGGGAGTGGGTCAGCTCCCATTCGTATTTGAACAGCATGTTGAAATACCCGTTGTCCCAAGTGGTCGGGTTCGGCTTCCACGCGCCTTCGATGCCGGAGGTGGTGGTGTGGATGCCCTTGCCGGTGCCGAACTTGTTGATCCAGCCAAAGCCCATGGCTTCCAGAGGGGCGGCTTCCGGCTCGGGGCCGACGAGGGCGGCATCGCCCGCGCCATGGGCCTTGCCGAAGGTGTGGCCACCCGCGATCAGGGCGACGGTTTCTTCGTCATTCATCGCCATGCGGCCAAAGGTTTCGCGCACATCGCGGCCCGAGGCGACCGGATCGGCCACGCCATCGGGGCCTTCGGGGTTCACGTAGATCAGGCCCATCTGCACGGCGGCGAGGGGGTTTTCCAGCTCACGCTCGCCCTTGTAGCGGCTGTTTTCCTTGCCCGAGGTTTGCAGCCATTCGGCCTCAGCGCCCCAGTAGATGTCTTCCTCGGGCGCCCAGAGATCTTCGCGGCCTGCGCCAAAGCCGAAGGTCTTGAAGCCCATGGTTTCCAGGGCGACGTTGCCGGCGAGGATGTAAAGATCGGCCCAGGAGATGCCGTTGCCGTATTTCTGCTTGATCGGCCACAGGAGGCGACGCGCCTTATCCAAGTTACCGTTGTCGGGCCAGGAGTTCAGCGGCGCAAAGCGCTGGGTGCCGGTCGAGGAACCACCGCGGCCGTCGGTGGTGCGGTAGGTCCCGGCCGAGTGCCAGGCCATGCGGATCATCAGGCCGCCGTAATGGCCCCAATCTGCCGGCCACCAGTCCTGGCTGTCGGTCATCAGCTGGGCCAGATCCGCCTTGAGCGCGGCATAGTCGATCTTGGCGAAGGCTTCGGCATAGTTGAAATGCGCGCCCATCGGGTTCGAGGCGGGGCTGTGCTGGTGCAGGATGGCCAGATTCAACTGGTTCGGCCACCAATCCTTGTTGTTGCGCGCGCCATGGGTCGCGGCCTTGGCGCCGTGCATCACCGGGCATTTGCCTGCGTTGTTTCCGTCCATCTCGGTCTCCTTATTGAAAGCGGGGCAGCGGGGCGCACCATGGGTGAGTCCCGATCTCTGGAATGGTTCTAACAGAGTTCTACGATTGGTTTAAGTTGCATTTGCTGATTGCGTTGATAAGCCTCACTTATGGGAAACATCACGCTCAAACAGCTTCGCTATTTCGAGGCACTGGCGCGCACTGGGCATTTTGGCCGCGCGGCGGAGGTGTCGGCAATTTCGCAGCCCGCGCTGTCGATGCAGATCAAGGAGCTGGAGGCCGGGCTTGGCAGCGCGCTGTTTGATCGGGGCGCGCGGGCGGTGCGGCTGACGTCGTTTGGCGAGGAATTTGCCGCAAGGGCGCGGGAAATCCTACGGCTGGTGGATGAGTTGGAGGATGCCGCGCGCATCGGGCGGGACCAGATGGCGGGGCGGCTGCGGCTGGGGGTCATTCCCACGGTGGCGCCCTATCTTTTGCCGCGTGTGATTGGCGAGGTGACGCGCGCCTATCCGGCGCTGGAGTTGCAGCTGCGCGAGACGATCACGCCCAAGCTGTTGCAAGACCTGGGCGAGGGGCGGCTGGATTGCGCCATCGTGGCCTTGCCGGTGTCGGAGCCGTCTTTGGTGGAGGTGCCGCTGTTTTCCGAGGAATTTGTGCTGGTACGGCCCTTGGCCGATGCGGGCAAACCGGTGCCGAGTGCGGAAACCCTGCGCGAGATGCGGCTGTTGCTGTTGGAAGAGGGCCATTGCTTTCGCGATCAGGCGCTGTCGTTTTGCAACCGCCAAAGCGTGCAGCCGCGCGAGTTGATGGATGGATCGTCGTTGACCACGCTGGTGCAGATGGTGGGTGCGGGGATTGGGGTGACGCTCATCCCCGATATGGCGGTGGCGGTGGAAACCCGGCTGGCGCCGGTGTCGGTGGCGGCCTTTGCCGCCCCGCGCCCGTCGCGTCAGATCGGGATGGTGTGGCGGCGGACCAGCCCCTTGGCGCGGCAGTTGGTGCAGATCGCCGAGGTGGTGCGGCGCTGTGGTGTGGGAGAGGCCGGTTAGCCCTGCGTCCCGCGCGCTGTGCCGACGGCGACCGCCAGAGCGATGGCCATGGTCAGCGTGGCCGACAACGACCGGAAGGCCCCGAAATCCACCTCTTGCACGGTCAAGACCGGATCGGCCATCCGGGCGAGAGGGCTGGCCTTGTGGTCGGTCAGCGCCACCACTGGCAGATTGCGGGCGCGGGCATCGGCGACAAGGGCGAGGGTTTCTTCGGAATAGGGCGCAAAGCTGATGGCCAGCACCGCATCGCCCGGCCGGATAGCGTGGCGGTGGTCAAGCCGACCCGCGCCTTCGTGAAGCATTGCGGGAACCGACATTTTTTCAAAGACATAGGCCAGATAGGATGCCACGGGATAGGCCCGGCGCAGGCCCATCACATGCACCACGCCTGCGCCCGAAAGCACAGAGACCGCGCGTTCCAGCGCTTTTTCGTCCACGGCGGTGGTCAGCCCTTCAAGCGAGAGGCGGCCTGCCTCGACGAATTCTGCCAAAAGCCGCCCTGCCCCACCCCGCGCCCCGCCGCGTAGATTGGCAAGCCGGGTGGCATAGTCGGGCAAGGCCGGGGCATAGGCGTCCCGGAACAGCCGCTGCATGTCGGAAAAGCCGGCAAAGCCCATGATCTGGCAAAAGCGCATCACGGCCGAGGGCGGCACATCGGCCCCGGCGGCCAGATCGGCCACGGTGGAGACCGCGATGCGGTCAAGGTTCGCGGCGACATGGTCGGCGCATTGGCGCAGGCGCTTGGGCAGGCCCTGGGACAGATCGGCAAGGCGGGATGAAAAGGCCTCGATGGTTTGGGGCGCAGTGAGGCCTGTCTTGATGTCGTCGGTCATCCCTGCCCTCTTGACCTGTTCCCTTTGACGCAGGATAGCAGATGGAATAAATATTCCAAATCCAAACGCGCCTTGGGCGCATATTCCATCCCTGCAACGAAGGACAACGAAGATGACGGTTCGGTTCGGACTTTTGGGCGCGGGGCGCATCGGCAAGGTGCATGCCAAGGCGGTGACGGGTGATGCCAATGCCAAGCTGGTGGCGGTGGCCGATGCTTTTCCCGCCGCCGCACAGGCGATTGCCGAGCAGTATGGCTGTGAGGTGCGGTCGATTGATGCGATCTGTGCGTCTGCCGACATTGACGCGGTGGTGATCTGCACACCCACCGACACCCATGCTGACCTGATCGAGCAGTTCGTCAAGGCGGGCAAGGCGGTGTTCTGCGAAAAGCCGATTGATCTGTCGCTGACCCGCGTCAAGCAATGCCTTGAAGTGGTGCGCGCCCACAAAGGCACGCTGATGGTGGGGTTCAACCGCCGCTTTGACCCGCATTTCCGCGCCGTGCGTGCCGAGATCGACACGGGGAGCATTGGGGCGGTGGAGATGGTGGTGATCACAAGCCGCGATCCCGGTGCGCCGCCGGTGGAGTATATCGCCCGGTCGGGCGGGATTTTCCGCGACATGACGATCCATGATCTGGATATGGCACGGTTCCTGTTGGGCGAAGAGGTGACCGAGGTGGTCGCCACGGCATCAGTTCTGGTGGACCCGGCGATTGGCACGGCGGGGGATTTCGATTCGGTGCAGGTGATGCTGAAAACCGCAAGCGGCCGGCAGGCGATGATTTCGAACTCGCGCCGGGCCACTTATGGCTATGACCAGCGGATCGAGGTGCATGGGGCCAAGGGTGCCGTTTCGGCGGAAAACCAGCGCCCGGTGTCGATTGAGGTGGCCACGGCCGCCGGATACACCCGCCCGCCGCTGCATGATTTCTTCATGACCCGCTATACCGAGGCCTATGCCGCCGAAATTTCGGGCTTTATCGCGGCGCTGTCCAGCAAGACCCCCGCCACGCCTTCGGGCGAGGATGGGCTGATCGCGCTGGCCCTGGCCGAGGCTTGTCTGAAATCGGTGGCTGAGGGCCGCGTGGTGAAGATGACCGAGATCCTGTAAGCGGCGACACGGCCAGGGCAGCCCGTCACGGGGCTTGCCTTGGCGTGCGGGCTGGCCAAGACTGCGTCTGTCGGTAAATGTCAGGAGCCCGCCATGTCCACTTCCCCCATGATCGGCGTCATTGGTGGTTCGGGTGTCTATCAGATCGAGGGGCTGGAGGGCGCGTCCTGGGTCAAGGTGAAAACGCCTTGGGGCAAGCCTTCGGATCAGGTGCTGGTGGGGCGGCTGGGCGGATTGCCCATGGCCTTTCTGCCGCGCCATGGCCGGGGGCATGTCGAGACGCCATCCTCGGTGAATTACCGGGCCAATGTCGATGCGCTGAAGCGGCTGGGCTGTACCGATGTGGTGGCGGTATCGGCCGTGGGCAGTCTGCGCGAGGATTTCGCGCCGGGCGATTTTGTGATGGTCGATCAGTATATTGACCGGACCTTTGCGCGCGAGAAAAGCTTTTTCGGCCCCGGCTGCGTGGCGCATGTGTCCTTGGCCCATCCGACCTGCCCGCGCCTGTCGGCGGCCTGCGCCGCGGCGGCGCGGAAGGTGGGGGTGCGGGTGCATGAGGGGGCGACCTATCTGGCGATGGAGGGGCCGCAGTTTTCCACCCGCGCCGAAAGCCTGATGTATCGCGGCTGGGGGGCCGATGTAATCGGCATGACGGGGATGCCCGAGGCCAAGCTCGTCCGCGAGGCCGAGATGTGCTATGCCAGCGTGTCGATGGTGACCGATTATGATTGCTGGCATGAAGGCCATGGCGCGGTGGATGTGGCGCAGGTGATGGCGACGCTTGGCGCCAATGCCGGGGCGGCGCGGGGGCTGATTGCCGCCCTGCCGAGCGTATTGCCCGCCGAACGCAGTCCCTGCCCGCATGGCTGTGACCGCGCGCTGGACCATGCGGTGATGACCGCGCCGGACAAGCGCGACGCGGATCTTGTGGCGCGGCTGGAGGCTGTTGCCGGGCGCGTCCTGCGCTGATCATGCCTGGCCCGCGCCGGGTGCCGCCTTGTGGCGCGCGGCGCGGTCGTGATAGGCAAGCGAGGCTTGGACGGCGGGCTAGGACAGGGAGCTTCGGAGGATGGCGAGAGCGGGGCTTTTGGCGATTGCCGCGCTTTGGCTTGGGACGATGCAGGCGGTGGCTGGAGACGGGATCGCGACCGAAGGCAAGCTGTCGGACAAGGATTTCTTCCGGCTGGCCACTTGCGGGGCCACACCGGGCGGTGATTGCCTTGGCCCGGTGGTGCGCTGGTCGAAGGCCGAGGTGACCGTGTCCCTGGCCCCGGCGCATCGGCGCTGTCCGCCCAAGCTGGCAAAGGCGATGTCCGAGGCGCTGGACCGCGCCATTTCCGAGACCAACCGCGCGGGCGCAGGCATCCGGCTGCTGCGCGATGACCGGCTCTCCGCGCCCGACATCATCGTCTCGCGCCCTGCCCTGTCAGAGGGCGAAAGGACGCGCAACATTCCGCGCATGCCCAACGGCCATGAGATCGGCGTCGGATTTATGTGGCTGTGGTGGGACGAGCAGGCCGAGATCACCGAAGCCTCGATGCTGATCGCCGAGGACATCACGATCGAGGATTTGCCTTCGGTCATGCTGGAAGAGCTGTTTCAATGTCTTGGCTTTCTTTACGACATTGAAAACCGCTATTACGAGGGCCGTTTGATCCTGTCGCAAGACAGCAACGCAACCACCAGACTAGCCGGGCAGGACCGCATGATCCCGCGCAGGCTTTATCCATGAGGGGCCGCCATGGCGAAATCTGTCCGCGACTATATCCGCACCATCGTTGATTTCCCGCATGAGGGCATCCTGTTTCGCGATGTGACGACGCTGTTTGCCGATCCGCGCGGGTTTCGGATGTGTGTCGATCAGCTTTTGGCACCCTATGCCGGGATGCGGATTGACAAGGTGGTGGGGCTGGAGGCGCGGGGCTTTATCCTGGGCGGTGCCGTGGCGCACCAGCTTTCGACCGGCTTTGTGCCGATCCGCAAGAAGGGCAAGCTGCCCGGCCAGACGATCTCACAGGCCTACACGCTGGAATATGGCGAGGCGGTGGTGGAGGTGCATGACGACGCCATGGCTCCGGGGGAAAAGGTGCTGTTGGTCGATGATCTTTTGGCCACCGGCGGCACGGCCGAGGCCGGGATCAAGCTGATCGAGCGGCTTGGGGCCGAGGTGATCGGCTGCGCCTTTGTCGTCGATCTGCCCGATCTGGGGGGTCGCAAGCGGTTGGAAGGCATGGGAATGGAGGTGCATGCCCTGTGCGCCTTTGACGGGCTGTGAGCGCGGCCTGTCCCGGCCGATTGTGCGACGCGGGGCCTTCGGCTAAGTTGCGGGACATGCAGGAAAAGGGCTGTTGTCGCGCATGACCGCGCTGAAGAAATACCAGCGGCTTGAGGCGCCGGGCCTGTGGCGTGAACGTCCGGGCGCGCAAGCGCGCGATGTGATCGTGGGCTTGCGCGAGGCGACGCTTGTGCTGAGCGATCCGCGCAGCGAGGCGCCATTGACGCAATGGTCCTTGCCCGCCACCCAGCGGATGAACCCCGGCCAGATGCCGGCCCGCTTTGCCCCCGGCGCGGATGCGGGCGAAGAGGTGGAGATTGACGACGGCGAGATGATCGCGGCGCTGGAAACCGTTCACCGCGCCATCGAGCGGCGCAAGCCGCGGCCGGGCCGGCTGCGCGGCGTGCTGACGGCGGCGCTTTTGGTGACGGTGGCGGCCCTGGCGCTGTTCTGGCTGCCGGGGCAGATGAAATCCTATGCCTCGCGGATGATGCCGGAACCGACGCGCGCCGATCTGGGTGATCTGGCGCTGGCCGATATTGCGCGGCTGACCGGCCAGCCCTGCAGGGCGGTGCCGGGACGCCGGGCGGCGGCGGCGCTGGCCCAACGGCTGTTTCCCGAGGCGCCGCCGCGGATCGAGATCCTGCGCGATGCGCTTGGCGCGCCTGCGCATCTGCCGGGCGATCTGCTTTTGCTGCCTGCACGGCTGGTTGAAACCGCCGACAGCCCCGATGTGATTGCCGGGCATCTTCTGATCGAACATCTGCGCGCCGAAACCGATGATGCGGTGCGTCCGCTTCTGGACCATATGGGCCTTGGCGCCACCTTGCGGCTTTTGACCAGCGGCGCGGCACCGGCCGAGGCCGCCAAGGGCTATGGCGAGGCGTTTCTGTCCCGCCCCCCCGCCGCAGAACCCGGACCCGATCAGCAGCGTGCAGCCTTCGAGGCGGCGCAGGTCAGCTCGGCGCTTTACGGGCAGGCGATGAAGGGCCAAAGCGCGGCGGCCGAAACGCTGGTCAAGGACGATCCCTTTGCGCTTGGCGCGCCGCTTGTCGTGATGAGCGACGAAAGCTGGCTGGAGTTGCAGGCGATCTGCTCGGAATAGGGCGGGACCGCGCGCCAGACGGCGCGCGCGCCCCTAGCGGATGAAGGTATCGCCAAAGCCTGCGCGCCGCGCCATCGCCAGCGCCGCCAAGGCATCGGCGGCCGTGGCGAAGGGCCCGGCCATGACGATCTGCATCGCCCGCCCGCCCGAGGTGATCTTGGCCCGCGCCACTGGCAGACCCATGCCCTGCAACCGCGCCGCCGCGCCATCGGCATTGGAGGCCACGCCAAAGGTACCGACCTGGATATAGGCCCCGCCGCGCGCCTGCTTCTTTTCAACCGGGGCGGCGGGGTTCTGCCCCTTGGTCGAGGTGGTAACCTTGGTGCCCGGCTGGACCATGACCACCTTTTTCTTGCGCTGGGTCGCCGGTTGATCGGCCACAAGCTCGGAGGGGACCTTGCGGGTCCAGACCTGATCCTGATCGGCCCAGCCCTGGGCGGTGCCCTTGCCGCGATTGGGGTTCAGCCGGTCATCCGTCCAGGCCAGCTTGTAACCCTTGGGCGGGGTCGGCACGGCGGCAGAATGGCTGTGAACGTCGCGCCCCGAAACGCGCTGATGGCTGGCAGAGGCATGGCCAAGGCCATGGCCGCCATGATCGGACCGCGCGGCAACCATCGGATCGCTCAGCGCCGCGCCGACACCGGCGTTGCGCGGATAGACCGGCGGACGCCAGCCCGTCATGGTGCCATCGCCGCGCGTGCAGACCACGGCGGTGCCGCCGTTGCGGGTCTTGACCCGTTCGGCCACCGGGGCCGAGGTGTAACAGCCGATCTGGCCCGCGCCGGGGCCGGAGCCTACCACCACCTCATAGCCCGCGCGGGGGGCGGCCTCGACATAGGGCGCAGGGCGCGCCGAGGGTTTCGGCGCGAGGGCGACGGGGGCGGCAAGAACCGGCGCCGGGCGGGTGGCGATGGTGGCGCGCGGGGTGACGGGATCACCGGCTCGACCGCCGCCATGACGCGGGGGGCGGGTGCCGGCTCGGCCGGGGCGGGCTGCTGCGACACTTGCGCGGGGGCGGCCATTTCCGCTTCGGTCGCCACCTCGATCGCGGCGCGCGTGGTGCCGGTGGGCGGATAGCCGCACATGGCACGGCGGTCGCGCCCCACGCGCGGAACCCAGTTCACCTGCCCGCCATAGCCTGCCCTGAGGAACACGCAGCCCCGGCTGTCCACCCATTGCTGTCCTTGAAAGCCCGCAAGCGGCAGGTTGGCCGGCCCGCCGACCCGCGCCACCGACTGCGCCTCGACCGATGCGGCACCGAACACGGCCGCCAGAACGGCGACCGAAACAAACCTGAAAACCATAATGTCCCCCAAGGAGAATTCTCGCAGCAATTGTGGCGATATTGGGGCAGGTTTGTTTCCGAGTAAAGGGGGCTGGCCCCCTATTTTGTGCCGAACATGCGGTCGCCCGCATCCCCTAGGCCCGGAATGATATAACCGTGGTCATTCAAATGGCTATCGACCGAAGCTGTGACGATCGGCACATCGGGATGGGCGGCTTTCATGCGGGCAATCCCCTCGGGCGCGGCCAGAAGGCAAAGAAAGCGGATATTGGTCGCGCCCTGGGCCTTGAGAAGATCAATCGCCGCGACCGAGGAATTGCCGGTGGCCAGCATCGGATCGACGACAATCGACAGCCGCTCGTCCAGATGATCGGGCAGCTTGCAGTAATACTGCACTGGCTGCAGCGTCTCGGGGTCGCGGTAAAGCCCGACAAAGCCCACCCGCGCCGCCGGGATCAGCTCGAGGATGCCGTCCAAAAGCCCGTTGCCCGCCCGCAGGATGCTGACCAAGGCCAGCTTCTTGCCGTCGATCTCGGGCGCATCCATCGGCTCAAGCGGGGTTTCGATGCGCTTGGTCGTCATCGGCAATTCGCGCGTCACCTCATAGGCCAAAAGCAGGCTGATCTCGCGCAGAAGCTTGCGGAACGAGGCCGTCGAGGTCTCCTTGTCGCGCATGATCGACAGCTTGTGCTGCACCAAAGGGTGGGTGACGACGGTCAGATGGTCCAGCATGTCAGGGCTCCAGCAGCTTGGCTATTCTGGCCTTGGTATCGGCGTCACAGAAAGCCGCGTCAAGCGCCTGGGCGGCCAGTCGCCGGAATTGTCCCTCATCCCAGTCAAAGGCGCGGTGCAATTCGTCATATTCCCGCGCCATGGTGGTGTGGAAAAAGGGCGGGTCGTCGGTGTTGATGGTCACCTTGACGCCGCGCCGGTCCAACTAGGCAATCGGATGGCCGCGAAAGCTGGGATAGATCCCAAGGGCCACGTTCGACCCGGGACAACATTCCAGAACCGTGCCGCGCTCAGCCAACTCATCCACCAGCGCCAGATCCTCGATCGCGCGCACCCCGTGACCGATGCGGGCCACCCCCAGATCACGCAGCGCGGCGCGCACCTCGTCGGGGCCGTTCCACTCGCCCGCATGGGCGGTGATGTGCAGCCCCGCCTCGCGGGCGCAATCGAAGGTCCAGGCGAAATCCTTCAAGGCCCCGGCCCGTTCGTCCCCGGCAATCCCATAGCCGACGATGAAACGCCTGGCGGTTTCTGCCGCGCAGATCGCGGTCTGCCGCGCCTTTTCGGGGCCGAAATGCCGGATCGAGGTGATGATGCCGCGCAGCGTGATGCCCATGTCGCGCTCGGCCTGATCTGCGGCCTCTTCAATGGCCGCCAGATAATCCCGCCAGGCCGCAAGATCGCGGCCGCCGCAGAAATCGGGCGACAGGAAACATTCCGAATAGACGACGCCGGCCGCGGCACTTTCCTCTAGCACCGCCAGCGTCAGGCGGCGAAACTCCTCCGGGCCGGTCAAGGTGGTACAAGCCGCCTCATAGACCTTCAGGAAATGCCAGAAATCGGTAAAGCGATAGCTGCCATCCTCGTTGAAGATCCCGCCGATATCGATGCCCTTTTCCCGGGCAAGCCCCCGGATGAAGGCCGGCGGCGCACCCCCTTCGAGGTGCAAGTGAAGCTCGACTTTCGGCAATTGGGTCACACCATGCCCCTTTCATCTGTTCATAAATATCCTCTGGGGGTCCGGGGGGCGAAGCGCCCCCGGAGCTTGTCATAGGAACGACCGCCCCGGCCCCTGCGCTGCAACCCCCAGATGCGCGGCGACCGAGGCCGCCAAATCGACAAAGCCGCGCAGGCCCACAGGCCCCGTCCCCGCCCCGGCGCACAGGATCGGCACACGTTCGCGCGTGTGTTCGGTGCCGTGCCAGGTCGGGTCATTGCCGTGATCGGCGGTAAAGATCGCCAGATCGCCGGGACGCAGCCGGGCAAGAAACGCACCGACCCGGGTGTCGAACCATTCCAGCGCGCGGGCATAGCCCGCCACATCGCGCGGGTGGCCGTAAAGCGTGTCGAACTCGACAAAGTTGGCAAAGGTCAAGGATCCGGGCTCAGCCTTGTCCAAAAGCGTGTCAAGATGATCGAAAAGCTCAAGATCGCTTTTGCCCTTCCACAGCCGCCCGACCCCTTTCATCGAAAAGATGTCGCCGATCTTGCCCACCGCATGGGTGGCGCGGCCTGCCCCTTGCACCCAATCCAGAAGCGTCGGCGCGGGCGGGTCCATGGCGAAGTCGCGCCGGTTGGCGGTGCGTCGGAAATCGCCCGGCCCGCCGGTAAAGGGCCGCGCAATCACCCGGCCGACGCGCATGGCATGCAGATGCGGGGCGAGATCGGCGCAGAGTTTGAGCAGGCGCTCCAGCCCGAAGGCCTCTTCATGCGCAGCGATCTGAAAGACGCTGTCGGCCGAGGTATAGGAGATCGGCCAGCCCGTCCGAAGGTGTTCTTCGCAATGGGCGGCAATAATCGGCACGCCCGAGGCATGGCAATTGCCCAGGATGCCCTCGGTCCCGGCAAGTTTGCAGACCAGCGCCACCAGATCTTCGGGAAAGGCCGCAACGGTGTCGGGAAAATAGGTCCAGTCCCAGGGCACCGGCACGCCTGCCAGTTCCCAATGGCCCGAGGGGGTATCCTTGCCCCGGCTGATCTCGGTCGCAGCCCCCCAGCGGCCGCGGGGAACGGCGCCAAGGCCCGGCGCCTTCAGGCCCGAGGCCAGTTCAATGGCCGCCCCAAGGCCCAAGGCATCGAGGTTGGGCATGCAAAGCGGCCCCGCGCGGCCCTGATCGGCGCGGCCTTTGGCAAAGGCCAGCGCGATATGGCCCAGCGTATTGGCGCCAGCGTCGCCAAAGGCGGCCGCATCGGGCGCGCCACCGCAGCCGACCGAATCCATCACGATCAGAAAGGCGCGCGTCATCTCAGGTGATCCTTTGCAGGATCAGGGGCGGTTCTGCCACCGGCTCGGCCCCAAGGCGATAGGCGGCTTGCACCTCGGCGATGGCGGCATCGGCCTGCGCCTCGGTTGCGGCATGGACGCGTGCGAGGGGATCGCCGGGGGCAATCGCCTGCCCCATCCCGACCAGATCGGACAGCCCGACCGAGGGGTTCACCCGGTCGCCTTCGCGCTGGCGGCCGCCGCCCAGGCCCACGACGGCAAGCCCCAGGGCTTGCCCGTCAATGCTGCACACATGGCCTGCGCCCAGGCTTGGAACGTCGCGGATCACGGTGGCGGCGGGAAGAAGATCGGCCCAGCGGTCGAGAAAATCGCGCGGGCCGCCCTGGGCGGCGACCAGGAGGCCAAAACCTTCGGCCGCCGCGCCCGAGCGCAGCGCGGTTTCGATGCGCGCCGTGCCTTCTTCGGGGCTGGCCGCAAGCCCGGCCAGCGCCAGCGCCTCGCCGCCCAGCACCGCCGTCACGTCGAAAAGCGCGGTGTCAAAGCTGCCGGTCAGCGTCTGCATCACCTCGGCCACCTCAAGCGCATTGCCCGCCGCCCGCGCCAAGGGCTGCGACATGTCGGTGATCAGCGCCGATGTCTTGCAGCCTGCCCCCTTGGCCGTGGCCACCAGCGACAGCGCCAGCGCCTCGGCATCCTGCGGCGTCTTCATGAAGGCACCCGAGCCGCATTTGACATCAAGGACCAGCGCCTGAAGACCGGCGGCCAGTTTCTTGGACAGGATCGAGGCGGTGATGAGGTCAATCGATTCCACCGTGGCCGACACATCGCGGATGGCATAGAGGCGGCGGTCGGCCGGGGCGATTTCAGCACTGGCCGAGACAATCGCGCAGCCGATCTTGCGCAGCTGGGCGCGCAGTTGCGCTTCGGACAGGCCGGTGCGAAAGCCGGGGATCGCTTCCAGCTTGTCCAGCGTGCCGCCGGTATGGCCCAGCCCCCAGCCAGAGATCATCGGCACATAGGCCCCGCAGGCGGCCAGCGCCGGAGCCAGAAGGAGCGAGACGCAATCGCCGATGCCGCCGGTGGAGTGTTTGTCAAGGACCGGCCCCGGCATGTCCCAGTGCAGGACCTTGCCGCTGTCGCGCATCCCTTGGGTCAGGGCCACGCGCCCCGCCTCTCCCAAACCTTTGAGCAAGACCGCCATGGCAAAGGCGCCGACCTGTGCGTCGGTGACGGTCCCATCGGCCAGACCTTGGGCAAACCAGCGCAGCGCCTCGGCCCCCGGGGGGTGGCCGTCGCGGATTGCGGCGATGATGGCGCGGGCGTCCACCTTAGGCGCGGTCCATATGGGCCATCGTAAAGACGCCGGGCAGAAGTTGGGCCACGGTGACGGTCTTTTCCTTGCCGTCGAGCGTGGCCATGGTCACGCGCACGTCTTGGGCAGCGAATTCCGCGATCTTCTGGCGGCAGCCGCCACAGCAGGGCACGGGTTCGGGGCTGTCGGCCACGACGTAGATTTCGGCAATCGCGGTGTCGCCGGCCGCGCACATCGCGGCAATCGCCCCGGCCTCGGCGCAGGTACCTTCGGGATAGGCCACGTTTTCGACATTGCAGCCGACATGCACCGCGCCCGAGGGGCTGCGCAGCGCCGCGCCGACCTTGAAGCGGGAATAGGGGGCATAGGCGCGTTCGCGCACCGCCAGTGCCGCATCTCTGAGTGTCATCGCGCGCCCTCCTGTTGCCGATGGCAAAGCGTAACGCCGCCCAAGCAGGCCATGCAAGCTTGCCAAGACCAGACCAGTGCAAGACCAAGGCGAAAGGCGGGCGAAAGGCGGTGGAAAAGCCCTGCCCTTTTCCGGCAATTTGCGGCAATCTGGCAAGACTCTTGTGGCAAAGCACGCCTTTTGCCCGGAAAGAAAATAGTTTAACGGTAAACCATACCGTTCAGAGGGGACAGGAATGGACGAGACTCGGGCCGAAAATCTGCGTCAGGCGGCGCTGGATTATCATGAATTTCCCAAGCCGGGCAAACTTGAGATCCGCGCGACCAAGCCTTTGGCAAATGGCCACGACCTTGCCCGCGCCTATTCGCCCGGCGTTGCCGAGGCCTGTCTTGAGATCAAGGCCGATCCTTCCACCGCCAGCCGCTATACGGGCCGGGGCAATATGGTGGGGGTGGCGACCAATGGCAGCGCCGTTCTTGGCCTTGGAAACATTGGGGCTTTGGCATCAAAGCCGGTGATGGAGGGCAAGGCGGTTCTGTTCAAGAAGTTTGCCAACATCGATTGCTTTGACATTGAGTTGAACGAACCCGACCCGGTGAAACTGGCGGAAATCATCTGTGCACTGGAGCCGACCTTTGGCGCGATCAACCTTGAGGACATCAAGGCGCCAGATTGTTTCATCGTTGAACAATTGTGCCGTGAGCGGATGAAGATTCCGGTGTTCCACGACGATCAGCATGGCACGGCGATTGTGGTGGGCGCGGCGGCGACCAATGCGCTGCATGTCGCCGGCAAACGGTTTGACGAGATCAAGGTGGTGTCCACCGGCGGCGGGGCGGCGGGGATTGCCTGTCTGAACATGCTGCTGAAGCTGGGCGTCAAGCGCGAGAACGTCTGGCTGTGCGACCTTGCCGGGCTGGTCTATCACGGCCGGACCGACCAGATGACCGACCAGAAAGCGGCCTATGCCCAAGGCACCACGCCTGCCACGCTGGACGATGTGATTGCGGGGGCCGATCTGTTCCTGGGTCTTTCCGGCCCCGGCGTCTTGACGCCCGAGATGGTGGCCAAGATGGCCCCGCGCCCGATCATCTTTGCCCTTGCCAACCCGACGCCGGAAATCCTGCCCGACGCGGTGCGCGCCGTGGCACCCGATGCCATCATTGCCACGGGGCGCAGCGATTTTCCAAATCAGGTCAATAACGTGCTGTGTTTCCCCTTTATCTTTCGGGGGGCCTTGGATGTGGGAGCGACCGAGATCAACGATGCGATGCAGCTGGCCTGCATCGACGGCATCGCTGCGCTTGCCCGCGCCACGACCAGCGCCGAGGCGGCGGCGGCCTACAAGGGAGAGCAGCTGACCTTTGGGGCGACTTACCTGATCCCCAAGCCCTTTGACCCGCGGTTGATTGGCGTTGTGGCCAGTGCCGTGGCCAAGGCAGCGATGGACACCGGGGTGGCGACGCGGCCCATCGCCGACATGGAAGCCTATCGCGAGCGGCTGAACGGATCGGTGTTCAAATCCGCCCTGATGATGCGCCCGGTGTTCGAGGCTGCCCGCAACGCCACCCGCCGCATCATCTTTGCCGAGGGCGAGGATGAGCGGGTCTTGCGGGCCGCCAATGCCATGCTGGAGGAGACGACCGACAAGCCGATCCTGATCGGCCGCCCCGACGTGATCGCGCGGCGGTGCGAGCGGGCGGGGCTGCCCATTCGCCCGGACCGGGACTTTGAAATCATCAACCCGCAGTCGGATGTCCGTTATCGCGATTACTGGCAGACATATCATGAGCTTATGTCTCGGCGCGGCGTGACGCCCGACACCGCGCGGGCGGTGTTGCGAACCAATTCCACCGCCATTGGCGCGATTGCGGTGCACCGGAAGGACGCCGACAGCCTGATCTGCGGCACCTTTGGCCAGTATCTGTGGCATCTGAAATATGTGCGCGAGGTCTTGGCGCGCGGCGGCCTGCGCCCGCATGGCGCGCTAAGCCTGATGATCCAGGAAGATGGCCCCCTGTTCATCGCCGATACCGCCGTGAACCCGGTACCGAGCCCCGAGCAGATTGTGGAAACCACGCTGGGCGCGGTGCGTCATGCCAAGCGCTTTGGCGTGATTCCCAAGGTGGCGCTGTGCAGCCATTCGTCCTTTGGCAACCTTGACAGTGATTCGGGCCGGCGGATGCGGGCGGCGATGGAGATCCTGGGCAATCGCGAGGTGGATTTCGCCTATGAGGGCGAGATGAATGTGGATGCCGCGCTGGACCCCGAGCTGCGCGCGCGTATCTTCCCGCAGACCCGGATGGATGGGGCGGCGAATATCCTGATCTTTGCCTTCACCGATGCGGCATCGACCGCACGCAACATGCTGCGGATGAAGGCCGGGGGCCTTGAGGTGGGGCCGATCCTGATGGGGATGGGCAATCTGGCCCATGTGGTGACACCGTCAATCACCGCGCGGGGGCTTTTGAACATGTCGGCCATCGCCGGAACCCCGGTGTCGCATTACGGCTGATTTTCGCAAAATCGGGCGGCAGGGTTTGCAAACTCTGCCACCTTTCGCGGTTTTCTGCACATTCTGGCGGAGTTTGCAAAACTTTGCCGCGATTCCTGCGTGCGTTCTGCAAAGTTTTTCCCGCGCCCGTGTCGCAAAACTTGCCCGACTCACCCAAGGCTGCGTAACACTCGCGCAGACCTTGGAGGAGGGTATACCATGGGATACCGTGACGTTTACGCCAGCTGGAAGGCCGATCCTGAAGCCTATTGGTTGCAGGCGGCAAGGGAAATCGACTGGGTCAAGGCCCCGACGAAGGCGCTGAACGATACCCGCGCGCCCCTTTACGAATGGTTCACCGATGCGACCGTCAACACCTGCTGGAACGCGGTGGACCGCCACGTCGAGGCCGGTCGCGGCGATCAGGTGGCGATCATCCATGACAGCCCAGTGACGCGCACCAAGCACGCGATCACTTACCGCGAATTGCAGGCCCGCGTGGCGTCGCTGGCCGGGGCCTTGCGCGCCAAGGGCGTGACCAAGGGCGACCGCGTCATCATCTATATGCCGATGGTGCCTGAGGCCTTGGAGGCGATGCTGGCCTGTGCCCGTCTGGGGGCGATTCATTCGGTGGTGTTCGGCGGTTTTGCCGCCAATGAGCTGGCGGTGCGGATCGACGATTGCACGCCGAAGGCGATCATCGCGGCAAGCTGCGGGATCGAGCCTGCCCGCGTGGTGCATTACAAGCCGCTTCTCGATGCCGCCATTGATATGGCGACCCACAAGCCCGAATTCTGCGTGATCCTTCAGCGCGAGCAGGAAGTGGCCAAGCTGGTTGAGGGCCGCGATGTGGCCTGGCATGCGTTTCAGTATGGTGTGACGCCTGCCGAATGTGTGCCGGTTGAGGGCAATCACCCGGCCTATATCCTGTATACCTCGGGCACCACAGGTGCACCGAAGGGCGTGGTGCGTCCGACCGCCGGGCATCTGGTGGCGCTGAACTGGACCATGCGCGCGATCTATGATTGCGGGCCGGGGGATGTGTTCTGGGCGGCATCTGACGTGGGTTGGGTCGTGGGGCACAGCTATATCTGCTATGCGCCCTTGATCGCGGGCTGCACCACGATTGTCTTTGAGGGCAAGCCCGTGGGCACGCCAGATGCGGGCACCTTCTGGCGGGTGATTGCGGAACACAAGGTCCGCGCCTTCTTTACCGCGCCGACCGCCATTCGCGCGGTGAAGCGCGAGGATCCCGAGGGCAAGCTGGTGGCAGATTACGACCTGTCCCGGCTGAAGGCGCTTTACCTTGCAGGCGAGCGGGCCGATCCGGACACGATCATGTGGGCGCAGCGCCATGTGAAGGTTCCGGTGGTGGACCATTGGTGGCAGACCGAAACCGGCTATGCGATTGCGGCAAACCCCCTTGGGATTGAGGCGCTGCCGGTCAAGATCGGCTCGCCTTCGGTGCCGATGCCGGGGTTTGATGTGCAGGTCTTGGATGAGGGCGGCCATGCGGTGGCGCCGGGCACCTTGGGCGCGATTGCGATCAAGCTGCCCCTGCCCCCCGGCACGCTGCCAACGCTGTGGAATGCTGAGGAGCGGTTCAAGAAGAGCTACCTCAACCACTTCCCCGGCTTTTATGAAACCGGCGATGCGGGCTATATCGACGAGGATGGATACCTTTACATCATGGCGCGCACCGATGACGTGATCAACGTCGCGGGGCACCGTTTGTCGACGGGCGCGATGGAGGAAGTGCTGGCCAGCCACAAGGATGTGGCGGAATGTGCGGTGATCGGCGTGGCCGATGACCTGAAGGGTCAGTCGCCCTTGGGGTTCCTGTGCCTGAACAAGGGTGCAAACCGCGAGGCCGCCGAGGTTGTGGCGGAATGTGTCAAGCTGATGCGCGAGAAGATCGGCCCGGTGGCGGATTTCAAACGCGCCGTGGTGGTGGACCGTCTGCCGAAAACCCGGTCGGGCAAGATCTTGCGCGGGACCATGGTGAAGATCGCCGACGGGCAGGAGTGGAAGATGCCCGCGACGATTGATGATCCTGCAATCCTGGATGAAATCACCGTGGCCTTGAAATCGCTGGGGCTGGCGGGGGGCAAATAGGCTTTGCCCAACCACGGGCTGACTGGACAATGGCGCGGCAAGGGCTAACCTGCCGTGTCATGATCCTTTGCATTGCGCGAACCTTCCTTTTGCCTGTGGTCTCCTGTCTGCAACCGGGACCGGAGCCGGGGTCATGCGCCCGGCCGGGGGACCGATGATGGCCGCGCCCGATGTCCAGCCGCTGGATCCGCTGATGCAGCTTGCCCGCATGGCCGGACCTGAAACGGCGGGCGAGCTCTTTCGTCAATTGGCTGCGGATCTGGAAACCACCCGAACCGGCCTTGCGCAGGCCGCGGCGGCGGGGGATCTGGTGGCATTGGGCCGCCATGCCCATGTGCTGATGGCGCTGGCGGGCACGGCTGGGGACGGGGCGTTACGGGATCTGGCGCAAGGGCTGAGCGCAGGGGCGCAGGCGGGAGTGCGCGCCGCAGGCCCTGTCGCGCCAGCGGCCGAACTTGGCCCGCTTATGGCCAAGGCGGAAAGTGGCATTGCGGGCTTGATCGACAGGGTGCGCGACGGTGCGCAGGGGCTGGCGCCATGACCCCGCCCGCCAAAGGTCCGCAGCACAAGGTGGCCCCCCATGCCCCGCGACCGGCGATCCTTCTGGTCGAGGATACGCTGTCCTTGCAGGTGCTTTACCGCAGTGTCCTGCGCAAGGCCGGGCATGAGGTGGTCAGTGTGTCAACCGCCAGCGACGCCTTGGAAAGCTTTGCCCAAAGCCGGATCGGGGTGGTGCTTTTGGATCTGGTGCTGCCCGACCGCGACGGGTTGAGCCTGATGCAGGACATGCTGGCGCTGCGGCCCGAAACGGCGGTGATCGTGATGACGGCCCATGGTTCAGTGAACAGGGCGGTGGCGGCCATGCGGGCCGGGGCGCATGAGTTTCTGGTCAAGCCCCTTGACGAGGCGCGGCTGATGGCCGCGATTGCCAATGTCAGCAGCACCGAGACAGCGCCGCGGGTGGCAGCGGCGCCGGCCACATCACGCTCGGCGGTCGATAGCATGACCGTCTCGGGCTTTATCGGCTCATCCGGGGTAATGCAGCGGCTGCATCAGAAGATCCGGTCGGTGGCGCGGTCGATGGCGACGGTGTTTATCATGGGCGAAAGCGGGACCGGCAAGGAGCTTTGCGCGCTGGCAGTGCATGCGGCCTCGCCGCGCGCCGCGGGGCCGTTCATCGCGCTGAATTGTGGGGCGATCCCGCAGGACCTTCTGGAATCCGAAGTCTTTGGCCATATGAAGGGCAGTTTCACCGGCGCGATTTCAGACAAGCCGGGGGCGGCGGCGGCGGCCGATGGCGGGACGCTGTTTCTGGATGAAATCTGCGAAATGGCCCCGGCCTTGCAGACCAAGCTGCTGCGGTTCCTGCAAACCTCGACCGTGGTTCCGGTGGGCGCGACCAAGCCGCGCAAGGTGAATGTGCGCATCATCTGCGCCACCAACCGCGACCCGCTTGAGGCGGTGCGGCGCGGGGAATTCCGCGAGGATCTGTATTACCGCCTGTTCGTTGTGCCGCTGCATATGCCACCCCTGCGCGAGCGGGGCGAGGATGTGCTGGAAATCGCCGAAACCGCGCTGGCACGCTTTGCGCGGGAAGAGGGCAAGCCCTTTACCGGGCTGGATGGCCCGGTGAAAGCGCTGTTTCGCGCCCTGCCCTGGCCGGGCAATGTGCGGCAGGTTCTGAACGTGATCCGCAATATCGTGGTGTTGAACGAGGGCGGGCTGGTCACGCTGTCGATGCTGCCCGACACGCTGGACCGCCAGACCGACACGGTCGCGCCCCCACGCGCGCCAAGCGGCGCGGCGGCCGTTGCTGCGCCGCAAGCCCTGGCGCTGGATGATCTTGTGGGCCGCGCGCTGGCCGAGATCGAGCGGCGGGTGATCGAGGCGACGCTAGAGCGGCAGGGCGGATCGGTGCCGCGTGCGGCGCGGGTGCTGGAGATCTCGCCCTCGACGCTTTATCGCAAGATCGAGGGCTGGGCAAAGAGCTGAAGGCGCATCAGCCCTGCGGGCATTTTGGCCGGGGTCTGCGCTGGCGGCCAGGACGCGTTTCAGGCTATCAGGAACACCCGCACCGCCTCTTCGAACTCGCGCTGTTTTTCGGCGTGGAGCCAGTGGCCCGCGCCGATAAGTTTTGCAAAGCGCGATTTCGGGAACTGGGCGCGGATCGCCTCGCGGTATTCGGGGCGGACGTAATGGCTTTCGGCACCCGTCAGAAAAAGGGTCGGACCATCGAACTGCCCCGGCGTGCCGGGCCAGCCGACGATCTTGGGCATCTCGGCTTCAAGAACGTCGAAGTTGAGCCGCCAGCGCGGGCCGCCGTCGGCCTTGAGATCCAGCGACTGCAGGAAGAACGCCCGCAGGCCGGGATCTTCGACCGTGACGGCAAGGCGGCGGTCAGCCTCGCCCCGGGTGGCAAGGCCCGTCAGATCA
>Ga0194133_10003629_pt1 | contig 21675 bp, 16 predicted proteins | sample TA2KigOf40mmetaG_FD_155448 | JGI IMG/M metagenome (GOLD analysis project Ga0194133, IMG submission 155448) | Freshwater microbial communities from Lake Tanganyika, Tanzania - TA2015055 Kigoma Offshore 40m | ecosystem: Environmental > Aquatic > Freshwater > Lake | place: Tanzania: Lake...
ACCACAGGCCCACGGCCTGAAAGGGCTCGGGCATGAAGGGGCACACCACTTCATCGGCCACATCCGCCAGTGCTTCGCAGCTATCGCGTGCGCCCACCGGCACCGCCACGATGAGCCGGGCGGGCGCTTGCTGACGCACCGCCAGCACTGCAGTGCGCATGGTCGCGCCCGTGGCCAGACCGTCGTCCACCAAAATCACATGGCGCCCCCTCGGGCTGATCGCCGGATGATCACCACGGTAGCGGCGCTCGCGTCTTTGTAATACCAGGTCGCCGTAAATCCACTGCGAACCGATCGGAATGCGTACCTCGCGCGATGCGTTACGCCCCGGCACGGGTGGGCGCTCCCATTGTGGGTGGGGTGTGGGCTGAGGCGATTGCGTCATGAGAGCTTCCTGGGGCTCTCCAATCTAGCCAGTGAGCGACTGCATCCCTGTCATCGCAAGGACGACCCGCGCGTAGGAGAGGCCCCCGCAGAGCGCGCCTTGAGAGGCGGGTGCTGGCAGCGTTTGTCCTACCGGGCTTTTTCCAGCTGGCTGACCGTGATGTCCTTGTTGCCACCTAGAGTAAGAAGCTGTGTCGGCCCGCCGCTTTGCACAACGGTGGGCAAGCTCAAGTTGATTTTTCTCAACCCCCATTAGGAGATCCAGGATGGAAACCCCAACCATGACCCATAACGCCACGGACGCCGTTCGAGTGAACATCTCTGCCAGTGGCGATCAGTCGGCCTCACACTGGCGCAGCGCTGAAAATGCTCGCGATGCGCTCAACCGCACCCGAACTTTGGCGCACGAGGCGGTGGATCGTCTGGCCAGCGGCGCGTCAAATTGGGTCGACCGGATCGAGGGCCGCGGCCAGGGTTTGAGCGATGTACCGCTGCGCGCCTGGGACTACTCCCGCAGCGCCGTGCAAAACCATCCGGCCACCACCGTTGCCCTGGCGATGCTGGCCGGGTATTGGCGGCCCGGCTGCTGGATTTGCGTCGCCTGTGAGGGCCTTCCCAAGCGGACTTCTTGAAGGCGGCGTGCCCCAATGCCCGCCGGCCTTACAGGTGCTTGACCAGCACCTGACTCTTGCGATTGAGGTTGTATTTGCGTTTACGCGCCTCGGGCAGCCAGTCAATCTCCACCGCCTGAAAGCCGCGCTTTAGAAACCAGTGCATGGTTCGGGTGGTTAGCACAAAAATGCTGCTCAAGCCCTGGGAGCGTGCGCGCTGCTCGATCCGTTTGAGCATGCGCTCGCCGTCGCCCTGACCTTGACTTTGCGGCGAGACTGTCAAGGCCGCCATCTCGCCGGTGCGGGATTCGGGGTAAGGATAGAGGGCGGCACAGCCGAAGATCACCCCGTCATGTTCAATCACGGTGTAGAGGCCGGCATCGCGCTCGATTTCGGTTCGATCGCGCTTGACCAGGGTGCCGTCGTTTTCGAAGGGTTCAATCAATTGAAGAATGCCACCGACATCGTCTACCGTGGCTTCACGCAGGCTCTCGAGCTTCTCGTCGATGACCATGGTCCCTATGCCATCATGCACATAAATTTCGAGCAGCAGGGCGCCGTCGGTGGCAAAAGGCAGGATATGGGTCCGGTCAACTCCCGCCTTGCAGGCCTTGACGCAGTGCTGCAGGTAAAAGCCGGTGTCGGCAGGTTGCGCGGGGGCGGGGAGGGTCGCTAGCAGCTTCTCGGCCACATCAAGCGGCATTTCCGTATCAATGGGATTGTCCTCGCCGGCCGACTCGCTCGGCCGCAAGCGGATGCCGGGTACTTCAGTCAAGAAAATCAACTTGTCGGCTTGCAACTCAATGGCCACCCGCGTGGCTACCTCTTCCATAGTCAGGTTGAAGGCCTCGCCCGTAATGGAAAAGCCGAAGGGTGAGAGCAAGACCATGGCCCCCATCTCCAAGGTTTGACGGATACCCGGCACATCGACCTTGCGAACCAGCCCGGAGTGCTTGAAGTCGATGCCATCGACGATGCCCACCGGCCGGGCTGTGATGAAATTACCGGAAATCACCCGTACCGTCGATCCGGCCATGGGCGTGTTGGGCAGCCCCTGACTGAAGGCCGCTTCAATTTCGTAGCGTAGCTGACCTGCCGCCTCCTGCGCGCAGTCCAAAGCGACGCTGTCCGTGATGCGCATGCCTTTGGCGTACTGGGCTTCGTGGCCCTTGGCGGCCAGTTGCTCGTTGACTTGAGGCCTGAAGCCGTGGACCAGGACGATCTTGACCCCCATGCTCTGAATCAGGGCCAGATCCTGCGCGATAAGCTGTAGTTTGCCCGCGGCAATGGCCTCACCGGCCATACCCACCACAAAGGTTTTACCCCGGTGCAGGTGGATGTAGGGCGCCACCGATCGAAACCAGGGCACGAAGGTAAAATTGAAGACGGCTGACATAGCGCGGCAAGTGGTGTGGTTCCGCATTTTGACCCAAGTTCTGCGCCAGTTCCGGGGGATTCGCCCGGATTGCCTCCGGTCTGTTTTCGCGCCGGCCCTGATCTCTTGGCACTCTCACACAGCCTGTTTTTGGACTTCCCGCCAAACCTGCCCGTCTCGGATCGGCGGGAGGAGATTGCGCGTGTTCTCCAGGCGCATCAGGTGGTCATCGTCTGCGGTGAAACCGGCTCGGGCAAGACCACGCAGCTGCCCAAGATCGCCCTGAGCCTGGGCCGCGGCAGCGCCAACCACCCGGGCCGGCGTGGCCACCTGATCGGCCACACCCAACCGCGGCGCGTGGCAGCCTCCAGTGTGGCCAAGCGCATCGCCGAGGAGATGAAGACCCCCCTGGGCGAGGTGGTGGGCTACAAGGTGCGCTTTCAGGATCGGCTCTCGGCCACGGCCTCGGTCAAGCTCATGACCGACGGCATTCTTTTGGCCGAGACGCAGACCGATCCGCTGCTGCGCGCCTACGACACGCTGATCATCGACGAGGCGCACGAGCGCAGCCTGAACATCGACTTTCTGCTCGGCTACCTGCGCCAGCTCCTGCCGCGCCGGCCGGATCTCAAGGTGATCATCACCTCGGCCACCATCGATGCGCAGCGCTTTGCCGAGTACTTTTCATCCATCATGACCCCTGCGCCTGTGGTCATGGTCTCGGGCCGCACCTTCCCGGTGGAAGTGCGCTACCGGCCTTTTGAAGAAAGCCGCGAATACGACCTGAACGATGCCATTGCCGATGGCGTGGACGAGCTCTGGAAGGGCGGGGCGGCCTCGGGGGACATTCTGGTGTTTTTGCCTGGTGAGCGCGAGATCCGCGAGGCCGCCGACCACCTGCGCAAGCACCTCTCGCACCAGCCGGTGCTGCGCAGTGCCGAGGTGCTGCCGCTGTTTGCGCGGCTGTCGCAGGCCGAGCAAGACCGCATCTTCGAGCCGCACGGCCAGCGCCGCATTGTGCTGGCCACCAATGTGGCCGAGACCTCGCTCACCGTACCCGGCATTCGCTATGTGATTGACAGCGGCACCGCGCGCGTCAAGCGCTACAGCTTTCGCAGCAAGGTCGAGCAGCTGCTGGTCGAGCCTGTGTCGCAGGCGGCGGCCAACCAGCGTGCCGGCCGCTGCGGCCGCGTGGCCGAGGGCATCTGCATTCGCCTGTATGAAGAGGCCGACTTCAACAACCGGCCCAAGTTCACCGACCCGGAGATTTTGCGCAGCTCGCTGGCGGCCGTGATTCTGCGCATGAAGGCGCTGCATCTGGGCGCGGTGGAAGATTTTGTCTTCATCGAGCCGCCCCAGCGCCGCGCCATTGCCGACGGCTACCAGCTGCTCTCCGAGCTGGGCGCGGTGGACGAGGCCAACGAGATCACCCGCCTCGGCGAGCTGCTGGCCAAGCTGCCGCTGGACCCGCGCGTGGGCCGCATGTTGCTCGAAGCCCGTGACAGGAAGGCACTCAATGAAGTGCTGGTGATTGCCAGCGCCCTGAGCGTTCAGGATGTGCGTGACCGACCGCTGGAAAAGCAAGCCCAGGCCGATCAGCAGCATGCCAAGTTCGACGACGAAAAAAGCGAGTTCGTTTCGTATTTGAAGCTGTGGAACTGGATTCGCGATGCGCGGGGCGGGCATCCGGAGCGGCCGGGAGAGCCGTTGGTGCAAGCGGCCCCCGCCCAACACAAACTCTCCAACCACCAGTACGACATCCTGCTGCGCGAGACCTATATCAATGTGCGACGCGTGCGCGAATGGCGCGACATCCATTCGCAGCTGCTCAGCGTGGTGGGCGAGCAGGGCTGGAAGATCAACACCGAGCCGGCCAGCTACGAGCAGCTGCACCTGTCCATGCTCTCGGGCCTGCTGGGCAACATCGGCTGCAAGAGCGACGAAGACGACTTTTATCTGGGCGCGCGCGGCATCAAGTTCAACCGGCACCCGGGCGCGCGCCTCTCAAAACGCCCCGGCCGCTGGATCGTGGCCGCCGAGCTGGTGGAAACCACGCGCCTGTTTGGCCGCGGCATTGCCCACATCGAGCCCCAGTGGATCGAACAGGTGGGCGCCCACCTGCTCAAGAAGCAGCTGCTGGACCCGCACTGGGAGAAAAAAGCCGCACAGGTCACGGCGCTGGAGCGCGCCACGCTGTATGGCCTGGTGATCTACAACAACCGCCGCGCCAACTTCGGCCTGGTGGACCCGGAGGGCGCGCGCGAAATCTTCATCCGCGAGGCTCTGGTGGCCGGCCACTGGGAGAGCAAGCTGCCCTTCCTGGCCGCCAACCACAAGCTCATGGCCCAGGTGCAGGAGCTGGAACACAAGCAGCGCCGCCAGGATGTGCTGGTGGACGACGAGCTGATCTTTGCCTTCTACGACCAGCAGGTGCCCGCCGACATCCACAACGGCGCGGCGTTTGAGCGCTGGTGGAAGGACGCCTCGCGCGCCAACCCGCGCCTGCTGTTTCTCAGCCGCGAAGAGCTCATGCGCCACGAGGCCGCGGGCATCACCACCCAGGCCTTTCCCAAGACGCTGCGCCTGGGTGGCGTGGACTGCAGCGCCAGCTACCTGCACGAGCCCGGCGACGCCAGGGACGGCGTGACCGTGGAGGTGCCGCTGTTTGTGCTCAATCAGGTGAGCGAGGAGCGCTGCGAGTGGCTGGTGCCCGGCATGCTCAAGGACAAGATCCAGGCCCTGCTCAAGAGCCTGCCGCAAAAGCCCCGCAGCCGCTTTGTGCCCCTGCCCGAAAGCGCCGCCCGCCTGGCGGGGGAGCTGGCCGCGCCTGAAGTCTTTGGCGCCGGCTCGCTCACCGATGTGCTGCTGAAAAAAGTGCGCGACGAAACCAGCCTCGATGTCAAGCGCGCCGACTTCAAGCTCGACATGCTCAGCCCGCACCTCTTCATGAACCTGCGGGTGGTCGACGAATACGGCCGCCAACTCGGCATGGGCCGCAACCTAGGCGCGCTCAAGGCCGAATGGGGCAGCAAGGCGCGGGGTGCCTTCCAAGCGTTGGCGCAGCTCAAGGGCAACCTCGGCGAGCCTCAAAAATTGGGGTCGGATCCCGATTCGGCAAAGCCGAACTCGGGCTCTGACCCCAATTTGTCTCTCCGGAGCGAGAAGGCCGAGGCAAAGGGCGAAACCGGAAAAGCTGCCCCCAGCGCCGACCCACGCCACACCACCTGGACCTTCGGCGAACTCCCCGAGCTCATGGAAATCCGCAAGGGCGGCCAAACACTCATCGGCTTCCCGGCTCTGGTTGACGCCGGCGACGCCGTCACCATCGAGGTCTTCGACGAGCCCGAAGTCGCCGCCGCCAGGCATCGCAAAGGCCTGGCACGCCTCTTTGCCCTGCAGATCAAGGACGCGCTCAAGTACCTTGAAAAGAACATCCCCGACCTGCAAAAGATGGCCGTGGCCTACATGCCCCTGGGCACGGCCGAGGAGCTGCGCGCCCAGATCATCGATGTCGCCCTGGACCGCGCCTTTCTGCAAGACCCGCTGCCCAGCCACGAATTGGCCTTCAAGAAGCGTGTGGACGAAGGCCGCGGACGCCTCACGCTCATTGCCAACGAGGTGGCCCGCCTGGCCAGCACCATCCTGGCCGAATATGCCACCGCCACCCGCAAGATCAAGGACACCAAGAACGCCCCCGAAGCCACTCTTGATGCCACCCAGCAACTGCAGCGCCTGGTCCCCAAAAACTTCCTGGCCGCCACACCCTGGCCGCAGCTGCAGCACTTTGCCCGCTACCTCAAGGCCATCACCCTGCGCCTGGACAAACACCGCGCCGACCCAGGGCGAGATGCCCAGCGCCTGTCAGAGTTGCGCCCGCAAGAGCAACGCTACTGGCGCCTGGTCTCCGACCGCAAAGGCGTGCAAGACGCCCGCATGCTGGAGTTTCGCTGGCTGCTGGAAGAGCTGCGCGTGAGCTTTTTCGCGCAAGAGCTGCGCACGCCGCAGCCGGTGAGCCTCAAGCGGTTGGAGAAGGCGTGGGGGCAGTTGAATCACTGAAGTCTGCGGCGCCCCACAGATGCCCTACCATTGCCTTTCATCCGTCCGGCACCCCGCCGGACGCCTGTCTGTCACCTGCTTGAGAGTCTTTGCATGTCCGATTCCTATGTTCCACCCAAGGTCTGGACCTGGCAGCAGCCCAACGGGGGGCGCTTTGCCAACATCAACCGGCCGGTTGCCGGGGCCACGCACGAGCAGGCGCTGCCGCGCGGCAGGCATCCGCTGCAGCTGTATTCCATGGGCACGCCCAATGGGGTGAAGGTCACCATCTTGCTCGAGGAACTGCTGGCCCTGGGCCATGCCGGGGCCGAGTACGACGCCTGGCTGGTCCGCATTCACGAGGGCGCGCAGTTTGGCAGCGGCTTTGTGGAGGTCAACCCCAATTCCAAGATCCCGGCCCTGTTGGACTGCAGCGGCCCGCAGCCGCAGCGCGTGTTCGAGTCAGGCGCGATCCTGATGTACCTGGCTGAAAAATTTGCTGCCTTTTTGCCCACCGATGGGGCGCGGCGGGCCGAGTGCCTGTCCTGGCTGTTCTGGCAGATGGGCAGCGCGCCTTTCCTGGGCGGGGGCTTCGGGCACTTTTATGCCTATGCGCCGGTCAAGATCGAGTACGCCATCGACCGCTACGCAATGGAGACCAAACGCCAGATGGATGTGCTCAACCAGCGCCTGGCCCACAGCCGCTATGTGGCCGGCGATGACTACACCATTGCCGACATGGCCATCTGGCCCTGGTATGGCGCCATGGCGCGTGGCGAAGCCTACGATGCAGGTGAGTTTTTGCAGGTGCACGAATACACCCATGTGCTGCGCTGGGCCAACGAGCTGTTCGAGCGACCGACGGTGCAGCGTGGGCGCATGGTCAACCGGGTTCGGGGATCTCTGGACACCCAGCTGCACGAACGACACGATGCCAGTGATTTTGAGAATCGAACACAGGACAAGCTACAGGCCTCCCCATGATCACTTTGTACGATTGCGCCACTGCGCCCAATCCGCGTCGCGCCCGTATTTTTTTGGCCGAGAAGGGGGTGACGCACGAGACGGTCCCTATTGACCTGCGGACCGGCGAGCAGTTGCAGCCGGCCTACCGACGAATCAACCCCAACTGCACCGTGCCCGCCCTCAGGGTGGAGGAGGGCTTGATCTTGACCGATAACGCCTCGATCGCGGCCTATTTGGAGGCGCGCTTTCAGGATCCCCCCCTGATGGGCCGTACTCCCAGAGAAAAGGCGGACATCGCCAGCCTGAATTGGCGCATGGAGTTTGACGGCCTGATGCCGATCGCCGAGGCCCTGCGCAACGGGTCTCCCGCCATGGCAGACCGGGCCTTGCCCGGGCCGGTCAACTACGCCCAGATTCCGGAGCTCGCCCAGCGCGGGCTGGCGCGGACACAGCACTTTTTGGAGATGCTCGATGCCCTCTTAGCGCAGCGCAGATACCTGGCCGGCGATGTCTTTAGCGTGGCTGATATCACCGCCGTGGTGGCCGTCGACTTCGCGCGTATCGTCAAGATCAAGCCCGATGAGCGGCATCCGCATGTGCTTCGCTGGCGGGCACTGTTGGCCGAGCGAGCCTCGATCAGCGCTTAAGAGCGAGCGGACAGCCTATCCCCGGGGCTGTGCTTGCGCTGGGCCGACCGGCGCCGTGCCCGGGCGCCGGTGAGGGCTAAAGTTTGGCCAGGCGCTCCAGGGCGGCATGAAGGGTTTCGTCTTTTTTGGCGAAGCAAAAACGCACCACCTTCTGATCAAAACCATCGCCATAAAAGGCCGACAGGGGGATGGCAGCCACCCCGATCTCGGTGGTGAGCCACTTGCAAAACTCGGCCTCATTCAAGTCGCTCACCGCCGAAATGTCCACGCACTGGAAGTAGCTGCCTTCGCTGGGCAACAGACGCAGACGGGTCTTTTGCAGCCCCTGACGAAACAGGTCACGCTTGCGTTGGTAGAAGGCCGGCAAGCCCAGGTAGGGCTCAGGGTCCGTCATGTAGTTCGCCAGCGCGTGTTGCATCGGTGTGTTGACGGTAAACACATTGAATTGATGCACCTTGCGAAACTCGGTGGTCAGCGCAGCTGGTGCCGCGACATAGCCGATCTTCCAGCCGGTGACATGGTAGGTTTTGCCAAAGCTGCTGACGATAAATGCACGCGCGGCCAGGCCGGACAGGCTCGCTGCGCTGTGGTGGATGCGCCCGGGCGCGTCGAAGACCATGTGTTCATAGACCTCGTCGCTGATCAGCAGCACATTGGTGGGGGCCAAAAGGTCCTGCAGCGTGAGCAATTCATCGCGTGTCCAGACGGTGGCGCTTGGGTTGTGCGGTGTATTGATCAGTAGCGCCCGGGTACGCGGTGTGATGGCAGCGGCGATGCGCTCGAAATCGGGCCTGAAGCTGCCCGGCTTGAGGGGCACCCGCACCACCACTCCACCGGCCAGTTCGATGTTGGGCACATAGCTGTCGTAGCAGGGCTCCAGAACGATCACCTCATCGCCCGGGTGCACCACTGCCAAAATTGCGGTGATGATCGCCTGGGTAGCCCCCGCCGTAATGGTGACCTCCGTCTCGGGGCTGTAGCTTCGGCCGTACAGGGTTTCGATTTTGGCCGCTACGGCCTGCCGCAGACTCGCAATCCCGGCCATGGGCGGGTACTGGTTGAGGTCGGCGTTCATCGCTTGAGTGACCGCGCCGGTTAAGGCTCGGTCGCAAGCGAAATCCGGGAAGCCCTGCCCCAGGTTGACCGCGCCCTTTTCCGTGGCCAGCGCCGACATGACGGTAAAGATCGTCGTGCCCACATGGGGCAAACGGCTCTGCAATGCGGGGGTGTGTTCAATAACAGCGCTCATGATGATGCAGGATCAGAAACTTGCGACAAGGATGATGAAGAGGCCAGCGGCTCAGATTTTTCGGTCGTCCGCACGGCCCGACATGGCCTTGCTGATGAGCTCGCGCCCGAGTTTGGGGCTGACCCACTGGGCGAACTGGTAGACGAAGTTGCGTAAGTAGGCGCCGCGCTTGAAGGCGATGCGGGTGACATTCATGCCGAAGAGCGTGCTTGCCGGACGCGCCACCAAGTCTTGCGCATCCTCCTTGAGCATCGCCATTTCGGCCACAATCCCCACCCCCAACCCCAGTCGTACATAGGTTTTGAGCACATCCGAATCGATGGCTTCCAGGGCGATGCGGGGGTTGAGCTTGCGCGCAGCGAAGGCCTGATCGATGCGGGTTCGACCGGTAAATGAGGGGTGGTAGGTGATCAGCGATTGCTCAAGCAGATCTTCGAGCTTGAGGTTGCTGCGCTGCGCCAGGGGATGGTCTTTGGGCATCACCAACATGTGCTGCCATTCGTAGCAGGGCAGGGTGACGAGTTCTTCATAGTCGATCAAGGATTCGGTGGCGATGCCTACCTCGGCCACCTCATCGATCAGCATCTGGGCCACCTGGGCGGGCGAGCCCTGGTGCAGACTGACATTGACCTTCGGGAACGCTTCGCGCAGCTTTGCAATCGGCTCGGGCAACACATAGCGGGCCTGGGTGTGGGTGGTGGCGATCGAGAGCGTTCCGCTGTCCTGCGCCGAGTATTGCTCGCCGATGCGCTTTAAGTTCCCCACCTCGCGCATGATCAGTTCGATGCTGCGCAGCACATGCTCGCCCGGCTCGGTCACCCGCTTGAGGCGTTTGCCATGACGCGAAAAGATTTCCACGCCCAGCTCTTCCTCCAATTCGATGATGGCCTTGGACACGCCCGGCTGCGAAGTGTGCAAGGCCTTAGCGGTTTCCGTGAGATTTAAATTCCGTCGAGCCGCTTCCTGCACGAAGCGAAATTGATGCAGGTTCATGTGTTTTATTGGATAAGCAGGCTCAACATTATGCCTATTTGTTTGAAGGCGCTCGTCGTCGAGGGCGTCGCCGGGCTTTGAACGGCCTGCCTGCCGTCCCCTAGCGTCTCAAGACCAACCAGCCAAAGGCTGCCATTGAGGCGCTGGTGTAAAGCAGGCCCGGAAGGGCGGCGGCCAGCCAAGGCTGCCACTGCTGCAGGTTACCCATGTAGACCGCCAAGTTGTTCATCAGGAAAAAGCTGATGCCAATCATGACGCCGGCAAAAACATAGCCCGAGATGCCGCCGGAGCGCATGTGCAGGTAGGCAAAGGGCAGGGCCAGCATCACCATGACCAGGCAACTGAGGGGGTAAAACACTTTTTTCCAGAATTCGATTTCGTAGCGCTGGGCATTTTGGCCGTTGCTTTTCAAGTGACGGATGTAGCTGAAGAGATCGATCGTGCCCATGCGATCGGGTCTGAGCAGGGCGGCTGCCACCATTTCCCCGCTGATCGCCGTGTCCCATTTAAAGGATTGCAGGGTTTTGCGCTCCATCAAGCCTGTGCCGGTTGGGTTGAGGCCCGATGCACTTGTTGCGGGACCGGGGGCTTTGACTTCGCTGATCTGCACATCTTCGAGCACCCAGGCCTCGTCTGCAAAGCGGGCCTCGCGCGCCTGCATCAGCGCCTTCATTCGGCCTTGCGGATCGAAGGCATGGATTTCAATCCCCTGCATTGTGTTGTTGGGGGTGAGGGCCCTGACATTGACCACATAGCTGGCCGTGTCCTGTCTTTCCCGCAGCCATGCCCCGGTTTGTCCGATGGTGATGCGCCCGAGGTAGCGGGCCTTTAGCAACTGCGAGGCCTTGTCGGCGGCCGGTGCCACATAGTCGCCCACCGCGAAGGCCAAAGCCACGAAGACGCTGCCGAGGGTCAGCAAGAGCCGCAGGGCTCTCCAGGGGTCCAGTCCGCTGGTGCGCAGGATGGTGTACTCCGAGCTTTGAGCCAGGCGAGCCATGACAAAGATGGTGCCGATAAGAACGGAAATGGGCAGCAATTCATACAGACGGCTCGGTGCCAGCAAGGTCACATACAAGAGCGCATGCCGCATCTGGTAGGTGACCCCGTCGACCGGGTTGCTGCGCCCAAGATTTTGCAACTCATCGACCAGGTCGAAAAAGGTGAACAGGGTCAAAAATCCGAAGGTCACCAGTGCAATCGACAGAAAGGTTTCGCCGTAGATCAGCTTGCGCAGGGTCTTCATGTTTGGCTCCGGCCCACGCGCGGGAGCTGCATCCAGTGACCCAGGGGGGGCAGGGACCAGCCTGTGTTTCGGGTCCACAGCCAGGCCAGGGCCGCGCACAGAATCCCCCCATGAAGTGCGAGCATCATGGTGGGGAAGGGGACCATACCGAAGGCCACCCAGTTCTGGCTCAGCGTCATCAGGTTGCTGTAGGCCAGAAAGGTAAAAATCGCCAGGTTCAGGCGGCCGCTGCGACCGGCCCGCGGGTTGGCGTGAGCCATGGCCACGGCCAGAAGGACCAGATTGAGCCCGGAGAGGGTCAGGCCCACACGCCAAGCCAGCTCACCGAGGTTGGGTGGGGTCGGTGACTGAACCAGCGTCCAGGTCGGCAAAAACTTGTGGGAGCTCAGATTGCCTCCGCCCGCGCCCGAGCCGCTGATGCGGGTCCCATAGAGTTCGAATTCGCTGATGCGCAGGGCGGTCTCACCGGCCTTGCCCTCCAACTGAATTTCCATCCTTTGGCCACGCTCGAGCTGCAGAATCTTGCCAGAGTCGAGGATTTCAACCTGACCCGACTGGGCAGTGACAACGGCTCGCGATTTTTGGTCCCGGGTTGAGATGAAGATATCGTTGCCGCTGGTGCTTTGAGAGTCGCGGTCCACAAAAAACACCCGCGACCCATCCGAGGACTCTTGAAACTGACCGGGGGCCACCCGGTCCAGGTCGCTGCGCTGCTGGTAGCGGGCGCGCAGCTCCAGGGTCTGCTGGCTGGTCCAGGGCCACAGCCACAGGGCCGAGGCGGCAATAACCAGGAGAACCGGCCAGGAAAAACGCATCACCGGTCGCACAAAGCTCGCCAGGCTGCGACCGCTGGAGAACCACACCACCATTTCGCTGTCGCGGTACATCCGGGAGAGTGTGCTCAAAATGGCAATAAATAAGGACAGGCTTAGGATGGTTGGAAGGCGCCCCAGGGTGGCATAGGCCATCAGCAACACGACATCCTGCGGGTTGGCTTGCCCTTTGGCGGCCAGGCCCAGGGTCCGGATGAGCACAATGGTCAGGATGATGGTGGTCAGAACCACCAGAGTCGCTCCGAAGCTGCGCGCGAGTTCTTTACGCAGAGACGATTGGAATAACATTGCGCGATTTCGACAAAAGCAAAGTTTGGCCTGGAACCCCGGATTATGGACTTCGAACTCAAGACGCTGAGCCGTCCGCGCACCGCCTCGGAGCGATGCGATGCACTGATTGTGCTGGTGCCTGCGGCAGCGCTGACCCAAAACGACAGGCTGACCGGCCTGATCGGGCAGGCCATCAAGGCCCGGCACTTTGAGCCTGAACCCGGAAAGCTGTTGCAGGCCTACAAGAGCCCGGGTCTGCAGGCCACCCGCCTGATTTTGGCGGGGGTCGGCGGCGCCTCGGCGCGACAGGTTCGTGCGGCCTTGCAGGCGGCCATGGGGGCGCTCAAGGGCTCCGCCGCGCAAAAAGTCATTGTCAGTCTGTCCTGGCTGCCCGCAGAGACTGTTGACATGGCGGCCTGCGTGCAGGCGGCCGTAGCGGCCTGCGCCGATGCAGCCTATACCTACAGCCACACCAAATCCAAACCGACGCCCAGCGCGCCGCAGCGCCTGGTGCTTGGCGTCGGGGCGCAGGGGAGCTTGCGCAAGGCCTTTGACACCGCTTTGGCTACCGCCCATGGCGTGGATCTGGCCCGCGAGTGGGGCAACCGTCCGCCCAATCATGCGACCCCGACGCTGTTGGCGCGGGCAGCGCGCCAGTTGGCTCGCTCAAAGCGGGTTCGGGTCGAAGTTCTCGGCCCGCGCGAGGTGGCCCGCCTGGGCATGGGGTCCTTCATGGCGGTGGCTCGTGGCTCGGAGGAGCCCTTGCGGTTCATTGTCCTGCGCTACAACGGCGCACCGAGGAGCCAGGCGCCGGTGGTGCTTGTGGGCAAGGGCATCACCTTCGACACGGGCGGAATCTCTATCAAGCCGGCGCCCGAGATGGACGAAATGAAGTTCGATATGTGTGGTGCGGCCAGCGTGCTGGGGGTTTTTCGGACCCTGGCTGAGCTGCAGCCGGCCCTCAATGTGGTGGGGCTGATCCCGGCTTGCGAAAACATGCCCGACGGTCGCGCCCTCAAGCCCGGCGATGTGGTGCGCAGCATGAGCGGACAAACCATAGAGATCCTCAATACCGATGCCGAAGGGCGATTGATTCTCTGCGATGCGCTGACTTACGCCGAGCGATTCAAGCCCCGGGCGGTGGTGGATATTGCCACCCTCACCGGAGCGTGCGTCATTGCCCTGGGCAGTGCGCGGTCGGGTATGTTCTCCAGTGACGATGCGCTGGCCCAGGCCCTGAGTCGGGCCGGCGAAGAGGCGCTTGATCCCTGCTGGCGCATGCCCTTGGATGACGACTATGCCGAGGGCTTGAAGACCCACTTCGCTGATGTGGCCAATGTGGCGGGACGGGCGGCTGGATCGGTTACCGCGGCCAAGTTCCTCCAGCGTTTTGCCACCCGCTATCCTTGGGCGCACCTAGATATAGCCGGGACGGCCTGGAAGGGGGGCGCAGCCAAAGGAGCCACCGGACGGCCGGTGGGTCTGCTGGTCCGTTATCTGCTGGCTCAGGCGGAGTCCCCGGGCGCCGGCGTGAGCCCACGCCGAAGGAAAGCATGACCCGGGTTGAGTTTCATTACAACATCGGCAACAAGCCGCGCTACCTGCAGCGACTTCTGCACAAGGTGATCGAGCGCGACCTTAGCGCCTTGGTGCTGTGCCCGGCTGAGCAGTTGCAGTCCCTGGACCAGCACCTTTGGACCGACGAACCAAGCTCCTTCTTGCCCCATTGCACGCTGCAGGCCGCAGCCGTCACCCGGTCGGCCAGTCCGGTGTGGCTCTCCGGTACCTGGGTGGAGAGCCATGGGCGCCAGGTTCTGATCAATTTGGGGCTGACTTTGCCGCAGGGGGCGGGGCCGGTGCAGCGCTGGTTGGAACTGATCAGCATCGATCCCGCCGACACCCAGGCAGGGCGTAAGCGCTGGCGGGACTACCAAGCCCGCGGATTTTCCATTGAGGCCCACAATCGCGCCGGCCACAGCCTGTGACGAATCGCCTTTATTTCCCATTGTCTCTGTCAAGAGTAAAAATCCGCGGGTCTTCCCGGTCCGGCTGGGGTTCCCGGGGGCGACCGCTGGTGCACAATGCGGACTCCGTTGGCGGGAGGTCAGGCGCAGCCGGATCCGATTTCCTCAAACAGGGGAATGAGATTGAGCCCCCCGCTTTCTTAACCTTTTACGGAGATCATTCATGCAATTGAAACTCAAGACCCTCGCTTTGGCCGGCCTGACGGCCGCCGCAAGCCTGAGCTATGCGCAGGACGTACAGGTGGTGCGTATCGGCCATGTGGCCCCGACTTCGGGCCCCCAGGCGCACTATGGTCGCGACAACGAAAACGGCGTTCGTATGGCCATCGAGGACCTCAACGGCCAAAACATCTCGATCGGCGGCAAACGGGTCCGCTTCGAAATCGTTGCCGAGGACGATGCGGCCGATCCCAAGCAGGGTACCGCTGCAGCCCAGAAGCTTTGTGACTCCAAGGTCTCGGGGGTCGTCGGCCACCTTAACTCTGGCACCACCATCCCGGCCTCCAAAATTTACAACGATTGCGGTATCCCGCACATTACCGGCGCGGCGACCAATCCCAACCTGACCCGCCCGGGCTACAAGACCACCTTCCGCATCATTGCCAATGACAACGCCTTGGGGGCTGGTCTGGCCAATCATGCTGCCGACAACCTCAAGCTCAAGCGCGTGGCCATCATAGATGACCGCACTGCTTACGGCCAAGGCGTGGCCGAGGTGTTCAAGCGCACGGCTCTGGCCAAGGGCATGCAAGTGGTTGATGAGCAGTTCACCAATGACAAAGCCACGGACTTCATGGCGATCCTGACCGCCATCAAGGCCAAGAACCCGGATGCCATCTTCTTTGGCGGCATGGACCCGCAGGCTGGCCCGATGCTGCGCCAGATGGAGCAACTGGGCATGGCCAATGTGCGCTATTTCGGCGGCGACGGCATCTGCACCTCTGAGATCGCCAAGCTCGCTGGCGGCGCCAAGACCTTGAACAATGTGATCTGCGCCGAGGGCGGTGCCTCCCTGAGCAAGATGCCCGGTGGCGAGGCCTGGAAAAAGCGCTATGACACCAAGTATCCCAATCAGTTCCAGGTTTACAGCCCCTACACCTACGATGCCACATTTGTGCTGGTCGACGCCATGAAGCGGGCCAATTCGGTTGACCCCAAGGTCTACACCGCGCACCTGCCCAAGAGCAACTACAGGGGAGTCACCAGTGTGATCGCCTTTGAGGCCAACGGCGAACTCAAGAACGCGGCTATTACTTTGTATTCGTACAAAGACGGCAAGAAAGTGCCGATGTAATTGCGTCTGATGCCATGAAAAAGCCGCCCGTGAGGCGGCTTTTTCTTTCCGGTTCGGACCGGTTTACTTAATTACCGGGGAGACTGGGCGCCAGATGCCCCCGCGGGCCTGGTCGACGGTGATCAGCTCCGGGTCAAAGTGATTGTTCTTGAAGCTGGCCGCCCCCAGGAACACCGGGTGATTGGAGGTGGTCGCTTGCAGGGCCTTGATCGCCGAGTCGATGTTCAGATTGCGTCCGGCAGCCTGTAGCCCCCTGACGAACCAGTCGGCGTAGGCGTAGGCCAGATATGCGTTCTCATCGGGCTCGAGGTTGAATCGCCTCTTGTAAGCGTCCGCCCAGGCCTTGTCGGCAGCGCCCGCGTTGTTCGGGTCGAGAATCTTCCAGGGTCCCACGCCGTACAGACCTTCGATGGCGTCTTTGCCGAGCTTGGAGACGATCATCGTGCGCCCAGGGTTGCCGGTGAGTACGGCCACATTGTTCCATCCGATTTTCTTGATCTCGGCCATCATGCCCACGGTCTCGCGGGTGATGGTGGCCATCACAATCAGATCGACACCGGCGGCTCGCATGCGTGCGACCTGGCTGGAAAAGTCGATTTCGCCCGGCTTGTAGGAGGCTTCGGCGGTCAGCGTCATTTTGCGCGCCTCCATGGCGCTTTTGACGCCGCGGCCGATCAGGTCACCGAAGGGGCCTTCCATGTAGACCCAGCCCACTTTTCTGAAGTTGGGGTTCTGATCGAGCAGCCAGGTCAGACCAGCGTGGGTGGTCGTGTGATAGTCCGGGATGGTGGTGAACAGACGCGGGCTTTTGCCAGCGATTTGTTGCAGCACATTGGAGGCGGCCCAGGGAGAGAAGTAGATCACGCCTTCATCGACCGCGCGCTTGACCACCGCCGCGTTGGTGCCCGAACCGAAAGGATTGACGATGGCAAATACCTCGTCCTTGCGGATCAGCTTATCCACCGCCCGCACTGCTTGCTGGGGTTGGCTGGCGTTATCCTCGACGATGAAGCGGATGCGCCGGCCATGAATGCCGCCGGCCTCGTTGGCCTCGTCAAAGCGCATCTGGGTGCCATTACGCAGTTGCGGCATGCCGGCGGCCACCGGCCCAGACAGGTCCATGTGGGTGCCGACGACGATCTCCTTGTCGCTCACGCCCGCTGCCTGGGCGGCCCAGGGCGCTGCGGCCGCGGCCAGCGCAGCCAGCGCCGCGGTCATCCATTGTCTTTTCGTACTTCTCATGTCATCTCCTTGGGGTGGGTGAAAAAATGGTGTGCCTCGCGTAGGATTTGCTTCAAGGCGGATACATGGTGTCAATCAGCGGGCCGTACTTGGCGGTCACCACCTTGCGCTTGAGCTTCATCGTCGGCGTGAGCTCCTCGTCTTCGGCCGTGAGCATTTGATCGATCAGCCGGAAGTCCTTGATCTGCTCGACCCGAGCCAGGCGAGCATTCACCGTTTCGATTTCCTTGCCGATGAGCTGCAGCACCGCTTGCGCCCGCGTCAGACTCGCAAAATCGGTGTAGGGAACCTGTCGGTCTTGTGCATACTTGGCCACATTGTCTGGATCGATCATGATCAGGCAGGTGAGAAAGCGGCGCGCCTCGCCGATCACGATGGCGTCGGAGATGTAGGGGCTGAACTTGATCTGGTTCTCGATCAGGCTGGGCGTGATGTTCTTGCCACCGGAGGTAATGATGATGTCTTTGATCCGGTCCTTGATGCGCAAGTAGCCTTGCTCGTCCATCTCGCCGCAGTCGCCGGTGTGCAGCCAGCCTTCGGGGTCGATGGTTTCTGCAGTTTTTTCGGGCAGGTTCCAATAGCCGGCAAAGACATTACCGCCGCGTACCAGAATTTCTTCCTCGTGGCCGATGCGCACTTCGGTGCCCAGCGCCTTCACGCCGGCATAGCCGATCTTGATGCGCGAGGGAGGGTTGGCCGTGCAAAAGCCGCAGGTCTCCGTCAGGCCGTAGGACTCGATCAAGTCGATGCCGATGGACATGTACCACTTGAGCAGGTCCGGTGAAACCGGTGCTGCGCCAGTCAGTGCAGTCTTAATTTCGGACAGACCAAGGAAGCTGCGCAGATTGCTGAAGACCAGCCTTTGCATCAGCTGATAGCGAGCGCTGCGCCAGGCCGCAACCGGCCGCCCGCTCAGTCGGGCCTCTGACAGCACCGCGCCTTCGCCACTGACATAGGCGTAGGCCCAGCGCGCCAGGGCGATCGAGTCCTGCAGATAAAGGGTGACCTGGGAGTACATCTTCTCCCAGAAACGGGGCGGCCCGAACAGCAGGTGAGGCATGACCTCCCGGGTGTCGTTGAACACCGTACCTGAGTTCTCAGGAAAGTGAACAATAGGACCGAAGGCCAGGGGGTTGTAGACCGTACCCATGCGCTCGGCGATATGACACAGGGGCAGGAAGGACAGCGTACGGTCGCCGCGTTTGAGGTCCAGGTATTGCGGCGCGCTGGCAATCTGGAATACAAGATTGCGGTTGGCCACCATTGCCCCCTTGGGCTGACCGGTGGTGCCCGAGGTGTACACGAGAAAGGCGATGTCCCCGGCTCGCCCCCGGTCTACGGCGGCTTCAAAATCGGCCGCCTTGCTTTTTTCCACGGCCAGTTCATGCCCGCCGGCCACAAACTCGGTCCAGGTGCTGATGCACGGGTCGGACAGGCCGCGCAGGCCTTCAAGATCAATCACCACAATGCGCTGCAACTCGGGGCATTGGGCCCGCACGGCTACTGCCTTGTCCAGTTGCTCCTGGTTTTCAACGATCAGTACGCGCGCACGGCTATCCTGAAGGATAAAGGCCACCTGTTCTGGCGAGGCCGTTGGGTACAGCCCGACGCCAATCAGCCCCATGGCTTGGGCGCCCATATCCGCGTACAGCCACTCGGGGCGGTTCTCGGCCAGGATGGCTACTGTCTGACCGGGCTGCAGGCCTTGCGCGCTCAGAGCCAAGCCAACGGCCCGAGCCTGCGCGTAGTAGTCGGACCAGCTCACGGTATGCCAGATACCCTTTTTCTTGTGTCGCAGGGCGGGTGTGTCGGCCCACTGCTGGCATCGAAGCCGCCACAGCTGTTGCGGGGTCTGGCAGCCCTCCATCGGTGGCGGTACCTGTGGATCGGTTGGTGTGTGAACCATAGGGAGGTGTTCGTGTTTCATCGCCAGGTCTTGCGCCTTTTCCAGCGCTGCTTGCTGCCATCAACGAGCTCCCTGTGGCTGACGCCACCCAGATAGAACTCCTTGACATCATCTTTTTCGCGCAGCTCGGCGCAAGGCCCAGCCGCAGCAACCCGACCGAGTTCCATGATGTAGCCATGGTGGGCCGTGGCCAGGGCGATGGCCGCATTTTGTTCAACCACCAGAATCGACATACCGGTCTCGGAGTTGATGCGTTCGATGATGCGAAAGATCTCCCGCGTCAGCAGAGGTGACAGGCCCAGGGAGGGCTCGTCGAGCAGCAGTACAGTGGGGCTGGCCATCAGGGCCCGACCGATGGCCAGCATTTGCTGCTCACCGCCGGAGAGCAGTCCGGCGGCCTGCCGCTGGCGCTCGAGCAAACGGGGGAACCAGGCATACACGCGCTCGAGGTCGCTCTCCATGCCTTGGGCCTGCTGACGCGCAAAGGCTCCCATGCGGAGATTTTCGGCCACCGTAAGGAAGGGAAACACCTGCCGCCCTTCGGGCACGAGCACCAGGCCACGACGGGCCACTTCATCGGGGTCCAGGCCGTGTAAGGGTTGACCGAGGAAGTGCACGCTACCCTTGAAGGGATCAATCACGCCGGCCAGGGTGTTCAGCAGGGTGGTTTTGCCGGCACCATTAGCGCCAAGCACGGTGACGATATCGCCTCGGTACAGATCAAGGCTGACTCCCTTGATCGCAGCGATCGGTCCGTACCAGGTTTCCAGGTTTCTCACCGAGAGCAGCGGTTCCGTCGTTTGCACTTCACTCGGGTTCGGGCTTTGGGGCACGAGGGATGTACTCATGAGTCCGTGCTCCCGAGATAAGCCGCAATCACTTTGGGGTCGGACTGAACCTGCGCAGGTGTGCCCGTGGAAAGCACTTCGCCCAAGTTCATGCACAACACCCGATCGGCTACTTCAGAGACCAGCGACATGTCGTGCTCGACCATAACCACGGTCATGCCCAGGTCGCTGCGTATGTCTTCAATCCAGAAGGCCAAGTCGCGCGTCTCTTCCGGGTTCAGGCCAGAGGCCGGCTCGTCGAGCAGCAGCACTTGGGGCCGCGTGGCCAAGGCCCGGGCCAGTTCCACCACCTTGCGAACGCCGTAGGGCAGACCGGTGATCAGGGTGTTTCGGTGCGGGGCCAGGTCGAGCAGATCGATCACATCTTCAACATGGGCGCGCAGTTGCGCTTCGGTCTGCCTTACTTTAGGAGTCCATAGGCATTGCCCCCAGAAGCTTTCACGGGCGAAACGGTGGCAGCCGAGCATGAGGTTGTCCAGCACAGTGGCCCCCTCGAACAACTCGATGTTCTGAAAAGTCCGGGCGATACCCTGTTCAACCACCCGGTGGCGGGGTAATCCGATCAGGTCCACGCCGCCAAAGAGCACCGAGCCAGCGGTCGGATCAAAGACCCGGGTGATGACATTAAACACGGAAGTCTTGCCAGCGCCGTTGGGTCCGATGATGGCAAAGATTTCGCCCGGTGCCACATCAAAGCTGACATCGCGAATGGCGTGCACGCCACCAAAACGCAGAGCCAATTGGCGCACCTGCAGTCCGGCTGATGCGGGGGCCGTACTCATCGATAGCGCTCCGATTTCATATAGGTCTTGCCGCGGCGAAAGACATCTTTGCGGTACAGGGGAAAGGTTTCGAAGAAGGCTTTGACCTTGAGCCAGCGCCCGTTAAGCCCCTTGGGCTCAAACAATACGAAGAAGGCCAGAATCAGCCCGAAGAAAAAAATCTCCAAACCAAATTGCTTGCTGATGCGGTCGCCCAGATAGGGTTTGATCTGTGAGATGAAGGCCGGCACCATGCCAATCAGAAAAGCACCCAGGATTGCCCCACGCAGCGAACCGAGTCCGCCGATGGTGACCATCAGCACCAGTTCCAAAGACAAGAGCAGGCTGAAGCCTTCCGGGGTGATATGCCGCATGTGGTGAGCCAGAAGAGCCCCTGCAAAGCCGCTGACTGCTGCGGAGATGACAAAGGCCAACACCTTGTGCCCGGCCACCCAGATCCCCAAGCTGGCAGCGGCCGCCTCGGAATCGCGCACACCGACAAAAGCGCGCCCGGTCCGCCCCCGCATTAAATTGATGAGCAGCAGCAGGATCACGATCAGGCAGCCCAGGCACAAAAAATAGAAAGACTTGAGGCCCGAGAGGTCCAGGCCAAACAGGCTGGGGTCGGCCACAGGCATGCCATTGAAGCCGCCGGTGACGCTTTTCCAGCGACCCAGAACATGTTCAATCAGGATGGCAAACGCCAGCGTAACCATGGCCAGGTACAGGCCAGAGACGCGAATGGCCGGCAGCCCCAGTGCCAGACCGACCAAACCGCTTAAGGCCGTCGCCAGCAAAATACTTGCTGCGAAAGGCAGGCCCTGACCCAAAAACCAGGCGTGTGCATAGGCGCCGACGGCCAGGAAAGCGGCATGGCCCAACGACACCTGACCGGTGTAGCCGCTGAGCACCATCAGTCCCAGGCTGGCGATGGCCATGATGTAGAGGTAGGTCAGTTCGCCGACATAGTATTTCGGCAGCAACCAGGGGGCGG
>Ga0194133_10003630_pt1 | contig 21671 bp, 17 predicted proteins | sample TA2KigOf40mmetaG_FD_155448 | JGI IMG/M metagenome (GOLD analysis project Ga0194133, IMG submission 155448) | Freshwater microbial communities from Lake Tanganyika, Tanzania - TA2015055 Kigoma Offshore 40m | ecosystem: Environmental > Aquatic > Freshwater > Lake | place: Tanzania: Lake...
GCAGGCGGCTCGCCGAACGGGTCGGGGGGACACTCGCCGTCGAGGTGCACGTGCGCGACCACCCACCGCGCCGACGTGCCGGGCTCCCTGCGCCACGCTCTGCGGTCGCTGCGCTCCCGCGGGTCGCGGCGGGTCGTCTGCGCGTCGGCGTGATCGGCCAGATCGGCGAATCCAAAGGGTTCGCGCACCTGCTCGACCTCGCACGCCACGTGCAGGAGCACGACATACCGGTCGACGTCGTCGTGATCGGCGAGACGCAGGACGACAAGGCGCTCGATGTCCTACCCGGCGTCACGGTCACCGGCCGATACCTCGACGACCACGTCGACGATCTGGTTCGCGCCGCCCGACTCGACGTCATCTGGTTCCCGGGAGCTGGGCCGGAGACTTGGTCCTACGTGCTCGACGTCGTGCTCGACGTCGTGCCCGACAGCGGACTACCGATCGTTGCGTTCCGCATCGGCGCCATCGCCGAGCGCCTCGTGGCCGTCCCGCACGCCACCCTTCTCCCGATCGGCGACGCGTTCCGACCCGATCGAGTCATCGACGCTCTGGCCCGTGCCGCCGGAAAAGCGTCACTGTCGACGACAATGCAGCCATGACAACGCTCCAAGCCCTCGGAGCTCTGACCCGTTCAGCCGTCGGGGCCGGCAGGCGACGTGCCGGGCGCGCCTACCGCGCGGCTTCGAGTCGGGTCACCACCTGGCGCACGAACACGGGCGATCTCGAACGGACATCGGCCGAACAGCGAGCGATGCACGAACCGGCGAGCCCCTACCCCTCGTCGTTCGACCTCGACGCGCTGCGTGCGAACCATCCGGATCTCGCAGGGTTCGACGACACCGCGCTCATCGCCCACTTCCGTCGCACGGGACACACGGAGGGGCGGAGGGCATTCCGGATCGGTGATCGTGACGCCTTCGTCGCGCTCGTCGGCGCCGACGCGCGCGCCCTCGAGATCGGGCCCTTCCAGATGCCGATGCTCTCGGGACCGAACGTTCGCTACTTCGACGTCCTCGACCGCGACGGCCTCGTCGACCGAGCCACGTCGCTCGGTCTCGACACCGCCCGGATCCCCGAGCAGATCCACGTCGTGTCGCCGATCGGCGATCTCGGCGTCGTCACCGAACGATTCGATGCCGTGCTGTCGAGTCACTGCATCGAACATCAGCCGGACCTCGTACGCCATCTCCGACAAGTCGCCGACCTCCTCGCCGAGGGCGGCCGCTACTTCGTCCTGGTACCCGATCAGCGGTACTGCTTTGACCACTTCCTCCCGCCGAGCCCGACGGCCGCTGTGGTCGAAGCCCATCTCGAGGCCCGAACCCGGCATACGAAGCGAGCTGTCATCGAACACCGGGCCCACACGGCCCACAACGACGCTGGTCGGCACTGGGCGGGCGATCACGGTGACCCGGGCGAGAACCGGACAGCGCGACTTCGAGCCGCGATCGACGAGCTCGACCACGCCGGTGATGCCTACATCGACGTACATGCGTGGCAGTTCACCCCGGACTCGTTCGCAACGGTTCTCGCTGACCTGGCCGATCTCGGGCTCAACCCGTTCGACCTGGAACGCCTCTACCCGACGACGAGCAACCACTTCGAGTTCTGGGCGATCCTCCGCAAGCGGTGATGTGCTACCCGGACTACTGAACAGGAAGGCTTCGGGCCACGACGAGCATCTGCTTCCCGAGGATTCGCCATGCGGGGCGACACCGCAAGTAGGCGCGCACGAGGCCCGCTCGAACCGGAAACCGCGAGTCCTTCACCGTGTACGGCAGGAATCGTGGCTCCACCCGGAACTCCTCGAAGCCTCGTAGTCGGAGTGCCTCGACGAGGCTGACGTGGGTCAGCGGGAGGTGATGGTCGAGATAGTCCCAGTACGCACCCGGCAGATACCGGATGTTCGGCATCAGCACGACGATCGTCCCTCCCGGACGAACAACGCGATGGGCCTCAGCGAGCGTGTCGAGCAGTATCTGTTTCGTCGGTAGGTGTTCGAAGAAATTCGACGTGAAGACCGTGTCGACCGAATCGTCCCCGATTGCATGAAGATCGTCCGAGGACGTGATTAGCACCTCGACCTCAGGATCGGCCGAACGGGCCGTGTCCGGATTGAGATCGACCGCGATACGCCTCGCGGCCCGCACGGCGTTCGAGAACTCGCAGTATCCGGCGCCGAGATCGAGCACAGTTCCGGTGGCCGGCACATATTGCTGGAACACCTCGTCCACCAGGGTCTGCCAGAGCACCCGCTTGTCGCGCAGTTCGCGCTCGCTGAAGCGCTGCTCATAGGTCGCGCGCAGGTACTCGGGGTCGTCCTGCATGTTCAGATCAACCCTGCATCGACGGCCATCTCGATCCAGGGAATGACCTCGTCGAGGATCTCGTCGAGCGGGGTGAGTGCCTCGAACCCGAGCACGTCCTTGGCCTTCTGGACGCCGGGGACCCGCTTCTGCACGTCGTACTCGTAGGCCTGATCGCTCACGTAGCGGAAGCGGACGTCCGGTCCCTTCAGCTTCCGCCAGATGAGCTCGGCGAGCTCGAGGACCGTCGTGGACTGCGCTGTCGAGAGGTTGAAGTCCTCGTTCAGCGCAGCCGGATGCTCCATTGCGGTGACGATGCCGCGGGCGAGGTCACCGCCGTAGGTGTAGTGCCGTACCTGCTGGCCGTCGCCGAGGATGTGCAGCGGGTCCTGACCCTTCAGGATCTTTTGCACGAGGTCCGGCACGACGTGGCTCATGGCGAGCGAGACGTTACCCGAGAGCACCTCGACCTCGCCCAACGCCCGCATCTCACCGACACCGACACAGTTGAACGGACGCACGATCGTGTACGGGAGCTTGTACTGGTCCCATGCTGCCTTCGCGAAGTACTCGACGGCGAGCTTCTGGAACCCGTAGGACGACAGCGGCGGCGGAACACGGCGCTCGTCCCCTTCGTTGCTCGGCCAGGTGGTCGTCGACTCGAACACCATCGACGAGCTCATGTAGGTCACCTTCTGGAGCCGGCCCTGTCGATGCGCGCGGATGGCCGCATCGCAGGACGACGCCATGATGCGCTCGTTCGTCGCGAGCAGGTCGTAGGCATACGCATGGAAGTAGCTGATGCCGCCGATGAGCGCCGCGCCGGCGATGAAGTGGTCGCAGTCCATCAACAGCTCGGTCATGAGATCGACGTCGGTGCAGTCACCGACGACGAGGCGGTAGCGCGGATCGGCGTCGTAGCTCTTCGAGATCGGGCCGTACTTCGAGTGGTTGTCGACGCCGACGACCTCGTGCCCGCGGCCGAGCAACTCCTCGACCACGTATCCACCGATGAACCCGGCCGAGCCGGAGACGAGAACCTTCACGAATGCCTCACTTCTGGGGGAGAGCAAGCCGCGGCCCGAAGGCGAAGCGGTACCAACGGAGATACTGCGGTAGCCACTTCATCAGCTTGAAGTTCGATGCGCCGAACGCCCGGTCGAGCCAGATGGTCGGGATCTCGGCGACCGGCTGACGATACCGCCGGGCCTTCGCGACGAGTTCGATGCCGATCTCGAAACCCTGATCGCTCTCGATACCGACGTCCTCGACGAAGGACTTCGCGTACGCCTTGTAGGAGTTTGTCGCGTCGCGGGTCCCGACGCGAGCGCCGTAGTGCAAGGTGAGTCCGGCGAGGCGGGACAGCGTTCCCTTGATCCACGGTCCGCCGACCTGTTGCCCGGACCGGGCGTACCGACTCGCCGCCGCGACGACGACGCCACGCTCGACGAGGCGGGTGAGCGAGTCGATCTGGGACGGGTCGTCGCAACCGTCGGCCATGGTGACGACGACGACCGGCGCCGCGGCCGCAGCGATCCCGAACTTGATGGCGTTCGCCGGGCCGCGCCCGTAGGTGTTGAGCACCCAGCGAACGCGAGGGTCGGCTTGCTGTGCGCGTTCGACCGCGGGGATCGTCGAATCGTCCTCGCTGTCGACGACGACGAGCATCTCCGCCGGCAGGGCGACGGCTTCGCCGATACGCGCGAGCACCGGGATCACGTCGTCACCCTCGTTGTACGCAGGGATCACCACGGTGACGCGCGGCATCACAGCAGGACGCCCTCGCCACGGAGGTTCCAGACGTCGACGACGGGCTTGGTGGTCTCGAGCGTCCGGTACGCCGGATGCGGCGCACCGATGACCAACACGTCGGCCCGTGCGACCACCTCGTCGAGCGGGAGCAGCGACGCGTCGGTTCGCACGTATGGATCGGTGCAGAGGACCTCGGCCGCCCGGAACCGGACGATCCGCTTGAGCTTGTAGGACAGGCTCGACCGCACGTCGTCGCTCTCCGCCTTGAACGCCATGCCGAGGATGCCGACGGTCTTTTCCCGCAGGCCGAACCGGGCGTCCATGCGCTCGACGAGGTACATCGGGAGACCCTCGTTGACCATCATCGCCGCATGGCCGAGGAAGAACGTGTTGTTGCTGAACCCGGCGAGCTGCATCGTGTCCTTGAACAGACACGGGCCGGCTGCGAACCCCGCTCCGGGCATGTCCTGCGCACGCGGGTAGTCGAAGGTGATGGCGTGCCGTACGCGCTCGAAATCCACGCCGTGGGAGTTGGCGATCATGAAGAACTGGTTGGCCGCGGCGAACTTGATGTACCGCCACGTGTTCGTGAAGAGCTTCGCGAGTTCGGCTTCCTCCGGGCTCGTGACCACGATCTGCTCGGTGAGCGAACGGAACAGCTCCGACGCCCGGGCGACGGTGCGATCGTTGCGTCCGGAGACGATCTGGGGCAACGAGTACAGCTCGACGAAGGCCTTCCCCTCGGCGATGCGTTCCGGGCAGAACGCCACGTCGAGATCACGGCCGAGCGCACGGAGGCGCTGCTCGACGAGCGCCGTGACCCCTGGGTAGACGGTGGATCGCAGCACGAGGAGCTGCCCGTCCCGCAGGTACGGACCGAGCGCTTCGACGGCATCGGCGACGGCTTGCGTATCGGGGTTCAGGTGCTCGTCGACCGGCGTGCCGATCACGACGATCACGATGTCGGCCGCAGCGACGGACGTCGGGTCCGTGCTCGCCCGGAAGGTGCCGGCTGCCAGGACCTCGCCGAGCACTGTCGGTGCATCGGGTTCGTCGAACGGCATGATCCCGTCGTTCACCGATGTGACGGCGGCAGCGTTCACGTCGTACGCAATCGTCGGTCGCCCAGCCCGAGCGAGCGCAAGTGCGAGCGGGAGGCCGACGTGGCCGCAACCACCGACGACGACCACGCTGGTGTTGTCCCGAATCATGCAGTCCTGACGTTAGTGACCAATCGCTGCCAGTAACCGGCTCGGGTCGGGTCGGTAGGCTCCGCCGTCGTGGCAACACTCGTCACCCACCTGCGATTCCAGCGTCGGCGTGCGTCGTCCGCTACGGAAGCGGCGCTCGCGTCGTTGGTGCTCGCCTTCCTCGCCTTCGGTGGCCGGCACACGTGGTTCTTCGGGGATGACTGGGCCTTCGTGCTCGATCGCCAGGAGCTCCTCGACCAGGGACGGATCGTCGACTTCCTCCTCGGCCCGCACAACGAACACCTGTCGAGCCTGCCGATCCTGCTCTACACGGCCATCTTCAGGATCTTCGGCGTCGACAGCTACGCCCCGTACCTGGTGTGCGCCCTCCTTGCGCACGGGGGCGTGCTCTGGGGGGTTCGCACGCTCCTCCACCGCCTCGACGCACCTGCAGGATGGCGCCTCGTCGCGATCGTGTGGCTGGGGTTCGGTGCAGGTGGGGCCGAGAACCTGCTCTGGGCGTTCCAGGTCGGCTTCGTCGGTGCCATCGCTGCGGGCATCTGGGCGGTGATCCTCGTCTTCACCGGTGCACCGTCGCTCCGACGGGACATCGGCGCTGCCGTCCTCTGCGGCGTGGGATTCCTGACGGCGAGCACCGTCGTCCCGCTCGTCGCAGCGACCGCCGTCGTCCTGGTCCGCGCCCGCGCCTACCGCCGACTCGCCATCGTCGTCGTCGCACCCGGTCTGCCCTTGCTGCTCTGGTACCTCCTCATCGGCCGCGCACGTGCGCCGCAGGTGGCACACCCGGAGTCGGTGATGCCCCAGTTCTTCACGACCGGCTTGACGTTCACGTTCGATCGGATCGTCGGCGTCGGCACAGTCGGGGTGCTCGTCGGCGCCGGCGCGTTCGTGCTGCTGCGATCGAGGACGCGGTCGGGAACCCGGCAACTCGACATCATCGATCTCCTGTTCCTGACCCCGCTCATCACCTTCGCCTTGGCCGCGTACAGCCGCTCGTACCTAGGTCTCGAGGGGGCAAAGGCGAGCCGGTACGCGTACGCCGCTGCCGTGACGCTCGTCCCGGCGCTCACACTCTCGGCGCAACACCTGTGGAGATCGCACCGCCAGATCCGGCCGGTGATCGGCTTGTGCCTCGCCGTCGCGCTCGGCGCCTCTGCATCCAACTATGTCGCCTTTCGAGCCGGCTGGAAGGAGTTCGGGCAGAACGTCCGACCCACCCTGGAACTCGCTCCGCTCCTCGCATCGGCCCCGCTTGCTGATCCAGACAGCCCAGCCGACCCGTACCTCACGCCCAACGCCACCCGTCGCCGTCTCCAGCAGCTCATCGAGACGGGCCGGTGGGAGCCGAGAACCCCATGGACCGCCGAAGTGCGAGCGGAAGTCTCACTCCGCGCCGGCGTCACGCAACGAGACGACGTTGATCTCACATTCGACCGAGCCGATGAACCCCGTGCGGTTCCGCGGACCGGTTCGCTCGAGAGGACGTATGGCGACGGCTGCTGGCGATCGGTGACAGCGTGGCCGGACGAGTCGGTTCACATCGACCTCGGAACGCGCGGGTTGATCGAACTCACATGGCCCACTGACTCCGTGGTACTGCGGATCGTCGACGCTGACGGGACCGAGCTCGCCATGCGCCCGATCGACCTGTCGAACGGAACCACGATCGGGTTCGAGACGCTCGTCGGGTCGGTCGAACTGGTGGCTCCCGGCCCGCGAGTCGAGTTCTGCGCCGTGGCGAACCCCCGCTTCGGGGATTCCCCGACGGGCGGGACGAACGACCGCGACCGGTAACCTCGTCTGGCCCGGCATTCTCCAGAGAGAAAGCGATCGAGCACATGGTTAGCCAAGGACCGGCGTCGATCACACAACTGACCACCCCGTCCCACGTCCTCCGGGATATGTCCGAGATGACAGTCGAGGAGCTCCGGATCGAGGTCCTCCGCCTTCGCGACGAGCTGATCGGGGCGCAGGCCGAGATCGGGAATCTCCGTGGTCGGCTGGACGTGAAGCACCGCAACTACCTCGCGCTCAACTCGGTGCACAGCGCGCAGCGGGTGCTTCGAGGCTCTGATGACGACTACGTGAGGGCTGCGCGCCGGGTGCTCGGGTTCACCCGTTGGGTTCTGCTCCGCGCCCCTCGCCAGCTAGCGCGCAAGCTGCTCGACCGAGGCTGAGTTCGTGCCCGCGCCTCGATTCAGTGTCCTGACACCCGTCTACAACCCGCCGGTCGAAGCGTTCGAGGCATGCGCTGCATCGGTGTTCGCGCAGACGGCCACGAATTGGGAATGGGTGCTCGTCGATGACCGATCGACCGATCCTGCCATCGGCCTGCTCCTCGATGAGCTCGCCGCCGACGAGCGCGTGAGGGTGATCCGTCGGACCGAGAACGGCGGGATCGTGGCCGCCACGAATGACGCGTTGCACGCAGCTGCGGGTGAGTTCGTGGCATTTCTCGACCACGACGACGAGCTGACGCCCGATGCGCTGGCCGCAGTCGACGAGGTCCTCACGGCGGACGACACGGTCGACTACGTCTACTCCGACGAAGAGAAGATCGACCTCGGAGGAACGCTCTGCGACCGGTTCCGCAAGCCGGCGTGGTCACCCGAGCGGCTGCGAGCGCAGAACTACTGCTGTCACCTCTCCGTCATGCGGCGGTCCCTCGTCCTCGAGGTCGGCGGACTGCGAGACGGCTTCGACGGTGCACAGGACTGGGATCTGACGTTCCGCATCACCGAGGCCGCTCGATCGATCGCCCATATCCCGCATGTCCTCTACCACTGGCGGATGGTGGTCGGATCAGTCGCAGCCGACATCGACTACAAGCCGTACGCTTTGGAAGCCGGGCGGCGCGCCGTTGCCGCTCACCTCGAGCGCGTCGGTATCGCTGCGTCTGTCGAGATCACGGAATTCAACTTCATGGCGGTTCGTCGACGACTCACGACGCGGCCGCGCGTCAGCATCATCATCCCGACGAACGGCACCCGCAGGCGGGTCTGGGGACAGGACGTCGCACTCGTCGAGCAGTGCGTTGCGTCGATCGCTCAGCGGTCGACGTGGGACCACTACGAGATCGTCATCGTGCACGACATGATCGACGAACAAATCCTCGAACGTCTCCATCGGCATGCGCCCGGGCGGGTCGTCGCAGTCCCCTACGACCGCCCGTTCAACTTCTCGGCGAAGGTAAACCTCGGTGCGCTCAGGAGTACGGGTGATCGCCTGGTGCTCCTGAACGACGACACGTTCATCGACAGTCCCGACTGGATCGAGGTCCTCGCCGCCCACCTCGAAGAGCTCGACGTCGGCATGGTCGGACCCCGTCTGCTCCTTGCGGACGGCCGCATCCAGAGCGCCGGCCACTACAACCGCTTCGGTCCGCACCATGTCGCCGCCGGGTTCTCGACCGAGGAGATCGGACCGTACGGCTGCCTCACGTTCCCTGGAGAGCGCACGGGGCTGACCATGGCCTGTGTGATGATGCCCCGGCGACTCTTCGAGGAAGCCGGAGGCCTCGACACGAAGCTTCCCGGAGCCTTCAACGACGTCGACTTCGGGAACAAGTTGCGTCACCTCCGCTACCGACTGATCTGGACGCCGCACGCGTCGGTGTACCACTTCGAGTCGCTGAGCAGGGACCCGTCGGTTCCGGATTCGGACTTCGTGCACCTCTACCAGCGGTGGGGAGACGAACTCGACGCCCCCGATCGGTATCTGCCTTGGTTCGCCTACCAGGCGGCAGGCCTTGCCCACGTCCGCGACGAAGAACTCTTCGCGACCATCGTCGACTCGAAGATCCATGAGCGGATCCCCGGCCTCGGCGAGATCACCGTTGACATGCTGCCGAAGGTCTGACCCACCGTTCAGCGGGCGGAGCGGACGCCCTCGATCGCCGAGCGCACCAACACCTGCCGCCGACTCCCCGCCGGGACGAGGAGCGACCGGCCGGGAACCGTCGACGCAACGTCGGTGACCCGCCGGACCAGGGCGCGCCGGGGCCAGCGAGCCGAAGCCGCCGCCTCGAGGACTGCCCAGGTGGCGCGCGCCGAACGCTCCCACGTGAGCCCGCGACCGATCGCGGCGATCCGGGCGGCGATCCGGGCCCGTTCCGCCGGGTCGTCGACCAGTTCACGGACCGTCGCCACCGCAGCGTCGAGATCCAGAGCGTCACCGAAGTCCGGAATGTCGGGGGCTGCAGCTCACCCAGCGAGAAGCACCGGGACGACACGGTCGCCACGCCACGACGGGCGAACTCGAACGGCACGAGTCCGAACCCTTCGATCGCGGAGGGGAACAGCCCGAGCACCGCATGGTCGACGAGCCAGGCCCGCTCGGCGTCGGACACGTGCCCGAGGTCGACGACCGCCGCGTCGACGTGCGGGTCGGCGGCACGGAGCGCCTGCTCGAGGTCCTGGGAGCCGCCCCACGTGGGATACGCGCCGGCGAGCACGAGGCGACCGGGCCAGCCCTCCGCATGCAGGCGACCCGCCGCCCGCATCGAGAACAGCCGGTTCTTGTGCTCGAACGCGTTCCCGAGCTGCAACAGGAACGGTCGATCGTCGGGCAACCCTGCCGGGCGCACCGGAGCGACCGGCTCGTCCTCGTGGTCGAGCCCCTCAGAGACGACCGCGCGCACGGGCGAGGACTGGGGTACGCCAAGGTGCTTTGCGTGCCGCGCGGTCGAGTGCGACACCCAGATCACTCCGGCCGCCTTTCGGAGCGCCTGGTCCGACGCAGCGCACAGCTCCTCGAACGCCTCCGTCGACGGGCTGTACGCAGAACGCACCTGGGTGATGAAGTCGAGGTGGCGCACCACGAACGCCGTGGAGATCCGGGACACCCAGTCGAGCTCGGCCCGACGGTGGAACTGCATGCCACGCAGCGTGAGGTCGTACCGCCACGCCCAATCCGCGGCGCGGTTTCCGTGCACGTCGAGGGTGACGTGACGGAAGTCGGCGAACGCGTCGCCGATCGATGCGGCGCCGGCTGGGCCGACCAGGACCGAGAACGGCTGGTCCGGCCGCACTGCGGCCATCGCCCGGGTGAGCTCGAAGATCGCACGTTGCGACCCGCTCCAGTTCTCGTCGAGCATCGTCGCGTCGACGGCGATGCGCAGGCCGCGCAACGGACTCGACGACCCCGGACGAAGAACTCCCACGGCACGTAGCATGGCCGGCGTGACCCGGAGCTTGGAAGAGAGCCACGATCTCGTTCCGGACAACGACCCGACCGAGACCCAGGAATGGATCGAGTCGCTCGACGCGGTGATCGACGAGCACGGCGCGGCGCGAGCGCGATTCCTCGTCCGGAGGTTGCTCAAGCACTCCGAGTCCCGCTCGATCGGACTCCCTGCAGCGGTCACCACGCCGTACGTCAACACCATCGCGCCCGACGACCAGCCGTGGTTCCCCGGCGACGAGTACCTCGAGAAGCGCATCCGGGCGTACATCCGCTGGAACGCGGCGGTCATGGTGTCGAACGCGAACAAGCTCGCCGACGGCATCGGCGGCCACCTGTCCACGTTCGCGTCGTCCGCTGCGCTCTACGACGTCGGGTACCACTGGTTCTGGCGGGGCAAGGACAACGGCGAACCGGGCGACGCCGTCTACATCCAGGGCCACGCCGCCCCCGGCATCTACGCACGCGCCTACCTCGAGGGCCGGCTCGACGAGAGCGACCTCGACCACTTCCGCCGGGAGATCGGCCGGGTCGGGCTGTCGTCGTACCCGCACCCGCGCCTCATGCCGGAGTTCTGGGAGTACCCGACCGTGTCGATGGGGCTCGGCCCGATCAACGCCATCTACCAGGCCCGGTTCAACCGGTACCTGCACGACCGTCGCATCGACGACACGTCGACCTCGAAGGTGTGGTGCTTCCTCGGCGACGGCGAGACCGACGAACCGGAAGCGCTCGGTGCGCTCCACCTCGCCTCCCGCGAACAGCTCGACAACCTGATCTTCGTCGTGAACTGCAACCTGCAACGCCTCGACGGGCCGGTGCGTGGGAACGGCAAGATCATCCAGGAGCTCGAAGGCGTCTTCCGCGGCGCCGGGTGGAACGTCATCAAGGTCGTGTGGGGCTCCAACTGGGACGAACTCCTCGCCCGTGACGTCGACGGCGTGCTCGTCGACAAGATGAACTCCACCGTCGACGGCGAGTTCCAGCGCTACTCCGTCGAACCCGGCAGCTACGCCCGCGATCACTTCTTCGGCCCCGACCCTCGGCTTCGTGAGCTCGTCGCCCACCTGAGCGACGAACAGATCGCGAGCCTTCCCCGCGGAGGCCACGACTACCGCAAGCTCTACGCCGCCTACCAGCGGGCCGTCGAACACCGGGGCAGCCCCACCGTCCTGCTCGTCAAGACCGTGAAGGGGTGGACGCTCGGCAGCGCGGTGGAAGGCCGCAACGCCACCCACCAGATCAAGAAGCTCACGAAGGACCAGCTCCTCGCGCTCCGCACACGCCTCCACCTCGAGAACGCCGTGCCGGAGGACTTCCCCGAGGACGACCCGCCCTACATCCGGCTCGAACCCGGCTCACCCGAACACGAGTACCTCGTCGGCCGGCGCCGGGCACTCGCCGGAGCCCTCCCCCGGCGCACCACCCACCTGCGGCGGCCGCTCCCGCTCCCCGGTCCGACCCCCTTCGCCGAGCTTCGCACCGGATCCGGCGCACAGGCGGTCTCCACCACGATGGCGTTCGTCCGGCTCCTCCGGTCGATGTTGCGCGAAGACGGGTTCGGCGACCGGATCGTGCCCATCACCCCCGACGAAGCCCGCACCTTCGGCATGGACTCGCTGTTCAAGGAAGTCGGCATCTACGCGAGCCAGGGCCAGCGCTACGAACCCGTCGACTGGAACCTGCAGCTCTCCTACCGAGAGGCGAAGGACGGCCAGCTCCTCGAGGAAGGCATCACCGAAGCGGGTTCGCTCGCCAGCTTCACCGCGGCCGCCACGTCCTATGCCACCCGTGGCGTGCCGATGGTTCCGTTCTTCATCTTCTATTCGATGTTCGGGTTCCAGCGGGTCGGTGACCTGATCTGGGCGCTCGCCGACGCCCGCGGCCGCGGATTCCTCGTCGGCGCGACCGCCGGTCGGACCACACTCCCCGGGGAAGGCCTGCAGCACAACGACGGCCACTCGCCGCTCCTCGCGTCGACCGTGCCGTCGTGCCGGGTGTACGACCCGGCGTTCGCCTACGAGCTCGCCCACATCGTCGAGGACGGCATCCGCGTCATGTACGGCGGTGTCGAGGGCGCCCCGCCGGACGCCGGCGGGAACCTCGACGTCTTCTACTACCTGACCCTCTACAACGAGAACCGTGTGCAGCCCGCCGCACCCGACGACCTCGACGTCGACGGGCTGCTCCGCGGCCTGTACCGGTGGCGCACCGTCGACGGCGACCCCGCCCGTCCCGAACGTCGGGCCGCGCTGCTGTTCTCCGGCTCCATGGCGGCACCCGCCGAGGCCGCCGCGGCCGACCTCGCCGAGCACCACGGGGTCAGCACGTCGTTGTGGTCGGCGACCTCGTACAAGCTGCTCCGAGATGATGCGCTGGCGTGCGAACGGTGGAACCGCCTCCATCCGGGTGCGCCGGCGCGCCTCCCCCATGTCACCGCACAGCTCAGCGGTGACGTGGGCGCCGTCGTCGCCGTCACCGACTACCTCCGGCTCGTACCCGAACAGGTGGCGCGCTTCGTCCCGGGTGGCATGACGATCCTCGGTACGGACGGGTTCGGCCGATCCGACACCCGCGACGCGCTACGCCGCCACTTCGAGATCGACGCAGCGCACATCGTGGTCGCGACGTTGCACGACCTCGCCCAACGAGGCCTCGTGCACACCGACGAGGTGGCCGCGGCGATCGAGCGCCACGGCCTCGCGGTCGACCTGCCCGACCCGTGGGATCCGACGGTCTACTGAGCGAGCCGGGCGAAGTTCGGCGGGCGGTTCTCGAGGAAGCTGGACACGCCTTCCTTGAAGTCGTTCTGCTTCAGCGAGTGCTTCATCGCGCCGTCGGCCATCTCGTTCGACTCGGCCATCGCCTGCTGCAGGCCGTGCCAGACCTGGCGCTTCATGACCGCCATCGACGACGGCGCAACCCGCTCCACGAGTTCCTTCGCGTACGCGCGCACGTCGTCCATCAACGACTCGGCGGTCGACACGAAGTTCACGAACCCCATCCGGTGTGCCTCCTCGGTGAGGACCACCCGGCCCGACATGAGGAGGTCCAGCGCATTCGACGGACCGACCAGACGCGGCAGCACCCAGCCGATGCCGTGCTCGGCGATGAGACCGCGGCGGGCGAACGCCGTCGTGAACTTCGAACCGGCGACGGCGAAGCGGATGTCCGCCATCGACGCCTGCACCATGCCGAGGCCGGCGCAGGACCCGTTGATCGCTGCGATCACGGGCTTCGGGATGGACAGCGTGTACGTCTGGTGCTCATCCCGCAGCTTGGCTGCCGACTCGACACCGCCGCGCGAGCCGATGCCCTGCAGCATGTCCATGTCGGCGCCCGAACAGAACCCACGGCCCGCGCCGGTGATCACGATCACCTTCACCGCGCCGTCAGCGGCTGCGGCATCGAGGGAGGTCCAGAAGTAGTGGCCGAGCTCGGCCGTCCAGGAGTTCAGCTTCTCCGGTCGGTTCAGCGTGATCGTTGCGATCCCGTCGGACACGTCGTAGAGCACCACGTCGGACATCTGCCACCCTCCGTCGAACGGCGCCGACCCCCGTCGGCGAACCGCCACAAACCCTACCGGAGCGGCCCGTAGGGTTCTTCCCGTGTCCGACACCCCTGCGAACGTCGACGACGACCGTCCCGTGCTGCTCACCGTCGAGGTCACCGCCGCGACGACCGAACTGGTCGCCGACGCCCTGTGGGAGCACGGGAGCACCGGGATGGAGGAACGGGCCGACCGCATCATCGCCGGGTTCCCCAACCACGCCGGCGCCGCAGCCGCTGCGGCGGCGCTCGTCGACCGGGAGATCGCCGGGCCGGGGTCGATCGTCGACGTGAACGACGACACCTGGCTCGACGGCTGGAAGGCCTACGCCCGGGCGCACCGGGCCGGGCAACGGATCGTGCTGCAGCCGACCTGGCTCGACCCGGCACCGGTCGGCGAGGGCGATCTCGTCGTGCACCTCGACCCGGGACGGGCGTTCGGCAGCGGAGCACACGCCACGACGCGCCTCGTCCTCGCCCGGCTCGAGGCAATCGTCGAACCGGCGACCACCACCGTGTTGGACCTCGGCTGCGGCAGCGGGGTGCTCACCGTCGCCGCCGCACTGCTCGGCGCGGCCGACGTGGTCGCCGTCGACCTCGACCCCGCAGCGCTGCGCGCCACCGCCGACAATGCCGCCCGCAACGGTGTGGCGTGCACGATCCACGGCGACCTCGCCGCCGTCGACGGCCGACGATTCGACGTCGTCGCAGCGAACATCGGTGCCAACACGCTCATCGACCTCGAACCGGCGCTGCGGCCCCATGACGTCGTGATCCTCGCCGGGTTCCTCGCATTCCGCGAGGCCGAGGTGCGCGCCGCCTTCGCCGACCGACCGCTCCTCCACCGAGATGCGGAGGACGACTGGGTGTGCCTGACCCTCGGGGGTTGCGCTGTGGGTCCCGCCGTGTAGCGTGTCCGATTTTGCGCCCCGTGCCGGACTTACCGGGCTGGGGCACGCACAGGGAGAGGGTGATAGTTGGCAGATCTCACCACGGGTGCACTCGGTCAGCACACGATCTGCGAGTTCTGGGGTGCGAAGAACCTCGACTCGCCGGAATTGACCGACCGGGCCTTTCGCGAGGCCGTTTCCGCTGGGGCAGCGACGCTCATCGAGCTGGTCGTCCACCAGTTCGCCCCGCAGGGAGTTTCTGCCGTGGCGGTGATCGCCGAGAGTCACCTCTCGATCCACACGTGGCCCGAACTCGGCTACGCAGCGATCGACTACTTCACCTGTGGCGACCACGTCGACGTCGACGGCATCTTCGAAGTACTGCGCGAGGCGTATGAGCCCGAGCGGATCGTGAGGCACCAGATGGTCCGAGGCGTCACCCCCGAGAGTACGGCGCTCGCCACGTTCCAGGAGCAGGAACCGAAGAGCCCCTACTACGCCACGTACCCGATGGCTCGGGTCCTCGAACAGCGTCAGACGCAGTTCCAGGACCTCCTGCTGTTCGAACACCCCACGGCCGGCAAGGTCCTCGCCCTCGACGGGATCGTGCAGCTCACCGACGTGGACACCTACGTGTACCACGAGGTGCTCACGCATCCGGCGCTGTGCGCCCACCCGAACCCGCGCACGGTCGCGGTCGTCGGTGGCGGCGACGCGTTCATCGTCGCCGAGGCGCTAAAGCACCCGACCGTGGAGAAGGTCGTCCTCCTCGAGCTCGACGAGGACGTCATCGAGACGGCCCGCAAGCACTACCCGGTCGCCGCCGCAGCGCTCGCCGACCCGCGCGTCGACGTGCGCCCCGCCGACGCGTTCGAGTCGATCGCCGCGTTCGACGACGAGCTCGACGCGATCCTCGTCGACCTCACCGACCCGATCGGGCAGGCGGCGCGGCTCTTCGAGGACCCGTTCTACGAGAAGTGCGAACGGGCGCTGCGGGCCGACGGGATCCTCGTCGCGCAGACGGAGTCGGTGCACTTCCACCCGAACACCGTCCGGTCGTGCTTCGAGACGATCTCTCGGCGGTTCCCTCGCACCGAGATGCTGTGGGGTTCGATCGCCACGTACCCGGGGTCGTTCTGGACGTTCGCTATGGCGACGAAGGGCCCCGACCCGACCGTCGCCCGGAGCACCCCGCAGCTCGACACCCGCCTGTACCATCCCGACGCGCACAGCTGGTTCTTCGTGCCGGCGCCGGTGCGGGCCAAGCTCCTCGCCTGACCCGCCCCGCCCGCCGCACGAACCCGTGGGGGAGACGGCATGGCAGGACCACTCGAAGGCATCACGGTCGTCGAAGCCGGCCTCTGGCTCGCCGGGCCCGCCTGCGCGGCGATCCTCGCCGACTGGGGCGCGGACGTCACCAAGATCGAACCGGTCGCGGGGGATCCGTTCCGCGGGTTCGCGTGGAACTGGGACGGTCGGATGAACCCACCGTTCGAGCTTGACAACCGGGGCAAACGGTCGGTGGCGGTCGACCTCGCCACCGACGAGGGACGGGAGATCGCGCTCGGCCTGCTCGCCGCCGCCGACGTGTTCGTCACGAACTACCGACCGGGCGGTCTCGCCCGGCTCGGGCTCGACTGGCCGACGCTGCACGCCCACAATCCGCGCCTCGTGTACGCGAGCATCACCGGGTACGGGCTCCGCAGCCCCGACGCCGACCGCGCCGCGTACGACATGGGGGCGTTCTGGTCACGCGCCGGGGTCGCTGCCTCGCTGACCCTTCCGGGGGAGGCCCCGCCCTACCAACGGGGCGGGATGGGTGACCACATGACCGGCCTCGCCGCTGCCGGCGGGATCTGCGCGGCGCTGGTGCGACGCGGGACCACCGGGGCCGGCGAACTCGTCGAGACGTCGCTGCTGCGCTCCGGGATGTACCTGCTCGGCACCGACGTGAACATCAACGCACGCACCGGAGCGCCGACCGTGCCCGCGTCGGTGCGGGCTGCGGTCAACCCGCTCCTCACCGGTTACGCGTGTGCCGACGGCACCTGGGTGTGGCTGCTCTGCCTCGAGGGCGACCGCCACTGGCCGAACGTCGCCGTCGCACTCGACCTCCTCGACGTGCTCGACGACCCGCGGTTTGTCGACATGGCCGGGCGACGCGACAACTCCACCGAGGTCACCGCCACGATCCAGGCCGCGTTCCTGCGGCGCACCCGTGCCGAATGGGCGCCGATCCTCGACGACGCAGGCGTGTGGTGGGCGCCGGTGCAGCACACCCACGACCTGCTCGACGACCCCGTGGCCGAAGCCGCCGGTGGCTTCATCGACGTGCCACTCGCCGACGGCACGACCGCCCGAATGGTCGCATCACCGGTCGATTTCGACGGAAAGCCGTCGATACCGGGCCGCGCCACACCGGAACTCGGTGCCGACACCGACGCCGTGCTCGCCGAGCTCGGCCACGACCCGGCGACGATCGAACGGCTCAGGCAGGCCGGGGTGATCCGCTGAGCGACGTGGTGCGCACCATGAACAGCGCGAACGCCGCGAGCAGGCCGGCCGCGATCGTGGCCCCGTTCGCCAGCCAGTGGAAGCCCCACGCCACCTTCACGAACCCCGACGCGAACCCGGCCGAACCACCGAGCAGCGACATGAGCAGGTCGGCGGAGCCCTGCACACCCACACGCTCCTCGGCGGGCACCGACTCGGTGAGCAGCGCGCTCCCGGCGATGATGCCGACGTTCCACCCGAGCCCCAGCAGGAACAGACCGAGGAACACGAGCGACGGCTGGTAGCCGGCCACCACCGCCGTTACCGTGCCGGCCGCGAGGATCACCCCGGCGGCGAGCGCGGAGGGCACCCTGCCGAACCGGTCGACGAGCCGGCCGATGAACGGGGAGAGGCCGTACATCCCCACGATGTGGAGTGCGATCACGAACGCCGAGAGGTCGGCGTGACCGTGGTCCTTCATGTGCAGCGGTGTCATCGTCATCACCGCGACCATCGACGCCTGCGACACCACGTTCGTGGCGAGCGCGAGACGGGCCATCGGGATCGACCAGATCACCCGCAACGAGCGCCCGAGCTGGGGGAGGATCTTCACCCGCTCCCCACCCGTGGGATCGAGACCACCGGCGACGACGAGCGGGTCGGGACGGAGCCGCACCGAGATGTTCACCGCCGCGAAACCGAAGAAGATCGCGGCGAAGATGAACGGCCCGACGAGACGATCGAGCCCGATCGCCACGCCGAACGCCTTCTCCGGCGGCGACAGGCTCGGCCCGAACACCGCGCCGAGGGTGCCGACCCACACCACCGTCGAGATCGCACGGGCGCGTCGGTCGGGCTCGGCGAGGTCGGCCGCCACGTACCGCCCCTGCAGGTTCGACGCCTGACCGGAACCGAACAGGAACATGCCGACGATGAGCAACGGCAACGACCGGAGCTGCCCGGCGAGCACGGCGACCATCGCCCCCGTCATGCCGACGAGGTAGCCGACCTGCAGACCCGGGCGGCGCCCACGACGACGCATCATCCGTGCGATCGGCACCGACGCGAACGCGGAACCGAGCGTGAGCATCGCGGAGGCGACCCCGGCGATTCGGTCGCTGTCGTAGATGTCGGCGGCGAGCAGACCCGCCACTGCGAACGCGGAGCTCACGGACGCGCCGCCGAGCACCTGCCCGGTCATGAGCGTGGCGATGGTGCGTCGCTGCACCGCCACCCGGTCGACCGTCGTGGCCGTCACGCGAGCGGCTCGACGAGCTCGCGGCCCCACGCCTCGATCTGCGCGATCGACGCCGCCGGCACGATCATGCGGTGCACACCGATCTCGATGAGCCGCTCCACGTACCCCGGGTCGGTCTTGCCACCCGTCGTGAACTCGATCGCCTCGGGATCGCGACCATGCGCAGCCGCTGTCTCCTTCACGAGGGAGAACAGTTCGGCGAGCTCGCGTGGCTTGCCCCGACCGGGGAAGAAGCCGTCGCCGAGGCGCCCGGCGCGCCGCGCCGCCGCCTCGGTGTGACCGCCCACGATGAGCGGCACCGTGCCGTTCGCCGGGCGAGGACGGCTGTAGACGTTCTCGAAGTCGAAGAACTTGCCGTGGTGCTCGGCCGTCCCCGTCGACTCCCACAACGCCTTCATCGCCCGCATAGCGTCGTCGGTGCGCGCCCCACGCTCACGGAACGGCACGCCGAGCGCCCGGAACTCCTCCTTGAGCCACCCGACCCCGATGCCGAGCGACATGCGCCCGCCACTCATCGCGTCGAGCGTGGCCACCTCTTTCGCCAGCACGCCGGGGTTGCGCTGCGGGAGGATCATCACGCCCGTCGCGAGCCGGATCGTGGAGGTGACCGCGGCGACCCACGACAACCAGATGAGCGGGTCGGGGATCGGTACGTCCTCCGCACCGCCGCCGAGCGGCATCTTGCCGCTCTCGTCGTAGGGGTAGGTCGACTCGTAGCCCTTCGGGACGAGGACGTGCTCGACCGCCCAGATCGACTCGAACCCGGCTCCCTCGGCGGCCTTCGCGAGCTCGGTCGCCCCGCGACCCGTCGCGTAGTCGCCGAGATTGGCGAACATCACCCCGAACTTCATCCTCGCCATGTCGACCCCCCGGCCGGCCCGGCACGCGCACGGCGCCGGAACGGGCGCCATGGTACCCCTGCGCGACGACGCTCGGGTCAGACCGGCGCCGGGGACGGCACGGTGATCCAGGTCGCCGTCGCCAAGGCGTACAAGGTGCCCGCACCGTCGACGAGGCCGATGTCGGCGAAGATCCGACGACCGTCCCGACGAAGGAACCGTGACGGCAGACGCCACCCGCCTGCCGGCGCGACGGGTGGGACCCGGCAGAACTCCACGTCGTAGGTGCCGAGCAGCACCGCCTCGTCCTCCGCGAGCACCGGAAGGCCGTAGAAGCTCGGTGTGGACGGGCAGTCGAGCGACGCGACGGCCACCACCGTGTCGAGACGCCCGTCCGCCTCGGCGAAGTCGGATGCGTGCGGGTTCGCCGCCCACGCCAACCCCGCCGCCACCGGCTCGGCGCCGACCTGCAGCCCCTCCGCGTTCTGCGCACCGCACACGAAACAGTGCACGAACGGGCTGTCCGGACCGGGACGACGCCACGGGTAGGTGCTCGCGAAGGCGCGCTGCGCCTCGTCCGGTTCGGCGAGGTCGACGATCGGCTCGATCCGGTCGGCACCCCACAGCTCCGACGGCATTCCCGCCCGCAGCACGTCCGACGGCACGAGCTCGACGGCGCCGGTGACGAGTAGTTCCTCGCCGTCGGCGACGGTGAGGTCGACGACGCCGTCGTCGCGGACCACCACCGTCACGGGAAGGTCCCGCCCCTTGGGGATCCCACGTTGGAGTCGTGCGTTGAGGCGGCGCACCGCAGGGTCCTCGAGCGCGGCGACCCGGCGCGCCACGCAGGTGAGCACACCGGCGACGACACCGCCGTTCGCGTTCCCCGGAGGGCCCTGGAACCGGGACCCGAACCGCAGGGCGAACGCCCCGTCACGCTCGATGACGATCTCCCGGCACCCGATGCAGTCGTGCGCGACGGCCATGGCCCGACGGTAGCCGCCGTCCGGCGACAGCGTCCCGGCCGTCCGTAGGGTGGGTGGCATGACCAGCCGGGAACTCGCCGAGATCAACCCGATACTGCAGGGGTTCTGGACGCGCCCGATGGCCGAGATCGACGCCGACCTCGCCCGGTTGCGCGCCGAGGAACCCGTCGCGTTCCGATCCGAGCCGGAACTCCCCGAAGGGTTCCCCCTCCCCCAGGGCGCCGGGTACTGGGCGGTCACCCGTTTCGACGACATCGTCGACATGTCACGCGACACCGACACGTTCAGCTCCGCCGCGGGCATCACCACGCTCGACCTCCCGGCCGAGTTCAACGAGTTCTTCAACTCGATGATCGCGATGGACGACCCTCGCCACGCCCGCATGCGGCGCATCGTGTCGGCGGGGTTCACCCCGCGCATGCTGCGACGGCTCGACGCCACCATCGACGACGTCGCTGCGCGCATCGTCGCCGAGGTCGCCCCGAAGGGCGAGGTCGACTTCGTGACCGACGTCGCCGCCGCACTCCCGCTGCGCATCATCTGCGATCTGATGGACATCCCGGCGAGCCGCTACGACGAGGTGTTCGACGCCACGAACGTGATCCTCGGCGCCGGTGACCCGGACTACGTCGCCGACCTCGACGACGCCCTCGGTGCGATCCTCCGGGCCGGCGCCGACCTCGCCGGGATCATGGACGAGGTCGCCAACTCCAAGCAGGGCGGCGACGGCGACGACCTCACGTCGTCGCTCGTGAACGCCGAGGTCGACGGGGAGAAGCTCACGCGGGCCGAGCTCAACAGCTTCTTCGTCCTCCTCGTGGTCGCCGGGAACGAGACCACCCGCAATGCGATCTCGTGGGGGCTCGAGCTGCTCTCGCAGAACCCGGACCAGCGGCGCATCTGGCAGGACGACTTCGACACCGTCGCCCCCGACGCCGTCGACGAGATCGTGCGGGTGGCGAGTCCGGTCATCTACATGCGCCGCACGGCGACCCGCGACGTCGAACTGCGCGGTCAGACGATCCGAGCAGGCGACAAGCTCGCGATGTTCTACCTGTCCGCCAACCGGGACGAGGTCCACTTCACCGACCCGTACCGGTTCGACGTGCGCCGCGACCCGAACCAGCACCTCGGGTTCGGCGGACCGGGCCCACACTTCTGCCTCGGCGCCCACCTGGCGCGCCGCGAGATCACCGTGATGTT
>Ga0194133_10003632_pt1 | contig 21658 bp, 17 predicted proteins | sample TA2KigOf40mmetaG_FD_155448 | JGI IMG/M metagenome (GOLD analysis project Ga0194133, IMG submission 155448) | Freshwater microbial communities from Lake Tanganyika, Tanzania - TA2015055 Kigoma Offshore 40m | ecosystem: Environmental > Aquatic > Freshwater > Lake | place: Tanzania: Lake...
AGCGAGTCGGCGAGCATTTTCTTCAGCTCGCCGTTCTCACGCTCCAGTTCCTTCAGCCGCTTCGCCTCGTTGATGTCCATCATCCCAAACTCGCGCTTCCAGCGATGGAACGTGACTTCGGAGATGTTTCGGTCCTTGCAGACCTCCTTGATGTTTCGGCCGCTGTCGGCCTCCCGCAGGATGTGGATCTTCTGCTCCGTCGTGTGTCTCTTCCCTTTCATGGTTCTGGGTTCCTTTTGTTCGCCCAGACTAACACCGCCTTTGGCCTAATTTCGAGGGACCACCTCATCACCTCACGCTGAATTCGCCCGAAATTACAGTCTAGTTTTCGATAATACCATTGACTGATTTGCTATCGAGAGTTGCCGGCCGCATCGGCATGGAGTCAGTGCTTAACCTCAATACCCCATATGAACCTATTATCCCGTCGTTTCGTGCCATTGTGTCTGCTATTCGCGTGCCTTCCGCTTGCTGTTTCCGCCCAAAAATCACCTGACAAACCGGCAACGGCGGCTCGATCGAGTGAAGAGGTGGTCAACCTGCCGGCCTTTACGGTAAGCGCCGGTTCGACTTCTCGGTATCAAGCTGATGAAGCTACTTCCGCGGCCCGCGTGCGCACGAATTTGTTCAACTCATCTTCTACGGTGAGCGTTCTCACGCCGGAGTTCCTGCGCGACACGGGACCGGGCAAAGTTCTCGATGCTCTCAAATTTGTTCCGGGTATTGCGGAGTCTACGCAACCGGTAGGCGGAGACCGCATGGCGGTTCGCGGCTTCCAGACCGACGGTCAGATCATGGACGGCTTCGCCCGCACGGGCCCCTACAACCATCTCGAGCCTTACCTGATTAATAGCGTTGAAATCGTCAAGGGACCCAACGCGATTTTGAACCCATCGGGTCAACCGGGTGGCACCGTCAACTACGTCAGCAAGAAGGCCGAGTTTGCTGATCGGGGCGAGGTTATCATGCAAGTTGGACAGTATGATGCCAATAAAGTGATGTTGGATATCAATCGCCAGGTGAACAAAAACGTCGCCATTCGACTGGTGGGCGCCGCTATCCGGGATCGTGGATACTACGACAATCCCAACCGCTCCTATAATTTCATGCCGAGCGCCACGTTTCGTTGGGGGCGCACCCAGACTCTGACATTGCAGGGCATTTTTCAGAAGACCAACCGCACGTTTGTTGGCGGTGTGCCGATTTCCCCGCTGGCCAGTCCGGCCAATATCACGACCAAGCTCTGGCCGGGCATTACCGGGGACCGGAAAGTCTACGCGGATGAGAACAATCCCCGCAACGAACACGGCGAGCACTACCAGTTTCTCTATTCCGGTCGTATCAGCGATCGCCTGAGTGTCCGTGTTGCCGGCCACTTCCTGAATGACGGGCATGATGCGATTCAGTATTCCAACAACTCGGCCAATGTGAATGGGCAGCCGGTGCTCAGTGCGGCTTACATCAATCCGTTCACCGGAGTTTTTGACCCGACCCGATATTGGGGTGGCGCGCCGACCTTTACGGTCACGCCGGCGCCGGCACCGAGCAACATTTTCAATCGCGGCTCCTTCTCGGACTTCACCGACACGAAGCAGTATGACTTCCAGAATGACTACGCCTATGAGCTGAAGGGCGAGAAATACTCGAGCACCACCACGGTCGGCTTTTCCTGGCTGAAGAACAAGGCCAACTACAAGAACGGAAACTTCAGCATCCCGGCGTACAACATCCTGGAACCGTTGGTTTACGTTGCGCCGGTGGACAATGGTGTTTCGAACCTCGGCAAGCGCAAGACGAGCGTCACCCAACTGTATCTGATGGAAAACCTGTCGATTCTATCCGATCGCGTTGTCTTGACGGGCGGCTTGTCCAACAGCGTATACCGGTCGCACATAGCCAGCGTGACGAGGAACGGCGTCAAGGCTATCAGCCAGACTGAGCTGTTTCCGTCTTATGGCGTAGTCGTCAAACCGACGGCCGACCTGGCGCTTTACTATGGCCACTCGGAGAGCGCCGCAATGAATCCGCCGGATGTCGGCTCGACCAATCCGCTGCTCCAGATTGGCCGGCAGTGGGAGGCGGGTCTGCGTTATCGCTTCCTGAAGAACAAGACCACGGCCACGGTCGGGTATTTTGATGTCGCGCAGAGCAACGTCTCGGTGCCCAACCCCGCGAACCTGCTCTTTCCTGCTCCCGTTCCCCCGTTGCCCGGCCTCCTCTCGGATCGCACGGCCCGCGGTTGGGAGTTTTCGCTGAACATGGAGTTGAATGAGGAGATCTCGGTCATCGCCAATTACACGACCTTTCGCAATCGCGACGTAAACGGATCGCCGATTCGTGGCACGGCGGAAAAGTCGGCGGCTGTCTGGGCGAACTACACGGCGGCCAAAAAATCCAATCTTACCGGGTTTGGCGCGGGTTTGGGTATCTCCCACTCCGGCCAGCGGGCCGGTGATACCCAGACCGGTTTCGCGCAGGCGAGCGTGATTGCCGGAAAGCCGGTCATCAAACAGCCGACGTTCTTCCTGCCCTCCTTTGTCCGGGTGGATCTGGCCCTGTCTTATCGCTTCAACAAGAGCTGGAGCACCAACGCCTTCGTCGAAAACCTTCTGGATGAGGACTATCTCGCCGGATCGTTGAACCGGAACTCAGTGGTCGTGGGTATTTCGCGCAATTTCAAGGCCAGCCTGACCTACTCCTTCTGAGAGCGTCCGCGCCTATACAAGAATCATAACATGACCGCAAAGAAACTCAGGATTGGTGTGGTGGGGCTCGGAATCGGCCGGGGGCAAGTGGAGTGTTTTCAGCTGGACGAGCGGGTTACCCTCGCCGCGATCGGTGAGAACGCCCTCAAGCTCAGGCGCGACGGCATGGCAACTGACGCATTTGTGGCGACGACGGGTGCCAAGCTCTATCGCGACGCCGTTGAGATGATCAACTCCGGGGACATCGATGCGGTCAGTCTGGCCGTCACTCCGAAGCACCGCCTCGCGCTGCTCGAAGCGGCGGCCCGCAAGGGCCTGCCGGTCCTGATGGAAAAGCCCATGGCGGCAAATCTTGACGATGCGATCACCATGGCGCGCATCGTCAAGAAGTCGGGCATCTTCTTCATGATGGAGTACCCGATGCGCTACATGCCGCCGATGGTGAAGCTGCGTGAGCTGATCGATACGGGGGTCGTGGGTCCGGTGCTCTCGCTGAATGCGGAACTGCAGACCGGTTGGAATCCGCCGGAAGGGCACTGGGCTTGGGATCCAGCGAATGGCAACGGACTGCTAAACGAGGCCATCATCCATCTGTATGATTCGGCGAACTTCGTCTGTGGTAAGCCGGTGGAAGTGTACGCCGTGGGTCGCCACTATTTTGGCACGACTCAACTCGAAGATTCCGCCGTACTCACGATCAGGTATGAAAATGGCTCGGTGGCGGTCTTGAATGGCGGGGGTCTCGGCACCAACGCCATGGCGGCCGAGCCGATGTCCATGCATGTGTTTGGTCGAAACGGCGAGGCCATCGTGACCGGCCGGGATTGGCAGTACAAGGCGATCAACTTCGCAAGCCGCACCGACAAGGCGCCCAGCTCCCAATCCTGGGAGACCCCGCCTCGATTCCAGCTGATGCGTTATAACCTCCTTGAGTTTGTCTCCTGCATCCTCGAAAAGCGGGCTACGGCGTGTGGGTTGGAGGCTGCCTTGCAGGCCCAATGCGTGGTTGAGGCCATGAAGGAATCCATCCGAACCGGGCAAGTCGCGAAAGTGCGTTCTGTGGCTGAGTTCATATCCTGAGTCAGCCCGATCAGACGGCTCACCTGAAAAATAATAGTCGAAGCGTTAAGCATCATGAGGGCGCATCACCTCATGATGTTACGCTAGCGATTTAGACCGGGCCAGGGTCCAACTTCATGGGCCCTGGCACACCGGTTTACTTTCGCACCGGGCAGGATATTCGCGGAGTTTTCGCCAATACGAGAAGTTCTGCTAGCATGGGTGGAACTAGCGATCATTTCGCTGTCGGTTGAAAAATAGCTCCCCATGATCTTACGCTCCGAACCCACGGCTGTCTGATTAACGAAGGATTTTGATTTTGCATGTGACTACGCAGCAACCAGCAACGCAGAGTCTGACGTGTCACCGATTTGATTTTTTGAGCCGGGTTTTGCGCGATTTTGCCGATGAATTCTGGCAAAACCGTCCTGGCGCAGGTGTTGGCTGGGTTGAGCAGCAAGGAGTTTTCTCGTTGTGCGGCCCGGTATCCGATGGTGCGCGACACGCCTGCGCTCTCCGCTTACGATCACTTCGCGACGATGGTCTTCGCGCAGCTCACTTATCGCGAGAGCCTGCGCGACATCGAGGTCTGCCTGCAGGCGCGCCGGGCGTTGCTGTATCATGCCGGGATTCGCGGTACCGTGAAGCGCTGCAATCTCGCCTACGCGAACGAGCATCGCGACTGGCGAATGTTCGCCGAGCTGGCGGGCGTGTTGATGCGCCGGGCGCGTCGCTTGTATGCCGACGAGCCGACGCCGCTGGGTTTGGATGTCGATCTGTTCGCACTGGATGCGACGCTGATCGAGTTGAGCTTCGCCCTGTTGCCGTGGGCGCGCTGGCAAGGCACGCAGGCGGCGGTGAAGCTCAACGTGCTGCTGGACTTGCGGGCCGACCTGCCGACGTTCGCCAGCCTGCACGAGGGCGACCGGCACGAGGTCGCCTCGCTCGACGAGATTCCGGTGTATCCTGGAGCTTATTACGTGATGGATCGCGGTTACCTCGATTTTGCGCGCCTGCACCGGCTGCACGCCGCCGGGGCGTTCTTCGTCACCCGGCTCAAGACCAACACGCGCTACTACGTCGTCGAGTCGCGACCGGTCGCCGCGGCCAGCGGCCTGCGTTGCGATCAAACGATCCGGCTCAACTCCGCCAAGGGCCGGCGTTGCTACCCCGACGTGCTGCGACGCGTCAGCTATATCGATCCCGAGACCGAGCTGTGGCTGATCTTCCTGACCAATCAGTTTGCGCTCGATGCGTTGACGGTCGCCTTGATCTACAAGCATCGCTGGAAGATCGAACTGTTCTTCCGCTGGATAAAGCAGCACCTGCGGCTGCGCGGCTTCTTCAGCACCGATTCCAACGGCGTGCGCGTGCAAATCTGGACGGCGCTGTGCGCCTACCTGCTGGTGGCGATCGCCAAACGCGAAAACGCGCTGCCCGGAAGTTTGCATCAGCTTCTGCAAGTTATCTCGATTGCCGCGTTGGAGAAAGCTCCTCTACCGGAGCTATTTGCGAAACTTGATACAACGAATGAATCGTTGGATATTGGCAACCAGTTGGAACTCATCGGGTTTTAATCAGACAGCCGTGGCTCCGAACCTATTCCTCGCGCAGCGTCAAATCGCCAAGGGGCGGATGATAATTACTTTTTCCGGAGCAACTCACTGGTTGGAATCCGATGGCAGGGCGCTTTTGCCCTGATCAAGGTAACGGTGAGGCATCACTAGCCGAACCTCGATTCAACTCGGATAGCCTCTCCTGAAATCTATGCCGGAGAGCAAAGACACATTTCCAGCGGAAGTGGCTACGGGATACTAGACGGTCTGGTGGATGTGCGTCCGCAGGCTTTTGGCGGAGTCTGAAGTTCTTGGTGCGTTGCTGCGATAGTGACGCCACGCCGCCTGCATCGAGGGGAAGGCCAGTTCGGCGGGGTCAATCTGGATGGCAGGTTTGATCACGAGGGCCGTGGTTTCTTCACCCGCAAACGCACCGCTGAAGCTGGGGACGCGCGCCCTAAAGAAAAGATCCAGCACGGGATAGCGGTAGCCGCCGTAGGCGTAAGTATTGGGTTGGGAGCAGAGGAAGGAGATCTCCCTGATCTCGAGCCCAGTTTCTTCGCGTAGTTCGCGCCGCAGGCCGTCTTCGGCGGTTTCACCGACATCGATGAAGCCACCCGGCGGAGCCAGCATGCCCTTGCCGGGATCTTTCTGCCGCCGGATCAGCAAGACTTGGTTTGCATCGTCGAAGACGAAACATGCCGCCGCCGCAGCCGGGTTGATGAACCACTCGAACGCACAATCCTTACAGACGTGATGCTTGGGCGATCTTGCCGGAAAATTCGGTGACCCACAGAGCGGGCAGAATTTGAGCACGGGAGTCACGGACACAAAGTCGCAGTTACAGTAAGCCGAAACGGCTTAGCTGCGGCCGAGCATGGAGAGGAACCGAGCCCCGGCACCGCCTCCCCCCAACAGTTTGATGCGTTCAGCCACCTTGGGCACATAGCGGGAGGCGACAAACGCCTGCAGTCCGTTGTCCATCGCCGTGTTTTTCCAATCTTTGTGCTTTTTGTCCAGCTGCGCGACATGGGCGGAGAAATACTGCTGGGCCGCCTGCGACCTGAGCAGGAGGGACTCGCTGGACCAGTTGACCTTGGACACGCCGGCCTGAACGGCAGCCTGCAAGCTGGCGACGAGCAACCCGGAAGAGCCGTGCAAAGCAATGCCAATGGGGCGTCCCGCCAACGCGGTGGCCCGTTTCTGGTGCGCGCCAACCGCCTCGGCGCTGAAGGTCGGGTAGCCATCGGAACCGAGTCCGTGCTGCGTGCCTACGCCGGGGGCCCACCAAGCGAGGTAGCCCGGATTATTCTTCTCGGCGGCACCAAAGAGCGAATCGCAATCAGTCAAAGGCGACACGCCGGCGTCCACGCCGGCCTCCATCTCGAGCGTCAGCGGAAGATTCCTCTGCGTCGCGCTGGCGCATAATTTGCCAATGGCCGCGATGTTCTCCGCCGGTGTCATTTCCGAGGAATCGAGCGAGAGGGAGGAGAAACGAGGCATCGCCGCCTCCAGAATCGCGATCGTTTCGGGCCCCTTGATATGGTCGGTATGCAGGACCACGGGCACCTGCTGAAAAGTGGCGTGGTTGGCCAGCACGTTGAGCTCGGCATGATACCGGGAAAGCCCGAGCAGGGCGTCTCCGGCACCGAAGCTGCGCCCTTTCAACTGCCAGAGGCTGGTTTCGATGATGACGGGTGCATCGCACTGGCGGGCGGCCTTGAGCACGTCGTAGACGGCGGCCGGGCTGTCAGCGTTGACGGCGAGCACCGCGTACTTGTGTTGGAGCGCGTCGACGATGAGTGCGCGGGTCTGGGAAGGTGAGAGGAGCATGGAGGAGAATCGGGAGATCTCAGACCGCAGTCTTGATGTGCTTGGTCTTGAGATATTCGAAGACCGCCTTGCGGGACAATTCGACGCCGTAGCCGCTGTCCTTCCAGCCTGCGTAGGGGCCGTAATTGGTGTTAACGGCGCCGTGGTTGACGCAGACGGTGCCCGCTTCCAAGGCCTCCGAGATCTTCACGGTGGCGGCATGATCCTTGGTGAAGAGATAGGCGGCGAGCCCGTAGGTCGTGTCATTGGCCAGAGCGATCGCCTGTTCGTTCGTGTCGAATGCCTGGAAGGGAATCACGGGGCCGAAAGTCTCGTCGCGCATGACAAGCATGTCGGCGGAGCAACCGGTGAGGATGGTGGGCGGGAAATAATGGCCTGCGGCGAACGCCGGACCGGTGAGACGCTGGCCGCCGGTAACCAGTTTGGCGCCTTTCTGGACGGCGTCTTTCACGTGGGACAGGGCCGTCTCGGGGCCGCTGGCGGTGGCCATGGGCCCGAGGTCCACCTTCGGATCGGTTATGCCGTCACCAATCGTCATCTTTTCCCCGATGGTCTTCAATTTCGCGACGAGCGCGTCGTGAATGGAGCGATGGGCATAGACGCGGTTCACGGAGCTGCAGGATTGACCGCAGTTCCTGAATCCCTTGTAGGCGATGATCTTGGCGGCGAGGTCGAGATCCGCATCGGCGCAGACAATGGCCGGACAGTGGCCGCCCAGTTCCAGGGACACCTTCTTGAGGAAAGGGGAGACGACCTGCATGATCCGTTTGCCCACTTCGCTGGATCCGGTCATGGCGATCTTCTTGACCAGCGGATGCTGCATGAGCGCCTCACCCAGAGAGGCGCCGGGGCCGTTGAGCACGTTGATGACACCGGCCGGAATGCCGCCCTCGACGAGGGCCTGGCAGAAGGCCGTCGGCGACATCGGCGTGACCGTCGTGGGCTTGACGACCGCCGTGCAACCTGTGGCCAGGGCCGGGCCGAGTTTCCAACTCAGCAGGGAGACCGGGTAGTTCCAAGGCGTGATGAGGGCGCAGACGCCCACCGGCTGATAAATGATGGAAGAACGGTAGGCGCGATCCTCGGTGGGGCTGATGACGCCCTCGATGCGGACGCCTTCAGCGGCGTAGTAGTCGAGGGTGTCGCAGGAGCCGCCGATCTCCGAAACCGACTGGGCGAGCGGTTTGCCCTGCTCCAGCGCCATAAGGCGGCCGATGTGGTCGGCACGCGTGCGCACGAAGCCCGTCGCCTTGGTGATGATCTTCTGGCGCTCGTAGGTGGTGAGCGCGGCCCAGGAGGGAAAAGCGCTTTGCGCGGAGGCGACGGCGCGGTCGACATCCGCTTGACCGGCCTTGGCAATCTGGCCGATCGGCTCACCGGTGGCCGGAGACTTGATGGTGAAGGTCGCGCCATCGGCGGCGGGGCAAGGTCGGCCGTCGATGAGGTTGCGGATTTCGTGGATGGCTTCGGTAAGTGGCATGGCGGAAAAGGAATCGGATTACAGTTGCGGATGAATGCAGACCTTGAGGGCTTCACCGGACTCCATCAGGCCGAAGGCCTCTTCGATCCGGGCGAGCGGCAGGGTGTGGGTGACGATCTTGCCGGCGGGGAATCGGCCGCTGTTGATCAGCGCAAAGGCCGCCTGGAAATCGCTTTTCTTCTCCGAATAGGAGCCGCTGATCTCGAGTTCCTTGTAGTGGATGGTGTTCACGTTGAGCGTGGCGGTTGGCGCCGACTTCGGCAGGCCGGCAAAGAAGTTCACGCGCCCGGCCTTGCCGGCGATTTCGAGGGCGTCGTTCTGGGCAGCGGCCGCACTGACCGCGACGATGACGACATCAGGGCCGAAGCCGCCCGTGAGGCGGGCCACTTCCTCGCGGTGGGAGCCGTCAGGCTTGACCACCACGGTGGCGTCGATGTCGAACGCGCGGGCCATTTCGAGCCGGCGCGGATTGTTGTCGAGGACGATGACCTGTTGCGCACCCTGCAGGCGGGCGAGGGTCGCATGCATGATGCCGATGGGACCGGCGCCCATGACGGCAACCGTGTCCTTCAAGCCGATGCCGAGACGGCTGTGGGCGTTCATGCAGCAGCCCAGCGGCTCCGCCACGCTGAGGTGATCGGAGGGGAGGTCGTTGGTGACCTTGAAGAGATTGCCCTGACGGACGGCGAGGGCGGGTACCTTCATGAGCGGGGCGAAAGCCCCGTCATGATGATAGGAGATGGTGGTGCGGTTCGCCGTCAGGTTGGCGCGACCCGCCTCGACATAGCGGTCCGTGCCACTGACGAGCACGATGTACATGACAACGCGATCACCGACCTTGATGGGGGAATCCGAAGCGCGTGATTCGACCACGCGGCCACAGAACTCGTGGCCCAAGATCCGCGGTGGCCTGATCTTGGCGTCACCATGGCGATAGGTGCGCAGGTCGGTGCCGCAAACACTGCATGAGTCGATGGAGAGGAGCATCTCCCCATCGTCGAGGGTGGGGTCGGCGACCGTTTGAACGGGCAGTTGTTCTTTTCCGAGATAAACAGCTGCTTTCATGGGAAGATTGGGTTCAGCTCATCCAGTTCTTGGCGGAGGCGGCGGACCACTTTTTTGTGACCTTCCGGGTCTTGGTCCAGAAAGCCAGGCCATCACGACCGGTGATGTCGCCGATGCCGAAACGGGATTCGTTCCAGCCGCCGAATGCGAAGGGTTCGCGGGGCACCGGCACGCCGATGTTGATGCCGACCATGCCGGCATTGGCCCGGGCCTCGAAATAGGCAGCGGTACCGCCATCGCTGGTGTAGATGGCGGCGGCGTTGCCAAAGGGACTGGCGTTCTCGATCGCGAGCGCCTCGTCCAGGGTCTTCACCCGCAGGATGGAGAGCACCGGTCCGAAGATCTCGTCGCAGGCCCATTCCTGGCTGGGCACTACGCCGTCAATGATGGTCGGGCCGACGTAGTTGCCGCCCTCCTTGCCCGCCACCTTGGCGCCGCGGCCGTCGAGCAGGACCTTGGTGGAGCCGGCGGCAGCGCGGTCGATGTAGCCGACGATGCGGTCGCGCGCCTTCGGGTTGATGATGGCGCCCATGTCTTGGCCCAAGCGGATGGCGCGAGCCACATTGATGATGGCTTCGATGACATGGTCGCAGTTGCCGACGGCGAGCAGCACGCTGGCGGCCATGCAGCGTTGGCCGGCGCAGCCCATGGCGGAACTGACGACGTTGCGCGCCGTGACCTCCGGATCGGCATCCGGCATGACGACGAGATGGTTTTTGGCTCCACCGAGGGCCAGCATGCGCTTGCCGGCGGCGGTGCCGCGGGCATAGACCGTGCGTGCTACTGGGGTGGATCCGACGAAGGCGGCAGCGGCGATACCGCGGTGATCGAGGAGCGCTTCGACGGTCTCGCGTCCGCCCTGCAGCACGTTAAAGACACCGGCCGGCAGCCCGGCCTGGCTCAGCAACTCGGCCAGCCGCAAGGGCGTGAACGGAACCTGGTCAGACGGCTTCAGGATAAAGCTGTTTCCCGTCGCGATCGCCAAAGGGAACATCCAAAAGGGGACCATTGCCGGGAAATTGAACGGAGTGATCCCGACAGTGACGCCGAGCGGGTAGCTGCGCGTGTAGCAGTCGACTCCGCAGCTCACTTCCAGCAGTTCACCGGTGATGAGCTGCGGCAGGGATGTGGCGTACTCGACGACCTCGAGGCCCTTGCGAATGCCGGCCTCGGACTCGGCCGGGGTCTTGCCGTTCTCTGTCGTGACGAATTGCGAGAGTTCGGCGATGTTGTCTTCGACAAGCTGCTTGAAGCGAAAGAGCGGCTGCACCCGTTCCTTCACCGGGGTGGCACGCCACTCTTGGAAAGCCTTTTGGGCGGTAGCAACCGCCTGATCGAGCTGGGCGGTCGAGGCGGGATGGAGAATGCCGAGCGGCTTGCCATCCACCGGGGAATTCAAGGTCGTGCCGGTCCCGCCGGCGCTGGGGAGGCGCTTGCCGCCAATATAGTGATCGACCGCCTTGAGCGTCGGTGTCGTGGAAGATGCTGGATTCATGGATTCGGGATCAGAGGGTTGATTGCCGGAGTAGTTATCATGCTCGGCGCACGCCGCCTTGGACCGCGATGGCGAGACCGCCCAAGAGGCCGGCGCGAGTTCCGAGTTGGGAGCGCAAGATGGGGATATCGTCGGGTGGGAACATTTTCACCCGTTGCAGGAGGTTGCGACGGAGCGGGACGATCAGCAGGTCGTCCAACGCCGCCACGCCGCCGCCGAGGACGATCAGCTCAGGATGCAGGGTCAGCACCACGCCCGCCGCCACCTGGCCCAGGTAGCTGCCGGCGCGGTCGAGTGCGGCCTGTACGCCCGCGTCGCCAGCGCGCGCCGCCGCCCCCATGAGTTCGCAGCTGACGCGAGCGACATCACCGCCGCAAAGCTCGTGCAAGTGGGGGGCATTGCCGCTGAGAAGGAGGCGGACGCCTTCGGCCGTGAGGGCGGGTCCGCTCACCAGAGTTTCCAAGCAACCTTGGCTGCCACAGCTGCACCAAGGACCGTCTGGCTGGGCACAAATATGGCCCATCTCACCGGCGGCACTCAGCAGACCGAGCCGGAGTTTTCCATCAATGACCACGCCGCCGCCGACTCCGGTGCCCAGGGTGAACAAGATCATGGACTGGACGCCCCGTCCGTGTCCGAACATGAATTCGCCCAAGGTCGCCGCCCGGGCATCATTCAGGAGATACACGGGGCATTTCAGGCGGGCGGAAAGATTCGATCCCACCGGCACGTCGCGCCATTGGGTCGGGAGATTTGGCAGGAAGCGCGTGACCCCGGTGGGGACATCCACCAGGCCGGGCGCGCCGAGCCCAACCGCGGCCGGCCGTTGGCCGGTCCGGGCCGCCAGTCGGTCGATTGTGGCGGCGATGCGTTCCAACACAGCCGCCGGGCCTTCATGACTGGCCGTCGGCTGCTTTTCCTCGGCCACGAGTTGGCCGCTGGCGTCGCCGAAGCCGACGGTGAAGTTGGTGCCACCGAGATCGACTCCGGCAAACAGGCTCTTCTTATCCGCACTCATTTGGGCAGGAGAGGGTGCAGGAATGCGCCGCTTTCGCGCAGTGCCCGGTGTCTGGATTCAAGGGCGCCCTCGTAGGCGCGGTCCTCGACCTCGATGCAAACGGGACCCTGGTACCCGATGGCCGAAAGGGTTTGGAAAAAGAGGGGCCAGTCGACCACACCCCGGCCGGGCAACACGGGCTGGTGAAACTCCAAGGGCGTGGCCATGATGCCGACGTCGTTAAGCTTTGCCCGATCGATCTGCACATCCTTCGCGTGCACATGGAAGATGCGACTGGCGAATTCGCGCAACGGGCTGATCGAATCCATCATCTGCCAGGCCAGATGGGATGGATCATAGTTGAGGCCGAGGGCCGGGCTGGGGATGCGGCGGAACAGTTCCCGCCAATTGCGCGGAGAGGTGGCGATGTTTTTCCCGCCGGGCCACTCGTCCTGACTGAAGAACATCGGGCAGTTCTCGATGCCGATCCGCACTCCGGTTTGCTCGGCATGGCGAACAATGGCCGGCCAGCGTTCGTCGAACACCTTCCAGTTGTCGGCGAGGCAGCGAGCCGGATCGCGTCCGATGAAGGTGTTGACCTGATTCACGCCCAGCAGGGCCGCGGCCGAGATCACCTTTTTCAGGTGTTCGATGTACACGGCCGCTTCGGCGGCATCCGGCGTGAGCGGGTTGGGGTAGTAGCCAAGTCCCGACAGGCCGATGCCGGCAGCGGTGAATTTCGCCCGGATGGCGGCGGCGCCGGCAGCGTCGAGGGTCGTGACATCAATGTGGGTCACGCCCGCGTAACGGCGCTCGGCCTTGCCGACGGGCCAGCACATGATCTCGACCGTTTGAAAATGGTTGGCCCGGGCGAAGGCCAGCACCTCGTCGAGGGACTGATCAGGCAGAATGGCGGAAACGAATCCTAATTTCATGGGGCAGGGATGGGGTTAACTGGTTTTTAGGCTCCGACTTTCACCCAAGCCCCGGTGCGGTGGCTGCGGGCGATGGCTTCGCAAAGCAAGAGTTCGCGATGACCCTCGGCAAAAGTCGCGTAAAGCGGTTCGGCGGAGCGGCGGCCGGCGCGGATGTCAGCGTAGATGGCGCGGTAGAGCTGCTTGAAGCCGTCGGGGAAACCCTCGGCGTGGCCGGCGGGGTAGTTTGAGTAGGGCGCGACGTCCGCGCTCATCATCGACGGATCACGCATCATGAGCTGATTGGGCGCGCCGCGCTGGCCCAGCCAGAGTTCATCCGGGCGTTCGCTGTTCCAGGCGAGGGCCTGCTTCGAGCCGGCAACTTCCAAGCGGACGCAATTTTTCCGGCCGGCGGTGACTTGGGAAACCGTCACACAGCCGCGCGCACCGCCCTTGAAGCGCAGCAAGATCGAGGCGTAGTCGTCGGTGGTGATCGCCACGGGTTTCATCGCGGGGGGCGGGCCACCTTTCTTCCCGGAAAAGGTTTCGACCGAGCCTTCGGCGGGGCGTTGCCGTATCGGGTGTACGGTACGGAGGTCTGCGCAGACCTCCTCGACCTCCAGGCCCGTGACAAACTGGGCCAGGTCGAGCCAGTGCGTGCCCACATCGCCGACGGCGCGGAGTTCGCCGCCCTCTTCGGCGAGCACCCGCCAGTTGAAATCGGTCGGCAGCAGCAGCCAGTCCTGCTCGTAGCTGCCATGGAGGTGGAAGACCTCACCCAGTTCCCAGCGCTGGATCAGCGTCCGGGCGTGCAGCATGCAGGGATAAAAACGGATGTTGTAGTTGACCGCGCAGATGAGATTCGGATGCGCGGCGGCGGCGGCCACCAGATCGGCCGTCTCCGCCGAGGTCATGCCGAGCGGCTTCTCACAGATCACGTGCTTGCCGGCCGCCAAGGCGTCGAGGACTTGGCGATGGTGGAGTCGGTTGGGTGAAGTGAGGTGGACGACGGTGATTGCGGGGTCGCGCAAGACGTCGGCGTAACTGGCATAACCGGTCTCCAAGCCGTGGGCCTTGGCGGCGGCGAGTGACTTTTCAAGCGTCGAGCCGAGCACGCCTTTGACAGTGATGTTGAGCCGGCGCAGCGCCTCGAGATGGACGGGGCCGATGAATCCTGTACCAACGATTGCGACGATTGGTTCTGGCATGGAAGTGTGATCAAGATAGCAGAGCGGGAGGCGCGCGGCCATATCTCTGCCGGCAAAGGCATGTCGATTTGCGCACTTGCGCCTTTATGCAGGGAAGTGTCTTTTTGCGCTCACTTTCCTCTCCCCTGATGCGCGTTAACAAGCAGCGGTTCCGTCGTCCTCAAGCCGTCGATCCTGGGACCCGAATCCGCCCGGTGTTCCAGGATTTCCATCTGTTGAACATGGAAGGCGATTATGAGTACCCCCGGCATCAGCACACGAACTACGAAGTGATCTTGGTGGACCGTGGGCCCTACCGCTGTGAGCTCAACCGGGAGCAACTCACGCTGGTGGACGGACAGGTGCTCGTCATCAAGCCGGGCGACCTGCACCAGGACCACTTGCGCGATGGTCAGCGTCACTACGTCCTGCATTTTCGCCTGACCGGGACGCTGCCCGGGGAACCGGCGTTGTCGTTGTTCCGGGATGATGCCAGCCCAAGCGGCCAGATCTGCGCGGGCAACTATTCGCGGGATGCGTTTTTCATGCGGGAGCTTCGGCGCGAGGCGGAGGAGGGGGCGCGGCATTCGCCCGCCGTCCAGGATAGCCTGCTGGAGGCGCTGTTTTGGCGACTGGTTCGTGGTTTGCCGGAATCAAGTCTGAGTGACGCCTTTTACCGCCTGCCCCAGGCTGAAGCCCAGCGCGAAGCGATCGCGGCGGTGTTTCATCGTCATCTTCGGCAAAATCCCACGGTCGTGGAGCTGGCGCTTGAGCTCAAAATGAGTCCCCGTCACCTTTCGAAGCTCTGTCGGGAGAAGTTTGGCGTCGGTCCGGCGCGGTACCTGTTGCAGTCAAAACTCCGTCGCGCCGAGGAAATGCTCCGTTACCAGGGGCAGCGCGTGAAGGAGGTCAGCGAGGCTCTCGGCTTCGCGAATCCCTACCACTTTTCACGAGTGTATCGACGTCATTTCGGTCATCCACCCTCGATCCGCTTAAGGCGCGTCGGGGTCCTCAAGGTCGGCTCTGCTGCAGGCTGATCTTCACCGGCTTGCTGACGGGGCGTTCGCTCTTCCCCTTCTAGGCGGCAAGCATCGCCCGAAAGGCCGGACCGGCGTAGGTGCCGCCGCCAAACGAGTTGTCATCCTCCTTGCCCTCGAGCACAGCCGCCACGGCGATGCGGAGATTTTCGACCGGGCGAAGGCGACGACCCAGGCCGTGTCCTTGCGACCGAGTTGCGCCGTGCCGGTCTTGGCCGCTCGTGCGCGAGGCGATGCTCGACACGCTCGCGCTGCCGCGCACCGGCATGGGCATCAACCTCGACATCGGCGAGGCCTCCGACATCCACTCGCGCAACAAGCAGGAGGCCGGCCGCCGACTCGCGCTCTGGGCGCTCGGCGAGGTCTATCACAAGAAAGTCCCCGCGACATCGGGCCCGCGACCGGCCGGCCACACCGTGCGCGGAGCGGAGATGGTGCTGCGCTTCGCGCACGCAACCGGCGGCCTTGTGGCGAAAGACGGCGAGCTCCGCGGCTTCGAGATCGCTGGCGCGGATCACGTGTGACGGCCCGCGCAGGCGCGAATTGCTGGCGACACCGAAATCGTTTCTGGGGCCGCGGTGGCGCAGCCTGTGGCGGCGCGCTGCGCGTGGGAAAACAATCCCGCGGCGAGCCTGTTCAACGGCGCTGGCCTGCCGGCGACGCCGTTTCGGACGGAGCGGTGGTGAACGGTGGCCTAGGTGTTCGAGTGGGAGCTAAGAAAGAAGAGGTTGTAGTAGTCCATAGGGATACAATTTCATACCGACCCCTACGGCCTCGAATACAACCTGCAAGGGGAGGGCGCTTGCCAAATGCACCACATGTTCATACGGCCATTAACGCTGTCGGCTTCCACGCGACATTAACTTACCCACGTATTGTCTGTGTTCTCGCCAACTCGAGGCAATGGGCTGTTTTGACCTAATCTATGAGTAATCAAAGTGACATCGCCCGTCTTGCTCGCGTTTCCCAGATGACGGTGTCTCTGGCCTTGCGTGATTCTCCGAATATCTCGGACGCCACCAAGCAGCGGATCAGGCAGGTGGCGCGGCAACTGGAATACCGCCCGGACCCGCTCGTCTCGGCCCTGATGCGGCAGCGGCGCAGAAAGAAACCCCAACAAGCGCGGGCCAAAATTGCCTTTCTCCACGACAATCCGAAAGACCCGACGAGCTGGGTCAGCGCCAACTATACGACCGGCTGTTTCAGCGGCGCACGGAAGATTGCAAGCAGCCGGGGGTATTTGTTTGAGGCGGTGAACATCTTCGAACGGCAACTTTCAGGGCGCCGACTCAGTCAGATCTTATGGACCCAGAACGTGCAAGGCGTCCTCATCGCGCCAATGCCGCTAGGTCCCACTTTGGATCTGGACTGGGAGAAGTTCGCCGTCGTGAGCCTCGATTACTCGCATGCGGCGTTGAATGTCCATCGGGTGATCGATGACCATGCGGCTGGCATCACGGCCATGATGGCGCAACTGGACCGCCTGAAATATCGGCGACCCGCGCTGGTGATGCGGGAATCAGTCGATGATCGGACGAATCACCAGCGGTTGGGTGCGTTTCTTGCACAGCGGACCCGCAAACCGTCGTTTGCAGAAATCCCGCCACTGTTATTCGACGATAGCAATCTGACCGAGGACAAGTTCCTGCGCTGGATCCGCCGCCACAAGCCGGATGTGATTGTCACCGGCGACTATCAGGTCGTGGTTGCCTTGGACAAATGTGGCTTGGCGAATCGCAACAAGATCGGCGTGGCACTCTACTCCAAAGACTCGCGAACGAAATCGTTCAGTGGTCTGCAGATTGATGCGGTTCAAGTGGGCGAAGTCGCGGGGCGCCAGCTGATCAGCATGGTGGAGCACAATGAGCGGGGCTTGCCGACCAAACCGACCACCACCTATGTGGATGCTGCGATCTGGTCTGACGGTAGTTCAATGCGGGAGTATCCGCCGGCCTGAGTCGGCACGCAGTTTGGAAAGCTTAAGCGCACGCCTAGCTTTTCAATAAAACGGTTCGTGGCATTGCGGTATCAATGTCCGCATCCACATTCTTCCGCGGCAGCGCGCCCTCACCGGCGCCTTCGCTGTTCCCCCTAACCCCGATTGCTAACAACCAACCGCATCTTCGCGGCTTCTTACTTTTCGTTGCGCTATGAAACTAGGACTTGTTTGTGGCCCTGATTCCGTCCGCATTGCCCAAAAACTAAAAGTGGACGGAGTATCCTTTAATGCCAGCGATCTGGCGAGTGATGGAGGGCAGGAGAAACTGAAAGCCCTTCGTTCCGTTCAACTCGAACCCTGTCAGATTGCCGCATATAGCTTCAATCCGTTGCACCCAGATGCGGTCGAGCGATCGAATCAGGAGGAGATACTCGCGGCAGCGATTCCCTTGGTGGCGGCCACAGGTTGCCTCGATCTCGTGATCAACGGTGGCAATCGCCATCCCTCGGGTTATGCGGGCAGCCATGCGGACAATTTTACTGAATCCGTCTTGGACGAGATCGCTGTCAAGTTGGAGCCATGGGTTTCCTTGTGCGAGGCGGCGGGGGTTAACCTCACGATCGAGCCGCATGTGCAATGCGCGATCAACACGCCGGAGCGGTTCCTGCAGTTGAAGAGCCGGCTCTGCTCGAAGCGATTGATGGTCACGCTTGATCTGTGCAATTTTCTGGCGTTCTCGGAATTGTGGCACCCGACGGCCCGGCTGCTGCGGATTTGTGAGCAGCTTCAGGGGCATTACGAATCAGTGCATCTCAAGAACCTGGGCGCGCAGCCCGGCACGCACATCCATGTGAACGAAGTCCCTTTTCTGGAGGGACACCTAGATTGGGCACCGGTGTTAAAGGTCATCAAGCAGGGCTGTCCCCAAGCCTATTTGATCCTCGAAAAAGTGAAATCCGAGCCGGAAGCGGAAATCGGCATCGCGGCAATCCGGCGCATGATCGCCTGAACCCAGCCCTGCACCCCAATCCCATGAAAATCGCCTTACAAGTTGGCACGACCGGATGGGCTTCCTCCTGGGTTCCTTTCTATGAGAAATCAGGGGGCTGGAGATTGGGCGGGGTGGTGAGTCGCTCGAGGGAAGCGCTGGACGCGTTTCATCTCAAGCATGGACGGGCAATGCAGAGCTACACTGACTATGCGGAAGCCCTTAAGGGCGATTACGACGCCGTCATCATTTCTGCGCCGCACCAAGTTCACGTTCCGTTGGCGATTCAGGCGCTGCGGGCGGGTAAGCGAGTTTTGGTGGAGAAGCCGCTTTCGGATAGCTACACCGCGGCGCTGGAATTGGCCAAGGTCGCGCGCGAGACCTCCGGCTTGGTGATGGTGTCGCAGAACTTCCGCTACCGTGAACCGCTCTGGCAGTTACGGGCCACCTGCCGCGATTTGGGGACCATTTCCGCCCTGCGCGTGGAGATGATCCAAGAATATGCCGATTACCTGAAGAAAGTGGCCAAGAATAACCGGGTGAGTTGCCTACTTGAAGAGGTGTTTATTCATCAGGCGGACCAGGCGCGGTTCATTGTCGGCGCGAACCCGACCCGTGTTTTCACCTCGGCGTGGGCCGACCGTTGGGATGAAAGCGGCCAGGCCAACAACGCTGATGTGCTCGTGGAGTTCTCCAACGGCACCCGCTTCAATTATCATGGCTCTTGGTCGACCCGCGGACTTAAGACGACTTGGGCCGGCAGTTGGCGGGTTCGCGCGGAACACGGCACCATCGACTGGGATGGCAGTGAGCAGGGCGGGGTAACCCTCCACCCCCGCAAGGATGCGAACATCAGCTTGCAGGATCCGGTTGATTTTCCTGGCTTCGACCGGATCGGAGTCCTGAGGGAGCTTGACGCCGCGATTGACGAGCGGCGCTCACCCGCCTGCAGCCTCGAAGACAACCTCTGGAGTTTTCGCATCGTGACGGCCGCGATCATGTCATTTGAGCAACGTCGGCCAATCGAGATAGCGGAACTGCTTTAATGACGGATTCCCGCCAGATCCGCGCCGTGCAGAGCAGAGACGGGAGGGGCCATCGCACGAATAGATCCGACCCCTGAACCGACTGCCGGGTCGAGACCACGTAACCTCTGGTCCCACTAGCGGGCCCGGAGCATTTCCAAATAACCCTACATTCCATGCTTTCATACACTTTCTGGGGTCTGTCGTTTTTCGATCTGGCGATGATCGCCGTGTATTTTGCCTTGGTCGTTGTCATCGCGGTCCGCACGGCCCGAAAGATGAGCAGCCGGGAAGACTACTTCATGGGCGGAAGGCGGTTTGGTAAGTTGATTCAGACTTTTGCCGCCTTCGGCCAGGCCACTTCGGTCGAGCATGTTTCCACCACCACCACCATGGTTAACACCAACGGAGCCTCGGGGATCTGGGCGATGTTGGCCGGCGGATTGATGAACCTGCCAGTGTTTTGGATGACCTCGATTTGGTACCGGCGTTTACGACTTCTCACGCTGGGGGACTTTTTTGAGGAGCGGTATGGTTCCAAGCGGATGGCGGCCTTCTATGCGGCCTGCCAATCCATCTACTTTGTGTTGATCGCGGCCATCGGCTTTATGGCCATGGCCAAGACCGTCTCGGCCATCGCGACCAAGCCCGTTGCGGAACTGACCGTAATCGAACGCATGGAGTATGACAAGGCGGTGGAGAGGGAGTCCCTGGAGGCAGTGGACTTTACGTTGCTGACCGCGGAGCAAAAGGCGCGGTTGCAGGAGCTGCAGAAGTTGAACCCGAAGAAGGAGTACTCCCATTTCAACCAAAACTGGCTCATCATCACCGTGGCGGTGGCGTCTTTCATCTATGCGAGCAAAGGCGGACTGACGGCCGCCTTCATGGTCGATCTCGTGCAGGGGATATTCATAATCATTCTGTCGCTGATGCTGATACCCTTCGCGATGGCGAAGATAAACTTGCTCTTCGGGGGCAACGGGATTCTCGGCGCGTTTGCGACGATGCACCAGGTGTTGCCGGATTCGTTCATGCAGATCTGGGGTTCACCAAGCCTGATTGAGTTCTCCTGGTTCTGGATTGCGGGCTTTTCCGTCATGATTGTCATCACCACCGCGGTTCAGGCCAACCAGATGACGGCCTGCGGCTCGGCGAAAAGCGATTACGTCGCCCGCTACGGTTTTGTGGCCGGCGTGCTGCTCAAGCGCTACTCGAATGTCATGTGGGGGGTCGTCGCGCTGATGACCGTCGTGCTCTACGGAAACTCGATCTCCGACCCTGATTACGCGTGGGGCCTGGCCACCCGTGACTTGCTGGGCCCGGTAAACCTGGGGCTGGTCGGCTTGATGATTGCCTGCCTGATCGCCGCATTGATGTCCTCGGTTTCGGCTTTCATGCTGACAGCCGCGGCGCTCATCACGAACAACCTATACCGCCCGTTTCGTCCGCGGTGTTCCGAAGATCACTATGTTTGGGTCGGCAGGATTTTTAGCGCCGTGTACATGTTGGTTTCCGTTTACATCGCCGCGCACTCCAAGGGGCTGTTCGAGCTCTTCAAGATGACGATGATGTTCAATAGTATTCTCGCGGCGGCTTTTTGGATGGGTATGCTCTGGCGTCGGTCCAACCGGGCGGGTGCTTGGGCCTCGATGGTGTTCATGTTTGTCGCGACAGTCGTTCTGCCTTTCGGCCTGCCTTTGCTGCCGGGAATCCGCGATTCGGCATACCTGAGCAAGACCACGCAGTCCGTGACCGTCACTCGCACCTATACGGCCCGCGCCATGGATGTCAGCGAACGTGAACGCGCCATTGCGTCATGGGATAAGGCCAAGGCCAGCGGTCAGGCGACGGGCGAACGGCCTGCCCTTCTTCGCGCTGGGGAAAAGTATGAGAAAACCGTCCTGTTGCCCACGAAGTCGGTTTTCTGGAGCGATGGGCTACGTTTCTCTGAAGGTAAGGCGGCCGGACAAGGGTATCTCAAAGTCGAGCTAGTCGTGTTGGATCGCCTCGGCTGGGATCTAGGGCATAATTCGTATTCGCTGAACGAGACACTGACCTTCGTTTTTCGCATCATCCCGCCCTTCCTGATTCTCATGCTGGTCGCCACCCTGACGAGGCCCGAAACCAAGGAACTGCTGGACCAGTTCTATGGTAAAATGCGCACCCCGGTGCTCGGACACTCAACGCTGGAGGATGATCAGGCAATGGAGTTCACCTGGGCCGATCCAAACCGTTTCAATCACCTGAAGATTTTTCCAAATTCGAATTGGGAATTTCGTCGCTGGAACCGCGAAGACTGGGTCGGCGTGATCGGTTCGATCGTCGCCGCACTGAGCGTGGTGCTATTGTTGATGTTTGTGGTGAGCCTCGGCCGCTAG
>Ga0194133_10003633_pt1 | contig 21657 bp, 7 predicted proteins | sample TA2KigOf40mmetaG_FD_155448 | JGI IMG/M metagenome (GOLD analysis project Ga0194133, IMG submission 155448) | Freshwater microbial communities from Lake Tanganyika, Tanzania - TA2015055 Kigoma Offshore 40m | ecosystem: Environmental > Aquatic > Freshwater > Lake | place: Tanzania: Lake Tanganyika...
AATCTGCACGATGTTTCATTTGTTGATATTTCGATATGGATGGTAGCCATTAAAGAGATTTATCCATTCTTGATCTAGTTCAGGCTAACTTTTTGAATTTGCAAAAGGTGGGTGTTGATGAAATATCTTCATCCATTTTCAAGGTTTCATGGCAACAAAACTTCTGGGAATCAACTTACAAAAGACAGAGAGTGGATTATAATTTACATTTTTAGCCAGTATAGTTTGATATTGTTTCCTCAAAGTAATTGACTTACCTAGAAAAAATTAAGGTTATCATTTATAACTTCAACCTATTTGTTTCATTTGAATGCATATGGTTATCAATAATAATAATGATCATTTTTTTGTATTAAAGAAATCTTTCAAACTTTTTTTTGGGTCTTCTAGGTATTTTTCTTTGTTTCTTCACACTCAACTCCTTTGATTTTATGTTTGTGAGGTGCAAAGGTATTAGAAAAAGAAATCCCATTGCATTTGTTTTGCCATTTTCCTTTTTTTCCATTTGATGATGTTGTATCAAAGATGCATTTTTCGAAATTTTTTCAACTACTTCATTAATTGTAAAACATGTATGTGTTGTTACTGACAGAGTAAACTTTTTATCCTCTCTACATTGAACGCCACCGGAAAGAGTATTTTTTAAACTAGCTCCTAGCTTCCTGTGGCCCTACATTGTGTTGTGAGGAGTCCCCCTTTGCTGAACCGTAGGGGTCGTGGGTAAGTTCATAGAAGCCAACCCTTTTTTGTTGTGGAAAAATCGCCTTTGCCTCTCTTGTGTATGAGAAGTCGCAACTCATAAGCCACATTTATTAACCCGTTTTGATGAGAATGCCCTAAAACCAAGCTAGTAGACGAGACTCATTTACAAAACCAGCGTTGAACATAAATTGTAAAATATGGGAAAATACAAATCGTTTTACTCTAATCGATTTCTTTGCAGTAAAACTCGTTATTTTGGGGTCGACGCCAACTTACCTTCATTGTTCAAAATAAAATTCTTAAAGGGGGAGGTTAAACTTGATTAGAAATATAAACAAGGGAAGAAGAATGGATCTAGAAATCTCAAAAAATCAAAATGAAAGCCAAATAATAATCTAAAATCATTATTTGAATATGTGGTAAAGTCTCTCTAAAGGTAATTGAAATTTTCAACGGTCAACCATATTTAATCATATTTTTTGCGGTCTCATATTTGCTCAAGTCAGGTATTGGGGTAAGTTGTCAAAAATTTAGTCTGTTTGTGTTTCTCCAAAGATTAACCACATGAAGGGAAATCTTTCCTTTGAGTAAGATTGGTTTTTGGTCCCCAACAATTTAATAGCAAGGGTGTCCAAAAAAATGAAATTTATTGTCCCCCAATTAAGTGGTGGTACAAAAACGTATCTCATACTTGAGAAAATGATCCAACCTGGTTTTTTCACCCAAAATTATTGTTGTTTGTTTAATTTTGTTTGTTTATTCTGAACCTGACGAACATTTGTCGGCGTCTCTACTGTTGCCGTAAATTTCAGAAGTCTAAAATTAATGTCTGCTTGCTGAATATAAAAGTAGCAGACAGCGTAAGATGATGAAAAGGGGTTTTTAATGCCTCCAAAGAAATAGGCTGAACATTGCTTCATGCTGTGGGGACCAATTTTCAAGACACACAGAAGGCATACTCAACAAAATAAGATCGAGGTTCGAAGTAGTTCTTATGATAAAATATCGAAAAGTAACGACACAACAAAGTGGAGATGCAAAATTTCGTTGATGTTTTTATATACCCACTCAATTTAAGCCTTCTCTGAAATAGTTCTAGCAAAGTGGAGAAAAACTTGAAGGAAAGATTTAAGACTTGAAATGCAATTTATAGGCAGTAGTTTACTTTCAACGTTTATTTCAAGTATCTTTATTTCACCAGAGTCACTTGCAAAACAAATAGATATCAAGGCTTGAAGAACATTACCAAATCGAAGCTTGAATCAAAATCAACCACCTCCAGTTGAAACTGATTTAGTACTGTTGAAAAATGAGGTAGTAGATAAATGGGTAGGGGGGAGAGTTTAAAGCATTACCACATTACAATAACTGTCAATACAGATGGTGAATAATGAATCGATTAAAAGTGAACAAGGTAATTTATAATAAGGAAATTTGAGAAAGCTTTACTTTTTGGAAAGTCTTAGATAGGTAATAATGAGAAGACATTTGGAATACTACAACTTGCCGGCTGTAATGGGTTCATTATGATCTTGTCTTTTCAGCATTTTTGAAAAGGTTTAGTAAAAAGTATTGACAATTTTACCTGTATTCCTACTTTTTCAACAAATATACAAAATCATCAATTTTCTTTTCTAGTTTCATTAGGTATATATTTTTTTGCTGAATTACAACTCACCAGTATAATTACAGACCTCAAGAGTATAACAAAGATTAACAGCTTAAGATTTCACAACAGCCGGTCAAAATATGTCTGAACATGTCCAGTGGTGAGTTTGATTTACAATGTCTTCTCTTGATTTGGGTTTTTTAAAAGTTGCTCATGTGTGCCAACAGTTTTCCCACCATTCTCAAATCTCTTTTTGATATGAAGGCCTAATTATGGCAAGAGTGGGTACAGAAAACTTTTTTTTCTTTTCAGCACACTTGACAATGTCAACTATGCAAAAAGTCACAAGGCCTCCTTTTCACCCACCCAGGATGGTGGGTGCAGGTGTGACTAATGGACCTGTTCGACACACAATGGACCTGATCTTGTTCAACATTTGGTCTTGCCTATATCGACTAGTCGCTGTCGTCTCGTGACTGAATCTTGGACAACAAAAACATGTCTGAAGTTAAATTGATATCTTTTTCTGAAAATTGTCTTCATTTGGTCAGGAATTTGTGATGACATTTTCTTTTGTTGTAAGGGATTTGATCTTACGTCTCAAGAAAATATTGACTATACAAAAATACTTTTGCAATTGTCACTAAAATACATATACTTTTAAAAAAGAAGTCTGCATTGAATAAATGAATTGATTTCAAATGTAACAGAACTTAGTTTCCAAGCATACATAATCAGTTTCCCCAATTTGATCCACTGACGTTGGTGTCTTTAAAAAAATTTATCTTTACATGCATGAACAGACTTGAATGAAATTTGTTGATGGAAAAAATTGTCCAGTCGAAACCTGACAGTCAGTCCTTTAAAGTCATTCGTGTAAGCTTATATTTTTAAATCTGATGAAATCTAAATCAGATAAACATTTTTTGTTTTTTTCAAAAAGGTTTTTTGGCCTTAGCATTATCAGTTGTGAGCAGAATTGCCTATAAATATGATTTTATATCATCGAATATCAATAAAAAAATTACAACTTACAATTCCATTTTCCAAATTAATATTTCATTTTAAAAAACCTGAAATTCCCTTTTTATAAGTAAGTGCATGTGTGGAAGAGTATTTTCTCAAAGAACTTCCTACTTGCCCGAAAAGTTTCACTTGTTTTTGAGTTTCCGTTGTGGCTGTTGTTCTTCACAGCCTCTTCAAAACACAAGATTAAATTGGTACAACACACTGTCTTGAAACCAAACCAAACAGAAAACAACCACGAATCGGTGAAATAGATGTTTGTAAAAACTATGTGGTACTTTTTGTCAGTGTGGCACCCAATTCGAGTTGTTTTTATGCATTAATGTGACATGATCTACAGGATGAAGACCTCAACTGAACAAATGACACGAAAAGTCTCAGCAAATACATTCTGAAATGAATGTCTGAACATTTCAAAGTTTACCAACTTGTTAAAATTTGATACAGAAGATGATGAAGGTGGCAGAGCAAAATTTAACCTTCAAAAAAAAGCTTTCAGCAACATTTTAAAATGATGTTTGATACACTCCCAACATTTTTAAATTTGAGCTCAAACTCTTTCATGATCATCAAAGTTATAAACCGACATCTCGTGAAGTTTAGAAAACGGGAAATACATTAAGCACAAAAAAAACTGAAACAAAATTTAAGTTGTCAAGCTGCCATTCAATTCGATCATCAACAATCACAATGTAGGAAGGAGAGAGAGGGATCAAAAATCAAGAAAAAGTCAAGCCAGGTGCATCAACTTTGAAAAACACTGATTAAAAAATCTAAGAAGCCAATAATGACCTTTTTGATCCCGAGAAAAAAAGACTTGCAAATCGTTAAGTTTCAATATTTTATCTTTAACTTTTAGAGAAGGTTTAATTTGATGCTTTTCATTAACTTTTAGAATGTAAGTAAAAATTGTTTTGAGAGCCACTTTTCTCTTGCCATCTTTGTCATGACTTTAATTTCTTCAAGAGGCAAAAAAAGAAGGTCTTTTTCTTCTTCTCCTTCTTCTCACTTCACAGGTCATCTGTTAGATGAAACAGTCAAATTAAAAAACTGTACAGATGTTCGAAATAAATTTGTGTTTAATGACGTGAAAACATATAATTAACACTTCATATATTTCAACGAATCTTTCATGAATCATCTAAGTGGAAAAGTTACCTATTACTCAATGATTATAAATAGTATGGATATTTTATAGCATTTTGTATTTACAGTAGAGGAGAAAATATCCATTTTTTAGTATCAAGCAACATCAATCACAAGTCTAAAAGAGCATGTGAGGTGATTGCAAACTACTTTTTGAATCTTGCCAAAACGATTAAATGAGAAATAAAATTCTTCCTTGAGGGTAATATAATTTAGTCATGTAAGTCGTTACAAAATAAAGTTTTTAACTTTATCATGGCATAAAACTTTTAAACCACTTACAGTTTTCTAACTTTAGGAAATATTTTTCCTTAAAGCAATTGGCGTTTGAATGGTTATTTTAAATGATCTTCATTTGATTAACATTTTTACATAATATTCAAAGAGAGATAATTTTTGGCAAAGGAATTCATCAAGGCTGTTTGCAATTTGCACATCGAGTATAGGCTAGGGGAAAATCAAAACATTTTGATGCTATTCTAAAACACTTCCTTCTTCAAATGAAGTCAAGCCAAAGTTATTATTAGGTGTATTTTTGTCAGTCAATTAGTGTCTCATGATGTCAAAAGCCCTTTGATACAATCACCAGGCCCAGGAATATTATCAGTGTTTTTTCAACATCAGATTTGACACTTCATTTTACACAAAGTTGTTGGCCATCCTGTCTGGATGATTGTGTTATATTGAAAAGCATCAAGCCGGTTAAGATGACTTGACATATGACTTAATTCAGCGTTGCTTGAAATTGCTTTTTCATCAGAAAACAAAGCCGGTTATAATTTTTTTTTTTGGAAAAAATGACGAGAACTTCAGCCTTAAAAAAAGGTATTAAATTTTGGGATGGACTGTATCATTGTGATAAATTTTAGGTAAAGAACTACCTTTTTCTTGCCGACTGTTAAACCATAAAAGATATGGAAACGAAGTATAAGTTAGGCACAAAGTCAGTTCGTGATTTCTTGTTTTAATTATAAATGCTAATCAGTTAGAAAACATTTTATGAGATCTATGAATTGGCATGAAAAAACCGGTAAAATGTATCATGTTAAGACAGCAGGATGTTGCCTGAAAGACTTGCTTAGCCGAATTGAAAATAGAAAAAAAATGTTAAAAAGGAAATAGGCTCTTACCTTAAATGGAGATTTTTACCCACTTTTTTCATGTTACAACTAAGAAACCCTAAAGATTTATTAATATGCATCTCCAAATGACTTAAAAGAAATCCAAGGAATAATAATCTTTAAAACTCTAGTTTTTCTCTGAAAGGCATTTCCAAATCAAGCATCAAGTTTAAAATTTTTGATGGAGATAGATGAATATATGAAGTTTAAAGCTTGGCACTGACGGCTAATTTTATTTTAGAAGATTAGAAAGCATGATATTTATCCAAAAAAATTTGCTTTTGAGTTATTAGCATCAGAGGTAATTTTTCATCGTTTTTAACCTTAGCCAGATGTTACTCCTTGACTCTGCGGCAACTCTAAATGTTCCTTTTTACAACCAAACAAGAAAAATTGTTTTGTTGTCTTTCCAAAAAAAAACTTGGACACTGTAAAAAAACTCACCTAAGTTGATACAACCTTCACAATCCTTTGTGTCAGAAAGAAAACAGCTTTCTCTCCTTATAGAATTGGAGTAGGGAAAAAGCAACCTTTGTTAGACCATTGAAGCCTTCTTTTTTTCAAGTTGGTAATTCAAATGTTAGTGGGAAATTATAAAATAGAAATTCAGAGTATTTTCAGTGTGATTTGAAGAATAGTAAGACAACAACGGCAGCAGCAGCAGCAGGAGCAACATCAGCATCAGCAAGTCGACCAAAAGAAATTTACGAGTCAAGACGATCCTCTTGGAAAAAGGATTTGTTCGTTCCGGCTCAATTGTACTTTATAAACGGCCACCACAAAATGCTTTTAAAATGTAGAGTTCTGCTCAAAAAAGAAGATTGTTTATTTTTCACAACATTTTTCCCCAGTATGCTGGATAATTGTTTTATTTTTTTGGCACGGGTCAATCTTGGAGAAAAATGTTTTGAAGCTAAGGCCATTCAGCCTTTACATATTTTCTAAATTTCTCTTGACAAAAAAATAATTACCTAGCCTTTAAGGAAGTCAGCTGAGAAATGGAGAGAATAAAACTACTTTCATTGTGACAAATATACTTTCAACTTCTCCCCAGAGTCCTCAGTTGCCAAGTGATATTTCTCAGATCTAATTTATTATCCTCCTAAAATTTACCAATATTTGGCAATGCTTGGTGGCTCTGGATATCCCATAAGTCTAATTAAATCCTGCAGTTGTTTGCTCTGGTTTTTTTTTACATCTAGAGCACAAACCGGAACCCATTTGAGTGGAAATTGAGAATCTGGCGAATGCCGAGTATTAAATCTTTACTCAAAAACAGAAATTCGAGACGTTTGAAACGTGAAGATTGCATCGAGAGATGGTTTTGCTAACACCTTTCCTTTACAGAAAAAAAAACTTTTTCAGAAGATTTTCGTATCGATTTTTATTTGTATATAGTGGGTGATTTTTTTCATATCCATAATTGTGGAAATTTTCTTAGCCGTTGACCCTTAATCCCAGCAGGGTCAGATCCATCATTTTTAGTTTGATGGTGCAACGTCCTTATCATCATCATGGCTCTGATAAAATCTCTCTCTCATTCCATCCAACAACGAAAATTTCCTTTTTAAGATCAGCCATTAAGTTGATTCTTCTCGTCTCACACAACCATCGAATGCAGCCAACTTATGAACAATAATTATTGACATGATCTGAAAACAGAATCTCAAAGCCATGAACTTGTCCTCAATATTTGCTTGAGATATGCAGTTCAACTAGCAAGGCCAGTTTTTAAAAAGTGTTAGCTGTCTGATGCTGACGCATTGCAGTTAAACATTTCAACCAGGAACACAATCATAAGTTGTCGTTTCAACTTCCATTTTTTAACAGGATTCATGGTCCGTAAAAGAAAAGATTTCAAAGTATTTGCTGCTTGCCTTTTTACAGTGAGGAAAAGTCAATTTTCAAAAGTTTTTTAAAAGGCTTGAGCCTATAAAATAAGAAAGTTCCTAAAAGTTTATCTTTCCAAACTGTAAATATTTTATTCCACAGGCCTGTCAACCGCTCTCGGTCTATTTATAATTGGATTAAAGAAAATGCAAGAATCCAAGTAAATGCAATACAATCCTTGACCAAAGCAAGTTATACGAGGCTCGACTAATAACGATTTCTTTAATTTGTTTTACAAGAAAAATCAGCACTTGCTAAGTTAAGAAGGAAATTTCCCTGGGGTACAATTTAACATAAGATTGTAAAGATTGCAGAAAATAATAGCACTAAACATCAGTGCATTTTAGAGAGAGAAAATAAAACAACTTGAAACATTTAACTAAATCCAGCTTCTTCTGTGACCAGAGAATAGACATTCAGCAAAAAGAAATGTTCGGTTAAACTAAGATTTTTTTATTCTGGCGAAGCAATTAACCTTGTTCAGTACGACTTGTAGCCAAATTTGAATCAGCTCAACCCTTTTTTTAGATTGATCTGGCTGGCAAGGATTAAATCAAATCACCCCAATCTTTCCACTAGTTCAATCCTAATTGAGGGTGTAAAAACAAGAGAGGGATGAAACAGATATTCTAGTTTTATTGATTTTCTCGATTTTTAGTCTATTTCATTTATTTTCCGACATGGAGCTGAACATTTTTTTAATGACCCAAAGCTAATTATTCTCATTTTGGGCCCACATCAAAGTTAATTGGGTGGGTCGTTACTCTCAAAGGTTTTCTCACATAATCCTGTCGCTTGTGGATGATGTAATCCAAGTAACATATCCCACCATTAAACTTTATATCCTGACCATTTTGTGCGAGAACAGTCAAAACAAATTGCCAAGAGTTTTTTCCAGGCTTAGACTCAACGTTCTGGAATGTCTTTCTATCATTTCCCAAGAGCTTCTTTTGCATCATTGAGATAATCCAGTTCAAAATCAAACTCTAAAAGGTATCTTTTTTAAGATATAGTGTTATATATTAATTCAATAATTTTTTCAAGCAATCCTTTTTCTGTTCTCCAAAGTTGGTGCTACAAAAGATGTCTGGCAGACAATCTGTTGGATAACTCAGAAAGAAAATTGAATCTTTTATCCATTTCTTTTTTTCTTGCAAAGAACCAAAAGAATGTGATTTAACCAAAGAGTCTCTTGTAACCGTTTGTTTACCTTTTGTATTTGAAGGGTCTAGACTTTCCTACTCTTCTTTTGCCAGAAACAAGTAACTTAAGGTTCAAAGAATCGCAATTTTTGTTGTATCTCAACTTAAAAAGAGACTTTGCAGAAAAAGGCCTTCGTAATGGACTGCATCTGAGTCTTAAATTCCACAACACAACACATCAAATCAATCATTCACTTCCAGCAGATCTTTACAACCAGACAGAAAAATATCTCAATTTCATGCCAGAAAATGTTGTCAAAAAAAGAGGCTAGAAAAATATTTTTATTTTACAAAAATATATTATATTCGTGCTTGTTGTAGATATATAGAAAAAAAGTTTAAGGATATTGCAAGAAGTTTGATTTGATTCACAATCCGGGAAATGCGACGACAGTGAATAGAAAACAATCAGAATTCGAAAGTTTCTGAGATTCAAAACAGTTCCTTTTCTCGTCAGATAGGTTTTATCTTGAAGTATAGAAGTCAGCTTTGGTACCTACTTTGTTCAAAAATTCTATTAATAAAAGAGTATTCTCCTCTACGGCCAATACTTTGATTGAAATTCCCCAAGCACTGCTGAATCTATAAGATCCCAACTGTTGTTGAAAAATAAAGTAAAATGGGTTGGAAGAAGGGTTTGTATGAAGCTCAAATCTAAAAGAGCCAATGCACAAACAAAATCATCCCAAACAACAAAGTTTCTCAACCCTTCATTATCTTGTTGGATTTCAAATCCATCTCGAATTGGAGGGTTCAAGTTTTAACCTTTGTCAAAGTATTTCCTCTCTCAAGACAATTTGGAAAAGAAAATTACATCAGATAGATAAAGTAGAAGCATCGATTGAGTTCTCTTTTCTCATTTAAACTTTTTTTGGTATTAAATTTTTCTTTCTTTTTGCCAATCCAGCCATAAATGAAACATCTTTCCGTCGTAAAGAATCTTGGAAGGTGCAATTAAGATCTCTTCTCGTTGTGGCAATTAGAAACAAACAAGCATTCCTGACACTTTGAAATTTTCTTTGAGGGAATCAAGATTGGGGGGAGATAGGACAAACCACCCCCTATGTTTTAACCACATTAAGATCTTTGAGACATGAAAAAGATATTCTAATTTGGGTGGTGTTGAAATACCAAATCCAATTAAAAGTCATACTTGAAAAAAACCACAAATTTCATACGAAACTCTATCTAGAATGGTTACATTATTTTGTTCTGACATGACCTCCATTCACTTGGGCAGAAATCTTTTTTTTCACTGTGATAAGGCGTTATTCGTTCCCCTCTGATTCCAATTTTTTCAACTTTAATTGTTTTTCTTTCATTCTGGATGAAAAATAGTGATTTGTAATAGGCACTGATGAAAAAGAATCACCCGTTTGGGCGTGTCACGTTTGGCTACACTTTGTTTTAGAGTTGAAAAAGGCACAGAAGCACAGGTTGATTTGTTGAAATGTTAAACACGGGACGTTTTCTCACTCAGATAAAGACTTAAGATAAGATTCAAACAGTTTGCTCACACCCATTGATTGGAAGGGTGCCGAGAGTGGAAAAAACCCACACCAACAGTTGAGCAAAAGCTTCCTTCCAATGCAATTTTTTCAATACTTTGAAATGTAAACACAGCATTTGTCTGGAAGTAATTTTTCTCTATAAAAAAGAGTGAAATTCTCCACAACTTGTGCCATAGTTGCAATTTAAAATTGACCAGCTAAACGTGACTAAAATTGCCAAACTTAAGAATTTTGATCTTCCTATTTCTGCTGCTCTGGGGATCACAGAATGAATTTGACTTAACCAAATATTGACTGACTTTAAAGTTTGTTTTATGAACTATCATGTTAAATAAACTGCTTCGACCTTTTAAATTTTGGACTGTGTTGTTCAAGATTGATCCACAGAAAATGGATATAAGTTTAAAGTTGGTCGTATTAGTCTCAGTGACTTTTTTTGAACTTGGCTTGAAATGCTCATGCTTGCCAACACTAACCTTGGCTAGTTCACAGACAGACGTATTTTTAAACCTCTGGTCCAAAGAATTTTAATTTGCAAGGCTGTGCCTTTTTATGTCAGTAATAAATTTTTCAGTGAATCTACTTAACAACAATAGGGTCTAATTACAACTATTCTCAGTAGCTATAAAAACATGCAAGATAGAAAAAGGTGATGTGACATTGATGGCCAATCAAAGAGATAAACCTTCATGTTCTGAGCTTAGTTTTCCAACAAATAACGACACAATTATCGAACATACCTGAAAATAGAAAAGCACTCATGTTAATGAAAGATATACAATGATGATGTTTTAGGGTAGTCTCTGAACTGTGGACTTCATGGTGAGAAGCATAAAGTAATGCAGAGCAAAGGATCATCATTTGATTTCATTGTAAAAGGGTTTGTCCTGGTGCACAACTTTAATGATGTGGTTAACGATCATGGCTTGAATTTGAACAGAGCAAAACTAAGTTTCCCACCCAAGTCAATCAAAAAGTTTTTCAACAACAAACAAAAAACCACGCACGATTGATATGTAGTTAAAATCTCGAAATTTGGCCTCATTTTTGACAATTTATTTTCTTTGCAGAAGGATGTAAAAAATTCTTCCTTTTTCCTGTTCAATACACCAAAACCAGATAGATTTAGATAAAACTAAAGAAGAACTTAAGTTTAAAAATTTAAGCAGACGAGACTTTTGTCCATTTAAAAGCATAGTTTTTACAAAGAAAAAAGATTTTTTTGTAAGCTTTCCCTATGAAGTCTTTATGTTCTGGTAGTTTTGAAACTCTGGGTCTTAAAAGAGTCTCTCACAATCTCTCTTTCAAATAGAGAAATATTATTTTTCTTTATAGGAACCCCCTTCCTTTTTTTTCCTTAAAGAAGTGAGGTGTCAATTTTTGCAGTTGAATCCGCTTCGGGATCTTGAACTCATTCATCTTGTTTTTTTTCCAAACTTTAATTTGTTGGACAATTAGTCTTGAGCTCTTATCTACTTTGTGTAAGGGAGGAGGAGGATGTTTCGATCAGACAAATTAATTTTCGAAGGTTGAAGAAAAACGGCTGGTCGGTCCAGAAGTCTCACATGACAATAAATATAGCCAAAGACCTTTTTTTCATTTTCGATTCAATAGCTGAGCTTAGACCATCCAAATTTAAAAATGTTAGTTGGCAGCTATTCGACGATGTAATACCCTTCCATTTATCTTACTGTTTAAATTGGACTAAGTTTTTTGTTAAAGGGTATCAATGAACATTTATCAAAAAAGTTCCTATTTCTATCTGGTTGGAGTGAATCCATTTTCTTGCCCACATTCAAACATTTATTTATTTTCAAAATTTAAATATCTGAAAAATGCGTCAAAGTCAATAAGAAGACATTGATTGACGTGTCTTTAAATCTTCAAAGATGTCTCCAAAGTCACAATTTTTCCTTCTTCCTCTATCTCGCGGATCAACGTGATGTGAAAGTCCCTCAAGGTATATTTTAGACCTTTAGCAGAATCCCAAAGTGCATTAAATGTGTGTTGCATTCTAAAATGTGCATAAACTACACAACTGGCTAAAAAATAGTTACAAGTTTGTTATGGACACACAGGAAGCCTACAGTAAAATCTTACATTTATTTTGCTCAGACCCATTAATTATTGATTTCAATCTAGCTTATTCTTTGTTGAATGGAAAAAATCCCAAGGTATATTTTTCAATGTGACTCACAAAGTAACATTTTTGAAGCCTGGGAATTTTGAAGGTTATTGTTGCTATATGCGTAAGGTAAATACGCAAAGCGTCAATGGATGTTTTGGAGACCTAAATGTTTCAAAAGGAAAATTGTTAGACCTAGTGTTCCATTGTCAAAGCCCATTGAATGATGTCAAAATGTTTACAAAAGATCATTTTGATCTATTAGTAATTTTTTTTTGCTCTGGTACCAACACCAAGGGAAAAAATTTCAGTATATATCGATTACAAACAAATGTAGATCCTAGGAAAAACAAACATTAAACTTTTTTTCGATTCCCAAACGTCAAATGACTTTGTTAGGTAAATGCTCAAAGATATAGCATAGTTTGACTTTAAGTTAATATAAAAAAGAGTTTTAGTAATGAACTAAGACTTTTCAGATTGATTTTTAACGGAATAATTGCCAAAGGCAGCAACTAGTTACTCCGATTATAGCGGCTCTTCCTGTCCTTTCGAGTTGATCTTATTTTGCCAGAAACAATCTTTTGTTTGAAAAAATTATTTCAGTTTTTGGGCTCTTGAGGAAGTTCATTAATTGTTTGTCTTACAGCGGCAACCAACAGCAAAAAAGCTCATTTTGGATTAATTTTTTTTGCTGCAAAAAACAATTGAGTGCTGCAAAATATTTATTTATCAATAAACTTTTGAACTCATAAAACACTCTAAGGGAATACCAAAAAGGTTTTTTTAATCTTTCACAAAACGTGGCATCAAAATGATAATATGTACCTTGTGTGAATGTGAAATATTTTTGAACAAAAAAGTGTGATATGTTTAACGACTTTTTCCCCTTATGTTCCTTGATTCACTCTCTTTCATTTCATTTCATTTTTTCCCTTTACCTCTTTTATAATGCATTAGAAGGGTTCATGATTTCATCACGACCGAAATGATTTTTTGATGCTTGATTCGTTTCCTTAAACGATTTTCGTAGTAAGACTAAAATTTTCGCAGCTGGGATCGAGTTCAATCACAAAAAAAGGTTGACTTTCTTGTAGAATTTCAGAGATTTCACCTTTGGGCAAGTACTATAAGTATGTGTTTGTTTTACAAAAAATCTTAATTGATCTGTTGAAAGTTTCATATTTCAACTTCTCTTTTATCCAATTTTGTTGTGCAATCTTTGATGTGAATATGATTGTTAGAAACCAATCAATATTTAAAGAATGGTTATCGCAGTTCTCATATTTATTGCTTTGGTGAAAGTTTGATCTTTTTTTCTCATCTTCTTCCTCTCATGATGAGCGATTTTTCGTGTTTGAAAATAACAACAAAGAAACTTTTGGATGCATAAAAAGGTAACAAGATTCATTGTTTCCAGAACATAATTTAAATGAACTGCCAGAGCACAATAAGAGATCTGAACCGCTTGCAAAATTCAAGTTCTTTTCTCAAAAACCTATCATAGTTTCCAGCTTCTGGAAAATTTCCTTTCCTTATTTGATGGAAAGGAAAAATATAGAAGCGATTAAATCAGATCGACTTTTAATCCAAGCTCCCCAAAAATCATGTCTGATTATGAATTGTGGGCAAGAGGAGCAGTGCTTGTGAAAAATGGGAAAGATTAGGTGATCTTTTTCAAGGGAAAAATCACAAAGAGCATCTTTTTCATTTCGAAATTTTTCTCCAATCGTTTCCTAAAGGTCATCATCCTCTTCAATCTTTGAATTTTCTCCTTTAAGGACTTTTTTGGATTCCTTGAAATGAATGCCTTAGCTTGAGTATTACTTCAGAATAGAATTATAACTGTAATTTCATTTTTTGAAATTATTGATAATCCAGGAATTTGATGTAATGCTCTAGATATGTAAAACAGACGGTATGTACGTGCCTTCTCTGAAATTCAATAACATTAAAAATCTGACAAGGCTACAAAATGCCACATCTAGAATTATTATAGGCAACTGGAGGTGTAAAGTTAACAAGGAGCTAATCGACCAAACAAACACCATACTACCTCCATGATTATAGCTAAAGTTTGTAAAATGTCTCTTATACTGTTGTAAAAATCCTGAGATACAACCAACCATTTGAACTTCACAATATAATAATATGAAATCTGTACTTTAATAGAAAGACATCACAACCATCGGGAAGAGTAAGTGGGAAGGCAATCTTGAACTGGACAGGACCAGTCTTATCGCAAGTCATGGCATGGAGTTGATATCAAAGATGACTAACTCTGAAGGGCACTGAAAAAGACTTTTTATCCCTAGAGGTACTTTTAATATTTATTCATAACTCTGAGGAAGTTTACACTCTTATTAAATTACATAAAGATAAAAAAGATAAAGAGAGAAGCGAGAACTGATTATTCTAACACCAATAAATCTTGTGGATGAGAATCGTGTTGACTTTACAACAGTTCATTTTTGACTGAAAGTTGTGCCTTAAAGTTACTTGATTTTCAACTGATAAATGTGAATAAATTATTTTAAAGATAATTCTTATTTAGTCTCTACACAACAATCAATCCTGACTGAGATAATCATCTCACAGAAATGATTAATAAAGGCATATCCAGGGGTCAAAGATTTTGCCCAGGCCAGGGATTGAACCCTGTACCTCCTAGTTCTCAGCCAGTTGTCATAAACATGGGGCTACATGTGTATTTCATATGTGTAGTAAAGCTAATGAAACACTTTACCAAACTTCACCAAATTTCGTTTAGCTGTTGGCCCATTTTGAAACCCCATGTCTAAGGTGTCTATTAAATTCCATTCAAAGCAGTGGCTTGGAGTGTCAGTGATCTACATTTCAGAAATCTTGTCTATTTTCAAAATATTTTTGTAGTCTTCGTCCGGTTGAAAACCTCTTTCGGACATAAAAAAGACACTATCATTTTTCAAGAAAATAATCGAAAACTATTTCCTTAAATTTATGTAATCTACCTTGTTTCCACTTCGAATTTCCTTTGTTTTGACATTTCGTTCATGATAGTGATCGTCTTAGAGTGTAATCGGTCAATAAAGAAATTCGACACGTTCGCCAACAAACAGACAAAACGAAATTGTTTCTAGGTAATTCAAAGAATGTCACGCAAAATGCTTCTTTGAAAATTCTTTGCTTTCCAATACATTTTGTTTGTTTGTTTGTTTCTTCAAGTGTCAAGGTTTTCTTTGAGATTTTTATCTCTCTCTTTAGCTCTTACAGCAGGTGAGATGAAAAACAATATCATCATGATTAACATAACGAAGTTTCAAAGCCAAACCGACTTGACTGTGGAAATAATGACTAATTGAGTTTTTCTTTTTTACTTCAACTTTCATGATTCTGGTTGAAAATATTTCTCTTTTCCCTTTTCCACATACATTCACCCACACACACTCAGTTATATACAAATGAGTTGAAAACAGTTTAAAATTGTGATGGTGATTATTATTATGATGGAAGCAAAATTCTTCAGGTCGCAGAAACTTTAAAATTTTCCCACAAAAGGCTTAGGTTGGAGGAAAAAACATTCTCAACTATCCTTGGCAAAGGTTCAATTAGAAAAAGGGCTTAATTTAAATAACCACCAAAAGAAAATGTAAATCAGAGTGATGATTTTCGAAAATGAAACTTTAGAAGAGGTAAAGTTTTCATCTTGAACGATAAACTTTGGAATAAAGGATGGTTCTTTTCTCAGCTAGGCTTTTAGCAAAGAAAGAAAACTTAGATTGGGTATGAATTTCACTATTTTTTTGGTGTAAAAGTGCTTGTCAAAAGAATTCATTGTTGTAAGAATTTTTATTATTCACTCCTGAAGGAAAGGGTCAGTTATTTTGATGGAAAATTCCTTGTAAAAATTGAGGTTCCTTGCACGAAGACCTCCCGTATGCAGCGATAACCTGACTGACATGAGCATCATTTCAATGCATTTCGACATGAGAAAACAAGCAAGCAGAGTTATTTTCGAGTTAATGAAATCGAGGGATATCACTCAAGTTGCAGACATTGTGAAGGACCTTTTAATCTCTCCTCGTGTTCAAGGCTTCAAATTGGTGGTCCTTCCTTCATACCATTTTAGCTAGACGACGTTGCAAGAAGGCGCATCTTTGGCCAAGTAGCTTTGATATTTATGAAATTATTCACTCATCAATTGAAAATGATGAGAAATTCCAGGTGGCATTTTATTGAATATCCACCTTCGAGGCAATTTTATCAACCTTGCAACTCAATGTGTTGAAAAGTCCCTTTTTGAAATTTCAATTTTAGCCAAATCAGGAAGTGATAAAACCATGATTATTTTTGAGCTGAAATTTAGTAATCTTTGCAAAAGAAAAACAAATTTGAATAAAAAATTTTCAATCAAAGATGGTTGAGGATAATAAGTCTGCAAAAGCCATTTTTAAACTGCCATTTCCACGTTCGAAATTGTTTGCTCAAGAAATTTCAACTTAGAAAAGTTTGTAAGTCAGTCTAAAAAGGAGGACTTTATATAGGTTTGCTCTAATGTGAAAACATCATTATTTTTAACCCCAATTGCTAAGAGTTTTTTTTGCAACTTAGACGAAATACAAACATTTGTAAAGTCATTTGTCGAAGAAGGGAAAAAAATTTGTTCTGTTGAAGATCATTCGGTTTTGAAACTAGAGCTTGAAAACGCAGTAATTTCTGGATATTCTCAGACCTAAAGCGGTAGTCTAAATGAAAGGAAATGAGCAAAGTACCCAAACTACTTAACATGAAAAACGAACAAGATACATTAAAGCAGTTCATTCCAACGACTTCTTTCTCTCAGGTTCTATAAAAAGTATTTCAAAGATATATAAAAAGTTACTAGAAAGAAAAATTGAGCCCAAAAGATGCACAAGGTTTATAATTACCGGACTTGTTTTTGATCTAAAAATCATTCTTAATTGACTTATCCTGAAGGAACTGTTAAGTTTAGAGGCTTGCACAAAACTCAATATAATATGGGAAATTTTCACAACATTCAAAATGCTTCCAAAAAAGTTTCCAAAACAATTGTTTTAATTACTATACTTTGGTGAAAATGACCCTAAAGGTGAAAATTAAGGTTAACAACCAATTAAAAACAATTACATAAATCCGATCAAAAATGATCAAATAGAAATCAAGCTTTTTAAAATTTTAGCCTGAAATTTTTTTCTTGGTTTAATGACATTTTTAAAATTCAACTTTGTTAAACTGAATAGTTTCAAGTTCAGCAACAAACTTTCAAGATGCAAGAATGGTTTGTGCAATTTCTGAATGTCTTGTTTGCTACTTGCATCTTGGAAATACACATTGCAGAAAATTGGAGGATTAGGCGATTTGAAAACTGATATATAAAGAACATTTTAAATCATTTATCAAATATAGACTAAATCCAGGGTTTATTTCTAAAATATTCATTGCATTCGAATTTTTGACTAAATTTTCATAAAGGAAAACCTTTTTTTCATGAAATTGAAAAATCAATTTTTTTGCAAAGAAAAAACATCTGAATAATTCAGCAAACTTTTCCTTATGGCATTCATAGTCGACCTTTAGAGTGAGAGATTTACTTTTCTCCCTGTTCTAAATCCTACATGTACATTTATTTGGGCACAAAGTAATTGAAAAACCTGTTCGAATTTTCATATTTTCTGGCATTGCAAAACACTCAATTCAAGTTCATTCATTTCAGAACACACACAAACTAAACAAAAATCTATTCCCAAGCTGCTGGATTTCGTGCAGTAAAAATCTGGAAACATTTCGAAAAGCGTTTTGTTTTGAGAGAAACTATTTTAGAGGGTGTGTTCAAACTTTTTTTTCTCAATCTTATCATATACTATAACGCCCTTAGACACGATGGTAATTCTGTGCAAGGGGGGGATATGAAAATATGACACAGATAGTTATTTGAGGAATATATAGGATTGGTGAAACATAAACAACACTGATGTAATCAATAGAAAAATTTCAAAACCATCAAAATCAAAATGAAAAAACCTTCATTGATATTCAACTCCAGCACAACATCAAGATTGGCTTCATACAATCACAATGAACAAATAGAAAGATAATGTCAGTGAAAATGGAGTGAGTGAGGAATGATGCTTGGAGAATTTTCAACCTATCATTAGAACTTGCCACACTGACAAAAAACCACGCATAGACATGGCCTTTCCGACACTACTGCCATGCTGCCCTAGGAAAATGATTCTTAGATTGACGGCAGCAACAAATGGTTTTGGCTAATGAAACGAGCTACAGGCAAATGGTTGTAAGATCAATCCTCAACCCCCCAAGATTTCATCAATACATACAATTCAGCATTTTGACCCAAAAATTTTCATAGGTTTAAAAATACTTTGGTTAATTAAAATAATCTGAAATGTATCAAGCAAGAGAGAGATGTGAGACAGGTTGAATGGGGAGGAAATCCATCGCAGGTTAATCTGCGACCTTTGCTACTAACCCCGTCAGCTAGCTACGACTTGAGCATGGGAAACATTGTATGAGTTTCAAATAAAATAATTGCGGTAAGGCATGAATCTACTGACCTGCCCCAACGTAATCATTCTCTGCCAAAGAGTCACCCACACAATTCAGACGTATTGTTCGTAGTAGGCAATAAAAATGAGCGAGACATTCTGAGGATGAGAATTTCACCCCTGACAATTCTCAACAAAATGAAGCAACAAACAAAAGAGGATCAGTAAGTCACTTCCAGCTAGGCCCCCAAACCAAAAAAACCAGGCTTATTCGAGTCCATTAATATAAGAAAATTCATCAACAACTGTCTGAGTAGGAAATCAATTTTTTTTGCTTACATGTTGGGTGTGATGTTTGTTCAATCTATAAAATCATTTCTCAAGTTCAAATAATTTCCAGGACCAGAAAAAAACCCATAAGGTCGAAAGGATCGAATCAATCGTTCAAAAAAAAGTCAAAATCGATCACCAGAAATAAGACAGGATAGATATAATGCAATATACAAACAGGAAACGATAGGTGCGATTTATGGGTTTGTAGCTAAAAGTTTTTTCTTCACCCCAATCACTCCAAAGCTAGAGTCATCAAACTTTTGTTCCATTTTGATGATTTTAAAGCAACTTTATATATAGTCAGCTAGACGTGCAACTTTTCTATCTTTTCAACTGATAGGACGGAAAACTGCACCATCATTCGTTGGGGTACATATTGCAATTTATATTTCATTCTTGAAAAAAATGAATATTCAGAAAAAATGCAAATTGGATATTTTTTTTCTTGTCTTGAAAAATTCATTGCTTCTTTTTCTAATCATAGTCAGTTTATGTTTAGAGAAGAATTGATGTATTAGGACTTATGACCAGTTATAAAAAAACAAGCATTAATGGATTCGATTTATCAAGCTAATACATTGCATAATCACTTTTAAAAATGGATGAGGGGTAGAACGATTATTTTGAAAGTACTATGCATGGCTTTGCCAGACAATCTTTGAAGATTTTGTTATGTACATACATGATCGATTTCTTAATTGAAGTTCCATCAGAAGTTTATGTAAATTAATTTTCATATTCTTGTGCTGATGTAGGAAATATCCTGCTAGGATCCTCAGCTTTCCAATTGCGCGTGCAATCATCTTCCAACTGTAAACCATCTCTTTTAATCTGTCTAAGTTTACCTCGACTCCCCTGAAGGGTGTGTAACGACCCAAAGTGAAAATTTGAATTAGATAAATGTCAAAAGTAGTCAGAGAGGAAAAGCGTGAAGTAAAAAAGAATACAATTCCAGGAGCAAAAGTCAGTTAAGAGATGCAAAGAAGGTTTTAGAATCATCTGTCTGGATTCTTCAATGGGAAACATTTATTGGAGAATTTTTGCAATAACCTGATTCTGATGCACTTTTCAATTATTGAAGCTCAGTGAACTTATATGCAGAGTTTAATTGGATTTTTGACATAACTTGAAAGTGCTGTTAAAAAAATTAAAATGCTTAATAACCTGTGTCATCATTTATCCTAGTTGTTTGTCATTTTGTGAAAGTTTCTCGAATTTAATATGCAATGGAAGTGATCTATCGTTGAGTTTCCGTCTGAATGCACGCTACCTTTACCGGTAGATTTTCATCTAGAAAGAAATTTTGGACGGATGCATAATAACAAGTTGAAGAATGAGCCTCGAAATTCCAAAGATATTGTCGGATTTGCGTAATCCTAGATCCTTAAACGGGAATGAAACAGAGTTGGGCAATCAGAAATTAAGGATGACCCCTTTTTTTCCTGAAGGTGTCTCAGATCAATATCTTTGTCTCCATCTTTGGTACATCAAAGAAGAACAATAGAAAAATGTCCTTGACTTTAAAAAAAAAATGAGTTTCGATTATAACTCAATTTTTACATTTATTCTGCCTTTGAGATATTATAATCTACGTGTCTGTTTCTCGTTGAACAACAATCATCAACGATTTCTGAGCCAAAAGCGACCTTGTTATCTTGAACTTTTGGAATTGTTGGTTGTTAAAAAGTTTCTTGATGATTGGGACAAATCAGAAAACATTTCACGACATAAAAGAAGTCATAAAAGTTTGTGCAGCTTTCAAAACTTCTCCTTTGATGCCTTTTGCTACCAATTTTTTTTATCGTAAGATCGATACCATTTTTTGAGAAAAAAAAGTGAGAAAAAAATGACTTTTTGTGTGGACGTTTGCAGAAGAGAAGAAGGCAAAAATCTGACCAGTTGTTAAGTAAAAAAAAATTTGCTCCAAAACAAAAGTAAAGCCAATATTTGATTCTTTGTGTCAAAATTAACTTTTTGGTTCCTTTGTGTCCTAGATACGATGTTTTTGACAGTTGATGCAACAAAGATCTGATGGGAAAATTAGGTTTTTTGGACTATCACATGGCCGCAGTAGGATTCAACTATTTAAAAAACTGGATGAAACATTTGAAAGTTTGATGGAAGGAACATCCCTTGTCAAGCAAAGACCATTTAATTGTACATTTTTGTTGTGCGTGAGACCCCAGTGAAAAATATTTTGTGTTTCTGTGTGTTGAGAATGGGCGTCTGTGGGCGACTCTTACTTTTTTTTTTGATTGAGTTTTTTGAATGATTCTTCTAACCATTCATGCTCGCCGGTGTCATGCTGCGATTCATCTCTAACTAACCATTGACTAATTGTCTGCAATTTTTTTCCATACAAGAATGAAAACAAATTTTTGGGGTTGAAGACCACAGTTACCTGTCGGAATAAGTCAACCAAAAGGACCAAAAGAATTTCATAAAATAACTTGAACTTTAGGGTTTTTTTTCGGGCGAAAATTAGT
>Ga0194133_10003636_pt1 | contig 21627 bp, 10 predicted proteins | sample TA2KigOf40mmetaG_FD_155448 | JGI IMG/M metagenome (GOLD analysis project Ga0194133, IMG submission 155448) | Freshwater microbial communities from Lake Tanganyika, Tanzania - TA2015055 Kigoma Offshore 40m | ecosystem: Environmental > Aquatic > Freshwater > Lake | place: Tanzania: Lake...
ACGCGAACTACGGGAAGTAGTGGACCAAGGGTTTCAACAAAGAGATGTGAGTCAAAACTTTTCAATATTTTGGCAAGGTTTTTATCTTAGTGTGTTTGGCAGACAACATTTGAGAAATACCTCAAGGAACTGGAAAATAGAATGGTGCTGATCGTGAAGGAAACTGTAAAAGTAGAGGTCAGCCAAGCTTTCTTGGCCCATCCTATGACCACCAGGTTAATTGAATCTTTATTTTTCGTTTATTTAAACAAGTTAATATAATTTAAAATTAGTTTCTGATCTCAGGAGCTTCTCTTAAAAGTCCTTTTTATCATTTGAAATTTAAAACTTATCAAATGATTGCAGAAATTTCAGTACGACACCCACTCTTTCTCCAGCTCATCCCAGTGTCGTTCAACCTCCATCGTTACAAGAATACCAAACTAGCGTGAATAAGTTGTTATCTCAGGGAAGGCACCAAGAGGCATTGCAGTGGTCGTTAATGGCTAACAACCTCAATCTTGTAAAGTTCAATTTTTCCCGAATTTTTGGTTTTCGGTAGGTTTGAACATTCTTGGAATCTTTGTAGGTGGTTCAAACATGTGAGCGTGTCGACCCAGCTCTTGTTTTTCATGGAAAAACACGTGTGCCTCAGTCTGTCCTACTTTCTCTCATTCAACAACTTAGTAAGTGGAACTGCATTTAATGTATGTTTTCTGCAGAGAAATAAATGCATTCTTCAATCATCAATTTTAGGTAATACCCTCGAGGAAAAGACTGATGTGAAACTTACTTACCTTCAGGAGGCCATAGTTTCATTGAATTTAAACGACCCATCCTCCACTGTACACGTGGTAAATAGTTATTAAAATTAATCGCACCAATTGCATACATAAAACTGTAACTCTTTCAGAAAAATGTCGTCAGTGCACTAAAGAAAAATCTTGACCTTGGTCTTAAAAGAATCTCTGACCCGAAGACAGTGAGAGCAATTAAGATGCTACAAATGGCTGTCTCAGCATCAACACAAAACTAATCTATTATAAGTATTTTCTTCTCGCTTATCAATTTGGAAATTTCAACAATTTATGTTTTCTTTTCCGGCTGCCTTTTATAATTCCACCCGCTAAATATCTTATCAGTGCGAGAAAGGATCATGAAATTTTTTCTTTTAATACTCAGACAAAATTTACAGCCGAAAAAACCTGTGAAAAGTTATTTGACGAGTCTACACGATTTGAATACCAAGTGACAATAAATTTTGACGTGAATAACGTACATTCTAATTTTTTGCATTGTTTTCCAGACATATTTAAAATTGGGTTTGGCGTCATAAGAAAAGTGAAGTACGGAGTCCAGCTTAACTTTTATGAAATGAGCCCAAAAAGCAAAATCATCAAATTTATATCAAAAATTACTTCATTGTTTAGCTATGGTTTTGAAATTTAGATTTTGGTTTCAGACACGTGCGACGCTTGCACAAAATAGTTGATTCTTCACTCTTTGGATACACATTAAAATCCAGGATCAGTCGACCCAAATCTGCAGGGCAAAGCCCTACCCTGCACTTACTTTCTTAGCTTTTCAGATCCAGTCAGTGGGGTCTATACCACGATGTGCTAACTGTCTAGACCGGGGCCTTTAGCTGGGGATAGGAGGGTCGTTGGTTCAACTCCCTGCACCTCCGGGCAAACTTTGACCCTTGGTAGCTAAATTAATACACAAACAAAATGTGTTTTACATTGCTTATTTCGCCAGACTTGCTTAGGTTATTACCTTGCATGAGTCCAATCCTTCAGTTAACTTTCACCCTAACCCAACACAACCTAAATTCACACAGCACAGTTAACCTAACCTTCCATTCTTTACTATAACTCCAGACCTAACCTAACCTTCTGAAAATTATAAACGCCTTGTAATTTTTTCCCTAGATGATGAATTCCAAGTATGTGATTAATTTTATACATAATTAAGTAGGTAGGTATTTTTGGTCAGGGGAAAAATATCTAACTTATGCGATCATTCAATTATCTTATCGACGCCGTTCAGTCTGCTTATACTCTCCAGGCCGACCTGGGAAAACTTGGAACTTAAATATCTCAGCTCCTAGACAAAATTTAATTGCAAGGAATTACTCTGAACAATGCACTAATTATTTTTTCAACAGTCAACCCACTTGACGTGGGGGTGGTTAACCTCACTTTAATTTGCTCCGACGAGATGGAGGATGTGGGACTGAAAAGCCACCAGTGGATGTGCTGTGATCAAGGGTTTGTTGGTCACAGCTTAAAAGTCTATGCTGAATTTGTTGTAATCCGCTCAGAAGTCTATTGCTGGAGTGACTGCCCGCAGCTCAGAGTCTATTGCTGGAGTGACTGCCCGCAGCTCAGAGTCTATGCTGGAGTATGACTGCTCACAAAAGTAGATGTTATCTACAATGTGATGAGTATTTTCAAGTACAAAATGTCTGACTGTTTGGAAAGGTGATTCCTCAGCTCTTGCTATCCAGTTGAAAGCGGAGGGGGAACCTCTTCCAAGGAAAACTCCTCAATTTTTCTCTCAGATGACCCCAACAGGTGCTATCCGGTCAAAAGAGGAACTTGCACTAATTATTTTCCTTCTAACAATAAATTCAGGGAGGAAATGTAAGTGACAGACAGACATCTGTAACAGGGTCTGAACCAATCATGCATAAATAGTTTTACTAAACTGATAAACTCAGCTCGCAGAAATATTCCCTAAGTTTAGGTGGGATCATAGGTTTTTTTTCCTTTCTGCCCCCTCACAAGAAACCTGTGAGGAAAAAGTTACCCAACTATATTCTGGGTTTGGCTATGAGCAGATTGTAAAAATGGCGTGAACTTCTCTTTTTCTTCAGCCAATGGTGATCTGGAGACCCTGGCAGGTGCAGCTCAGATTCTTCACGCGAGAACTAGTTGCGGAAAGGGAACAGCCGAGAGCTCACCAAAAAGTTTCAAGAAAAGTCCCTCCGATTCATCCAAAAAAGACAGATTTTGGATGGTGAGACCCTGACACGTGCAACCCGACCGGATGCTGAAAGGGAACTCTGGGATCATAGTTGATCACACAGCTAGTAAATAGATGAAAACACAAACACTCGACTAGTAAAAGATGGGTATGAGGATTGAGAAAACCTTCAAAAATATGTAGATTGTAACCTGTCAGTATGAATTGCAGGCAAAAAACTAAAAAGTCAATTTTGATTTTTAGCTGATTTTCATACGTTGATGCATTTTCTTACTACTTTTCTCAGTTCCGTGCCCTAATGCATCATGACTTTTGACCGAAAGCTTTGGTTTTCAAACGTAAGCGCAGATCTGTACAGATTTTTGACGGCTGCGCTCAAAAAAACTGTCCTGTCCTGGCAGCATTCATTCTCAATGAAGAGAAACTTGAAAAAAACGAGGTTGCGTGAAAAAATAGAGATAAGTCCGCAAAAAGGTGCGGACAATCATTAGACCCATTTTTTCTGTCTCGAATGTGTCCTAAGGCTCAAAAGGTAGCATTTACCTCCGCAGCGGCAGCGCTTAAGTTGAGATGTGTGGCACCGCATTATGGCATGTCTCAGTTCTCTTACTGTGGAAAACTGCAGTTCTGGATGCTTAAAACAAGGGATATTAAGGAAAGCTATTCCCATGAACCTTTTATTTATTACATGAATTTTCAGCGTTGACTTGGTCACTTGGATTAAAGAGGGTGGGGCGGTGTTCGGCCACCCCCATTTCTCCTCATTCCAGGCAAAAATCAAAAACCTTGGTTGAGTCGAGAATGCTGCCAACTCTCACCTCACCTCACTTTCTTATTAGGCGAATGCACGGCCTGCGGGCCTTGGCGGAATACATGCAGACGTCAGATTGAAGTAGACCTGCCTTGCCTTGCCCGCCTGCGCTCGAGCGCGCAGCTAGGCTTGCGCTGGGAGAAATTCCGCGGCCTGCGCCCTGGGCTGCGTGCACGCAATGTCGCAAACGCAAACGGATTCAGTTAGTGGTGCTAAATAACCAAAACAAACGTAAAATCTAATCAGTTTAGTTTGTGGAATCTTTTTAAAGTTTTAGACAGATTTTTCCATTCAAAAATTTGAAGAAACCTACAGAGAAGGTACAAAGGATGTAACATTTCATGGGTGAGTCTTTGAAGAGTGTATTTGCGTCACCCAGCGCAGCTTAATTTTAAGTCCTAGCAGAAATGGTGTTGGCGACGAAACCTTATAAATTAACTTGAATTTCAAATTTCAAAAGCTTTAGTAGAGAATGCCTCCCTCAAAATAAAAAGGATTGTGCTTAGCAACTATCCAGAATCAGATAATCTATGTATGAAGTTCTTTTGATTATGAATCCTGATTTTCTGAAAAAGTTTTTCTCGTTGTAGTAGTGAAAACTCCAAGGGTGAATGAGTATGATAAGAGCCCTCAAAATATTTCGATTATTTTAGTTTTACAGAGGTAATTGATGGTTGTGTGCTTTTCATTCCTCAGTTTGCAATACTTATAATAATAATATTCAGGTTTTTTTGACAGACGTGACGGTTGTGTTAGTCATTCATCACTACTACTAAAAGAAATGGACATTTTTGTCCTTTAAAGTGCGTTTCCTTAAGACTCAAACCGCGGCAAAAAGCAGAACAAATAATAATGGAGATGTCATTTCTTTTAAAATGGACACTCGAGATTTTCTTTGTAATTGGTTGGTTGATATTAGATTGTTTTAGGTGCCATAACTGCTGATCTTCCTCAAAATCTTAACCAATTTCCCAAAGGAGGTATTGATCACGAGCTTCAGAACGCCACTAGGTAAAAGGTTTTTGATCTCTAATATGTTGGGCACAATTTGTTTTGCAAGCAGTAAGTCTTTTTTCAGGGATAACTTGTACCTTCAGACCGTCCCATCGAAAAATCGACTTCCAGGATCAGAAGAACCGAACGGTAGAGGCTATACTCGTTTATCCAAAGAAGAGGTCTTAGCTCTAGAAAAGTCTGGAGAACTTCTGGGAAGTGACATCTATGATGGTGAGAGATTTCATCTTAGGGGCTAAACCGATGAGCATAATTTAGAATTTTATCACATGGGTCTTCTCATCCAATAACAAAAATTTCCTTGAAAAGGCCCTAAACCCCAAAAAGACGTCTTTCAGGGCTATAGAGGTATAGGAGAATCTCTAAGTTCTTAGGATGTTGGTACCCTTCATATCTTTTCAATGTGAATTTTCAGCCAAAATGTAAAACAGTAAAAATTGATGTAACAACAACTCATCAGCACGTCCAAATGTATTTCGATATCGCTAAGATAATTGTTTACTTCTCTTGACTATAAAAAATAATCTTAAGGGGCCTTTTAAAAAACATTTTATTAAATAGATACACTTTCGTGCTTGCAGGAAATCATTACTGCAGTCCAAAACGCACAATAGAATCTGTCAGTGCTTCTCGTTTATCCGAACGTCCTGGAGCTCATAGAAGGTAATTTGAATCAATTTAAAGTTTTCACAAATCCTTCCTCACCAAGGGCTTTTAATATAGCTTGGAAGGAAATCGAACCAACGGTCAAGCCATGACTGCCAAACATTTACTGGAAGACAAAGACGACCTCTCCCATTCTAATGGTAAACCAGTTTCTTTTCGCCAGAACTGAAAGGAGGACAATAAGAACACTAATAAGCCACCAATAAAAATATCATTACTTTTTTTCAAGTTGAAACCCTCAAAAAACAGAACAAAATAGCCTAATCGACTCACAACGAAATCAGAAAGCTTATGTTATCAAAAGAATTATAATCTCAAGAATATATTTTTAACTCGTTAGTTTATCACAAATGAAAACGAAAACAAAAACTTTTTTCCAAGGCAACTTCGAAATGCCATCTGGCAGTTTAAGTGCAACAAAACTGGGAGTTTCAGCTTCGCAAGGAGCTGACCCAAGCCAACCTGACTCGACTGACTATATGACTGATGAAGGTGGTGATCCCCTTGGCCCTCTGCCTCCAAATTGGGAAAAAGCACTCACCGAAAATGGTGAAGTTTACTTCATCGACCATAGCACAGGAACTTCCCACTGGTTAGATCCCAGATTGTCAAGAGTGCAAAAAAGCAGGTAATGACTATTAAAATTATTTACTGTCGTTTTTTCTTCATGTCTAAACATAAACTTTTGGATAGTGTTTTAAAAGTTAAAGAATCATGAGTGAAATTCGATATTTCCTTTTAGGCCTGAGGATTGTAGCGACGAAGAGCTTCCATTCGGTTGGGAACGTATAGATGATCCTCATTACGGAACCTACTTTATTGACCACGTAAACAGAAGAACACAATATGAAAATCCAGTTTTAATAGCCAAAGCAGCAAATCAGAGTGCAGGTGCGGACTTATATTCTTCAAACTAAAGTTACATGATGCTTTTGAACGTAACATTTTACTGAGGCTCCAGCTTAAACTGAATGTTTTTTGATAAGCATTAATTCTTTATTTGATAAGAGTGGGGTGTGAGATTGTCAGATTATATTATCTCAGAGAATCATAGACCTTTTATTTTTTAATTAGTTTTGAAAGCAAAGTTAGTAGATTACTATAGAAACATTTGTTTGTGACAAAACATAATGTAAATTGAATTACTATTAATAACCAAGTTGATTTCCAACTGTCAATCTTTTTTTTATTTATTCGAGGCTTTTTCTTTTCCAATACTTAGCTTATATTTTTATATTTTCAGATGCAATAATGACATCTTCAACCCATCACGGCGAGGCTCCACCACTTCTGGGTCCTCCAAATGGTCCAGGAACTTTCCCACGTGCTAAGAAAAATAATTGTGAGTCTCCATCAAAATTTTCTTCAACATCTTCTCACACAAACTCTTCCTCTCTTTTGTCGCCTTGCTCAACCAAAATGAGCTTGTCGTCGACGAGTTCATCGCCTTGTTCAACACTTAAAAGTGTTGCTGTTTTGACAAGAACTCGTAGTCAAACTTCTGTAGAGTCATATCAGTCAAAAGTTGTTGCAACAGGTTTGAAGCATTGGATTGTTCCTTGTTTTGTTCCGTTTAGTTTGTTCCAACGGCTTAAAGCTGTTGTGTTTAAGTTTCATTCAAAATTTTGATTTTCACCCTCAACTTATTGATCCAATTTGGTATGCCAAGCAAATTAGACTCCTGAGTTATTATTGACAGGTTTTTGAACAATTATAATTTATGAACAGGATTGACTTGGTGCATCCCCTGTCTAACAATCGTTAAGGGTGACATAAATTCAATTGCTTCTGAAAAGGCCTCTTCTTCTACAATTCTACCAACTTCCAGCATCATTTCACCATCAAGCCTTTCTTCAAGTGGCTGTCAAAGAAAAACTGTGACCCCTGTCCAGGTCAAAGTTAATCCGGCAGCCAGTGCAACGTTTCCTTCACAACCCTGTCTTTTTACCTATCGCCGTGCTTCTTTACACTCCATCCCAATTTGTCCAACGAATTACACTGTGAAAAGTAACCATCAGTCATCTTTATTTGGAAAAGTTTCTGTGACTAATTACAGCAATACTGCATTGCGACCTTGTTTAAGACACCGAAGAAATCTATCCCATTCATGTGATGACTTGCTTAATTCGAGTCGTAAAGTGGCAGAAGCTGTTGCAGCTCACTGCAATACTTTGGGATCTAAAACGAAAGTCAATCTTTCTGGTGCCTCAAGTGTTTGTAACGGTAGCGTTAAAAGTGTTAAGTTTTTGTTGCCTGACAAAAAGTCTGTCACAATGAACGACCACATCCATAGACGATTTAGCATTGGGTCCCTCATGCCAGGGGCATTTGCAAATTACACTTGGACAGGCAGAATCCCTAACTTCGCTAAGAATCAGTTAGGGTTTCAAGGGACTCCATTCTTTAGCCCAAATATTGAACGCTTTTTGTGGTCAAAAAACTACTGCCCATGTTATCATTGTCAAGTCCCCTTTACATATGCATCCTACAACACTGGCCATTGGGAGTATTCCCTTGCTACGGATAAACATCGCCAACTAACATTTTCACCATCTACAACTAACCAAGTTTCCTCAACAATCCAGTACCGTAGGGTACCTTTCATCAATGAAGGTTAGACAAACTCTCCACTGGTATTGTGAGTTTCATGCATGAAGCAACCTTGCATGCATTTCAGTCTGTTGTAAACATTAGTTCTTCTCATTTTTTAATTTTGATGGTTTTATTTTTGGTCTCCTGCAGTTAGCTTCAAAACAATGCTGCTGTGATATAGCATTTACAAGACCCAATCATGTTAGAATTTTATTTTAGATAAAAAAGTAATTTTTAGCATTTCGCCCCAAAAAAAAGTTGCAAAGAACTTCGAATGATGTGATTGTGAACAATCCAAAGGGAAATTCTGAATTTCTGAAGTCTCCTGCCTAGATGTGAAGCACGTTTATAGTTAAAATATTTGATATTTGTGCTTACTAGATCAATTAAGAAAATCAGAAAGTTACAAACCAAAGGATTTTATGATTTAATTCTTTTTCCACCTTTCAATATAACCTTACTTAATAAATTTTGGCTTCTTCATCGTTATTTAAACGGAATTCAAAAGTTTTGAAATAATTGCCCAGTTTCGTTTTCTTCTAATTTTTCTTTCAAATTAAATTGCCAATTTTTATGGAATCTTTTCAAGTTTTTTAGCCATAAAAATAGTTTTGATTGTTCCTTTGTTTCATTGTTTTTTCAGTTGACCTTTTTTTACAACCGAAGTAGTTATTTTTTAAGTTAACTTTAATATAATTTTATTTCTTGTTTTTCAGCAGCTCCTTTTTTCACACGAGATCCAAATAAGTTGAGAGGTGAGAGAATCCGCTGCCAGCTAGTCAAATCTTCCAAAGGTCTGGGCTTCACTATAGTTGGAGGGGACGATAATGTTGAGGAATTTCTTCAAATAAAATCTGTGGTGCCAAATGGACCTGCCTGGCTGGTTGGGAGGCTCCAAACAGGTAATAACTCCGAATGTGACCTCTGGATCTAATTTAAAATCAATGAATTATAATATTTATGTTCTCATAGGGGATGTCTTGGTTTATGTCAATGATACCTGTGTACTTGGGTTTACCCACCATGACATGGTGACCATGTTCCAATCGATTTCCTCTGGCGAAAGCGTTGGTCTTGAAGTTTGTAGGGGTTATCCCTTGCCATTCGATCCGGATGATCCAAATACAGAGATTGTGACCACTGTTGCCGTCACGTCTCCGGACCAAAATGAATGGGCTAGTGAATTGGTAATTAAAAAATAACCTTTTTCAAAACATCATTAAACTTAAGATTCATGTATACAGGAAAGGCAAAGAATTACTATGGGTGACCCAAGTCACCTGTCTGATGTTCAGTCTATGCCAGACCTCACTACAGAAAGGAGTAACCCACATCCGGCTGGAATCGTAAGGTTCGATAAAACCTTATTTATTTGTAATAGGCCTAAACTCATTCGTGTAACATTCACCATTTTAAGCTCATGCTGAGAAGAAACTGTATTATGGAATAATAATTCAAAACTCTTTTTAAGGCCTGGAAGTGCTGATATATTGGATGATCATTACGGAGACTCAGTTGCTTCAAAACACAATTTAAGTTTTGGTACCAACAGTGCGATGTATTCCAGTGACCTCACCACGATTCCTATAACTAAAGGTGGCATGGGTTTTGGCTTCACAATTGCCGATAGTGCTTTTGGACAGAAAGTGAAAAAGATTCTAGACAGACCTCGGTGTAAGAACTTGCAAGAGGGTGACATATTGGTAGAGATAAATAAAGTTAATGTCAAAGGCATGTCTCACAGCGATGTTGTACAAGTGAGTGAAGACAGCTTGAACCTTTGAAAGTCTTCAAAAACAAAGTTTTTCTGATTCATAGGTTTTGAAAGATTGCTCGAGAGGTCAAGAGGCCAATATAACTATTCAGCGGGGCCTCATGCCTCAGGACTGTACTCCTTCCACCTCACCTACTAAAAGCAAGCACAAAAAAGGAGGAAAAGATGATACTTCAGGCCTTAAGCCGAAGTCAGGATTTTTGTTTCGTAGCAAAACTCCAACTGCTGAATTATACAGCACACAAGAAAAGGAAAAGGTTCCCAATCGGCCCAAAACACCACTTGTAGATACTAGGTATTATTAAGGTTAGGGAGGGAACTCACAGCTCACCTGAGTAACGTTCATTTACACTTCTAGGTACCTTGTGAGTGGCAATAAGTCTGATTACAATTCAGCAACTGCTCATTCTTTCCAAAGGAATGACATAACGAGGGCAAGCCTGGGGGGAAACAACTATTTGCAACAGCAATCATCAGCGAATTACTACAATGCCTTACCTGATCAGATGGAAGGAATGAATTTGGGAAATTACAATTATCAAAATAGAAGTATCATGATGACAGCCGATTATCAAAGGTCAAGAAGCCCGGGAAGAGAACTTGACACAGGATATCAGCATCACCCATCTCAAAGGATTATGCATTATGACAATTACTATGCCCCTCAGCAAAAACAGCAGCAAATTTATGGGTACAGTGACTTTGAAGGTGGTCAAAACTACGGTATGCTCTCAACATCGGCCAACTATGGAGGTTACTCTGTCAGTGGGTACGGTGAAGAGGGTGGCTATGGTTATACTCAAGGATACTCTCCCTCACAATATCAGAGGTCTTCTTCTGGCTCCCTTCCACGTGGAACAAGTTTTGTTGGAGCAAGAAAAGAAAGTACTAGTTTTGAGCACAGTGAGCCTCTACCGGGAAACCTCACGAAATGGCCCAGATCCGAGAGACACGGAGTCGGAAACGGAATTGCAACAGAATTTGTGGAAATGACAGTTACATTGTTACGTCAAGATACTGGATTTGGATTTAGAATTGTAGGGGGCACAGAGGAAGGTTCACAGGTACATTGCTAAAAATTATGTTGCATTAATCATGAAAGAATGAGGGTGAATCAGCGCCCATCATAGTCCTTATTTAGGCAGGGATTGATGTGTATTTTTGGAGGAAGCCAGAATTCTAGAATGTATTTTGCTGAAGCCAAACCCATAAACCTGTCCCAAAAATCATTTTATATTTCGGCTAACCTGTCCATACTAAGATCAAAGGGTCTATAAATTCTCGTTTCTATTTTAGGTCTCCATCGGACACATTGTACCTGGGGGTGCAGCTGACTTAGACGGTCGCCTTTTTAGTGGCGACGAAATAGTTGCTGTTGACAACATACCTGTAATAAATACCTCACATCATCAAGTTGTAGGGCTCATGGGACAATCGGCTCAAAACGGAAGAGTTACGCTTAGTATTAGAAGAAAGATTTATCAACAAGGTAAATAAAATTCTCCCTTTACCTCTCAATGTAACCAATAGAATTATCCAGGAAATTTTGTTGAGAATGATTTTCTCTTTTTTTTTAATGTGACGTGATCATTTTCAAAATCATATGAAATGTAATCAACTTCTGACCACTCTTTAATGTTTCAGGATATCAAAGAGCTGCAATAGAAAATTATCCTTATGATGTCACAGTTACACGGCAAGAAAACGAGGGATTCGGATTTGTAATCATATCATCAGTTTCGCGAGCAGGATCCACTATAGGCAGAATAATTGGCGGGTCTCCAGCTGAGCGTTGCGGAAGACTACACATTGGTGACAGAATATTGGTATGACGTTTAAGCTATATTTAAAAAATAAATGTAAAATAACATTCTTCGTGTTGCTTTGCAGGCAGTGAACCATGTGGACATTAGTAATATGCACCACGGTGAAATTGTTAATCTCATCAAAGATTATGGCTAAAGTGTTGTCTTAACAGTTGGGCCCCCAGTTGGTGAGACTAAATAAATTATGAATAAAAATGATCACTTACAGTATGCCATTAATTAATGAAGATTCGCAAGGTGGCCGTATTATATTAAAAAAAATAGCAACTTGAGACATGAAGCGACCTCTTTTAATTATTTGATATGAACTTTCATTCACATCTAAGCAAAATTAAAATAAATTCTTAACTCTCTTTTCAGAAGATACCTCAAGTACAACATCTACATCACAGAGGGTAAGTCACACACTTCAATTCGGCATGGTGTTTTGCTTAGTTTTTCAATTGAGTTATTTATTTTTTGTCATCACTTTTTTCAAATCAAAGTAAGCTTACGTTATTCTATTTTTCATTTCTTTTTTTGACCTTTCTTTATTTTCATTCTTTTATTGAGTCTTGTTAGTTTCTTTTTATTTTGTTTTGTTCCATAACATGTAGAGTTCGTCCGTCAGTTCAATGGTGACAGCGCAAGCATTACCCACTGTGCTGCCACCAGCTGAGTCTGCGGGAACTGGGAGTACTATTTCAATCGCTTCCGGTCATCCAATGACTGAAAAAACCTTAAGGTATTGATTGAACAGATAAAAAAAGCCTCACGTCACATCTTTTTAGTTTCGTGGAAATAGAGTAAATCGATTCACTCAAAAATTTCTTTTTTTCTTTTTCTCTCCCTCACAAACTTTTCATCTGTTGCAACTCCTTACATTTTTCCTTGCCAAACCACCCTTTGCCTCAATACGCCAACCTCAGGTCTGCCTCTGTGGGTTACCAGGATCGAATGTTCATACACTACCCCAACCACCCAAACGCACAACATCTTCAATACGCCGACTTCAACCAAAAGATGCTGCAGGCAACCAACATCAACAAACACTTTGATTCTAGAGTAGTTCGAAAGCACATTGACAATCAGGTTTGTTGGTATAAGGTTCGATGAGATATTTTGCTAAATCTTTTACAGTTTGCTTGATTTTGAAAGTCTTCTAATCCCTGTCCTTGTATTTTTCAATTATAAGAAAGAGTAGAAAGAAGAATATGATTAAACATTTTATGCTTCATATTTATTTAAAAATTAACATTATAAAAAGTGTGTGCAAAGCCTAAGTTGCTTTACAAAGCATCTAAAACTTTTTTGGCACTACACCATTTTTAACTAGAAAAATAACTCTTTTAGGAAGATCAGGAGTTAAACATGCTTGAAATGGATGACCAGGTAATACAAACTGCAGCCTTCTCTGTTTTGCCTGAAGGATTTCTTGTAAAAAAATTCTTTCTTTAGTACTTTGCAGTCAACCTAAGTCGTGGGGCTAGAGGATTTGGGTTTTCGATCAGAGGGGGCCGCGAGTTCCAATCCATGCCACTATTTGTTCTAAGGATTGCAGTTGATGGACCTGCGGCAGCTGACGGACGACTTAGAGTTGGTGATCAGGTAAAGTAAAGCCTTGACTGAAATAAAATAAAAAAATTTAACTCTATTTTGCCTCTATTCTAGATTATTGAAATCAATAGTATAAATGCAAAGAATATGACCCATGCTGAAGCAATAGAACTCATAAAAAGCGGGGGCAATACTGTAAGATTGCTTGTGAGGAGAGGGAAAATGCCTCCTTCGGCATCAATGGGTAATAATCTTTTTTATTCCTCTGAATATGAGAGACTCCAAAATAACTGTCAAATCAATTTTTTTAGATCAAGTCGGAATGTCAGCTCTTTCACCAACCCCTTTGCCTACTTCATCAACTACAAGTTTGTTAAACCGACCCATGTCAGCAATGTCTCAACCGACAGGTGGTGGATATCATATGCTACCTGGAGCTCTCCCTCTTCCTGGGATGGCGTCAACGCAAGCAGCTTACCTGGCACAAGTAATTCACAACTTTAAACTCAAATATTGTTACATTTTTATTCTATAAACCTTTTACTAGGGCACTTTTTCATCGAACCGCTATATGAATGGTCCAGTCTGTAAAAGCTCACCTCAAATATTAAACAGCAATTCAGCATCAGAGAGCTACTACTACAACCAATATTGAAGCATCTCATCAATTCAAGCCAATCCTTTTCTTGTTATATTTCTTGTATAAGGCTTAAAGTAATCCAGTTCATTAAGTACAACATAAGCTATTTCCACAAAAATAATTTATTTTAAGCTATATTTCTATACGTAACGAAAAAATAGCTGCGCCGTGTTCCTTAATATTTTTAAACTGTAATGATTCAGTCCCAGACGAGCTTGTGATTCACAACAAACTTTTAGAATGCCTTAAGTTTAGAAACTCAAAAGGAACTTCAGATTAAAGGAGAAATCTGAACAAAATTATATCTTTTTATTGCAAGAATTTTTTTAAGAGAAAGAAATTGCCCCCAAGGCTCCGTTTTGAGGACTTCCAGACAAAAAAAACTGATGTTTTTAAATATATCTACTTAAAAAAGGCCAATTATCGAAAAAATGAATCTTGTTCTCGGCGACTCAAATATTCAAATTTATTTTACTGAAAAGCAAATATATTATCTTGTTCATGCAAAAAAAACTTCTTTTGAGATAAAAGAATAAACAATCTGTAGATGTTGTTAGAATCTATCTTCTGATGCAAAATGTTTTCAAAAAGTGAAAAAGACTAACATGAAGGTAAAATTCTAGGGCCCAGACAAAAACTGTGGGAGAAAAATGAGTTGCAAGATGTTCCATAAAATGTTAAAAAAAAAATTTTAGGGCTTCTACAATAAAGTCAAATTTTGCTTGAGCTAAAATCTCAAGAACCTTTTGACATGGAAAATACTTGTGTAAACATCAATTGTAGGTACATCATAGAGCCAGCTACACACCAAATTTGAAGTATATATCTATTAAAATGAGGAAGCTAGGATTTGAGAACACAATAAAGGAACATTGTACAGGAGCTAAATTCTCAAGAAGTCTTTTTCACAGAAAATACTTGTATAAACATCAATCTATCTATCTATATAAAAATGGGCGAACAGATGTTTGTCTGTCTGTTGGTATGTGGAGGGCTAATGGAAATCCAAACTCCTATACCGATCATGATGAAATTTTCCACGCACATCCCCACCTGTCCAAGAAAGGTTTTGGTGCACGTTTGAATCCCACTGCCCTGCTCCCTGGCCTAAATCACTAAAGTTGAAGGACACACTTTTAAGATGCTCAGCAGGTTACAAATTAACCCGGGCAGCGCCGGGTACCTCAGCTTGTTGTAGGTATATTATAGAGCCAGCTTCATACAAAATTTTAACTAAGTCTCTATCTACCTTTAGATTACATTACATCAATATTGTTTGAGTGACAAAACATTAAAACTACTATATTTTAATACTCGTAACATTTCCAGCTAGACGATCAACTCAATTTAACTTATGTATTCATTAATGTCAATAACTTTAATGATATTCTCCTGCTTTAATAATTCCTACCACTATTCCCTTCAGTACTAGCAAACATTCCTTTCCTCTCCAGATCAGGAAAGATTGATTTAACTTGACTGTTAAGCCTGATCCTCGGATCATCCCGATTTCTGTCCCACCAATTAAAAAGGATCCATTTAAAATAAAACAGTCAATTTATTGGATTTGTTTTCTCATGTTAATTGAACCATCTTAAAGGTGCATAAATCCGCCTCTTTCTCAAATAAACAATTAGTATCTCAATCATTTTATTCCTCTACACTTGGTCTCTTCATCACATCTTATCATAACAAAAAGATTTATTTTACTAGCTGAGGTACCCGGCGCTGCCCGGGTTAATTTGCAGCCTGCTCAGCATCTTAAAAATGTGTCCTTCAGCTTTAAGGGTTTCAGGCCCCCCCAAGCCCAGGGGTGGGAGGGGGGGGGGGGTCAAACCTGCATCAAAACCTTCCTTGGCCAGGTAGGAATGTGCGTGCAAAATTTCACAAGATCGTTGTAGGGGTTTGGATTTCCATTAGCCCTCCACATACCAACAGACAGACAAACAAATATATATAGATATAGATAGATAGAAGATAGATAAATGATAGTTCTGAGATATATTTCTGAATACTTTTGGATAAATTCTTTAAGTCTTGGAGAAAATCTAACAGGAATATTAATTTAAAAAAAGGCTTTAGAGTTTATTTTTTCCCGAAAACATCTTGTTTGTCAATTTATGATAGAAAGAAGCAACCAACATCTTTATTTCCCAGCAATTTTTCTCCACATAAGATAACGTTCAGGTTCGTCTCTAATTTTTCTCGATGGAACTTGGTGCTTCAAACGAATCTCACGAACAGGACCCGAGGCCGGATTCAATGGAACGTTTAAAGAAGGAAGGTTGATGATCCTAAAATCAAAATCCACCTTAGTTATTATGAAAATCACCATTTGATTTTTATGTGCAAAGAAATCCAGAAACGTGAAAGGAATCTTTCTTAAACCTGGACTAACTTTTGTTTCATTGGATTCTTCTTTTCCATAATTCTTAATCCAGAAAGGTCAGGAGAAACCCTGAATCTGAATCTAAAGTTTCTGTCGAGATTGTTGAGTCCAAATCCCATCCTGTCATGTCGCTTATCTGATCTTATTGAAAAGGGACCTGGACAAGGAAGAATTAGATTTGCATATCAACCAATCAATGAACAATAAAAAAAGTTTTCTCACTACCCAAATTTTCTGATTCGTAAATGCAATTCTCATCGTTGCATCCATCTGCACGGCCAGCATTGGTCTCATCGCTAATATAATCAAAATAATAAAAACGAGCCTGGCTCTTGGTAGGACAGACAGACAGCAGACAGACACAGTTTAACCTCAAAATGGCCTTTTGCCATTCAATTACTCTAATTTAATATCACAAAATGTTAGTCAAAAAATATTTTCATGATTTAAATTTTTCTTAATTTTCTTTCCACTTTTAAGTAATGTATTATTGAAAATAAAACTTAAAAGTAATTTCAATTCCTTATGTTTACCTTTGGATTCCAACTTTGGGTTCGTTTACGAAATTCTGTGCCCTCAAAAACCTGTTGGTGTCGTAATGGTCCATGGAATCTATTTTTAATTCATTATTTTCTTTAACCTGGTGAAGGATATTGACTTTAAATAACTGACCTAGTTTTTCCACACACGTGTAATCTGTACACTCAATGAAGACATCATTGTCAGTTGATGGTCCGACCAGATACTCGCTGCATTATTATTATTATAAAAGGCTAAATTTCACAAAAAAAGATATTTTAATCTGAAATAAAAATTTCGTCCATTACCTTTTTTCAAGACTTTTCGTTCCAACAGTTTCTCCTTGGATAATAAGTACCTGACACATAAAAATTACTACATTTGTTTAAAGGTTCCGATTGTTTGACAAGAAGTGAAAAATGAATATGTCAGTTTAATTTTGAGCCAGTTGTCCTAATTGTCAATATGACCTTTTGAACACCTGCTTAATTATTATGTACAGTCTTACCGAAGCTATACAAAATAAAATTCTCCACTGGATCATCATAGCAGCGATCCGGATGGCTTCTCCAAACCTTTTGAGTCAATGGAGAAGGTGTGAAAGCCTTTTAAAGGACGTCAAAATCGAAAAAAAAGTGAGAGAGAAAGCTTCAACATTGAAATGTTTGTTTTTTGAGCAACAGGAAAGAGGACCCTTGAGACCTTGATGATTTTTTCTGGAAAAGTAAAAATCCACCAATAAATAGCATTTAAAAAAATTAGTCATCTTTTAAGGCAACAGTGGGTTGGATTTGACAAGCCTTGAAAGTCATTTGCAAGTGAACAACGCCCACTTAGCAATTACTTGGGAAAGTAAAAAATGAATCCATGTAATCGTGTCATGGTACAATTCTGAATAAAACAAAAGAATTACACTTTATGTTGTATTTTTATCTAGCAAGCATCAAACAAGTTAAAATTATTTTTACTTTTTGAAATGTAATATAACTCAGAAACCCATTAAGAATTAAATGAACAACAATTAATTGAATATCAAATAACTGCATTTAAAGATCTTGTTTCAAATTTTTTTCAGATAATTTTGATTCTAGATAACCCAATAATGTTATAGAAGCAATAAAAATGCTTTTGAATCGTAAATTTCTCATTCTAACTTAGTTTATGAAGAAAGTCAAATCTGAGTTTTATGTTCATCAAATAATTTTTTCTTTGTGGACTTTGTTTAAACTTAACATAAACAAAGTTTTACATATAATGCATGTTGTAGAAAATAATTGAACTGAAAATAAAGATGACAATTTAAGATACATTTGGAATGTTGCTTAAGAAATGAATCAATCAAACTAAATTTTTCATTATCTCTTATGAAGAAGAAATGAAACACAAAGCTTGCAGAATTTTTATACTTTCAAAGTGTTATCTATTTGGAAAAGATAAGAGATACTAATGGCTGAGATCACACTGACGAACATTATTTTAATGCCACTTACTGATAATATCATTCTGGGTTAATAGAAAGCCCTAATACTTATAGATGTGTACTCCAATGGCTCTTGAAAAAATCCATTAACAATTTGATAAATTGCTCAAAATAAATATTGGCTAGAAATTTCAAAAAATCATCATGCTCTATTAGTGAGTAGAGAAAATACGTGTTATCTCGAATGAACATTGAACTTGGGCGTTGACAAACAGGATAAAGTTCTGATACACATGTTGAAATAAAAACCCCAGCCTTATTACAAAGGAAACTATCTTAGTGATTATAATCAAAGAATAATTTCTGAAAACTTTCATCCCTTTTTTATGAAATGTTAAAGAATAATAAGAAATTGACTTTGACGCACAACCATTTTTCAACAGGTTTCCTTCTGTCATCCTGTTTTCATTCAAATTAAATGACTTTGCAAATCCATTTTTCGTCTTTTATTTTTCCAAGAAGGTAAAAATTGACGATGACAAGAAACATTAGTCGTTTGTTTTTCATATTTTCATGGAAATCAAGTTTTCTGAAATAACAGATGGACCAACAGAGGTGTTAATTTGTTAAAAAATAATCACTTGATTTTTTTTTAGTTAGGGGTGGTCCAAGCAGCTACCCCCATAAAAATCGATCCTCATTGAGGTGTCTGCCCAATGGCAAAGTTTATGAAGAAGTGATTCATTTGCAGTTGAAAATGGTACCAAAATTAATACATTCACAAAACAAAGTTGAATACTTTCAAGATGGTCATCATTTCCTACAAAAGAACCACAAAATAGACCATCGATGAGCCATAAATCAATTAATTTCCACACAATGATTCTGCATTCTTAACATTACCATACAAAAATCACATTTTCCAAAATCAGTAATTATGTATACAATCAAAATACAAATTTTGCATTATTTTGTTTCCAAATTTATTACATACTTGAAATGATATGGAGGATGAATGTAAAACCATTTTGATTGAAAATTAACCCTAAGATAATTCATATAAAAAATAATTTTTTTTTCAAAATATCTCTTCTTAATCGGTTAAAGATTATCCACTATAGATATTTCAAGTTCACGTCGTCAGCAGTTTGAACAAATATTTAAGCAGCCCATTCAAATATAAATTAAAGCTAAAAGCTTGAACATTTTTCAGTTAAGTGTCATTATCAAAAACTGTGAGCCTTGCAGTCATTTTAAAGATCTTTAACTGATTCATCCTTCATCATTATACGCAAAGTATTTTTTTGCCTAAAGTTATTTTTGCAACAAAAATTATTTTCGAAAGAAAAACTCCTTCATCACTCAACCTTTTTCTGGAAATATCTTGTGTGCTTGATTTATGCATTATAATTGTTTGAATATATATATTGGTTGAAAAAAAAACACAAGATAAGAAAATCTTGTCTAGAAAATTATCACTTTGACAATGTTTCCTTATGTTATTCTTTTTTTTACCAAAAACATCATCCGTCCATCCGTGACAGGACGGCAAAAAAAAGAATATATTTTCTTCAGCCAACCCAATGAAAATGATTTCCAGACAAATGGCGTGATACTTCCAAGTTTCAAGCTACAAGACCAAAGGTTCAGATCAACCCCCATCTGAAAATTTAACATATAGGCAGATGGTGTCAAAGCTCATCCATATTATATCCTTTAAAAAATTATTTTGAACAGACAATTCCTTTCTAACATTTCAATGTCTGAAAGTTAATCTTTAGTTTGTCTAGTAACAAAAAGCTGGAAAAAACTCAAAAAAATTAATTGGGAGTGAATTTCCTTATGTTATAATTTCTTTTCACATATTCTCAAATCCTTGAATCTTTTCAGACAAGTTTTTATTTTATTTTGATGACTTCTGTAATTTTTAGCAAAACATACAATCTGACTTTTTCTAATTGTAAACATTAAAAATATCTTGATCTTTAGATTTAAGTCAACAAACAAGGCGCCAGTCTGATGAATAACTGTGGTGTTGGTGTTTCAACCTTTGCACTTCCATCATTGATTATTTTTTCTAAAGTAAAACATTTTTGTAAAAAAGAATCAAAAATATATTTATTAACTTTGTTAAAAATCTTGATATGTAAAATTGAAACAAAAATAGCTTCAATGCCTTTTTCAAGTCCTCCCTTCAAAAGAAGAAAAATCCCCAATTCCAACCCCTTTTTTCTAATAGACCCAATTTATGAGTTTGAATTGGCCATTCAGTCAATCATTTTTAGCCTTGTTTACGTCTGCTTGTATCCACAATCTTCTAGAAATGAAATAACGCCCCCCATAAGTAGAGGAATTAGGTACAAACACCCATGTTTGTGCACGTTGTACAGGCCAGAAACATAAACAAGGGTTCGTCAGCTGAAAACTTGAAATGAAGAAAATGATTTTTTATATTAAAGCAACCTTCAGAGAACTTCTATAGAAAAAGACTTCCATTGACAGTTTCGAACGTAATTAATCCTCTTAATCGCCATCCTTCAAGAGGTTTCATAACTGCTACGTGTCCAAATAAGCTTTACAGACATTCTTGATCTTGAAAAGTTTTTTCTTCTTATTGACCATCATTCATTTTTTTTTCGTGAGAAACAAAGATGCACTTGGACCTTTCATCGCATGAAATCGTCACATATTTCTGTTGCATTCAGAATAATTTTGTGTCATTAAATTTTGTCGGAGCACAAAGATAAATTAATTAATCCTAATTTTAAAAGAAAAAGTTCCATTGAACTGAAAACTTGAGTCACTCCATTTTTGAGTCTCACATAAAAAGTTTACCCTATATGCTATAATGAGGCCGTCCATTTTTTGTCATAAAAACCAGTCCGAATTGATTTTTTAATTGATATTCCAAATGTTTGGCCTAAAATAGAATAATATCCCCTAATTATGTTGTCAAGTCTGTTTCAAACTTTTTCACGGATGGGTTGCAAAATGGTGGGCCATTGGATTGTTTTGTCGGTGGAAAAAACTAGATTTTTGGACTTTATAAGACTTTTTGCTGAATACATTTCCACTGCCATGAGCAAACAGCAAACAAACTGGCGGTACAGAATGAGATTTTCGTAAAAAAAAGCATAAATTCTTGACGATGTTAAGATTTGATTGATCTTCTGAACTCAATTTTATGTTTTGGAAAAAATGCAACACCTGAATGGCCGAATTTTCATTAAATTTGCATCGAACGGATGCAAGATCGGCTTTTCGTCCATAGGGGAAAAAAAAGTTGGACTTGGAGGCATGTTCGGAAAAATGTCAACACGTACGACGAGGACGAGCGCGCGCTTTTCTCACGCGTTATATGGCGTGAGCTTTCCGTCGAACTGCAAACTTTTAGCGCCCGATTCTCGCGGACGTTTTCTCACGCAAAGGTCGACCCTCTTTTGTTGCATATCTGTGTTTCACGCTGGCAGTTG
>Ga0194133_10003639_pt1 | contig 21615 bp, 26 predicted proteins | sample TA2KigOf40mmetaG_FD_155448 | JGI IMG/M metagenome (GOLD analysis project Ga0194133, IMG submission 155448) | Freshwater microbial communities from Lake Tanganyika, Tanzania - TA2015055 Kigoma Offshore 40m | ecosystem: Environmental > Aquatic > Freshwater > Lake | place: Tanzania: Lake...
AAACCGCCAGTTCTTAAAGTAAAAAAGAAAAAAAATCTATGACTTCACAAAAAAGAAGAGCAGAAAAGAAAGAACCTAAGATAGGTAAGGGTAATAAACCCACTATGACAAAATTTGACGAAGGAATGGAAAACAAAATTAAATTAGATTTATCCTCAATTCAGGAGATACTTAAACACCCAAAATTAGTTACTGAAAACATAGAAATTTCAAACGCATTAAAATATCATATTATTTCTAAAAAACCATTATTAGAAAATGTTTACAAATTAGGCACAGATAGTTTTTTTCAATTATTAGAAGAATGTAAAGAATTATATTTGAGTGGTGATTTAGATTTATCGGATGAAGATATTACATTCATTTATGAAAATGAATATGGACCAATCGAAGAAACTAATTACGAAGTCACAGACCTTTTAAACGAGGCAGAATATCAGGGAAGAAAGGTACAACTTGGAAAAATTATGCAGGGTGATATTAAGAAATTTAAAGTTTATGTTAAGAATGATAAAGGAAAAGTGGTAAAAGTAAATTTTGGGTTTGGTGGTAAATCTGCAAAGGGTAAGGTAATGAAAATTAAAAAGAATAATCCCGAAAGAAGAAAATCATTTAGAGCTAGACACAATTGTGATAATCCAGGACCAAGATGGAAAGCAAGATATTGGGCTTGTAGAACTTGGTAATTAATAATAATTAACAACAACACCACATTCAAGGAGAAGTTGGAGTGATTTCTTTTGAGATTCTTCCCACTTCTCCTTATTTTTTGTGGTACATACCTCTTTACAGTAAACAGTTTTAATTCCACTATTTACTATACCTCTAGCACAGTCCATACATGGTAATCCCGACGTAAGATATATTGTGGAACCCTTTAATGGTATTCCTACGCGAGCAGCGTTATAAATCGCATTACGTTCCGCGTGTTCAAACCAAAAGTACTTTTCAGGTCTTTCCTGACGTTCTTGTTTAGAATCGTCCATTCCCCTTGGAAATGAATTATAACCCGTAGAAAGGACCTCATTGTCCTCACCAACGATAACGGCACCTATTTGTGTTGATTGATCTTTAGATTTTAATTTAACTTGCTCTGCTAATCCTAAAAAGTATTCTGTCCAATTCATATTAATTTGATAGGTACCCAATACCAAACCCTATCTTCAGAGTATCGATTTAAGCATTTACCTTCTTTTTTTTCTATTATTTTACTGACTTGTAAAATATGTTCTTTATTTCTTAAGTCTATACCTACATTATAACCTTCTCCATCTTTAGTGTAAATGGTTTCTCTCTGTGGTTGACTATATTTTCCCTCATCATATAGTTTTAACATTTTAACCATTTCGTCCTTTTTCATTTTACACTCAATACCTCTTTGGTATATCATCTTTTCAAGGACATCCTGTCTTAATTTACTGTAATCAACCTCAGTCATTATGCAAATATAAGAATAATTTGGGATATTCCAAAAATAAAAAACCCCCGATTTCTCGAGGGTTTTTATATACTAAGACAATGATTATCTTAAAGTGTCCAAACTAAATGTAGTCAAACCTTTTACATCAATCACACCGAAGTAACGGTTGTTAACCATCTTCTTAGCGTATCTTGTCATGATACCCTTGATTGGAGTGAAGTTGAAAGGATTATACATTGTTGGAGTCAATTGTAGAGGTACATACGGTGCGTAAATGTAACCAGCGTCTAACAATGACTTACCTTTGTGACCGATAAGAATTTTACCAGCTGGGAAGTAAGGATCACGATAAACTTGATATCTACCTGCGATTGAACCAATTTTCTCAATACCCATGTTGTACTGATCTTGCTCAGGAGCTGCGTTTGATACGTGGAAATATTCCAAATCATCAAATACCGCAGATACTTCTGAAGAACAAACAACCCAGTTAGCACCACCTCTTAAAGTAGTTTTATGGATTTGAGCAGAAACTTGGTTAATCTTAGTGATTAACGTTTGGTTCCAGTCTTTTTGAGTGTAACCTACTAATGTAGCACCAGAAGTACCACCGTATTTCCACTCATTGTAGTCCCACTTAGCTTTCCAAGCGGCACCTTTTCTTAAGTCACGTAAGATTTCACGGTCAACCTCAGCTGCAATTTGCTCAGATAACAATGCAGTTAACTCAGCTTCAGCATCGATGTTGTGAAATGCACTTACGTCTTGAGCCAATTCAGGAGACCAGCTAGCTCTTAACTTTCTTTCAGTAACAGATACTGTCACAGAAGACAAGTCGAAAGATACTTCACCGATTTCTTCTTCGAACTCAAGTGTGTCATATTGACGATAACTTGCTACGAAGTCACTACCAATCAAAGTTGAACCAGCTACTGTATGGTTAGAAAAACCTGCAGTTGAAGAATAGGTTTGAAGATCTATGTTTAAGAAGATTGAACCATCTTCATCACAAATGTCATCAAATCTAGCTAAACCTGAACCACCTTTTTGACCATACTCAACAATACCTTTACCGTATTTTTGAGTTACGACAGTGAATGGTAAAGATGCGCCAGACTGAACTTGTGAGGCAACAACTTGTAATGAAGCTAAGAACTCTTCAGTATCCATTTCATTACCGTTTGCACCTTTTAATTTACCTTGACCAGTTTTTTGGAATCCAGTTAATTTCAAGATTACACTTGATAAAGAGTCACCTACTGCATAAGTAACAGCAGAACCGGCGTCACCGTTAGAGAATGAATGTAAAGAACTACCAGTCAATGAAATAGTACTGAAATTACCTTTTGAATAGTCAAAAAGACCTTCACTTGCATCATCACCATCTTCGTAGAATCTATCATATAGACTTCTTGGTTCTGAGTCATAACCTGCAGTTACTGTGGCACCTGTGTTAGGATATCCGAATGGTGCATAGTGTGCTCCACTGCTTCTTTCCTGAATTTTAGGTACAAAATAGAACAATTTACCGATTGGTAAGTTCATTGCTTGTACTGATACGATGTCGTTTGCTAACAACTTAGAGAAAACACGACGGATGATAGGGAATACCACTGTCTCGAATGAACCACTAGCATCAGAAACTGCTGCTTCGTTGATTAAATAAGACGCTTGGTTTTCATACAACTGTGCGATGTTATCTTTTTGGTGACCTTCTAATCCTTCGAGGAATCCGAGGTCATCCCATTTTTTAATGGTATCTTCTTTGATAACACGAAGGTGCTTAAGACCTATGTTACCAACCATACCTGATTCTAATAATGCTCCCATTTTTTATTTTTTTTATTTTTTATTATTTTATTTTACTCATCAAATCTTTCATTCTCTTAAATTGTGGATTTTCGTATGCTTTTGATTCCGACAATACTTCTTGAGAACTTGATGTTTGAGGAGTTGAAGAGATTTTGTCAACTACACTTTCAGTCACTGATTTTTTTGTATTTAACTCAGATTTGATTGTGTTGAACAAACCTTTAGATTCGTTCATAGTTGAAACTGAATCAAATCTCTTAAGAATATTCAATTTCTCCTGTTTTGTTGTTGAATGTTCGGTGAATAAACGAGTAGCATATGCAAGATTTGCATTAAACACTGCAACTTCATTAAGTTTCTCTTTGAATAACACTAACGCTTTCTTATATTCAGAGTTTTGTTTTTTCAAAGTTTCAACCTCTTCGTTAATTTCCTTACGACCAGATTTGTATTTTTTACCTTGGTTTGATGGTTTTCTAACGTCGTTTGCAAATGTTCTAGCCGCTTCTTTTGCTTCAACTTCTTTTGGTTCATCATCTTCACATGGTTCCCCTTCAGAATCTTCTTCATCTAACTCGATTTCATAGATTGCTTCTTCATCGGCTTTTACTTCTTCTTCAACCTCAGAATCACTTTCTTCGTCAAGTTTAATGATATACTCATCACCATTCATGTCCAATTCAATATCGTCTCCGTCTTTCTTAACAACAATACCATCTTCTGGTTTCATTGCCTTGAATACTTTCAATACTTCATCGTCAGATGCTCCTGTCATATCCATAACATCGTCATCATCAGATAGCATATCTCCCATACCCATATCATCAGATGGTTCTGACATTTCTTCACCACCTTCTGAGTCCACAGAATCGATACCTTTCATTGGATCTTCATTATCGAGGTCGTCTTTATTTTCTTCATCATCCCCAGCCTCATCTTCAGATTCTTCATCATCAGATTCGTCTTCAGGTTGTTCAGACATATCTTTTTCCTCTTCCTTAGGTTCATCAGACTCATCGACATCTTTCATCGGAGGAACATCCCCCTCAGATACGGATTCATCTTTTTGACCCCCTTCTTCTGACTCTTTCAGCAATTCGTTCAGTTCTTCCTTCATTGTAGAAGCAAGTATACCTTTTGCATTTTGCTTAACTGCCTCCTCAAGTGTTTGTACTTGAAGTAACGCTTGTTCTAAAATTGATTTTTCAGTCATTTGATTTGTTTTATTATCTTATAAATATTATGATTTTATAAAAAAATCGAGCTGTTATTATTAAAAACAGAATAAAACTTTTTACTTAGATAAAAATCTATCTAAATTTCCCATAAGTTTTCTCATTCTATCGTCAACAATTGGTTTTTCCTCCAATGATTCTTGATATTGGTCTCTCTCAGATGGGTCAGTAAAGATATAAGCACCAGGAGTAGAAGGTGATGATACTAAATCAAAACAAACCAATTCAAAGTCATCTTGTACTATATTTTGACCCTTAACATTTTTTAGTGATCCTACACCACGTGAGGAAATACCTAAAGTGGCACCATTCATTAATAACATCGCAGCTTGATCACCTTTAGTGGAAACTATTCCCATTTTCTTCCAAGCGGGTGAAGTAAATAATTTAATTTTACCCATTAACATTTTACCATCCCACCATGTTTCCATAATTGAATGTGAAACCCTATCTAAATCAATTAATGATGAGGATGGGTGGTTTAATTCATTTAAAGCACCACCTTTTCTTATTAAGTTTTGATACTTTTCGTTTTCTCTTTTAAGAATTTGTTCAGGATATAAACGCCCGTTTTTATTTGGGGTGTCGTATTTCTGTAAAACAGCAAAAAGAATAAGGTCTTCAGAGAAGTCCAAATTCTTCATTTCAGAAATTATCTTTTTATTTTCTTCAGGAGATACGTGACCGGCATCATACTCAATCAAAATTCCTTTGCCGGTTTCATTTGGTCCTAATATCTTCATTTATATAGTTAATTATACTATATAAATACATCAATATATAAGTTATTTTTTATTTTTATTGAAGTTGAACAAGTTTTTATCGGACAAACCCATTTCTACTACCTGTTCAATTATATTTTTGATTGACGATTTTGTTGTTTTAGTTTTAATATCAAATTGCTTTTCAACAAACAATGTGATTTCTAAATTCATAAAGGATCTTTTTTCTATTTTAATCCCTCTTGTTTTTATATCTAAATCTACAATACACTGTGGTTTAAAATTTTCATTTTTTAAATTATAGACTATCTCTTTAATTAATCTTCTTGTCTTACTTATTAGATAGTCAAAATCATCTTCATTATTTTTTGGTTGAATCCATGAATTAAGTTTTAAGTAAATTGTTTTTAAATTCTTAAAGTCTACAGTTCCATATCCAATTTTAACATTTCCGTAATCTCCTAATGAGATATACTTTCCATTTTTCATTATTTTATTACATATTTCATAATTTTATGGTGTAAATAAAAAATAGATAAAATAATTTGAAATAAAAAATATTTTCAGTATATTTTTAATATACTTATATATTATGTTAATAGTAAAAGTCGAAAAAAGTATTGAATACGCCTTGAAAGTCTACAAAGGAAAAGTCCAAAAAACAAAACAAATTCAAAAACTCAGAGAGAGACAAGAATTTGTAAAACCTTCAGTAAAAAGAAGGGAAGAAATTTTAAAAGCACAATACGTTGAAAAAATCAAAAATGGTCTCGATTAATCAAGACCATTTTTTAATTCTACTAATCTATAGTAATTTATTCTTGAGGATTTTTTATTATTAACCTCTTCTTTAACATTATTCAGTTTAGATTTCATTTCATCATCAGATGACTCTGTTAATAAAGTATCAATTTTGTTAATCAAAGATTCCTTTAATTCATTAGTCTTAGATTCTAATTCAGTAGTTGGAATTGATAAAATATCTTTTAATGTTTGTTTTTGTTCTTCACTTAAATTGTTATCATATAATACATTAAAATTGTTTACCAATACAGCATATAAAAGGTTCTCATTTTGTGTATGTGCAACTTTATCCGATTCTTTAATCTCTTTCTTAGTAATTAAATGTTCATACAATTTCTTTTTTGCTATTACTTTTTTATCTAAATTTGATAAAGTATCTTCTTCTGATAATTGGTCTAAAACAGAATATAAATCATTATCTTGAACTTCAACATCGTTTAAAGTCTCATTTAAAGATTTACAAAAATCCTTAATCTTATTTGTTTTGTTTTTTAAAACAGATGATAGTTCCTCCACAAATAATTTTGCAACATCCTTATCATCGAAATATTTTTTCTCTACTTCTTCATAAAAAAGATACATTTCCTTAAAGTCTTCATTTTCTTTGATTGTTTTAAGGATTTTCTTCATCTCTGTTTTATTCTTTGATGAATAGGATTCTGTTAATTTACCTAATATTTTTGTTTTTATTTTTCCGAAACTGTTCATTTTTAATCGTTTAAAATGTCTTTTATTTTATTTTCTATTTCATAAATATTCTGTTGGGCCTTGTTCATATCAAATAGGTCATTAAAATCCAATTTTTCTTCTCCCAACATACCTAATATCTTTGACTTTCTACTTTCACTTAATGGTTCGGCACCACCAGCAGCTGGTTCAGGTGGTGGTGGAGCTCCACCCGATGCACCCATATCTCCACCCGCTGATGCCTGACCACTTTCTTCTGCCGCTTTTCTTTCTTCTTCAGGAATACCATATTTCGCATCAACATCATCAAATACTCCCGAACGTTTTATAATATTTTGAGTGTTCTGTAATTCAAATCCCATCGCTCTTTCAAGTCTTTGTTGTTGTAAATCAAGAATGACTTCACTATCACTCATACCAAGGATATTTTTCTTAGCCCATGTATGTGATACAGGAAGAATACCAACTTGAGATTGATCGGATGTTGCATCTTTATAAAGAGTAACCTTTTCTTTCCATTGTTCAATTCTTAATAAATCAGATTGAGCTGATGGGTTGGTTAAAGACAATGAGAAATTACCTAACTCATCATCAAGTCCAGATAGATAAAGATGAATTAATGCGATTTTATTTAATTCTTGAATTAATGATTTTTGTATTCTATTGATAGTTCGTGCAAAACGAATATCCATCAAAGCCAAAGTCTTACCCTCACCTACCACTTCTTCAAAACCTAAGAATGCTTTAGGAATTCTTAATGCCGCTAATAATTTCTTTTGAATATATTCAATATCGGCAATCTCACCTAAATTTTGTGCTCCCGCTAATGTTTCAATTGGATTTGTTTGTGATGGGTCACGAACAGGAATGAAATAATCTTGGTCAACAGCCATTTGATTATATCTCATATCAACTTGTCCATTTCTTGGATCAGGAATTTGGTCTCTCTTAAATTTATTGGCAACACGTTGTACATAAGCCTCAATATCTTTATCATCCATGTTACCAACAAACACTTTGAATACACGTCTTTCAGGTGCTCTTGATGTTCTATAAATCAACATTGCATCTTCAGCAAGTAAAAGTTGTTTCCAAATTCTTCTAATCTTATCTAACATAGAAGTACCGTATGGTAACTTTCTATCATCACCCAATAATCTGAAATGTGCAATTTCCCAAGATTGAAATTCCATTTCTTTATTTTTCCATTGAAATCTCAACTCTCTTGATGGTATTTTTAAATCTCTTTCATTTCCAGGTGTTTTTGTTGCTGCACCTTCAATTCTTTCAATTTCAATATTTGGTAATTGTTGACAACCGATGATACCCTTTTCTGGATCAACTTTTAAGTAAACAAAGTTATCTCCGTATTTACACAAACCACGAGCCCACATTTGAAGATTTGTATTGATATCTAATTTTTCTTTAAACAAATCTTCTAAAATATTTTTGACTCTATCTGATTCAGAGTAAATTGTTAATATTTCACCTTTCTCAGATAAAGTTGTTGATTCTTCTGCGTATATATCAAGGGCAGCGGATATTTCAGGAGTAAACTCCATAGATTCGTAATCATAATAGGCGGCTAATCTATTTGGTTCATAATATACCGATTGATTATAGAGAGACTGGTCTAATTTTGTCCATTTGTCTGCAATGTATTGGCTTTGTTGTGCCTGCAACATCGCCTTTTCATATTCCTCCCTACTATCGGTTTTTAAAAGTTCATCTTTAGAGAAATTAAACGATGGAGTATTTTCAGGTTTTTCTCTACCGGGAAACCCAAATACCCTTGTTAATTTCTGAAATACTGTTAGATTATTATCGGCCATGTATATAAATAGTTTTAATTATAATATAAACATTTATTCTTAATTATCAAACATTTTTCTTCTTTCGAAATAACCAAGAGTATTGTTCATACGCGGATTTTGAATTATTCATAGGGTTATTTTGATGATAGAATGAAGGGTCCATTTGCATAGAACCAATTGGGTCTAATGATGTACCATAGGAATAAAAAGTTTTATTTGGTTCATATGTTCTTTCAGACATCGCCCAAGATTCTATCATAGCTTTATTCTTCGAATCATTTCTTTGTAATTGATTAAAACAAATATCACCAGCGTATAAAGCCATAGATAGACTCATAATTGAATCGTCGTGAGAACCTTTCATATGATCGGGTCTTCCATTAATGTAAACAAACGTGTTTAATTCATTTAAAAGTCTTGTTGAACGAATGGCAAATCCTTTTCTAACCTGTTCTTCAAATGCTGCAACTATTTGTGTCCTCTTATTATTAAAGTTAAGACCCGGAATTTTTTCCATAGCCTTTTTATTATAATCCCAAATATTTTTTGTGTTGATACCATCAATATATAGATTCTTATAATTCATTTCCTGTAACTTTCTTGATGTTGCAATTCCCATACCGCCAGTAATATCAATAACAATAAACGCATCATATAAAACACCCCATTTGTATGCAATTGCCGCCAAATCATCGGGTGGTATTTTACCAATATATTCTACAACTTGTTCTCTGTCGTCAAAATCAACAATATTAATTGATGAATAATCTTCACTATCACCCCTACTAACGTCCACACCCATAATATAACGATGTCCTTGAATTGGTTCCTTCCACTGCCAAAAAGTACCCTGCATATACTTTTCTTTAGGTACACGAATCATGTTCTTAGCGATATTCTCCTGAATATCACCAGGAATAACACCATCCCCTGAACCCAAGAAATCACATTCTAATTCTTGAGCAATTTTACGTCTATCGTATTTGAATTTTTTTGACATTGACTCAAACCAAGACGAGAATGGTTTATAACCCTGCTCAACATATTCTTGATATTTTTCAATATCGAAGTCGTACATAACAACTTCGTCATCATTGTATTGTTCTCTATTCAACATGTAATGACATATATCATTACACTTAACCCAACGCAAGTCTTTTGTATAACGAGGATCCTTAAACCATCTTAAATCGGTTATATGGAAATCGTTTACTCCACGAATTGCTTGGTCATATACACCATAATAAATTGGGTCATAACCATTTGGTGTTGAGATGAGAATAATTTTACCACCCGTTGATAGGGACGCCATAGATGCGGCCCAAAAGTCGTCACCCGCTTCAATGTATGCCGCTTCGTCAAATATAAGTATAGTTGGTGTATAACCACGAAGTGCATCCGCGGATGTAGCAACGGCTTTTACCTCACAACCATTATTTAATCTAAATCTACTTTCAGAATTCTTATCAGGATGAAATCCCACGTTAATCCAATCTGGCCATTGTTCCAAGAAGTGTCTAACTTTGTTGGCCATTTCAACGGCCGTGTCTCGTTTGTTTGCAATTAAAAGTACTCTATCAGGATTTTCCGGTTTTGCAAATTGTAATCTTTTAGAAATCCAAGCCGCTGTAACTGTTGTAACACCAGCTTGTCTATATTTTCTAGTTATGTTTTCATTATAATTTTCATAATCATTTAATAATTGAATTTGATCAGGAAATAATTCTAATGGTACATATTTTTTTTGTGTATTATCGAATGTTTGTAGATATGTCTTAAGAGCATAAGGTGTATCCTTAATAATCTTAGCATACTCTTTTAATTGTTCTAATTTCGAATTCATATATAATAAATATGAAAAAAGGTGGATTAACCACCTTTGTTTATCTTACGGGAACTAACTCACCACCATCATCTTCATCTTCATCGTCGTCAAAATTAATTGAACCACTTATACCTATCGAATTTAAATAAGTTTGAATATCGACATCTTTAGTTTCTTCTGTTGCGTCTTCTAAATCATCTCTAAACATTGCAACTGACTCTTCATACTCTTGGTCATTAAACATTTTATTAATACCATCCATTAGTTGATTCATCATTCTTTTACCTCTATCAGAACCACCTAAAACCTCTTTCATAAAAACTAAAAACTTTTTAGCTGGTAATTTAAAAATCTCAACAAGTAAGTAGTTTTGTAATTCTATTTTATTTTCATCTGTAAAAATATCTTCAGGAAACTGTCTTCTAATTCTATCCCAAATCGCGGGACCTAATCTTAAATCCCACATTTCTTTTTCTAAGGTGTCTTCTGTATCTTCAATATCTGTAAAATCACCCTCAGGTCTACCTTGTAGAGCAAATAATTCTAATGTTCCTTTAATTAATTCGTGTACTAAAACAGGAAAATTAATACCTCTTGCAACAACTTTTCCAGGTCCACCTTCTTCCTCAGGTCCTTCTGCACTTTCTTTACCCGCAGCAGATCCACCTAAGTTTTTAATCATTTGGTCACTAATCTGCCAATAAGTAATATCATTTATTGACATTAATGTTCCGTATAAATTAAGAATGTTTGGGTTACCTGTAATTTGTTCTAATCTTTCTGGTACTAAATGAAACATATAGTGACCTTTTTTAGATGCCCCTTGAATGATTGCGTTTATCATTCTTCTTTTGGCCTTTTCTAAATCTAAATTTTGTAATTCATTAAAAATTTCTATCTCATTCTCAATATCAACTTGTTCAGGGTTTTCTTCATTTTCTTCGTCATGTCCAAAATCTTCCATGTCAATTTCACCCATACCAACTATCTTAGCATCAAATTCTATTGCACCTTCTGGTATACCCATTTCTTTCATTACCAATTCCACAGCCAATTGTTCTAACTCTTCTCTATGATTAGATTCAATTTGGACCACAGTATTGTGAGCATTCATTAATGTTTGTTGAAGTTGCATTACCCCTTCCATCTCTCTTTGTACAGGAGTTCTATCACCAAGATATCTTCTAAGATTTTCTACTACTTGTCTATATCTTTCTGAAGCCAAAACTTCTTGAAAATTCTTATTTGGTTCTTGACCAGTAGAAGGTAATGGGACTTTTTTCAAAGGTGTTTCTCCTTGTGATAACTTATCCTGTAACCCTTGATCGGGTCTATCAGGTGTATCGAAATCCATTGCCATTTCTTTAATATTGTTTTCTATTAAAGATAACAAATTTTTCTTACTTATTTGCATCCTTCTTCTCTTTTAATGCCTTTGGTTTAGATTTTTCACCTGGTTTAGGAGAATAAGGTGTTCTTGGTTTTGTACCTGGTTCAACTTTAGGTTTTGTTGGTGCGGGTTTTGTTGTTGGTGAGGCCTCTTTTACTTCCGTATTTGAAATTGCATCATAACTCATAAATTCAGGAACACCATTGTGACCTTTTCTAACATTAGGACCAACCTCAACCTCATTTAATTTAGTTTGAATTAATTCCATTATTTCACCTTTTGAAGTCATAGAATGAAAATTATCTTCAGCAATTGTTTCTAACCAATTTTTAACTTCTACATTTTCTTTTTTAACAACAGCACTTTTCTTTTTGTTTTTTAATTCTTTGTCAAAAAATTTAATCACACCTTCTTCTCCACCTAAATCTTTAAGTGCCTTATCGTATATGGTTTCTTTTTTCTTTTTCTTTTTTGATTCATCGATGTCACCCTCTTCACCAACAACTCTTATTGGAGTATTTGGGTCTTTAGCTGCAGCTTGTAAGGTTGGACTTTTTTTAATATCAGCCATAGTTGCAGTCAGTGCCTCACCTAACATTCTTTCGGATAAATCACCTAATTGTTTATCTGATAGATTTACCAATGTTTTTTCTGATAAACCTTCATTTATAAGTTTTTGGACTAATTCAAACCTTTTCATGATTCTTTAAATTTTATTTCTTCTTTTAATAAGTGATAATTTCTTTGTTTTAATTTTTTGGTTACAGACTCAACAGATTCACCAAACCTAAATGATAATCTATCAAATTCACCATCAAAATCAAACTTTTCCCAAGCTAATGCAATTACATTATCCACAGCATCAATAACTCCGAAATAATCGGAGTTTTGAACTAATTCTAAATCTAAATCTGTATTTTTCAATAAACCAACCAAATCAACATATTGAATGTCTGGTGATTTACTTTGTTGAGTTGATGATGCGGGTATAACAAACCATTCCTCTATGTCAAGATCAGTTGATTTACTGAAGATAAATTCGTACTGTTTTTGACCTTTGTAATCTGAACCGATTTCATTAACATAGATTAATACCATTATTAATTAAAATATTTACTTAGCGTCTCACCAACAGCTTGGTTAATACTATTTTTTATTTCATCTAAATCAATCTCTTTCTCTTCGTCCATTTGAGGAGTCTCATCTATATCTGCATATTTTCTTAATTCATCATCTTCACCCATTTCACCAACCATATCAACCGGAGTATCAATGAAAGATTCTAAAGCAGCCATAGCGTCTATTTCACCCAAATCTTCTTCTGGTGAAGGTTCTTCAGCGGGAACTTCTTTGTCACCCATTGATGGTTCTTCGGCAGGAACTTCTTCCTCTCCTCCCATTTCATCCTCTTCTCTTTCAAACTTCTTACCTATTTCCTCAATATCCTCGTCTTCCAATTTGTCTAAATCAACGGCTGAAATAACCATATTAAGAACATACTTAATATCATCACTCTCCATTCTATCTTTTTGATCTCTTAATTCTTGACCTAACTTACCAGCAAATTTTTGAACTTCAGCCATGTAGTCAGAACGTTTTGATTCACCACCTTCCTCTCCTTCAGGACCCATAGATGGTTCTTCCGTTGAACCCATTTCAGGTTCAGAAGGTTCTACAGATGGTTCTACAGATGGTTCTGCTGCAGGTGGTGGTAATTCTCCCGCGGGTTTCTCAGGTGCAGCCGGTGGTAAATCCATTGATGGTTCCGCTACAGGTGCTTCTTCCTGAGATGGTTTTGTTTTTAAAACATATTTTGTTGCTTCTTGTAATTCTTCTTGGCCCTTCAAAAGTTCCAATCTCTTTAGTGCTTCAGAATATGATGAAAATTTATTCTTATTCTTCATAAACATACCACCTATATAATCTAATGATTGTTCATTTAGACCTCTTTTTACATAGTATCCATCCTTTTCTCTTACAATACCATATACACCACCAGTTTTAGCTTCTGACACCAATTCAGGTGAAGTTTTTGTGGATTTGTTATTCGAATTTTTGTAGTAAGCTAATTCGAGGATTCTTTTTAGTTTGTCATCACCCGATAACTTTTCACTACCTATTGGTTTTAAATCTGCCATTTTTTAAAAATTAAGATTGACTTATTCTTATCCTATAAATACATAGATATATAGAAAAAAATAAGTCTATTTATTGTGTTATGGACAATTTTTTGTCCGTTATTGTGTTTTTTAAATCTAATAATTTCTTGATGTATCCGTTTCTCCTTAATAATTTAAAAGTTAGATTCTCATAAGAATACTCCCCACCACTCTCTAAACCACTTTGTCTAAATTTTTTGATTCTTTTTCTTAAGTCTTCAATCTTTAATAAAACATTTTCTTTTGTGTCAACGTTAACAAGATCTTCGATGTTTTTAGCAAATTCCTCACCTTTATCTAAAATCTTTCTATCATCAATATTTGGTGACTCCTTCTTTGGTTCAACTAACCATTCATCATTTAACACAGAATAAACCCCCGAGGATATGTGTGGTTCATGGATATCTTGTACATAAAGTTCAACATCAAATCCTTTAATTTTAATATCGTGTTTTTCATTCCATATATTCTTTTTTGCGTCAAAGAATTCTTTAATAATTGTATGTAATATTGTTGAATCCGTTTTCTCTTCACCATCGATTTCGTCCATATCAATTAAAATATGTAAATCAACGTCTGAATATTCGGACCAATTATAATTCGCTAATGAACCCGTCAAAACGATATCATGAATAAAAAATTCAACACCCAAAGATTTAATAAAATCATCAGATATTTCTAATAACCTTTTTCTGACTTCTTCTTTTATTTTTAAAGTTGGTCTATGAAAAATCAACGAACATAGTGTATCCTTTGTTTTAAAGGATTTAACTATCTTTTCATCTTCTTCCCTATCCTCAATCAATTCTTCAAATAAACTCATCCTACTTTGGTATATTTGTAACTTCTTGAGATGTTCTCATTGAAGTATTTTCCTTGGGATTTAGCCATTCTAAATTTTGTGAACTTTTCCCATGGAACGTTATTATATTCATAAATAGCACCACTATTAAAAGTCACCGATAAATCATTTGATTCGGTGTTGTAAGATGCCGATTTTAAGTTTGAGGATTCGATAATCACCTCAATCATATTACCTTCGATTTTTTCTGATAAAATAGCCATAATGTTTTTATGAATAATATAACATATAAATATCAAATAAAAAACCCCACATAAGTGGGGTTTAATTTTAGTTTAGTGAAATTAACCTTTCTAAACTCTTTTTCTTGTCTTTTGGTAATGTTAGTTCCAATATTCCATTCTCAACCTTACCTATAATGTCTTTTTCTTTAACATCATCAGGTAATGTATAAGATTTTCTAAAACTACTAACGAATTGTGTTTTTCCATTTTTTTCTTGTGTTTCGAAAGAAATGGTTAAAACATTATCCTTTGTAGTAATTTTTATGTCTTCTTTTGTAAGACCTGGAACACTCATCAATACTTTGTAATCGTTTTCGGTTTTACTAATATTGATTTGAGGTACTGATGTACCAACATAAGATGTTTCGAAAACCTTATCGAACACATCAAAAAACGGATCTTTAAATAATGTTATCATATGTTTTTAATTTTGTCTCATATAAAACAAATTCTTTACCAAACCATCCTAACTGACATAAAGACATTCGTCAGACATTTTTTTAGACATTTTGTCTTAATTTGTTTTTTTAGAGTTTTAGTATTATATTTGTAATAACAAAACAATTTTTAAAAATATGCCTGTGGATTTCTTTGAAGATGGACAAACAACAAACCCAAAACGTGTACGAAAGGGTTCAGAAACACCAATACTTGATAACTTTAGTAGGGACTTAACAAAACTTGCAGAAGAGGGTAAAATTGACCCCGTTATTGGTAGAGATAAAGAGGTAAAAAGAATTGCTCAAATTTTATCGAGGAAAAAGAAAAATAATGCGGTAATTGTTGGTGATGCGGGTGTTGGTAAATCCGCTTTAGTGGAAAAGTTAGCGTTATCCATCAAAGAAGGTAATTGCCCATCAAGTCTAATTGACAAGAGAATCGTATCACTTGACTTAACCTCGTTGGTTGCTGGTACAAAATATCGAGGACAATTTGAGGAGAGGATAAAGGCAATTTTGAATGAATTACAAGAAATCAAAAACATTGTAATTTTTATCGATGAATTACACACCATGATTGGTGCAGGTAATGCTAGTGGTTCTATGGACGCAGCTAATATTTTGAAACCCGCTTTGGCTAGAGGTGAAATCCAATGTATTGGGGCAACCACATTTGATGAATATAAAAAACATCTTGAAAAGGACTCTGCGTTGGTTAGAAGATTTCAAAAAATAATTTTATCTGAACCAACAGAAAAGGAAACGATTGACATTTTAACTAATCTTAAAAAATCTTATGAAAATTATCATAAGGTCGTTTATGATGACAATGTAATTGAAACAATTGTAAAACTTTCAAAACGATTTATCACCGATAGACAATTTCCTGATAAAGCAATTGATATTATGGATGAACTTGGTTCAGAAAAAAAAATATCAAATAAAACCCCCGATTCAATTGAAAAATTGAAAAAAGATGTTGATGATATTAGAGAGAAAAAAATTATGGTAGTAAAATCCCAAGATTATGAACAAGCGGCCAAATTAAGAGATGAAGAAAAAAAATTAAATCTCAAATTAGAAAGTGAAAAGAAGAAGTGGATTGACAATTTGAAAAATAATAAAGTACCAATCTCCTTAGATGATGTATACGAAATAGTTACACAAATAACGGGTGTACCTATTACAAAATTAGATGATAAAGAAACTGAAAAACTATTGAAGTTAGAGGAAGTTCTTACGTCAAAAGTGATAGGTCAAGATGAAGCTATCGGTGTCATATCCAAATCAATTAGAAGAAATAGGGTTGGAATTAAAGATACTAGTCGACCTATTGGTTCTTTTATTTTCTTAGGATCCACCGGTGTCGGTAAAACATTTTTAGCAAAATCAATTGCTGAGATTTTATTTGGTGACCCTGAAAAAATCATTCGTGTTGATATGAGTGAATTTATGGAAAAACACAATCTTTCTAAATTAATTGGGTCACCTCCCGGATATGTTGGATACGATGAGGGTGGTCAATTAACTGAGAGAGTTAAAAATAATCCGTTTTCAGTGATTCTGTTCGATGAGATTGAGAAAGCTCACAAAGACGTGTTTAATTTATTATTACAGATATTAGATGAAGGTCATTTAACAGATTCATTTGGTAGAAAAGTGAACTTTACTAATACAATTATTATCATGACTTCAAATGTCGGTGCAAAAAAAGTATCTGACTTTGGTGGTGGAGTGGGGTTTTCAACCTCTTCATCTGAACAACAAAAATATGAAGTAAGAAAATCAATAATTCAAAAGGCATTAAAACAACAATTTAATCCTGAATTTTTAAATCGTATAGACGACGTTATTTTGTTCAATCATTTGAATGAAGATGTACTCAAAAAGATTGTATCAATTGAAATAGGTAAGTTGATAAAAAGATTAACTGAAAAGAATTATAAAGTAACATTTGATAAATCCGTAATAAATAAAATATTTGAATTGAACTCTCAAGAAGAATATGGGGCCAGGCCAATCAAAAGAATTATCCAAAACCTCTGCGAAGATTTTCTTAGTGAGGAAATTCTAAAAGGTAATATTATTGAAAATCAATCAATTACAATTAAGTGGAAAGACGAAAAATTAAATATTGTTAAAAAAATATTGTAAATACTTGATTTTTTTTGAAAATCATATATATTTATATTCTTGGAGGTTCTCTTTGTCGATTACCTTTTCGTTTTTTTTCATAAGTAAGTGGGGTTGAACCCACTGAATGACCTTAAACCCCGACATCCTTGTTGGGGTTTTTTTATTTCAAAAAAATTTAGTATATTTACATTTATGAAGAAATACGCTTTATTTTTAATTACCATTGTAACTTTTGCGATGGTATCCTGTGGTTCAGGGTCAACCACAACTGAAACAACTGACTCAGCGGCGGTAGAAGTTGATACCACAGTATCTGTTGTGGATTCAACTAATGTCGAAGCACCAGCTGGTGGTTCTACTACAGAACAACCAATTAAGTAAAACATGGGCTGGTAAAATACCGGCCCCCTTTTAAATTTATTTAAAATGGAATATATTGGTGATTTAATATTATTAAGAGGTTTACCAGGTAGTGGTAAATCAACTTTAGGTGAAGTTATTCTACAAACACATGGTTTAAACAATACCAATTACGTTTTATCTGCAGATGATTTTTTTGTCGATGAAAAAGGTAATTATAATTTTGACGTTACAAAATTAAAAGAGGCTCATAATAGTTGTCAATTGAAATGTGCAGAAAGAATGAAACTACAATTATCAAAAATTGTAGTTGCTAATACTTTTACACAAGATTGGGAAATGCAGTCTTACTTTGATATGGCTGAGAGATATCATTATAGGGTTCATTCAATTGTTGTAGAAAATAGACACGATGGTAAAAATATCCATGATGTACCCGAAGATAAACTTCAAATAATGAAAGATAGGTTCAACATTAAATTGTGATGAGCAAATTTTTTACTTCTTTTTATAACGTAACTCATCCACAAAAAAATGGTAACAGAGTTTTTAAATACATTAGAAAAATATTATCAAGATGGTTTGTTACTAAAACAAACCCACCCAAACTATGATTTAACTATTTGGAATTATTCACCAAAAGTTCAATATGATAGATTGTGGGATGATATTACAATACAATGTAGAGGGTTAGTTACCAATTCAGAAGGTAAAATTATCGCTAGACCATTTAAAAAATTCTTTAACTACGAAGAACACTCACCTGAAGACATACCAAATGAAGAATTTGTTGTTTATGAAAAATTAGATGGGTCGTTAGGTATATTATTCAATTATCAGAATGAATGGATATTGGCAACACGAGGATCATTCACATCCCCACAAGCAATCAAAGGAAAAGAAATATTATCTAAACACGATATTAGTGCTTGGAGAAAAGATAACACGTATTTGTTTGAAATCATTTATCCTGAAAACAGAATAGTTGTCGATTACGGTGATGAAGAGAAATTGGTGGTTATTGGTGGTATTCATACTGAAACAGGTGAAGAAATACCCGATAGTGGTTTATTTTGGACACAAGATTCTGGATTTGAAATTGTGACAACTTATAAAACATGGGGAGAGGGTTATGATATACTTAAAGAGGAAATCAGTAAAGATAAGGAAGGTTACGTGATTCGTTTTAAGAACGGATTTCGCATGAAAGTTAAGGGAGAAGAGTACAAACGATTACATCGAATATTAACTAATATATCTAATAGAGATATTTGGGAATACCTTAAAGAGGGGAAACCATTTGATGAAATATTAGATAAAGTTCCTGATGAATTTTATAATTGGGTAAAAGATACTGCACGTGATTTAACTGTTAAATTTGAAGACATTGATGATGAATATAACAATATTTTTAATTCAATATTTTCATTAATAGAAACAAAAAAAGAATTTGCAGAAAAGGCTAAACAATATCCACATTCTTCATTGTTATTTGCAATGTACGATGGAAAACAAACACATAAAATAATTTGGAAACTATTATACCCAAATTATTCTAAACCATTTAAAAAGGACGATGAATAATTTGTACGTATGTGGGGACAGTTTTGTTGATTGGGATTTACCTGAAATACATTGGGTAGATTATTTGTCTAATCATTTTAATGTTATAAAATTAGGTAAATATGGTTCCGACAATCATTCCATCATATATCAAACTGGTTTGATTCCTAATTATTTAGAAGGAGATAGAATTATTATTGTGTTTACTGCACCCGGTAGATTTCCAAGGAGATATTTTGGTGAGAGGGAAATTAATCAGGATGTAAAATACATATCATGGGAATGGTATAAAAATAAAGAATTCGCGAAACAACTTATGGAATTACGAATTTTAGAAACAGAAAGATGGTTAAACGGTGAAAGAGATTCAGAAATTAAGTTTTTAAAAAAACTTAAATTATTTTATGGTGATTTTGAACCTGTTTTTGTGACATGGAACGAAGACTTTTATAAAATGACAAGTGATTTTGTAGAATTAATAAATGTAACATCTATATCTGATGAAGGTGGTGACAAAAATGATTGGCATCCAGGTTGGAGAGGTTGTTATGAGTTTTATAAAAAACTACATCAATTATTACATATAAAAGAGAATGCTGTAAGTTATGTTGATAAAATTGATAAACTACTATGAGGTTATCTAACGAAGAAATAAATTTTTTACTAAACGAATTATCTAATTCAACCTTAATGGATGAGGATGAGATAAAGTATATAATGAAAGCACACCCACAATTGTATTATACAATTGAAGGTAAAAGGGGTGATGGTGTTGCGTTGTTTACCGAAAAAAGTTATCTATATAGTTTAAACAACATAAATCTAAAAAAATTTTTAAGTGTAAAATTTAATGAGGATATTGAAAATGTTTATTCTATACATAAATTGATTTATGGTGTAGGTGGTGTGGCTAAAAAACATAGAGATAGATTTACCACACACAAAACTGTGAGTATTATTTTATCAGATAATTTTAGTGGTGGAGAAATGTTTATTAATGATGAATTAGTTGAAATGAATTCTATAGGTGATTATGTAATTTTTGACGGATCGAAAGATTTACATGAAGTTAAAGAGATAACAGACGGAATTAGAGAAGTATTGATAATATGGTTTTCAAAAAAACCGGCTAAATTTAATTTATTATAATGATTACAAAAAAAATTAAACTTTATTTAGATGACGTAAGAACACCAACTAACGAAGATTGGGTTGTGGTGCGTAATTATGATGAATTTGTTCAAAAAATAAATTTACATGGATTAGAATCGTTTGAAGTAATATCGTTAGACCACGATTTAGGTGAAGGGGCAATGGTTGAATATTATACTAATGTAAAAAATAACTTCACTTTAGACTATAATAACATTGAAGAAAAAACGGGTATGGATTGTTGTAAATTTTTAGTCAGTTTAAGTATGACTAAAAACATACCACTGCCTCAAATATATGTCCATTCGGCAAATCCTATCGGAAGCACTAATATGATGGAATACATTAATAACTATTTTATGAATTGTAAATCACCTCAAACATGTATTAGAGTTAAAATTGAACACACGATTCACGAAAGTCATCTTATACCACCTGATGCAAGAAGGGCAAAATGGGATAGAAGTATAAAAAAATAATTTTTATATTATTATCAATAAAAAAATCTCACAATTTTTTTTGTCTTTTCAAGAAATATTTTAATTTTGTTAACAACAAAACTTAAAACTTACTAACATGCCAAGGACTAAAATTTTTAAGGAACTCGTCTTCAAAAAGAAGTACAAGTCCTACCACGAATTCCACAACGAAAACAGAGAAACAATTTACAAATCAATTGTTGAATTATTTTCTGAGTTTCAAAAAGTTAGAAACATAACCCTATCAATAACAATCAACGCAAAAATTGAAAATATTGATTGGACAACAGAATTAATGTTTAACAGAAATGAAGTAGGCATCCTCAAAAAAGACTTAATGGAATACTTTGAAGATATTGAGGATTATGAAACATGTTCAACAATAAAATATTTGTATAGAACACTAATTTGATGAATGGGAAAGGTTTATATCCCCAAGCATACAATATTTAATATTTTGTGTAACATTAACAGTTGTCACATTGATAGTGAATGATGTCACAGCGTTGATAGTGGAAAAATTAGTTCTGG
>Ga0194133_10003641_pt1 | contig 21613 bp, 10 predicted proteins | sample TA2KigOf40mmetaG_FD_155448 | JGI IMG/M metagenome (GOLD analysis project Ga0194133, IMG submission 155448) | Freshwater microbial communities from Lake Tanganyika, Tanzania - TA2015055 Kigoma Offshore 40m | ecosystem: Environmental > Aquatic > Freshwater > Lake | place: Tanzania: Lake...
CCGGGCGGCGGCTCAGGGCAGGTCGGTCTGGCCCATCAGGTAGCGGTCGCACTCGCGCGCGGCGCCGCGACCCTCGTTGATGGCCCACACCACGAGGCTCTGGCCGCGGCGGCAGTCGCCGGCGGCGAACACGCCCTTGAGGTTGGTCGTGTACTTCTCGTGCTCCGCCTTGAGGTTGGAACGGGCGTCGGTCTCGAGGCCGAGCTCCTTGAGGATCGCCTGCTCGGGCCCGAGGAAGCCCATCGCGAGCAGCACCAGCTGGGCGGGACGGGTGCGCTCGGTGCCCGGGACCTCCTGCGGCACGAACTGGCCCTTGTCGTTCTTCGCCCACTTCACCTCGACCGTGACCAGCTCCTTGACCCGGCCCTCGGCGTCGCCGACGAACTTCTTCACCGTCGTAAGGTAGGTGCGGGGGTCGGCGCCGAAGCGGGCGGCGGCCTCCTCCTGGCCGTAGTCGACCTTGAGGGTCTTGGGCCATTCGGGCCAGGGGTTGTCCGGCTGGCGCTCGAGCGGCGGCCGCGGGAGGATTTCGATCTGCGTGATGCTGCGGCAGCCGTGGCGGAGGGAGGTGCCGACGCAGTCCGTGCCGGTGTCGCCGCCGCCGATGACGATGACGTCCTTGCCGCGGGCGTGGATGGGCGAGTGGTCGGTGCCGCCATTGAGGAGCGCCTTGGTGTTCGCGGTGAGGAACTCCATCGCGAAGTGGACGCCCTGCAGCTGGCGCCCCTCGATGGGGAGGTCGCGCGGCTGGGTGGCGCCAGTGCAGATGACGGTGGCGTCGTACTCCTTGAGGAAGATCTGCGGCTCGACGTTGTCGCCCACATTCGCGTTGCAGATGAACTTCACCCCCTCCTGCTCCATCAGGCGGATGCGGCGCAGGACCACCTCGCGCTTGTCGAGCTTCATGTTGGGGATCCCGTACATCAGGAGCCCCCCCGGGCGGTCGGCGCGCTCGAAGACGGAGACGGTGTGGCCGGCCTGGTTGAGCTGGGCGGCGGCGGAAAGGCCGGCAGGGCCGGCGCCGATCACCGCGACCTTCTTGCCAGTGCGGGTGCGGGGGGCCTGCGGGAGGACCCAGCCCTCGTCCCAGCCCTTATCGATGACCGAGACCTCGATGTTCTTGATCGTGACCGGCGGGGCGTTGATCCCGAGCGTGCAGGACCCCTCGCAGGGGGCGGGGCAGACACGGCCCGTGAACTCGGGGAAGTTGTTCGTCTTGTGCAGGCGGTCGAGTGCCTCGCGCCACAGCCCCCGGTAGATCAGGTCATTCCACTCGGGAATGAGGTTGTTGACCGGGCAGCCGCTGGCCATCCCGCTGATCAGCTTGCCCGAATGGCAGAACGGGATGCCGCAGTCCATGCAGCGCGCGCCCTGCTGGCGGAGCTTCTTCTCGTCGAGGTGAAGGTGGAACTCGTTCCAGTCCCTCACGCGCTCGGCCGGGGCGCGGTCGACGGGGAGTTCGCGAAGGTATTCGATGAATCCGGTGGGCTTACCCATGGGAGGAGGGATCGGGGGTGGGAGCAGTGGTTCAGTTGCCGCCGACGCGGGAGAGGTCGCGGGCGTTTTCCTCGAAGGCGGCCATCACGGCCTCGTCGCCGGTGAGGCCTTGGGCGCGGGCGCGGTCCAGGCAGGCCAGCATCCGCTTGTAGTCCTTGGGCATCACCTTGACGAAGCGCGGGACGTGCGCGGCCCAGTCCGCGAGCACGGCGCGAGCGCGCTCGGAGCGGGTGTAGTCGAGGTGCTTCTGGATCATCGCGCGCAGGGCGGCGATCTCGCGGGGATCCTCGAGGCGCTCGATCCCGACCATCTGCGGGTTCACGCGCCTGGGGAAGTCGCCCGCCTCGTCGAGGACGTAGGCGATGCCGCCGGACATCCCGGCGCCAAAGTTGCGTCCGGCGTGGCCGAGCACGACGACATTGCCGCCGGTCATATACTCGCAGCCATTGTCGCCGACGCCCTCGACCACGACGGTGACGCCGGAATTGCGGACCGCGAAGCGCTCGCCCGCGAGGCCGCGGATGTAGGCCTCGCCGGCGCTGGCGCCGTAGAAGGCGACGTTGCCGATAATCATATTCTCCTCGGCGCGGAAGGGGGCCGCAGCGGGCGGGTAGATGATCAGCTTCCCGCCGGAGAGGCCCTTGCCGAAGTAGTCGTTCGCGTCGCCCTCGATGGCCAGGGTCATCCCGCGGGTGACGAAAGCGCCGAAGCTCTGGCCGGCGGAGCCGGTGAACTTGAGGCGAATCGTGTCCTCCGGGAGGCCGGCGGCGCCGTGGCGGCGGGTGATCTCGCCGCTGGTGATGGTGCCGACGACGCGGTTGACGTTGCGGATGGGCAGCTCGGCGATGACCTTCTCGCCGCGCTCGATGGCGGGGCGGCAGAGCTCGAGGAGGCGGGTCATATCGAGCGAGCGGTCGATGCCGTGGTCCTGCTTCTGCTGGCAGAAGCGGCCGACCTCGGGGCCGGCGTCGGGCTGGTAGAGGATGTTGGAGAAATCGAGCCCGCGGGCCTTCCAGTGGTCGAGGGCCTTGCGGGGCTCGAGGCGGTCGGTGCGGCCGACCATCTCCTCGATCGTGCGGAAGCCGAGGTGGGCCATGATGGCGCGAAGATCCTCGGCGATGAAGCGCATGAAGTTAACCACGTGCTCCGGCTTGCCGGTGAAGCGGACGCGGAGCTGGGGGTCCTGCGTGGCGACGCCGGCCGGGCAGGTGTTGAGGTGGCAGACGCGCATCATGATGCAGCCCGTGGCGACGAGGGGGGCCGTGGCGAAGCCGAACTCCTCAGCGCCAAGCAAGGCGGCGATGGCGACGTCGCGGCCCGTCTTCAGCTGGCCGTCGGTCTCGACGGCGATGCGGGAGCGCAGGTTGTTCAGCACGAGGGTCTGGTGGGCCTCGGCAAGGCCAAGTTCCCACGGCAGGCCCGCGTGCTGGAGGGAAGTCTGGGGCGAAGCGCCCGTGCCGCCGTCGTAACCGGAGATGAGCACCACGTCGGCGTGGGCCTTGGCGACGCCGGCCGCGACCGTGCCGACGCCGATCTCGGAGACGAGCTTCACGCTGATGCGGGCCTCTTTGTTGGCGTTCTTCAGGTCGTGGATCAGCTCGGCGAGGTCCTCGATCGAGTAGATGTCGTGATGGGGCGGGGGGGAGATGAGGCCGACGCCCGCAGTGGTGCCACGGGTCTTGGCGACCCACGGGTAGACCTTGGTGCCGGGCAGCTGGCCGCCTTCGCCGGGCTTTGCGCCCTGGGCCATCTTGATCTGGATCTCGCGCGCGTTCACGAGGTACTCGCTGGTCACGCCGAAGCGGCCGGAGGCGACCTGCTTGATGGCGGAGTTCTTCGAGTCGCCCTGCTCGTTGGTCCAAGTGAAGCGGGCGGGATCCTCGCCGCCTTCGCCGGTGTTCGACTTGCCGCCGATCCGGTTCATCGCGATCGCGAGCGTCTCGTGGGCTTCCTGGGAGATGGAGCCGTAGGACATCGCGCCGGTCTTGAAGCGGCGCATGATGCTCTCGGCGGACTCGACCTCCTCGAGCGGGATGGCAGCGGGCGCGTCCTTGAACTCAAGCAGGCTGCGCAGGGTGCAGTGGGCGCGACCCTGGTCGTTGATCAGCCGAGCATAGGTTTGGTAGGCCGGAAGGTTGTTGGTCCGCACTGCCTTTTGCAGGGCGTGGACGGACTCCGGCGTGAACAGGTGGGCCTCGCCGGTGGCGCGCCACTGGTAGAGCCCGCCGGCGGAGAGCGCGCGGACGTCGACCGCCCGCTCGGGATATGCCGCGCGGTGGCGCAGGAGCACCTCTTGGGCGATCACATCGAGCCCGATCCCGCCCACGCGGGAGGGCGTCCAGGTGAAGTAGTGGTCGATGACGTCCTGGCGGAGGCCCAGCGCCTCGAACACCTGGGCGCCGCGGTAGCTCTGAATCGCGGAGATGCCCATCTTGGACATCACCTTCACCACCCCCTTGGAAGCGGCCTTGACGAAGTTCGCGCAGGCCTTGGCGTGGTCGATGCCGGAGAGGTGGCTCTCGCGGATCATGTCTGCGATCGTCTCGAAGGCGACGTACGGGTTCACGGCGCTGCAGCCGTAGCCGATGAGCAGGGCGAAGTGGTGCACCTCGCGCGCCTCACCCGTCTCGAGCACCAGCGACACGCGGGTACGTAGACCCTCGCGGATGAGGTAATGGTGGAGACCGGCCACCGCGAGCAGCGCGGGGATGGGCGCGAAGTCCTTCGTCACCCCGCGGTCGCTGAGGATGAGCACGTTGACCTCCTCCTCCTCGATCATCCGGCGAGCCATGATGGAGAGTTCCTCCATCGACTTGGCGAGGCCCTTCTCCCCGCGGGAGACGCGGAAGAGGATCGGCAGGACGCCGGTCTTGAGGCCGGGGAGGTGAGTGCGGCGGATCTTGCCGAACTCCTCGTTGGTAAGCACGGGCCACTTCAGCTCGACGCGGCGGCAGGCGCTCGGCTCGGGCTGGAGCAGGTTGCCCTCGGAGCCGAGGCGGGTCTCGGCAGAGGTGACAATCTCCTCGCGAATCGAGTCGATCGGCGGGTTGGTGACTTGGGCAAACAGCTGCTTGAAGTAGTCGTAGAGCAGCCGCGGCTTGTTCGAGAGCACCGCGAGAGCGGCGTCGTTACCCATCGAGCCGATCGCTTCCACACCATCCTTGGCCATCGGCAGGAGGAGGATGCGCTCGTCCTCGAAGGTGTAGCCGAACGCGATCTGGCGCTGCAGCAGCGTGTCGTGGTCCGGTGGCTCGATCTTGGGGGCGGCGGGCAGGTCGCTGAGGTGGACGAGGTGCTGGTTGAGCCACTCGCGGTAGGGATGGGCGCGGCAGATTTCGCGCTTGATCTCCTCGTCCTCGATGATCCGACCTTCGGCGGTGTCGACGAGGAACATCCGGCCGGGCTGGAGGCGGCCCTTGCGGACAACTTGGTCGGCCGGGATGTCGAGGACGCCGGCCTCGGAGGCCATGATGACGAGGCCGTCTTTGGTGACGTAGAAGCGGGAAGGGCGGAGGCCGTTGCGGTCAAGGATGGCGCCAATCTGGCGGCCATCGGTGAAGGCGACCGAGGCGGGGCCGTCCCAGGGCTCCATCAGGCAGGAGTGGAACTGGTAGAAGGCGCGGCGCTCGTCGTCCATCGACTCGTGGTAGGACCACGGCTCGGGGATCATCATCATCATGGCGTGCGCGAGGGGGCGGCCGGCGAGGACGAGCAGTTCGAGCGTGTTGTCGAACATGGCCGAGTCGGACCCGTTCGGGTTGATGATGGGGAGGATCTTCCGGATGTCCTCGCCGAAGAGCTCGCTGGCGAAGAGCGCCTGGCGGGCGTGCATCCAGTTCATATTGCCGCGCAGCGTGTTGATCTCACCATTGTGGGCGAGGTACCGATAAGGGTGCGCGCGTTCCCAGCTGGGAAACGTGTTGGTGGAGAAGCGGGAATGGACGAGTGCGAGGGCGGACTCCATCCGCGGGTCCTTCAGCTCGGGGAAGTACTGGTCGACCTGGTCGGTCGTGAGCATCCCCTTATAGACGAGGGTCTTGTGGGAGAGGCTGGCGACGTACCAATACTCGGCGCCGGGGAGCGTGGAGGTGCGGATCTCGGCGTAGCCTCGCTTGCGGACAACGTAAAGTTTGCGCTCGAAGTGGGCCTCGTCACGGGTGTCGGGGCCGCGGCCAATGAAGGCCTGGCGCATGAAGGGTTCGACGGACTTGGCGGTGTCGCCGAGCATCGAGTTGTCGGTCTTGACCGTGCGCCAGCCGAGGAACTCGAGGCCCTCGGCGCGGACGACCTGCTCAAAGCGCTCCTCGATCTTGCGGCGCATCGCAGCGTTGCGGGGGAGAAAGAAGAGGCCGGTGCCGTAGTGGCCGGGGGCGGGGAGCGTGATGCGCGCGGCCTCGCAGGCCTCCACGAGGAAGCGGTGGGGCATCTGGATGAGAATGCCCGCGCCGTCGCCGGTGTTGATCTCGGCACCGCTGGCGCCCCGGTGATCGAGGTTGCGGAGAATCTGGAGCCCGTCGGCCACCATCTTGTGGGACTTGCGGCCGTGGAGGTCGGCGATGAAGCCCACGCCGCAGGCGTCGTGCTCAAAGGCGGGATCGTAGAGGCCCTGTTTCGCCGGCAGGCCGGGGGCGGGGCGCGGGGTGGCGCTGGCAGGGGCGAGCGGAGGCGTGGCGGGAGCGGGATTCATCGCGGCGGAGATGGAGGTGGACAGGCGGGACGAACGCATCTGAAGCAAAAAAAGGGCCGGTCTCGACATCGGCGAGAGCGGCCCGGGGAAGTATTAATTGCGCAGAGCTCTCGCAGAAGATTTAGAAGAAGCGGATCGTTTTGGTGGCCATTTTGGCGTGCTCCGCATCGGAGCAACCCGCATTCGTCGGGACGTCCGTGGAGACATCCGTCGGTTTCACGAGATCGTTGCTGAGCAGGTAGTTCTCGACCTCCTCGCCGGAGACGTCCGCGAGCATCACGCCGTCAATCTCCACGCAGGGGGAAAGCGGCTGGCCGGACTTGCGCACCATCTCGGCGTAGTTCTCGCGGTGGTTGATAATGTCGATGTCCTCGAACGGCAGGCCGTGCTTCCGCAGGATCGCGCGGACCCCGTTGGACCAGCCACAGTGAGGCTTTAGGTAGGCTTTGATCGTCATGCGCTGAACGGTTGGAAAAACAAAAACGCCCCGCAGTAAACGCCCCCTCTCCCGGCGGGCAAGCGCCCTTTTCGAAAAATTTCCCCATCGCGCGCCGTCGGCCACCGCCAAAACCCGGCTGGCGTTTTGCACGGCGGCGCCTATCACCCGCGCGATGAAGGTCCTCGTCACCGGCGCCGCCGGATTCATCGGCCACCACGTCGCCCGCCGCTTGGCGGGGACGGGCCGGTGCGAGGTGCTCGGGGTCGACTCGCTCGACGCCTACTACGATCCGGCGCTGAAGCGGGCACGGCTGGACCAGCTCGCTGGCCTCGAGGACTTCCGGTTTGTGCAGGCGGACTGCGCGGACGCGGAAAACTTCCCCGCGCTGGTCGCGCATTGGCGGCCGGATTACGTCGTGCACCTCGCGGCGCAACCCGGGGTGCGGCACAGCCTGACCCACGCGCCGGCCTACACGCGGAGCAACCTTGAGGGGTTCGCCACCGTGCTTGAGGCCTGCCGCCGCACGCCGCCGCGCCACCTCGTGTTCGCCTCCAGCAGCAGCGTCTACGGCGCGGGCGCGGTGGCGCCGTTCCGCGAGGAGGCCGTCACCGACCAGCCGATCTCGTACTACGGCGCCACCAAGAAGGCCAACGAGCTGATGGCGCATAGCTACGCACTGAACCACGGCCTCAACCTCACGGGCCTGCGGTTCTTTTCCGTCTACGGGCCCTGGGGCCGGCCGGATATGGCGCCCACGCTCTTTGCGCACGCCATCCGCGCGGGCCGCCCGCTCCCACTCTACAACGCCGGCCGCAACCGCCGGGACTTCACCTACGTGGACGACATCGCCGACGGGGTGGTGAAGGTGCTGCTCTACCCGCCGGCGGTCCCGCCCCGGCCCTCGCTGCGCCTGTACAACCTCGGCCACAACCGGCCGGTCGAGACGCTCCTGTTTGTCCGGATGCTCGAGGAACTGCTGGGGCGGAAGGCGGAGGTCCAGCTGCTCCCGCCACAGCCGGGCGAGATGCTCGAGACCGGTGCGGATCTAACGCGCATTCAGGCGGAGGTGGGCTTCAACCCGCGCGTACCGCTTGAGGAGGGCCTGCGCCGTATCCAGGCGGAGGTGGGCTTCACCCCGCGCGTACCGCTTGAGGAGGGCCTGCGCCGCTTCGTGGACTGGTTCCAGAGCTACTACCCGCCGGACGCCGGCTGACCCGCCCCCTGATGACAACCTTCCTGCTGCTGCTCGCCTCGAACATCTTTATGACCTTCGCCTGGTACGGCCAGCTGAAGCTCAAGTTCTTCGAGGGCCGCTCGCTGGGCTTCATCATCCTCGTCTCGTGGGGCATCGCCTTCTTTGAATACCTGCTGATGGTGCCCGCTAACCGGATCGGCTACGCCAACGGGATGACCGGGTACCAGCTGAAGGTGATGCAGGAGATGATCACGCTCGGCGTGTTCGTCGGCTTCGCCTGGCTGGTGCTGGGGGAGCGGCTGACCTGGAACTACGCGGTCAGCTTCCTGCTGATCCTCGGCGCGGTCTATTTTGCCGTGGGCATCAAACCCGCGGGACCTTGACCCGGTCAGCGGCCGAGGGCGAACAGCCGCGTGCCGGTGCGGACGAACAGGTTGGCGTGGGCGATCGCGACGCTCGAGCGGTGGCGGGTGTCGTCGCCCTCGTCGCGGAAGTTCGCCGTGTGCAGCAGGCGGAACACATCGCCGCCCGCCTGGATTACGAACACGTCGGCATCGAAGTTCATCACGTAGATCCGTCCGTCCGCGGCCGTGGGCGAGGCCTGGAGGACGGACCGTCCGCCGAGGTCGCCGCTCCAGATCACTGCGCCATCGGCCGGATTCACGCAGTAGAGCTTCCGCTTCACGCCGTTGAGGATGTAGAAGCGGCCGCCGAAATAAAGCGGTGAGGGCACGTCGGACGTGAGGTCGCGCTCGTTGCGGGAGGGGGCGACGTCGGCCGCGACCTCCGTCTGCTGTACGTGGCTCTGCCACGCCAGGTCGCGGAACGAGAGCGTGCCCTGGCCGCCGGCCTTCACCGCATAGACGGGCGCGTTCTTGGGGGCGCAGGCGAGCAGGACCCCGCCGCCGGCCGTGGGCGAGGGCACGAGGCGCCAGTGGCCGATACGGGTCGTATTCCAAGTCTCCCAGCGCCACCGCTCACGGCCGGTCGCCGGGTCGTGACCCGTCAGGCTGTCGCCGCCGATCACCACCAGTTCGCGGCGGCCCAGGTGCTCGAACGGCAGGGGCGTGCTGAAGGCCTCGCGGGACTCGGCCACGGCCTCCGAGGGCCGGAGGACCCGCCAGAGCTCACGGCCGGTCGCGGGCTCGAGGGCGAGCAGGAACGACTCGTTGCCCGTGGGCTTACCGCGGCCGCGCACGGCGACGTCGCGCTGCAGAACCTGGATCACCAGGCGCCCGTCGTGGAGCAGCGGGCTGGTGGCAAAGGTCCACTGGAAGGCGAAGGGGCCGAGGTTGCGCTCCCAGAGCTTGCGGCCCTCGACGGTAAAGGCGACGAGTTCCCCGGTGCCGAAGAAGAACACCACCGTGCGGCCGTCGGTGACTGGCGAGGGGGAGCAGGAGTTGCTGTACTGGCCGTCGGTCGCAAACGCGGAGATGTCGGCGCGCCAGAGGACGGCGCCGGTGCGGCGGTCAAGGCTGAGCGCAGCCTGCTGGCGCGAGGCGGGATCGGCCGCGGTAACGAAGACGCGGTCGCCATGGATGACCGGCGTCCCGGCGGAGGGGCCGGGCAGCGCGACCGACCACTTCACGTTGTCCGTGCGGCTGAACGTGTCCGGCAGCCCGGTCTCCGGGCTCGAGCCGTTGTGGGCGGGGCCGCGCCAGTTATCCCAATCGCCGGCGGCGAGCGGGAACGGGAGCAGCGCGAGGAGGAGGGGCAGAAAGAGGAGGGGCATCGGTAAAACGAAAAATTCATCCGGAATCCGGTAACCGCGCCCGGTCAAGCGACGCGGGCCGAGGGCGCGGCCGCCGGCTCAGAAGGTGCCCTTGAGGCCGAAGGTCCAGAGCGAGCCAGCAAACTCCGCGCTGCGGAAGGTGGCATGCGGTGGGACGCCAGGGCCGTCGACCTCTTGCTGCTCGGGCATATCGAGGACGTTACGGAGGGTGAAATAGAAGGAGACGCGGGGGCTCAGGTTGTACTCGCCGATCAGGTCGAGGAAGACGCGGCGGACCGTGTAGTTATACGTGCCGGCGGGGATGCTGGCGCCGGTGACGGGGCCGTTGCGGCTGCGGCCTTGGTAGGCCCAATTGGCGCGGAGGCTGAACTTCTCGCGCACGAGGGAGGCGCCCCAGCTGGCCTTCAGCGGGACGTAACTTTGGAAGTTGGCCGTGGCCTCGCCCGTGGGCCGCTGCGACGAGTAGTTGGCAAACACCTGCACGCCCCGCGCCCAGGACGGCAGGAAGGTCAGCGCCTGCTTGTAGCTGAAATCGAAGCCCGTCATCCGCACCGTGCTCTGGATGTTGTGCTGCGTGAAGACGTCGAAGGCCCCGAAGGTCGCGGGGTCGAGGGCGTAGAGGGAGAGGAACGCGGGCGTAGCGGGAAACGTCGTCTCGCCAAAGAAGTTCCGGAACTGCCGGACGAAGCCGCCAAGGGAGACCTGGCCCACCCCGGCGAAGTAGTACTCCAGCCGGGCGCTGAACGAGCGGGCCGTCCACGGCTTGATCGCGGCGTTATTGACCGAGATGCGGTTCGCGGGCCCCGGGGGCGCTGTCTCGTCCGGCAGGTTGAGGCCGCCCGCATACTGCTCGAAGCTGGGCCGGCCGATCGAGTGATAGTAGGCCGCGCGGGCGACGAGGTTCTCGCGCACGTCGTAGCTGGCGTTAAGGCTGGGGAACCACCGCAGGTACTCCTTCTCCGCCCGGGCGCCCCGGTCGATGTAGGTGAGCCGCGAGTACTCCAGCGAGTTGGTGTTGGCGACGATCGGGACGGGCCGGCCGCCGGCGAGGATGACGTTGCCTGCGGCGTCGCGCCGGTAGTTGAGGCTGGGATCGCTCAGCGGGCCGAAGGCGACGGTGTTGGTCTGCTCGGTCCGGAGCCCGCCGACGAGACGCAGCCGGCGGTCCAGGGCGCTGACGTCGCCCCGCAGGAAGGCGGCCGACACGACCTCGATGGCCGCACGCGAACGCAGGACATCAGAGCGGTAGGCGGCATTCTCGTTGAGGACGAGGTGGCCGGGATTGGCCCGATAGTGGGACCAGAGCCGCTCGTTGTCCAGCCACTGCACCCGTGGGAACCCGAACGGCATCTGCCGCTGGGAGTAGCCGGGCGCGAAGAACGGCGTCGCGACGTCGTCTCCGCCCGCCGGGACCGTCGAGCCGCGGCCGTCCGCGCCCACGAAAGCCCAGGTGTAGTCACCGCGCCGCGCCTCGCGGCTGTTCCGCCGCACGTCGAGGCCGGCCTTGAGCGTCACCGGAAGGCGGAACAGGAAGGTGCGCCCGACGTTCGCGTAGGCCCCCTGCTGCAGGTCGTGGTTCGTGAGCGGGTTCGCGCTGGTTTGGGAGACGGCGTACGTGCTGATCGAATACGGGTTGACCGGGGCGCCGGCGGCGTCGGTCACGGTGATGACCCGCGGCCGCAAATAGAAGATGTCGGCGAAGCCGATCGTGAGGCCCGTGCGCTGCGCCACCGAGCCGACGAAGTACCCCTTGTCGATATCGCGGAAGGTGTTGCGCCCGATCGAGACGCCAAGCCCCGCCTCGCTCTTCCACACCGGACCGTCATGCCGCCAGACGAGGGAGGGCGAGATGGTGGAATTGGTGCGGTCGCGGAACGTGTTGGAAAGCCGCAACTGGCCTTGGCCCGCGGCCCCCCGGGTTTCGAACGGGGTGAAGTCGCCGGGATTCACGCGGTCGACCGAGAAGGTGATCCCCCGGTTGAGGACGAGGAAATCGATGAAGTAGTGTTGGTAGGAGAAGGTCAGGCGGTCGCGCGGGGAGAAGCGCCAATCGGCGGTGGCACCGAAGGAGGTGCGGGCCGCGTTCTTCGTGCCGTCGCGCATCAGGGTCTGAGTGAGGTAGGGCCGGTCGGCGGTGGTGTGCGGGAAGGCCCCGCCATTCGTGGCGGTGTTGAGGCCGTGCCAGCGGTTCTGGATGAAGTCCTCTTTGGTCCCGTTCTCCGAAAAGCCGCCGGAGAGGGTGAAGCCGAAGTTGCGCGTCACGGGCCGCACGTAAGAGAAGTCGAAGCCGGGCAGGATCTTCCAGGTGTCCTTTTCGAAGTAGCCCGGGGTACGGCGCAGCTCGCGGACGTTGTCCCGCATCATCACGAAAGTGTTCAGCGAGAGCTGGGGCTTGGCCCGCTCGAACGCGCTGCGCGGCACCATATTCACCAGCCCCGCAAGCGCAGAACCCGGCGCGTCGGGGGTCGGCGAGTACTGCACCTCGATCCGCGACGTCGCGGTGATCGAGGTCATATCCATCTGGGCGGAGCGGGAGGTGACGGTGTTGCCGCCGGCGCTCGCGAGGTTGAAGCCGTTGACCTGCACCGGCACGTTCGCCGAAGGAACGCCGTGGATGGAGATGCCACGCGCCAACGCTCCGGCCTCGTACTCGATGCTCACGCCCGGCACGAATTTTAGGAATTCGCCGACGCTGCCCTCGGCCACGGCCCCGAACTCGTCGGTCGAGACCACACTGCGCATATCCGGCGCGTACCGTTGCTCGTTGATCGCGATCGCCGCCGCCTCCATCTCGCGGGCCGTCGCGACCACGAACTCGGACAAACGCACCGTCTCGCCGGGGCGCGCCGTCGCGGACACCAGCTGGAAATCCTGCACCACCACGCCGCCTGCCGGCACCACCACGGCCAGCTCTTGCGGGGCGAAGCCGGTGTGGAACACCCGGACCCGCGCGGAACCCGCGGGCACACCCGTCAGCCGGTAGAATCCAGACGGATCCGTGAAGACCTCATTCGCGTCACCGCCGAGCGTGACCCGCACGCGCTCGAGGAAAAGCCCGGACACCGGGTTGGAGACGCGGCCCTCGACGGTGCCGGTCGCGGCCCTCGACGCCGCGGCGGAGCCAAACGCGAGCGACAGGAAAATGAGGGCACGCAGCAGCGAGGGGAAGTAACGGAGGGGTATAGAGATCAACTCCCAAGTCTCGAAACACAGCCGCGTTCACCGGTCAAGCCGGCATCGATCGGACTCCGCGTCAGTCGTCCTTGGCCTTGCCCAGCTGGCGGGTCTCGGCGCCGACTTCGGCCACATAGGCCTCGGCCAGGCGTAGCAGGGCCGCGGTCTCGGCCGGTCGCTCGGCGGCGAGATTGCGCTCCTCGCCCAGGTCGCGCGCGAGGTCGAAGAGTTCCACCTGACCGCTGGTCCAGTGCTTGACGAGCTTCAGGTCACTCTGGCGTAGCGCCGTCTGGGCGCGGCGATCGATCGCCTGATGGAAGATCAGGTGCGGCCGGGGACGGCGAACCTCCCCCACCCCGCCGCCCAACCACAGCTGGCGCAAGCTCCCCCCGTCCACTTCAGGCGGAAGGGTTCCGCGGTAGCCCGCGAAATCCGCCAGGGTCGGGAGCAGGTCGAGGCCGGTCACGGGCACGCGGCTGACGCTCCCCGGCTGCACCCCGGGACCCGCCACGATGAAAGGAACCCGGATGCCGCCCTCGCACAGCGTGCCCTTGCCGCCGCGGAAGGGGTGATTGAGGCCGAGACCGGCTGTGCTCGCGCCGGGCAGGGTCGGTCGTCCGCCATTGTCGGACATAAAGATGACGTAAGTCCGCTCGCTCAGGCCAAGGCGGTTGAGTTCCTCGCGGAGCCGGCCCACGCCGGCGTCGAGGTCATGGGTCATTGCGGCGAAGGAAACGACCTGGTGTTTGCGGCCGGGCGGCCACGTCTCCGCCCGCGCGTGGGATGCGGGGGAATATTGGATCTCCAAATGCACCGCATAGTGCGAAACCTGCAGGAAGAACGGCGTCCCGGCCGGGGCCTGTTCCGCCAGAAAGGCGGCCGCGCGGTCGGTGAGGGAGTGGATCAGCTTGGGATCATCCCGCTCGGGTTGACCCCCCGGCGTCCCGGCCGCCGCCCGCGGCGTTGCTGGTCACGCCGTCGCTGACATCGAACCCCTGGTCGGCGGGGCTGATGCCGTCGTAGCAGTGGTCCCACTTGCCGAGTTGGGCCGTGCGATAGCGGGGATCGGCAGCCTTGAGCAGGCGAGGGACGTTGAGCTGACGGCGATAGACCGCGGGCCAGTCCGTGCGGTCGCGCTGATACTCGAGGCGGGCGGGCGATTGGCCGATCTGCAGGCTGCGGCGGGTCGGGCAGCAGTAGGGGGCGGGTGCGTAACCGTCGGTGAAACGCATCCCCTGCGCGGCGAGCCGCTCGAGGTTGGGGGTGCGGTGGTGGTCGCTGGCGGTGTCCGGCCGGCCCGGGATCATCGCCAGCGAGGTGCCGACCCAGCTCTGGTCATCGGAGAGGATGAGCAGGAAACTGGGCGGGACCGGGCGCTCGGCCGCGGCGACGAACGGGCCGAGGGAAAGCAAAAGCCCGAGCCAGCGGGCGGGGAGGGAGGAGGGGCGCGCCTGCATCGCCCCACCCTGCGCGCCCAGCGCGGGGAGCCCAGCCTCGAACCGGCACGCGCGCCGGTAGGGGACTCAGCCGGTCACCTCACTCGGCGGCCTCGCCGGTGACGGTGCTGCCCCCGACGACGCTCACCTTGGCGAGAACGGCCTGCTGGATCTTCTCGGCCAGTTCGGGCTTCTCCCGCAGGGCCTGCTTGGCGGCGTCACGGCCCTGGCCCACGAGGTTGCCCTCGTACGCGATCCAGGCGCCCTTCTTCTCCAGGATCTTATGCTCGAGGCCGAGATCGAGCAGCGAGCCGATCTTCGAGATGCCCTCGTCGTACATAATGTCGAACTCGCACTCCGTGAACGGGGGCGAGACCTTGTTCTTCACCACCTTAATCTTGGTCCGGTTGCCCACGACCTTACCCTCGGGCGTCTTGATCTGGTCCTTGCGGCGGATGTCGATGCGGATGGAGGCGAAGAATTTGAGCGCCCGGCCGCCGGAGGTCGTCTCCGGGTTGCCGAACATCACGCCGATCTTCTCCCGGATCTGATTGGTGAAGATGCAGATGCAGTTGGTCTTGCTCACCACGGCGGTCAGGCGGCGCATCGCCTGGCTCATCAGGCGGGCCTGCGCACCCACGGTGGCATCGCCCATCTGGCCGTCCAATTCCGCCTTGGTGGTGAGGGCGGCCACCGAGTCCAATACGATGACATCGATGGAGTTGGAGCGGATGAGCGTCTCCATAATGTTCAGCGCGTCCTCGCCGGAGTCCGGCTGGGAGACGAGGAGGTCGTCCAAGTTCACCCCGACCACTCGGGCGTACTTCGGGTCGAGGGCGTGCTCGACGTCGATGAAGGCCGCGAGGCCGCCCCGCTTCTGGGCTTCGGCGATGACGCTCAAGCAGAAGGTGGTCTTACCGGAGGACTCCGGCCCGTAGATCTCGATGATGCGGCCCTTGGGCAGGCCGCCGACACCGAGGGCTAGGTCCACCGCGAGGGAGCCGGTGGTGAGCGTCTCGACCTTCATCTTCTGGGCATCGCCCAGCCGCATAATCGAGCCTTCGCCGAACTGCTTGGTGATCGAAGAGACGGCGAGTTCGATGTTCTTTTCTTTGGCGGCGGTGGCGGTGGCGAGCGCGGCGGCGGCCGGGGCGGCGGTTTTGGCGGGGGCGGGAGCGGCTTTGGACATAAGGAAAAATGGGCGGGGAGAAACGGCGGGCGGCGAAGAGGTGAGCGGTTGCCCGCGGCGGTTCAAGCCCGCCTTCACCCGGAAACGGGGTGGACGGTGAACCGGCAGACGCGGTGGAGACTGCACGTGTTCATTTGAACACGTCAAGCCCCGAAGCGATCCCCGCTCCCTTCCGCGACCGTGTTTGCTCCGCCGTGCCCCGCGCGGGATTGCCTCGTGCCGCCTCGCCCCGCAGCCTAAAGTCAATCCCTACCGATTATGTTGACCAACCCCCCACACCGCCTGCCGCTACGCGCGTACGCCTGCCGCACCCTGCTCCCGCTGCTCTGGATCCTGCTCCCCGCCCTCCTCCCGGCCCAGAACGCCGGCACCGGGACGATCGAGGGGCGGGTGTTCGACGCCGGCCGCGGGGAGTACCTTGAGAAGGCACTGATCTCCGTCGAAGGCACCCGGCTGGAGGTCCTCTCCGGCGAGACCGGTCAGTATCGGCTCGCCAACGTCCCCACGGGCACCGTGCGGGTGAAGGCATTCTTCACCGGCCTGCCCCTCCAGACGGCCACCGTGACGGTCACCGCCGGGCAGACCACCACGCTCGAGCTCACCTTCCCCGCCGCCGGGGCACGCCGGCCGGGGAGCGACGTCGTCCGCCTCGACCAGTTCGTAGTCGCCTCCTCGAAGGAGATGGAGGGCGCCGCCATCGCGATCAACGAGCAGCGCTTCGCCCGGAACATCGTCAACGTCGTGTCCGCCGATGAGTTCGGCACGATCGCGGACGGGAGCATCGGCGAATTCATGAAGTTCCTGCCGGGCATCACCAGCGACTACACCGGGGGCGATGCCCGCCGCTTCTCGATCAACGGCGCTCCCGCCGACAACGTGCCGATCTCGCTGGGGGGCTTCGATCTCGCCAGCGCCGCGGGCGGCGGCACGCGCCGCGCCGTGGAACTGGACCAAGTCTCGATCAACAATATCTCCCGCATCGAGATCAACCGCTCTCCCACCCCCGACACCCCAGGCTCCGCGCTCGCCGGCTCGGTGAACTTCGTGCCCCGCAGCGCGTTCGAGCGCAACAAGCCGGTCTACAACTACAGCGTCTCGTGGCTGATGAAAGACGCCGAGCGCGCGTTCGGCCGCCGCACCCCCGGCCCGGGCTGGGGCCAGATGACCTACAAGATCCACCCCGGCGTGGACGTGTCCGCGATCGTCCCCGTCTCGAAGACCTTCGGCTACACTGTCTCCGCCGGCTACTCCCTGCAGTACACGCCGCAGTCCAACGTCGCGATGCAGTGGCGCGGCGCGCAGGTCGGCACCAACGTCGCCGCCACCGCCACCACCGGCCTGCCCGCCACCACGCCGGACAACCCCTACCTCGGCGTCTTCTCTTGGCGCGACAGCGGCAAGAACACCTCCCGAGAGAATTTCTCCACTACGATCGACTGGAAGCCCGCCCCGCACGACCGCCTCACGTTCGGGTTCTCCTACGGGATGCTCCGCGAGCACTTCGCCACCCGCACCCAAACGTTCACCATCAACCGCATTCTGCCCGGCAACTGGAGCCCCACCCACAGCTGGGGCCAGGTCAGCCTCTTCCCCACCACCGGCACCGCCGTGAACGCCGGCCAGATCACAGTCGCCAACAACGGCCGCATCCGCCCTGGCCGCACCGTCACCCCGTCCTTCCGCTGGCTCCACGACGGCCCGGTCTGGAAGTCGGACGCCGGCGTCGCCTACGGCAACTCGCGCATCGACTACCAAGACATCGACAACGGGTTCTTCAACGGAATGACCATTCAGCGGAACAACGTCCAAATTCTGTTCGACGACATTTTCTACCTGCGCCCCGGCCGAATCACCGTCCTCGATCCCGACGGCCGCCGGGTCGACCCCTCGCGCCTCGACTCCTACTCGCTCGTCTCCGCCAACAGCAACCGCCAGCGCACCTACGACACCACTCGGCAGGCCTACGCGAACGTGCGGCGCGACTTCGACGTCCGCGGGGCGCTCCTCACGGTCAAACTCGGTGCCGATGTGCGCAGCAAGATCCGCGACCTCCGCGGCCCCGGCGGTAACCTCGAGACTTACACCTACGTCGGCGCCGACGGCCGCGCCAGCACCACCCCATTCACCCAGGCCGGCCTCGCCAACGACGACAGCCCCCTGCGCTTCCTCGACGAGGTCTACTCCGAGCGCATCCCCGACTTTGGCCTCCCCAAGCGGCAGCACGTCGACAACGGCAAGCTCTGGCAGGACTGGCTGCGTAACCCGACCCACTGGACGCGCAACGCCAACAACGACTTCATCGCCGTCACCAGCTTCTCGCGCCGCGCCAAGGAGGTTATTTCCTCGCTCTTCGGCCGCGCCGACCTCGGCCTGCTCGGCAACCGCCTTCGCCTCACCGGCGGCCTCCGCGCCGAGCAGACCAACATCGACGCCGAGGGCCCCCTCCAGGACCCGACCCTCGCCTTCCAGCGCGACGGCGCCGGCAACATCCTCCGCGGCCCCAACGGCGCCCCGCTCCTGCAAGTGCCCACCAACGCCGGCCTTCCCTATTCCCAGCTTACCCGCATCGAGCGCGGCACCCGCGCCAGCAAGGAATACCTGCGCCTGTTCCCGAGCGTGAACGCCAGCTACAATATCACCGAGTCCCTCATCGGCCGCCTCGCCTACTCCCAGTCAGTCGGCCGGCCCGATTTCAATCAGTACGCCGGCGGCGTCACCCTGCCCGATATCGAGAACCTAAACCCAAACTCCCGCATCACGGTCAACAACGCCTCCATCAAGGCCTGGCAGGCCGAGACCTATATGGCGCGGATCGAGTATTATTTCGGGAACGTCGGCAGCTTCTCGGTCGCGGCCTTCATCCGCGATTACGACAACTTCTTCCGCAACGTGACCGAGTACGTCAGCGACTCGTTCCTCGAGACCTACGGCCTCGATCCCGAGGAGTATGGCAACATTCTCACGGTCACCCAATTCAACGAGCAGCAGCGCATCCGGCAGCACGGCTTCGAGATCGACTACAAGCAGTCGCTGACCTTCCTGCCCCACTGGGCGCGCGGCTTCCAGTTCTTCGCCAACATCAGCTCCCAGCGAGCCAAGAAAACCGATAATCTGCAGGATATGAACCCGTTCACCGCGAACTGGGGCCTCAGCTTCACCCGGCCGAAGTTCAACCTCCGCATCAACGAGAACTACCGCGGCATCCAGCGGCGCGGCGCCGTGGCCAGCACCGCGACCAACAGTATCGAGCCCGGCACCTACAATTACCGGCCGAAACGGCTGTATATCGATGTGACCGGCGAGTATTACTTCCGTCGCGGCACCGCGTTTTTCTTCGCAATGCGCAACCTCGGCGGCGCAACCGAGGACACTAAGATCTACGGGCCCAACACCCCCCTCCACGCCCGTTTCCGCCAGCGCGACGACTACGGTGGCTCACTCTGGACCGCCGGCATCAAGGGGTCGTTTTAGGCGGGCCGTCACGCCGGACCGCGGCGGCGGACGGGACCCCCAAGAGGGCCCGGGACTTGCGTCCCGGGCGGCGCCTTACGGCAGCTCGTAGACCTCGACCAGGGCGACACCCGTCGCGGCCGCCGGACCCGTGACCTGGGCGGTGTAGTTGCCCGGAGCCAGGGTCAGGATCACCGCGGAATCGTTGGTCGCCAGGCCGAACGCACCGACCGAAGCCGAGGACGTCGCGATCGCGTCGCGGTCAGCGGAGGTCGTCCAGTTGGTGTTCTGGGCCACCGTGGTCGACCCGCTTAGGAGCTGCAGGGTCGGCTGCGCCAGCACGCCGGCCACGCCGAACTGGGCCAGGCCCGGACCGACGCCGCGAACCAGAACCCGCTTGGCGGCACCCGGCGGCACGACGAAGCCGGCGATGAGGGTGTTGTCCCCCGCGCCCGCCGTCGCGCGCGTCGCGATGTTCAGCAGCTTCTGGCCGGGGCTGACCCCGGAGAGGTCGTACACCTCAATCAGGGCGATACCGGCGGCATTGTTGGTACCACTCACGACGGCGGTGTAAGCGCCGGGAGCCAGGGAGGTGAGCAGGGCCGCATCCGCCCCGGAGGCGCCGAGGGCGAAGGCCCCGGCCCGAGCTCCCGCCGCATCGATCGCCGCCCGGTCCGCGGCGATGCCGGCGTTGACGCCGAGCGAGGCCTGGTCGGAGCTACGCACCAGCTCTAGGCGCGGGGAGGCCAGCGAGCCCGGCAGCCCGAAGGCGGAACCGAGGGTCGGCCCCACGGCCCGGATCAGCACCGGCTTGGCGGAATCACCCGAGATCACGAACCCGGCGATCGCAACCCCCTCGCCCGAAGAAACCCGGGCGCGGGACGAAATGTTGACCAACCGCTGCGCCGCTACCGCGGCCTCGCTGCCACCGGCATAGGAAGCGGTGATCACTCCCGTCGAGGTGACCGTGACCAGGCCCGTCGCAGCGTTGATCGTCGCGGCAATGACCGACCGGGTCGTGAGTGCGCTGACCTGACCGCCCCCCGTGACCGTCCCGGCGCCGCCATCGCTGGCAGACCCGGACTGGATCACCGCGAAGGCCTGGCCGGCGGGACCCGCGATGACGTGGGCCACCGCCGCGCCCGCCGTGGCACCGGACAGGTAGTATCCGGTCACGCCTTGGGTCGCCCCGACGTCCGCGGCGCGGGTGCCGGTGACCGTACCGGTGAATCCGCCCGCGGCCGCACCCGTGACCGAGCCGTCCGAGCCGATCGTGCCGGAGACGGTGACCACGGCCTGCAGGAGGCCGAAGGAGTTTTGGCTGAAAGCGAAAGCGCCGGAATCGTTCACGGTGAAGTTCAGGTTCATCAGCGGCGCGCTGCCCGGGTAACCGAGAAAGACCGCGGTATTGTCGGGCCGCACGAGGAGGGCGAAGCTGCCCGCGCCACCGCCGAAGCCACCGAAGTAGGTGCCGGCATAGCTGCGGATCAGGACGCGCACCGCGGCGGCCCGCGAGGTGACGGAGCCCGCGCTGTTGGTGATCACGACGTCGTAGGAACCGGACTCACCCGCGACGTAGGCCGCGGCGGTGGCGCCCGCGATGGCCGCGCCGTTGCGCCGCCACTGGAAGGTCGGGCTCGGAGCGGCGGAGACGCCCACCGTCAGGGTAGCGGAACCGCCCGCAGGCACCACCTGCGCGGCGGGCTGGGCCGAGATCACCGGCGCTTGAGGGGCGCTGACCACCGTCAGGGTCGCGACGGAGCTCGTCGCCGTGCCGCGGGCGTTGGCCACGAGCACATCGTAGAAGCCAGCGTCACCCGCGGAGACGTTGTTGACGGTGAGGACGGGGCCGGTGGCGCCGCCAATGTTCAGTCCGTTGCGGCGCCACTGGTAGTTGAAGGAGGCCCCCCCCGTCGCGGAAACCGCAAACGTCGCCGAAGCGCCCCCGAGGGCGACCTGTGGCCGCGGCTGCTGGGTCAGTTCCGGCACAGTGGTGACGACCACGTTGGCTGAGGCCGAGGTGACGGTGCCGACCGAGTTGGTCACCTGCACCGTATAACTGCCGGCCGCCGAAGCTTGGACGCCGCTCAAGGTGAGGGTCGCGCCGACCGCACCACTGAGAGCCGCGCCGTTGCGGCTCCACTGATAGGCCAGCGGCTCGGTCCCGGTCGCACTGACGCTCAGCGCGAGGGTGCCGCCGAGGTCCACCACCGCCGCCTGCGGCTGGGCGGCGATCGCCGGGGCGGAGACCGCCGGGAGGATCGTGAGGGTGAAGGACTGGGTCGTGACCGCCGGATTGGTCGCGGAGACGGTGAGCGCGAGCGGCGAACCGGTCGTGTCCGGCGGGGTACCGGAGAGCACGCCGGTCGTGGCGTTGAGCGAGGCCCACGCCGGCAGGCCGGCGATGGCGAAGGTCGGCACCGGGTCGCCGGTGGCGGTGAAGGTGAATGACCCGGCCGTCCCGACGCGGAAGGCGGCCGCTGCGGCGCTCGTGATGGTGGGCGCGGTGCCAACCGTGAGGGTGACGGCGTTCGAGGTGGCGTTCGGGCTGATCAAGTTGCTGACGACCACCTGGAACTGATCCCCGGTCATGGTGGCCGCGGCATTGGTGATGCGCAGCGTGGCCGTGCCGACGCCGGAGTAAGTCGCGTCATTGGTCAGCAGCGGTACGAAGCCGGTGCTACCGACCCGCAGTCGGTACCAAGTGAAGACCGAGGGGGCCGGCGTGCCAGTCGCGGCCACGGTAAAGGTCGCGGAGCCGCCCACCGGGGTGACCGCCGCCACCGGCTGGGTCGTGATCGTGGGCGCGCTGAC
>Ga0194133_10003643_pt1 | contig 21613 bp, 17 predicted proteins | sample TA2KigOf40mmetaG_FD_155448 | JGI IMG/M metagenome (GOLD analysis project Ga0194133, IMG submission 155448) | Freshwater microbial communities from Lake Tanganyika, Tanzania - TA2015055 Kigoma Offshore 40m | ecosystem: Environmental > Aquatic > Freshwater > Lake | place: Tanzania: Lake...
ATTTTGAACTTGCAATAAAAAATTTAAACTTATAGCTTGAAATAAACCATTTGTTTCTCATATAGATTTTAAGCCAAATCAAATACATTTTTCGTGCTTCAAATTTCACCCGGGCAACGCCGGGTACCCTCAGCTTGTTTGATAATAATTGATAGATTGACAGCTCATAGTTGGTTGAGGATCTGATTCTTCTAATACCGAAGTTAACTTTACAACAATTCCCCACACTATGATTGTGTCTTGCAGTCATCTGAACTATCTCTGGTTATAGTTTGGGAATGGAATTTTTTATGTAATTATTTTGTGTTTTTTAATAATTAAATCAAGATTTTTTGTTCATGTGATCTGCACAACCATCAATCCTGACTGTGGTATAACCATCATGTTAGATGATTATTTAAAGACAAATCCTGGGGTCAAAGATTTCCCCCAACTGGGGATTGAACCCCAGCCAATCCACAATCAGATGCCATAACCATTAGGCCATATGGTGCAGTTGATGTTGATAAACATGATTTACACCTTTGTAAGAATCCTGCTACAGCCACATGGTTATGTCTATGGTCACTGTAGATTACTACTATCCAGCCTGAGAGTGCCTGATTTATTTAATTTAAGGCTCAATTCCAAGAAAGAGCTTTAGCGCTAGGCAAAATTATCAATACCAGTCCTCTTTCGACCATACACATCCGACCTGAAATACAAATTAACAATTTAAACCTTTGCTTATTTTGACAAATTTGAAACAGAAAAATCCTTGCTTTGAACCTCAAGCGTGCCCGGGATTTTATGACTTTCATCCCTTATCTAGCAGTATTTGGACGCCATATCGTTTGAGACCTCCACAAGAAAATTGTAGTGAAATCACATCAAGGCTCCTCTACAATCCAAAATCACAAGGGGGTAGGGGAAATGACCCAGCTCCATCCCTTTAGCATTGGGTATTTTTTCATTCTTACGCCTTTTTGGATTGCTTCAGTCGATATGAAACTGATATACATTTTATGCGTTATGACTTTTTGACACATCAAAAAACCTATGTCCTGAAAATTGTTTTTGAAAAATATTAAAATATAAACTTGTCGGAATTCTTTAACGAAGTATATTCAAATATAGTTTTTTTAACAGGATAAACAACAACATAATAAATTCAAATAGATTTGAAATGATGATTCAAAAATGAAATAATTCTAAAACATGCGAGATTCAATAAAACAAACATTGGAAGATAAATTTTCATTTTGCTGCATGCCTGTGTGACCTGTCTTGGTTTGACTTGAGTTTATTCGAGAGAGTCGAGTGGGTAAAAAAAATTTTGATTCTGTCCATTGCTTAAAATTTTTTATGATTGTCAAAAATTGAGAAAGATTTAAACCAATAAGGTTTAAAAAAGATAAATACACAGGACATGGCACGTTTACGAAAGGAAGAGATAGAGGAAATGTTTTATTGATGAAGTTCTAAAAATATATCACATGGCACAAGGCTATCAGGTCAAGATGCTGATAAGGTGCTTTTTTAAATAAAAAGACTTTCGTTAGAATAAATCAACATGAATCATTTGAGTGAGATGCAGATACCTGAATAGCTAAATAAGCCTTGATTGCTTGAGGTACTGAATCAGCACCATATGGGCGAACTTGTATTGGGCAACAGTTTGTACCATAAGCATTCTTTGTTGCCTCAAATGTCCCAAGATTTTTGGAATGTCTATATCGACATTATGATCTGCACAATATAAGAGAATGTCGCAAAGGATAGCAACTCCAGTACGGCCGACTCCAGCAGAGCAGTGGACCAAAACTGGTGGATTTTTTGCCTTATAATTTGCTTTTGATGATTTGGTAGGTGAAGGGGAATTCAAAGTGGAAGAACTTGTAACAATATGCTGCCTTAAAGAGTTTATCTCTTCGAGAAACTCTAGATAAGCTTTGACGTCTGTAGGGCAACCGTGCTCACCCCAATCAGTGTAGTGTAAATGCCACAACGTTCTAGTTCTCTTCGTGGGCATGTGAACAAGATGTAATGTGGAAGTAGTGTAACATCCCGATCCTGAAATGCTCGTGAACTGCTTGGATATCCGAAAGTCGCTTACTTCGAGAGTTGAGCCGTTTTTCTGCGGCCAGTAAGGTATGCAATTGCTGGTCGTCAAAGGGACCGCATTTTCTCCGCTCTATAATAGCATTTTTTTGTTAAAAACTAATCTCAATTTTCAATAACTAAAATAATACCTGGTCTACTACGTCTGTTAACATAACAATAATGTGTACATCACTCTGAAAAACCATCTGCCAAAAGTGTCCAACTGTCTGTGGCAATGGCCCTTGACTAGCTATGAAGAAGCGTTGTTGGTCGCCAACTGTAGCAGAAACATGGCTAGCATTTATGTAGCCACTTTTGTTATCCTGAAAGGAAAAGTTTTGACTTGGTTTCTAGCTTCCCCTTAAGAGTATTTTTATCTCAGATGTGGTTCATTATTACCTTGTCACCCCCAGCTAGTCGCACACGATTGTCATCATAGGGTAAGACGTCTTTAAATCTGTTTCTTGGGACATTTTCTGCCATGGTTGCAGTTTTAAACAAAGACTTTACGTCAGACGAAAGCTTTTTCTTAGGTATAGTTTCAAATTCACGTAAAACTTCCCCCTCTACGAGCTTTGCTTCCAAATAGGATCCGATTTCATTCTTAGGCATTCTAAAACGGATGGTTTGATAAATTTAATTTGATAAATAACACAAAATGACAAACCTTGAAGGAGTGGTAAAAGTTGAAAAAGTAGTTAGAGACTCTGCCAGCAGGTCTGGTCTAGATCTTGTCAGCCCATGTAATGTGGCTAACATCATTGGTCCAAACTTGCTTGAGCTTGTAGAATCATACTGATCTAAATTTTCTCGGCTGCTGCTTGCAGATTTCATCGATTTAAGACTTTTGAGACTGCCTGTTTTGCTGCCTCCGAAGTGAAAGCCCCACTTCCTACGTACGCCTCTTGGTTTTGAACTTGGAGTCTTAGGCGAAAAGTCTCCGAGATAATTTGTTGCATCGTGAGATAACTGAAAGGGTAATTTCAAAATCGAAACATATGGTTTACAATCTGCGTTTAAGTGCAGTGATTGAAAAATATTTCACCTGGCTGAGGTGATGGTAGGAGCCTGACAAATTGGCTGAGGATGATTTCGAAATGCTTGTCACGGTAGAGCTGCCACTGCTATTCTTTTTATCGACCGGGAGGTGATTATTTAAAACGTCGGCTGTTGAGATACTCTGACTTGGTTGAGACTTTTGTAGGGTATTATTGTTGTCAAAAGAAGTTTTGATTTCTGGCTTTTCAAAATTAGCAGAGGTTTGAATATTCTCAGATTTTGGGCTGGGTAAAACTGTCTCTTCTTGGAACTCTGGCGGAGGAGTTGGAGGTGGAGGAGGAAGGGCAGGCTCTGCCACTAGGCCTATGCTCACTTTTGTAATAGATTTCTTTGACTGACCTAAAGGTTTTGGTTGTGCTGGGGCTTTCTCAGTCAAATCTTCGACTAAATTGAAGAAATTAATTATTATTTTGGTGCTTTAGGAAAAAATTGGGACAGATATTAGAACTTACTATGTTGATACTTTGAAAGATCTTCTCTCGAATTTGTGATTGCAACCCTAGATACATGATTTGGCACTTTTGACGTAGTCTGAGATGCCTCTACCACCATTGTTACACTATTTCTAAAACAGAATGTTTTGGTTGAAACAACTTTAATTAGTTATATGAAAAATGTTTTCTCGCCTTCCGTGGTCTTCTTGGTCCGCAGGTGGACTAACTTCCGAACAAGAAGCATCCTCACTTACACCTTGAGAGTCAGATTTACTCAACATTCGATCGTAAACTGGTAGGTTTTGGTAAATTGGTTCTTTTGATCCGATCATTTGTTGACGAACTTCAGCCTGAAATTTATTTACAGATGAAAAAAATGTCGAAAGTCACGAAGATGATTGAAAACTTTTTGACTTGAGTCATTTGATAACTTTCTTTGAAAGCCATCAAGTACCTGATTCTGGTAGATAGGTTCTGAACATTGTCCTGGTTGGTGAGCCGGCTGCATTTGAACTCCACTGGTATTCACTTGATGAGAATACGCCAAAAAGTTGTTCCCTCGATGGTCGTGAATTAGATGAGAAATATGAGTTGAACCACTTTTTGGAGGAGATGATCCATTTCCACTTTCCTTTATACAAAAAAAATCATAATTTAAAGAGCTTTTCAAGATAATTCCGTTAAAGTTTTGGGTGCTATTTTAACCGCTTACCACGTGATAAATGTTATTTATATCTTCTGTACTAAATGCATTGGGTCTTCCACCATTTACTCTGGCAAAAGATTGATCGGGCGAAGTTGATCCAGGAGGTCTGACTATTTCACCAGTAGAAAAGTGATGAAGATTATCAAGCGTTCTGTGAAGCAGAACCTTTTCGTTGTTAGACACAGATGACAAACCCAAGGTTCTCCGTGAAACAAGATCTAAAAAAAATTAAAACACTTAACAAAATGTTTCTAAAACTCTACAAACTTATTGATTTATCGTTACCAGGTGAGGATCCACCCAATAAAGACGTGTTATTCACAACTTGATGCTGGTAAGGATAGTGTTGAGAGAATAACTTTGCATCCATCCCACCGAATAGTGAGGAAATCTGAGCAAGAATCATTTGAATTTTTCTGATTTGTAGCTTTTACGTGTTAATTATACCTGATGTCGTCCTCCGCTGACAAACTGGCCAGCAAGGTCTGGAGTTGATGTCGATGCCATCATTCTTTGCTGCTGCTGTTGTTGCTGATGATAAATAGCATTGCTGCTTGTATTGGCATTGCTTCGACCGGGATACGGAGGTGGGGGTTTGTAAATGTTAAGCCGCTGAAGTTCGGCAACAATTTGATCCTAATATTTTATAACTGTTTCGTAATTTGATACAAATTAACAAATTTACAATAACGTACCTGGGTGGGATGAATAAAATCGATTCGATTTGATGATTGGTGCAAAATCTGACTACTCGTATTCAGTTGTGAAACATGATGTTGAGACGATTGATGAAAAGTTTGGTTGATTTTGTTAAGCTCTGGTGTTGAATTAGAGTAAGATGATGATGGATTGGCATTAGCCAAATTCGTGGCATACACATGATAGCTTGAGTCAGGACTTTGAAACCTTGGATCGATGGTTGTATTGTTATTATTGTTGTAGACGTTCGTAAGAACATCCGTGATAAGGGTTGGTTGTGATGTGTGTAGGACGCTGTTTGAGGCATTCAACTGCGAGTTTGTATTATTGGAATGTTGTGAGAACCTATTTCAATTCATTTTTTGTCGTTAGAGAACAATTGCAGGTTTCTTTTATAAATATATATTAAAACCTTGCTGTTGGGGGCGCTTGCTTTATCCTCGCTAATACTCCACTTCCGTACTTATTTCTAATGGCTGTTTCGTAGTCGGGAGCTGGACGATATGGAGGAAGACCAGAATCAAACGGAAGTCCTGAAATGAGAAGCTTGTTTTGGGAAACCATGTAAAAAGCTTAAACTGTATTTGAAACTTTACCGGGTGAAAGGACATTTTGGTGGTGCTGTTGTCTGGGTCCAAGAGGCCATAGGCCAAGCTGATCCAAATCGTTAACTGACCGAGCTGAAGTAATTGGCTGAAATAAAAATAAATATTTATTTAGAGTCATCCTTGACTTGCATTTTATTCCTCAATATTTATAAATACCTGAGCATTGTAAGGCAAATTAGAGTAACTTCTATTTGATCCTAACATGATATCGTCTTGTGGATGAATACTGACGTTGGACGTTGCAGGCCGAAGAACATACCCTGGAGGAATTTCACCACCCCTAGAATTTGGAGCTGCACTCGAGCTTCCAGGGTTCACAAAATGACCACCATTCATTTTGATTGGACCGAGTCTCTGAGTTTGCTTTGCATGAAAGCTCTCAATTTCAGCACGTTGGATCGTTGCACCCTACATAAAATTTAGGATAAAGGCGGTCGAACATATTATGAAAATGAAAAAAACTCCACAATGATTTACCTGTGGAGGCTGCTGAAGCATTCCCGGATGAACAAAGTGCTGAAGTCTTTGTGTTTCACTGAAGTCGTTACCAAACGCTAGACCTGATTGATTGCCATTAACAACCTGAGAAAAATTCAATTTATAAAAATTTAGTCTACCCTGACCAGAACAGCAGCTTGAAAAGTAGACCATGAATAAAAAATATTCTTGCCTGATGGGTTGGGTGGGTGGAACTATGGGTGTGATGTTCCAAAGTAATATTCAGCTCATTCGACTCTGTCCCCGAGGAGTGCATCTTATAAAATGTATGCTGCAGAACACCTAAAACATAAAAAAACACTTTTAGTTTTCATAAAGATAAAAGAACTTTGCTTGTTACGCAACAAAATTTTTTATACATATTTTGAAATAATTTAATTTTCTACTTTAGCAGAATAATCGCAGTATATCCAGGCAAAAAACTTACACATTTTCCAGACGTATTTAGCCGCATCTGGTTCATCAAGGATAAACTGGACGCTGAACTCATAGTTCTGACACTCGATTCCAAAATAACGTTTATGGTTGACTAGATTTGTGATATCTTGCCATATTAAGAACTGAGGAGACTGGACATTCCCACGGCGGATAACAATTCCTAAGATTGGGGATTTTTTTCTTTGAGCAAAATTTCGTGTGGTTTTTCACATAATTGGAAAAGTTCTGAATGAGAGCCAGAACATAAATTCAAGCTTGAAATTGCAAGAAAATTTAAGAAATCACCACTTATGCTTGCTCCAATTAGAACTTCTTGGCCTCGTTCGTCCTTGGCTAAGAAACACTCTTGCCCATATCCATCCAACTAAATAAAATGTTTATCATGTAAAAATATTGACTGGAAAAAAAAAGAAAATGTGGAATGCAATCTTACTTGCTGAGATCCTACAATATAGTAAACTTCTGCCAGTTGTTGTGCTATTCCTTGCAAAGTAGAATGTTGAGAGATTATGGCCTCCAATAAGGTACCTTGAGGAGAAATGATTTTATAATTAACAGAACAGAACAAAACAATTACTTGATTAATATAAAATGACTAACATATTCTTTCCTCTGAAGATTGGGTCATCATGGGCTTAGGTAAAAGCTGTGACTGCTTCAGGTACTCGACTGTGTGCTTCTCAGGATCGTGGTCTCCTATTTCAGCCTGTCAGAGGAAATATATTTTTCATGAACTAATATACCTAAAAAAATTCCAGTTTTATTAAATAGAGTGTTTGTTATCTACCTGCAAAGAATAACTTGCAAGGACTATTGCTTGTTCAAAATTGCATCTCAACCGACCATCTACAACGTCCATTTTGAGTTGCAGAAAATAGTGGTACCTGAAAATAGAAGACAAATGCTTTAAATGTTACACATGATCAAGAAAATTTTCTGCCCAAATACCTTGTTACTTCATCTTCTAAAAGGCTGACATCATTGACATAGAACATGACACCCAGAAACAAGTAAGGCTCTTGGGCATATTTGTCTAGTTGTTTTTTCAAAGGTCTGTCCAGCTCAACCCATCTGTAATAATTTCAAAATTTAGATTGGGTGTAGTTATAAATTTTCAACAAAAAAAATCTACCTTATTTTTGGATAAGTGTGCCTTCTTGAAAAATATCGCAGACCGAAAAGATCAGCTTGCTGTAAACCTATCCTCTGACAAACATTATCCATGCAATCCCGGCCTAAAAATTAGAAAAAAAATTCATGGCGTTCCTTTAGCTTTTTGAACATTTCCAAATTTTTGAATTAATAAAATAAGTTTCATTGAACCAAGTCAATCAAAGTCATTCTCTGGAATCATTTGGAAATGCACACACAATGAAACAAAGAAAAGAATCTCATTGCCAAAGGACACCTCAAAAAATTCGCCTCGCCCAAATTTCAAACTGAATTCTGAAATTCCTTTTGCATACTCTTGAAGATGTGTTAAAGTTCATGTTATGCATGTATCGTATGAGTCCCTACCGTAGATAAATAAATAAATAAATAAAAATGTCAAAAAATATTTCTACATTTTTAAGAAATAGCTTTATGGAATAACATTTTTTTGTATTTTTAATGTCTTTCATTCTTGTGAAGAAGTTAAGGATGTTGTCAAAAAGGGTTTAGACATGTTTTTCAGATGTAAATAAGCATGAAATTGTCGGTCACTTTTATTACATTACTAAGTCTTCCACAAAGGCAAATATGAAGCCCATGAAATGCACAAGATTTTAATCTGTGCTAAACAGTAATTCAATCGTCAATAATGCTTTCTGGCCTACAATATCTACACCTCATCTTTCAAATGTTAAACATAGGGCATTTCTATCAGAGAAATGTAATATAGTGGTTAGTGGGGCTGTTGAAGTGATGTAAAACACATTCCTGAGTGGCAAGAATTGTTGCAAAGTTAAACATTATTTTGTTGAGGTTTTAAGCCTATTGGTCAAGGCCTCTGTGTGAATCCCTATAAGGGGTTGCTGTAGTCTAATGGTTAGAGCAACTGACTGAGAACTGGGAGACTGGGGTTCAATTCCCGCTCTGGGCAAAATCTTAGACACCTTGATTTGCCTTAATGAATCATTTCTAGTAGATGATTATCTCAGTCAGGATTGATTGTTGTGCAGTAACTTGATCTTTTATACTCATTTATCAAATTGAAAATCAAGTGACTATAAGACACAACTTTCGGTCAAAAAGAATTGTTGTAAAGTCATCACATCTCTCATTAGCGGGATTTGGTGTTAGAATAATCAATTCTTAACACAAGCTAAAAAAAACCATCCCAGCCATCTTTCTTTCAACCCTATGGTTTTTTTTTGTAATCTAGGGACCCTGACTCAGATTTCTCATTTGAGTTTTAGATGTGGAAAGGAACAGCCAAAACTTTGCTGTAAAGTTTGAAGAAAAGTCCCTCCAAATAATTCATAAAAGACATATTTTGGATGGTGAGACCCTGACACGTGCAACCCGGTCAGATGTTGAAAGGGAACTTCTAAGAGTTACGTTATTGCAATGACTCTTATAAAGTTGTTTATTGTGTAAACAGGGCAGGAGCCTTTTCTTCCAAAGTTATCATATTCCCAAGAGTTCCCTTTCCGCATCCGATCGGGTTGCACGTGTCAGGGTCTCATCCAAAATCTGTCTTTTTTGGATGAATTGGAGGGACTTTTCTTCAAACTTTTTGGTGAACTCTTGGTTGTTCTCTTTCCGCAACTAGTTCTCGAGTGAGGAATCTGAGCTGCACGTGCCAGGGTCTCCAGATCACCATTGGTTCAAGAAGAGGAGAAGGTCACGCCATTTCAACAATCTGCTCATAGCCAAACCCAGAATACAGTTGGGCAACTTTTCTCTCACAAGTTTCTTGTGAGGGGGGCAGAAAGGAAAAAAATCATATTCCCAAAGCTTTTAGCTGTGAATCAAAGGTGCTGAGTGTGTTTTCTTGTGGTCTTCATGATCATTCTCAATTGAATGTGTCTACAGACTTAATAAAAAGCCATGATTTTGAAAATTATATTACCAGTACTCTCAGCAGTCAGGGTACATTCTAGTTGTGCATTATCAAGTAACTCAACCGTGATGACAAAAGCCGACTTCGAAGCCACATTGTATTGCTGCTTGGACTTTTTCAGACGTATCTTGGGAAACGGCATCTTCGGCTCAGATCCTCTTCAGATGTGGTTAATAAAAACACTTTCCAGTCATGAACCATTGCATTTCAACTAAGGTTTCTTCAGCAAAAATTTCTGTTCTCTTCACAATTACATTATTAGGGTGATCAAAACAACAAAATCACATTTTACACCAAATGAATCACCTTTCTTACAACTACTTTTCAATATTTTGCTTTGGTTTTTGTGTTTACGGTTTTGTATTTTATCAGCAGCAGCAGCAGTGGCAGCTGGGTGAAACTCCCCCACTTTGATTTCAAAAGAATTCCAAATTTTTCGGGCCGGCCAGCCAATTGTCGATTCCCACTGCCAAGGTGTGCCAACCTGCCGAAATTCCTGCCACCTGTCCGTTCGTCCGTCCGTCCAGCAGAGATGGGCGGGCAGGGCAGAGAGAAAGAAACTGACTGACTCACGCCCCCGCCTGAAAAATCAAAAGGTGGAAAAAAATGGGATGACGTCATTGTTTCTATTCTAAACTATCTTTTTTCTCAACCTACACCTAAAAAATAGCAAATTTTTAAACAAATTTTTATTATTTACTAAAATAACTAAAACTTTAAATAAAATAAATTTCCTGTAAATTTTCATGCCAGCTGAAAAAGTTAGTATGACGTCATATATTTTCATTTGTTTACCTCGAAGTGGTTCAGGGTGGGAATCTTTTAATGAACCGTTGGAGAATTTACCTGTGTTTTTATTATATTGATTCTCTTAGGGTTTCGCTACACGTGAAAAAATGGGAAGAATGTAATCATGATGTGGAAAACGTGCACGTGACTAAAATCAAATTGACACTATCAATTTTTAAAAAATAAAAATTTCTAGCTATTAATTGACACATTTGAATTACTAAAAAATGTAAAACTATTTCAGACATATTTAAACTCTACGTTTTTTGTAATCTGATCGCTTGGGGCATTCTTAATGATGAAAGTCTGGAAAAAGTTTCAATAAGTTATGGTGGTTGTGGAAAAAAATGATTTTTGAATTGAATTTGTTTAGTTATGTAGTCACACAAAAATCAAAGGAAAAAAATTATGTTTAAATAACAATAGAAATAATAATTTCTTATGGCTTTTATTTCAATAATGTACATTTACCATCAACAGATTGAACGTATGTATTTCGAATCATCATGCAAGAACTGGTTGAAAAAATTATAAAAAAAATTTGCACTGGCCACGTTGCAGTATTTCATCTCAGTTTTAGCTAGCCACGCCCCTGGAGGCCCATTTTATTTTGGTCAAACCCGAGACTTGGACGGCCAGTCTACTAAAAAAAGACTGTAAGATGTTTTTCACAATATCATGCAAGGAACGTTAGACTAAACTTGACAAAATTTCGAAAGGGCCTTGCCACATCACATGGAATCTTTTAAGCCGAGTTTTGGCCCAGAATGCCTTCGGGCACCAAGCTTATCACAAGCAAAGCTGGGAGCTGTAGGGCTAGTTTTCAATAAAAGAAATCAAACAAATATACCTTTTGCTAGATTGAAGTGAGAGAACACTTTGGACTTTATTTCAACATGTAAAAAATTTCAGTCAGGCAAACAAAATATCGAATGTATTGCTTGAATATTTTTCATCAATTAAAACAGTAGGTAATGACATAAAACCTTTGGTCAATAATTGTCCCCTCCTGAAATACAAGACTTTTACTGTTTGGCTTTAACTTGAAAAAATGCAAACATATCTGATCATTCTATTCTGGCCGAATAAAAATTGTACACTTATTACCATGAAGGGCCCGCCCTGCATGGTCCTACTGCTCTTGTAAATTTATCGATATTATGATGAATGAGCAATAAATGTTCAATCAATCAATCAATTTTTGATTCATCAAGCTAGGAATTAATATGTTCAATAGATAATGAGAAGAAATAAAACTTCCTAAGATTTAGTTTCAAAAGGTAAAAGTGTATCTGAAACAGAAGTTATGCAAAAAAAAATTATGACATATTTGGATGCAATTCATGTGAAAAATACTGAATTTCCTCATGAGGTCAGACTATTTACAAAAAAAATATGTTTTCAATCATGTTTGTTCGAATCAGTTGCTTCCAGTTGAATGGATCAAAAAATAACAGTTATGCTCAAATCTGATCTTCCTTTTTTGCAACACAAAAAATTTAGGTTTGGAGATTCAGATTTTTTTAAGGTTAAAAACCTTTCTCTCAATGTTGGTTATTTTAAGTCCTATATCCTTTCCAGCTTCATTCTTTTTTTTACAGTCCAAAGGATTATCGTTTCTATTATCAACAAGAAATATCTGAAGTTATTTGCTGTTGTTGCGTCAAAAAAAACTCAGAGACAAAAATGGAGGTCTAAACTTTGGAAAAGGATTAACGTGTCCAGGAACCGGATTAAATTTTCATTTGTTCTAAACTGTAAACGAAAGATAATGATTGCCAATAACAAAAAATGAGACCTGGACAAATAGTATTAAAATTTTCGTGTATCCAATTTGGACACTAAATAAGAGACTTAAAAATGATTTGGAAGAACCTTTTTTTTAATTGAAATCGAATTGCAAAGCATTTGTTATTCCTTGTCAATAATTTTAATGAAGTTTTTCCACTCCAATAATCACATGAGAGTCAAACAGCGAAGGGAGATTGGTGTTAAAAATACCTTTGCAAAAAAACATTCATTTTCATTTGAAGAAATTCCATTTTCATTGCAACCCCAATCAACCAGACTGTTGATGGCCAATTGGGAAAAGGGGTTGTGATGTTATTGTTGATGTTGACGGCACCCTGTCGGTGGTTTTCTAACTTTGGAAGTAACTTTTGCAGGATTTTTAGTCTATAACCAAAATTGACGAACATCAGGTTAGTCATTCAACAATAATGAACCAGAAGGCAGGATTTATTGTGGTGTGGCTTATGATTTCAAGCCAGCAATGTGTATTAGGATTTTCAAAAGAGGTAAAAAAAAGTTTCTTCTCATCCAAAACTTTGAAAATCCTCCCCTGAAAGACTAAAAATGTAGAAACAATCCAGTGACTTTGCAATCAATCAAAATTCTTGGCCCACTTCAAGTTTTGACCATTCCATAACCTCCTTTTAAATTTTGTAGTTATGCACAACTATTTGATCTTTAAGGTCTCAGCCATTGATACTTTCACATGAGCTTTAATGATTCATGAAGCTTCATTTTTCTGTAACCCTCAGGCAAATGGCCAAGCCGAATGTAAGAGGAACAAATATGCATAAAGTTACACATTTTCATCTTAGAATGGCCAAGTTCTAGATTCAGTTTTCCATACCTTTTTTGCTATCAGACATTTCTTTTAAATTTTATTTGTTCCATTTTCAGCTTTGTGACAAAGTTTGCCTAGCAAGTGATTTTCTTTGCTGGGTTTGCTCCTCTATCCATGGACTTGAAAACACTTTGTCTGAGGAAAATGAAACTCCAGAAAATGAGGTTTTGTAAAGCTAAAAATTATCTTAGTAAACGAAGAATGAAAAAAACTTGCTTTAAGGTTGATTTAAATTTCCAACCACCGGATAAAGCAGAACTGATTGAAAAAGCTAAGGTTTCAAGTCGCCAACAAAAAATTGTCGGTGGGATACCTGTACAACGGGGTGACCTACCCTACGTTGTAAGGTTAATGAAAAACATTTTTGGAACATTTTTGAAACTTCTTTCAAATAATCAATCTAAATTTTCCAGCATTAAATATCGTGAAGGGCGGAACTTTTATACTTACTGTGGAGGGGCTCTGATTTCTGAAAAGTTCATTGTCACTGCAGCTCACTGCATTAATTATCAAAAGCCAGGTTGGTAATTTCAGGATTTATCCAAATATCTGTGAAGATATAAAATACAGTGTTTTAATCACAGATGAAATTTTTGTTGGCGTTGGAGATTTTGATAAGGATGTTCAAGATTCTGGTGAAATGCTAATTGCAGTCATAAGGCTTATCATGCATCCTGACTACAAGTAAAATTTATGTTTCAAGAAGTGAAAAAACTTTCAAAATGTGAAAAGTCATTTTCTCCAAAGCTCATTGACAAGTGTTGCTGACATTGGTCTAATTGAACTTGCTCAAAGGGTCACATATGATCGATACAAAATGCCTGTGGCATTACCTCATACATCAACAAATCTAAGAAACACTCAAGTAAGAAGGAAATTACAAACACAAAACAATTGATCACTTCAATAAAATGGAGAATCGATAATTTCAGTTCAATGTAAGTGGTTGGGGTACACTTCGAGAGAGAGGAGAATCATCTAGGAAACTACGTCGTGTGGAGATATCTTATGTCCCTCTTGCCAAATGTCAATCAGCTTATGAAAAAATTGGATTTATAGCTTCGAAAGTTCAAGATGGAATGATATGTGCTGGTAATCATTTAAGGAAATAACCTTTTTTTGAAACCTATAGGCACTTCCCTTAGTGTTATCTAGGTTGGGCAGAAGGTGGTCATGATGCTTGCCAAGGAGACAGTGGGGGACCTCTTGTTGCAAACTTGCCTGGTAAGTTTGATTTTTCTGTCCTCCTGCAGAATTATCAATCAATTGAAATACTTTCAATTTCATTTTAGGCCAACTACACCCCATTCAAACCCAGATGCTTGAAGAAGTTCAAGTAGCCATTTGGATAGATGAAAAAATATTTTTTCAAAAATAATAATATTTCAAAATATTTTTTTTAATTTTAGATGGTTGTTGACAATACATACAAAAAGCCACCATTCCTCTACAGTTTTGGAAACATTCTACAAAGTAGGGTAAGAAAGATTTCAAACATGGATCAATAGTGAATGAATATAAAAACTTTTTTTCTCAGGGGCAAAGAAGCTTCAGCAAAAAGTTTTGGCCAAGACCAAAGAGATTTTCACAGAAACTACCAACTCTGGTACATTTTTTGGAAAAGATATTAAGATTAAAACCATTGATTAAAGGAAAGTTTTTTGCAGATTGGCATAATCAGTTGGGGCCTGGGTTGTGGTAGGCCAACCTATGCAGGTGTCTACACTGATGTCAGGTAGGCTGGCATAAGATCACTCTTTTAAGACATCAATCACTTACCTTTTTACCTTTCAGAGTTTATAAGGAGTGGATACTTAATCAAATTAGCCACACTTGAATTAAAATACCAAAGAAGCCCTCTCTTGCCAAGAAAGTTAATCAACGTTAATGGTTGAATTTCAGCATGGAGATTTTTAAAAATGACCAATAATGAATGATGAAATAAAACCAAGTTAATAAGCTCTTGCCATTAGTTTATGGTTTTACTAAAAATAGTTTGTCTTAACTGGTTTAGTTGAACTGATAGAAAATGATAAACTTGAAGTGAAATGAGAAACTTAAAGAAAAATCTTGTATATTGTCTTGTATAGTACCTAAAAGGCTCATGTTTCCCTTGGATCTGTTACTTTAAGTCAAAAAAGCACTGAAATTCAAGAAAAATCTATTTTGAAATAGAAAAGTATAAAAGTTTGAGAAAAGAAGGCATTTTCTTTCCACTTTACTCAAAACCACTTTTACAATTCTTCAACTCACTTTACTCTAAAAATTGCTCATAGTTTTTTTTTCAACATATGAAAAATATGTAAAATATCAATAAATTTCCTTAATATTTAATTAGTCACTTTTTAATTGATTGAAACTAAAAACTTTGTTACACTTCTAAAGAAATCCATACGCCTCAATTTAAGTCAATGACTTCTTATATTTAAAAAAAATATCAAGTTCAATATTAGGAGTGTTTTAAACTGAAGATTTTTTTGCAGGATGTTTAAATTAATTAAAAGAATAAGCTCAACAAAAAATAACTTTGAGAATCCATTTATGCTGCCATAAATTTGATTCTGGATTCCTGTTTTAGACTGGAAACCTGTTAAAAGCAGTATAAGGTCTATCCTGCGTAGCCTTCTTCCCATCCTTTTTAATTTCAGGGCTGATTTCTTCTTCAGGAAACCATTCCCTTTGAAGGTCACTACTGACATCTGCAAAAATGACATCCCAAGTCCAGTGATCATCTAAAATAGATCAAAAATAATCAATGATTCACCACCCAAATGGTGAAAAGTGTTCTTGAAAACCTGGCTCTTTCAAAGCTGCTTCTGGGGCCATGCACCTGGTCAATATTCTGAGATCAATGTCATCAAGTGTGGCATAAGCAACATGTTTTAAAAGGTCATTGTCCAACTCTTTGTAAGTGTCAACTCGATTCACAGCAACTGCAGGTGCCTCAGCAACCTAAAGCAAATTGACATTGTGTATTTCGCCCTTACGTATTGTTGATTGCATAATACAATTACAATTACTTTTTTAGAGTTAACATCAATAAACAAGAAACTACCTAAGGGACTGAAGAAGTTACACTTGGAGTCTTTCAGTTCTGAGCTATTTTTATTGGAAGGAAAACCAGGATTTTGCATAGAAGAGTTGGAAGAGTATAACATAATGGCAGGGATGTAGGGTGACCCACCTGGGGGAAAAACCTCCCGCTCAGAGAACTGCGCCTTAAAGTACTTAAAAAAGACTTGTTTAAGCTTAATTCTAAGTGCGAGAGGATTTAAATCTTGGGAAATTGATTTTTCAAGAGATCACCAATAGTCTATTTGCTAGGGCTTGACGCCTGACATGTCGGTGACTTGAATCATAAATGAAAATTTTTCCCATTTGTCTTCTCTCAGGGTGTATGATTGTGATACAAGATTTCTAGATGAAGTTTATTTGAAGCAAATTTTAAGTTACTTGTATTGCCATATCCTCATCTTGAACATCATCTAAGTCTGGTATGGCTGGCATCTCATCATCATCAGGACTATTGCGTCCAAAACCTCCTGGCATGTCTGGCCTAAAATTTAAATATTGTTAATTTTGAACTGAGAGAGTTTATTTTTTGCATTACCCTCCAAATCTGATACTTTTTGAAGTTTTCGCTCGGGAAGTTTCATCAGCCCAACCTCCTGTTCGTCTTCCATGGCTGGGAGCATTTTTCCTCGATGGTCCACCATTGTCCTCAAGGAAGATTTCACCTAAAAATCAAGTATGTAATTGTCTACTTTAAACTTACAAACTACCTATATCTTCTATAAATATTATCTTTTTTTCAGTTACTGCCACATTTCTCATTTTACCATATTTTCAAAGTAAATGTTCCCTTAAAGTCGTCATTCAAGCTTTTTTCTATGTTCCACCCTACAATAGTTAACTGGCTACACTAGATGCATTATCCCTCCAGAAGGCAACCACTATTCCCAGTGCCCCAAAAGAACTCTCGTTCCACCAAGAAATAGTGGCTCTTCAAGTTTTTCCAGAAATTAGTTTTCCTGAAGAGATTTTCCCGAATTTATTATACCTAAACTAAGTAAAAAAGCAAGGAAATCCCTGACCACAGCAGGGGTCTTGGTCAGTGTCATCCCTGGAGGGTATAAGTTTAGTTAAGGATAGGTTAGTCAAGAATTTCAAAGAAAGTATTGGCCAGCCTATACTAACCTAACCCTGATAGGAAAATCATGACCTCTACTCCAAATGTGGTCGGGGTCAGGGTCAGTAAGGTTTAATAGTTATGAAATCTCATTTAAAAACAAGAAAAAAAATCTCTGAAATGGGTTCACTTCCATCCAAGGGTTAGCCCATAATCACACCAGGGCACCTTACACCTTAATATTATAAGTCTGTCTGTTCGTAAGCTTGCTACCAACAAAATCTATTCAATAATTGAGGGTTTTTTTCAAATAAAACCTGAAATGGGTCTTGAAGAAAGCTCCTCAGTTTTGAAAGTGTCCCCAAGATCAGCACTTCCAGAGCTAGAAAATGCAGCTGCACGTCTACCTAAAATATTGGATATATTTAACATAAATTCATTACATTCAATGTAAAAAGGTTTTGCACCATCTATCCTTACCCTGTCTTGGTCCAGAATCTAAGGCTTTTTTGCCCGATGAAAGATTCAGATTGAAATCATCATCCATTTTGAAGATTTGTCAAGTGGGTGGTTTTCTTTTTTTACCTTTCTCAATTGCAAATTGTGAAAAATATTTGTTATGGTGCTTCAAGTTGCTTTTTCAATTTACCTGGATTGGAAGAAGGAAAGAAAAGCGCCATCTATTGGTTAAAATTCAAAACCATCATGAAAAATTAGGGAATGTTCATCATATCTTAATTTTCAGATATTTTTTAATAAAAACTAATCATAGGATTGATTCACTACAATAATCATGTAAAATATTTTAGTACGTTTTGAGATCTCTAAAATTTCAGTTTTAAGGATTTATTTTTAAGATAAAATAGTTTGTTCAGAGCTGTAACCAATTTTAAATGAGACACCCAATCTTACTTTTCATTAATTTGATTTATTTAGACAAAGAAGGTTTTGCTGAATGAATTTCTTTCCTAAAAGTACAGAAGAAGACGGTAGTCTATACAGGTAAACTGATTCTTCTAATCACTGAATCAAGGGATAAGAATAGTGTTAAAGCTTTGCAGTAGTTGGATTGGCTAAAAGTTATTTCTTAAAGTCACATGATTTTATTGAATGTGGTTATGAATAAACGAATATGAGGAAATTCTTATTAAGTTCATTGCAAAAAAACCAATCCTAACTTTGATAATCATCTAATAGGGATCCAATGGTTTGCACAAGCCAAGGATCTAACCCTGGGCCTCTCACTTCTCAGCCAATTTTCAAGTGTACTACTATTAAAATAAGAGTAAGAGTGGCCTTGGTGAGTAGCTAAGTAAATTAAAGATAACTTTTGCCTAGAACTGATTAATTTAATATTAAATCAACTGAATGTGAATAATGGTGGCCTCAAAACAGTTCCATAGCAAAATGTAAAGGTCTTTTTCAGAAAAAAACATGTTTTTTTAATCATTCTGAACAATCTGTTAATTTTGTCATGGAAAGTTGGCTTAGAGACCTCTTTGATTGTGATACAGATATCAAGTAAAGGCTAACCTAAGAGTCAAAGGCTTGCAAAGGCTAGGGACAGACCCTTAACCTCCCAGTTCTCGTAGTTATGAGCCATAGTGACCCTAGATTAGAGATGGGCCCTGACCCGACCCGAGCATACTTTTGACCCACAGTAAATAAGAGGCCGACCCTCCCTTGACCCGGGTACTTTTTGCCCCTACCCAAAGAGGTTTTTTTGACCCATATGAAAAATAATTGAAAAATTTAACATTTTTAGGGGAGATTTTCCAAATCCAAACCCAAACCATAAATGGCTGACGCGGCCCGAGCCACTAAAATTTGACCCGGACCCATCACTACCCTAGATACTATCTTACTTACAGTTGTTTCGGTTGGTGTAATTTTTTTGCACTTCTGAGATGTATGTTTGAAAAAATTTCAGGTTTTACATGAGGAAGTTGTCAATGCCATCATGATAATTACTCTCATTAACATCTACAAGTATCATTATATTTCATCTTCAAATTTTATGCTTCTTATTAGTTGTAATTTAAAAAATGACAAATATACAAAAAGATTCTTATAAAAAAATGAAAATTGTCCAGAACGAAAATTTCACCAAATAATCCCCGAACCTCTCATTAACAAAAGATTAAAGGGAACGTACACAGATCCATGGGGATAACCTTCAAACACTTGAAAACACCATTTTGAAACCAGCCAAACCAGCCTTATCACTTCCTTGAATAAAAAATACAAATAGATTGATAAAATTAATCAATGAAATTCACAAAAAAATTACAAGACAAATCAATTCAGCAAACTTTCTTGAAAAAAAGCACCAGCTGGAACAAAGAAATTAATGAATCTAATGTCATTAACAATAATAAAAAATACTTGCATTTCTTCAACATTTATTACTTTACATAGTCAGTTTTAATAAACTTAAAAATAAGAAACTATAGAAAGTGTATGACTTAATCACAACAATAAATCTATAGCTATACTAATAAGTTACTGAATGTACCTTTAATGTATTTTCCATCATCACAAATGAACTGCTTGACCAAACTTAACCAAATTTTGCACAGACCTTGCCACATTCAAGACCCAGAAAGCCTGTGATAAAGTTAATCTTGTGTAGTGTAAACTCATCATCAAGACTGCTACCATTTTAAAAAGCTCTGGCCATATATTACAACTACTTACAGGTACTGAGTTACCTGATGTTTTAGCAATAAGGAGTTGTCAGGGCTGAGAGGTTATAGGCACCTGCCAAGCCATCAATTTTTCAACCCTGGATTGCAAAAAAAAATCAACAAGGCACCGTCAGTCAGGGAAATAGTAGTCTTTCAGTGACCATCAACACTATGATGGGAGCCTCATAAAAGGTGTTGATTGCAGATCAACATTGGATAAGTCTCTAGTGCACAAAATTACTATTACTAAGAGTAGGATTTTTTGTTAAGGAACTGATTTATCCAACACTTAGAGGTGTTGACTTTACAATAATTCCTGTCACTGAAAGTTGTGTCTCACAGTCACTTGATTGTATTTTGATAATTAAGCGTTAAAGATAATAAGAGACAATGAATTATTAATCAAGTTTCTGCACAACAATCAATCCTGACGTAGATACTCATCTAATAAAAATGATTCATTAAGGCAAATCCAGGGGTCAAAGATCTTGCCCAGACTGGGGATTGAACCCCAATCTCCCTGTTCTCAGTCAGAGGCTCTAACCGTTAGGCCACACCGACCCCATTTAAACCTTAAAACCCAGCACTGGATCCTACTTCACAACCAATTATATTAACCACTAGCTGAGGCACCCAGCGCTGCCTGGGTTAATTTGCAACCTGCTGAACATCTTTTATTTTGTAAACAGTTTGTGTCCTTCAGCTTCTAGAGTTTCTGGCCTCCGAGGCCTAAAAGGATGAGGGGGCCGGGTTTGAAACTGCACCAAAACCTTTCTTGGACAGGTGGAGATGTGCATGCAAAATTTTATCAAGATCTGTGCAGGGGTTTGGATTTCCATTAGTCCTCCACATACCAACAGACAGACAGACAAACAAACATCTGTACGCCCATTTTTATAAATAGAGTTTAAGATTATGCTAAAAAATTGAATTAGAATATAGAATCAGTGGATTTGATGCAAGAAAATAACTCTCCTACTGAAAATGTTTAATTGGGGTAAAAAAAAGAGGTAAAAATGGATCCCATCATCATTTCCTTCATTATAAATAGTTAAAAATTGAATGCTGAATGAAGTTTCCTTGGAAAGTGGAAGCGAAAACCCCAGTGGTGGTATTCTTAATCAAGAAATGAATCAATAATGAAGTATTTATTGATGGAGGAGCAGTAGGTCTCAGATCAGGGATGTAGCTTTGAAGGAAAGCCTCAGGGTTTATAGCAAACCATTGTAGAAATAAAAGATAGCTTGAAATGAATAAAATTAGCATTTCCACATAAAATATAAGAATGAATGAAATGGAGCAAATGATATGATAATTATTAGTTTGAATATTGATTCCAACTATTTCCTTGCGTCCAGAAAACATTTATTTATGACAAAATCCATTGTATGAGACTTTATTTCTATTTCCTGCCATTTTTTTTCTTCATTTCTCTTACGCCAAAGACTTTTTTTTACGCCAATCATTAAATAATACATTGACTAGAACTTGCTCCAGGAATTACGAAAGGACGTCCGCGGCGGTGGCGCCGCTGCAGATCGACTGCAACACTCAAAAAGTTATACAGTTGGAAGGACAAAAAAAAGTTCATTCTTCCATTTTATACGATCTAGTCTACAAGAGATGTCCTGAGCCGGCCTTAAGGTTGGTAACACATATGTTAGCATTGCCATTTCTCATTTTTTTTTCGGTCAGTGTGTTGTCATACCATTTCAAAGTCAAAAGCCTTTTTTTTGTTCAATGCTAAACAAGTGGTGAAGTCGACAGTAAAAAAGAAAAAAATATATAAAACCTTTTTTCATGACA
>Ga0194133_10003647_pt1 | contig 21608 bp, 17 predicted proteins | sample TA2KigOf40mmetaG_FD_155448 | JGI IMG/M metagenome (GOLD analysis project Ga0194133, IMG submission 155448) | Freshwater microbial communities from Lake Tanganyika, Tanzania - TA2015055 Kigoma Offshore 40m | ecosystem: Environmental > Aquatic > Freshwater > Lake | place: Tanzania: Lake...
CGCCAGCCTCACGGGCCTGCCCATAAAGCCCTGGAAGCCGGGCGCCGGCTTCGCCTTCGGCATGCTGCTGGCGCGCGGCCTCCATCTCCTGCCCTGGGTCCTAATACCGGCCAGATCGCGCGCTATAAAGACCGAACAACGCGCGAGCTAACGACACAACGCCACCCGGATCCTTGACGCAGCGCCGATGCGCGCCTAGCGTCGCGCGACTGGTCAGACCAATTTTTGAGCCATGCGCGCGTGAAACGTTCAACCGCCCTGAAGCCGATCGTCAAGGCGCGCGAGGTCGCTTCGGCTGCGATGCCGGCGGCGTTGCGTGAAGGCGGAGTGGCGGCAACGACGGAAGCGCCGCGCAAGCGCCTTTACGAGGAGATCGCGGCGCGGATCGAGGCGCATTTGCGCGCGCGAAAATTCAAGCCGGGCGATCAGTTGCCGCCGGAGCGCGAGCTTGCCCAGCAGCTCGGTGTCAGCCGCCCGTCGCTGCGCGAAGCGATGATCGCGCTCGAGACGGCGGGGCTGATCGAGGTTCTGGTCGGCAGCGGCACGTTCGTGCGCGCCCTCGCACCCGACGGCTTCAAGCTGCCATGGTCCAAGGCTGGCGACGCCGGGCCGGGCGTGCGCGAACAATTCGAGGCGCGCAAGCTGGTCGAGCCCGAACTCGCCGCGCTGGCTGCCGAGCATGTCACCAAGGCGCAGATCGCGACGATGCGCCGCGCGGTGTTCGAGGCGGCGGCGAAATTCGCCAAGGGCGAGCTCGCCGAGGCCGAGGATTACGCCTTCCACGTGACGCTCGCGGAAGCCTCGCGCAACAGCGTTCTTGCGGCGCTCGTGCGCCATTTGTGGGATCTGCGCCGCAGCGACATGTGGTTCAAGCTGCGCGCGCGCGTGGTGTTGCCCGAACACCGGATGCAAGTGATCGCCGATCGGCGCGAAATCGTCGAGGCTTTGGAACTGCGCGACGGCGCGGCGGCGCGCGCGATCATGATCCGCTACATGCAGCGCGCCGAAAAGCGCTTCTTCGATTGAGCCGGCCATTTGGCTTGATCCATGAACCGGCGGCGGCGAATCCGGATCGCTCAAATGCCAGACGTCATGGGGATGTCTGCGGTTCGACGGGGCGCGCGGTGAACCCGCTTGACTCTTGGTCGACCAATTCGCTATGGTGGTCAGACCTATTGAGCGGCGTGCGCGCGCCAATCGCGCCGCCGGTCCTGGAAGGACATCCGCCTTGGGTTCGACACGTATCGAAAGGATCGAATGCATCCCGGTCACGGTGCCGGTGGAGGCGCCCATTCTGACCTGCTACGGCTCGCTGGGTGCCTATCCGCGCGTGCTGATCAAGATGGTGGGCGAGAACGGCAAGATCGGCTACGGCGAAGTGGCCGCGCGCTACAAGGCCGAGACGTTCCGGATGTTCGAGGCGATCTTCAAGGGCGAGAACCCCTTGGACACGAACCGCCTGATTGGCCGGATCAAGCACTGGAACTATTATCCCTGGCAGAAGCCCGAGCCGTTGATGGCGGGGCTGGAGATCGCGTGCCTCGACCTTGCGGGCAAGACGCTGGACGAGCCGGTCTATCGCCTGCTCGGCGGCAAGGTGCATAACGAAGTGGCGGTCGCGTCCTATCTGTTCTATCGCCACAACAACGCGCAAGGGCAGGGTCAGATCCATGACGTCGCCGACGTGGTCGCGTTCGCCAGAAAGCAGGTCGCCGCGTATGGCTTCAATGCGCTGAAGCTGAAGGGCGGGTATTTCGCACCGGAGATCGATCGCGACGCGATGGAGGCGTTGCGCGAGACCTTCGGGCGCGACATGCGCCTGCGCCTGGATCCGCAAGGCTGCTGGACGCCGGCCACCGCAATGCGCATCGGGCGCGACCTCGACAGGATCGGCCTCGAATATTACGAGGACCCGTGCTGGAACGCCGCCGGCATGGCGCAGGTCCGGCGCTCGGTGACCACGCCCATGGCCACGAATATGTGCGTGACCACGTTCGAAGAGTTTCAGCCGGCGATCCAGATGGGCGCCATCGACATCGTGTTGAGCGATGTCTGGTACTGGGGCGGCATGCGCGCGACGATGGCCGTCGACCGGATGTGTCAGGCCGCCGGAATCGATCTTGGCATGCATTCCAGCGCCGAGCTGGGCGTGGGCTGGGCGGCGATGATCCATGCGGCCAGCGCCATGCCCAATCTCAAGCTCGCGATCGACTGCATGAACCTGCATCTGGCCGATGACATCATTGTCGGCGGCAAGATCGTGCCCAAGGACGGTGTCGTGCGACCGCCGGAAGGGCCCGGACTGGGGGTCGCGATCGACGAGGGGAAGCTCGCGACCTACGCGGCCCTCGCGGCGTCGGGTGCCGCCAGCGACCGGTTCCTCAATCCCGGCCTGGCGGATAGCGGCCGTCCCGGGTGGTATCCCAAAAGCCCGGCGTGGTGACGGCGACATGACCATCCAGCTTGCCGACCTCGACTGGCCGTCGATTGCCGCGCGCTTCAAGCGCCTCTATACGCCCGCCGTGTGCGACGTGTTGGACGGCTACGAACTGCGCCATCAATATGTCCATCATTCGATCAAGCCGCTCGATCGCACGCTGATGATCGCGGGGCCGGCCTTCACGATCGTGGGCATGCAGAACGCGACGCGCGACAAGTCCAAGCGCCTGGGCCCGCGGGTGATCGACAGTTTCGTGCCGCATGTCGTGGCCTGCTACGATACGTCGGGCGACGAGACCACCGGCGTCTGGGGCGAGTTGTGGTGCGCCGGGGCCACCAGGCGCGGATGCGTGGGTGCGATCGTCGATGGCGGCATTCGCGACACGGCCTTTATCCGTCGCGCGAAATTCCCGATTTTCCACAAGCACAAGATTCCGGCCGACGCGATCGGGCGGTTCAACATCGTCGATTTCGATTGCCCGGTGACGATCGGTGGCGTGCGCGTCAATCCCGGCGACTATGTGTTCGGCGACGAAGACGGGACGGTGATCGTGCCCAAGGCATTGATCGTCGAGGTGCTCGCGAAGGCGGAAACCATCGCCGAGAAGGAAAACAAGATCCGCGATGCGATCGCGGACAATGCCTCGCTCGCCGATCTCTACCAGAAATTCGAGCGTTTCTGAAGCGATGAGGCCGGTTTCCCCGCCGCCGAGGACCGGATCTCAAGATCACGAAGAAACGCCGTCGGAAGGGGCCTTGCGGGCAAGTCGTCATACGTATTATGACTTTGCCGGCGGGAGGGGGCACATGCCGGGTTTCAAGGTCGTCAAGCCGACGGAAGCGGGGCGGCGCGATTTCGTTGTCCGACAGCTGATCGGTATCATCCGCGACCGGAAGATCGCCCCCGGGGCCCGACTGCCCACCGAACCCGAACTCGCCGATATGTTCGGCGTCAGCCGCACCGTGGTGCGCGAAGCGATGCAGAGTTTGCAGGCGACAGGGACGATCCGCATCGAGCAAGGGCGCGGCACGTTCCTGGCTGAACATCCGCTGGCGCAGCCCTTCAGCGTCTGGGCCACGATGAACACGCATCGCGTGAGCGAGTTGTTCGCGGTGCGTTCGATCCTGGAGGCGGAGGCCGCCAGCCTTGCCGCCGGCAATCGCACCCAGGCCGATCTTGCGCGCATGAAGGCCGCGCTCGATGCTGGCCAGGCGGGTGTCGACGCCGTCGACTGGCGCGCCACGATGGCCGCCGATGTCGAATTCCATCGCGCGGTCACGCAGGCCGCCGGCCTTGCTTTGCTGCGCGAAATGCTCGAGGTCGCGATCCCTGTGTGGATCGACATCACCGCCGATGTGACGCGCGAGCGCCGCCGCGCCGAGCGCCTGCAGCTCACGCTCGACGAGCATCGCGCCGTCTACGACGCGATCAGGTCTGGCGACGGCGCTGCGGCGCGCGACGCGATCCGCGCGCATCTCGGGAACTCGCGCGACCGACGCATCGCCAATGATGGCGGGCACGCATAACCTGGCTGCGATGGCCGGGCCTGGCACGACCGGAGAACGACAAAGGGAGGATCATGCGATGACCAGCAACACGAGTTCGATGACGCGCCGTGCGACCCTGGCGGCCGCTGCGGCGCTGGCGATGTGTTTGCCGATCGCTTACGCGGCCGCGCAGACGACAATCACCTTCTGGAATGGCTGGGATGGCAGCCGGCGTCCGCAATTGCGCGCCGTGCTCGACGCGTTCGAGCGCCGCAATCCGGATATCAAGGTCGAGAGCCTGACGCTGAGCAGCGACACGACCGCGCAGCGTTTTCTGACCGGCATCGCCGCCGGCGCCGTGCCCGATCTCTATATGACCCAGGCCGGCGATTTCTCGCGCTGGGGGTCGCTCGGCGCGTTCATGCCGCTCGACGATCTTGTCGCCCGCGACAAGATCGACCTCAACGCCACCTTCTTCCCGAGTTCGATCGAAGGCTCGCGCGTGAACGGCAAGCTGCTGCAATTCCCGTTCAAGGTGGCGACGTCGATGCTCGTCTGGTACAACAAGGACCTGTTCCGTCAAGCCGGTCTCGACCCGGAAAAGCCGATCCGCACCTGGGCGGAGTTGGAGGAGGCCGCCGCCAGGACGACGAAGCGCAGCGGCACGACGATCGATCAACTCGGGTTCAATGCCTGCCTCAATTGCTCGATTGGGACGGGCTCGGAAAATCCATTCGTCGAGTGGATGTCGCGCAACGGGGGTGCCATCCTGTCGCCAGATGGGCGCAGCGTCGCCTTCGACTCACCCCAGGGCATCGATACGTTGAAATGGATGGTGGCTTTCTCCGACCGCACCGCCGGCGGGTGGGGCACCGTGTTGCGCCAGTTCGGCTCGACCTGGAAGGATCTGCGCACCAGCTTCTATACCGGCAAGATGGCGATGATCCATGACGGCCCGTTCCTCTACAACATCATGGCCAACGACGCGCCGCATATGCTCGACAAGGTGGGCGTGTTCGTCTCGCCGATGAACGCGGCCAACCCGGGCGCCCGGCAGCGCTATATCGGTTACGGCGTGCCGGGCTACGGTATTCCGGCCAAGGCGAAGAACCCGGAAGCGGCGTGGAAGCTCTTGAAGTTCATCGCCATGGAAGATGCGGGCGCTTGCGAATTCTTCCGCCAGCAGAAGCGCGCGGATACGTCCTTGCGCAACTGCAAGGTCGATCTCCCGCCGACGGTCGCTTCGGCCTTCGTGCAGAATGCCGAACTCGTGGAGGGCCATGCCGCTCCCGGCGTGTGGTCGCAAATCCATGCGCGCCTCCAGCAGATGTCGGAATCCGCGCTGTTGGGCCAGGCCACGCCCGAAGCCGCGATCAAGGCCGCGGCCGACGACGTGCGCCGCCTGCTCGCGCGCCAACAGAACTGATTTGAAAAGGCAAGGCCGGCGCTCCGGAAAGGAGCGTCGGCCATGCACCGCCCCATGAATTCGAGGACGCCTCGCCGCTTGACGATGACGAACCGCTGGCGCGAAGCCCTGTGGGGCCTGTTCTTCGTGTCACCGTGGATTTTCGGGTTCGTGGTCTTTTCCGCGGGGCCGATGATCGCCTCGCTCTATCTCTCATTCACCGAATACAACGTCGTCCAGGCGCCGATGTGGATCGGCTGGGAGAATTACGAACGGCTGTTCACCGCCGACCGGCTCTACATCAAGTCGCTATGGGTCACGCTTGAATATTCGATGGTCCGGGTCCCGCTGGTGATCGTCGTCGGCCTAGCGTTCGCGATGCTCATCAACGCCCGTCTGCGCTTCATGTCGGTATTTCGCGTCTCGCTGTATCTCCCGTCGGTCGTGCCGCTGGTCGCGGCCTCCGTCCTGTGGCTGTGGTTCCTCAATCCGCAGCTGGGCCTGCTCAATCCGTTGATCCGCGACGTGACCGGCTGGTCGCCGCCCAATTGGCTGCGCGATCCCGATTTCGCGCTTTATGCCATCGTGGCGCTTAGCGTCTGGCAGGTCGGCCATACGATGATGATCTTCCTGGCCGGCTTGCAGGAGATTCCACGCGATCTTTACGAAGCCGCCGAGATCGACGGCTGCGGTCCGATCCGTCGCTTGCGCCATGTCACGCTGCCGATGATGACACCCACGATCTATTTCAATCTGATCATCGGGGTCATCCAGTCGTTCCAGGCTTTCGCGGCCGTGTTCATCCTCACGCGCGGCGGACCGGCCAATGAAACGCTGATCTATGTCGTTTATCTTTATCGCCGCGGCATCGAGTATATCGAGATGGGCTACGCCTCGGCGATGGCGGCGATCCTCGTGCTCGCGATCCTGGCGCTGACCGCGCTCATCATGAAAACCTCGGATAAATGGGTGACCTATGACCGCGTCTGATGCGGCATATGAACCCTGGCGGCCGCATATCGGCCGCTACATCGTGTTGTTCGGCCTGTCGGCGATTTGGCTGCTGCCGGTTGTCTTGCTTGGTACGACCTCGCTGAAGACGCAGCCGCAGGTCTACGACGCGACGCGCATCTTCCCCTGGCCGTTGGCGTGGGAGAATTACAAGCTCGTCCTGTTCGACAGTTTCCCCTTCGCGCGATACGTGTTCAACAGCATCGTCGTTGCTGTCGCTTCGGTCGCGGGCGACGTGTTGTCGAGCGCCTTTATCGCCTATGGCTTTGCCCAGCTCCGCTTCCCCGGCCGCCGGATCATGTTTTTACTTATGATCGCGACGATGATGTTCCCGTTCGCGGTTCGGATGATCCCGCTGTTCCTGATCTTCAAGGAACTCGGCTGGATCAACACTTGGTACCCCTTGATCGCGCCCTCCTTCTTCGGCACCCACGCCTTTTTCATCTTTCTGTTCCATCAGTTCTTTCTGGGCATCCCCAGATCGCTGATGGAGGCTGCGCGCATCGACGGCGCCAACGAGCTGCAGATCTGGTGGCGTGTTGTCATGCCGCTGTCCAAGCCCGTTGTGGCGGTCGTCGCGGTTCTCGCCTTCGAGCAGAGCTGGAGCGACTTCATGTCGCCGTTGCTCTATTTGAACGACTCGAAGATGTACACCCTGCCCATGGGCCTCTACAGCCTGATCAGCGGCGACGACGTCGCAAGCAATTGGCATCTGGTGATGGCGGCGACGGTGACAATGATCTTTCCGGTCGTCGCGGTCTTCATCCTGGCGCAACGTTTCTTTGTCCGCGGCGTCACGGCATCGGGAATCAAGGGATAAGCGGGGGATCGCCTCATGGCATCAGGCTATCAATTCGAGCGTTCGCTGGACGTGATCGCGCGCGTCGACGTGCTGGTTTGCGGCGCCGGTTGCGCCGGCACCGTCGCGGCGATCGCGGCGGCGCGGGAAGGCGGTTCGGTGGCGGTGGTCGAGGATCGCGGCTTCGCGGGTGGCTACATCACCGGCGTGATCGGCGCCTCCTTCGATGGCTGGGTCGATCTGCGCAGCGGTCTGCCGGTCGTCGGCGGCGTGGTCGCGGAGTTCGCGCGCGCGGCGGCGGGCCGCGACGACGCGATGGACGTCGCCTTCAGCCCCAGCAACGAGTTGCGCGAGATGAAGGAAACGCCCGACAAGGGCAAGATCCGCTTCGGCATCGAGGCATTCAAGCGCCAAGCGGACCGCATGTTCCGCGAGGCCGGTATCATGGTCCTGTACCACACCCGCGTTTGCGACGTGATCCGCCATGGCGACCGGGCCGAGGCGGTGGTCGTCGCGACCAAGGCGGGGCTTGGCCTCATCCATGCCAAAACGATCGTCGATGCGACCGGCGACGCCGATGCGGCCGCCTATGCCGGGGCGGCGTTCGACATGTCCGAGGATATGCAGCCGATGAGCCTGCATTTCTGCATGGGCAATGTGAAGATCGACGCGAATACCCGCGATCAGGCGAGTGCGGCGGTCGCCAGGGCGCATGCGCGCGGCGAATTGCAGGTCTATGGCGGTCCATGGATCGGGCGGCTGGAAGACGATACGCATGTCTATGTCAATGCGTGCCGCGCACCCGGCTCCGGCATCGACCCGGCCGATCTCACACGTGCCGAAATCCAGGGCCGTCTGGACGCCAAGACGATGTTCGACGCGTTCAAGCGCGAAGTTCCGGCCTTCGCCGACGCCTATCTGGCCAGCACCGGCCCGTTCGCAGGCGTGCGCGAGTCCCGTCGGATCGTTGGCGACAAAACGCTGACCGCCGCGGATATCGAGGAAGAGCGCCGACAGAGCGATGTGGTGGCGCTGGGGGCCTGGTGGCTCGACCGCCACCCCAAGCATCAATCGGGCTATCACATGCACACGATCGTTCGGCCCTACGACATCGCCTTCGGCACGCTTTGCCCGAAGACCCTGGCCAATCTGATGGTCGCCGGTCGTTGCCATTCGGCGGATAGCGTGGCGCTTGCGTCGAGCCGCGTGACCGTGACGTGCATGGGGATGGGGCAGGCGGCGGGGACGGCGACGGCGATGGCGCTGGCCAATGGCGGCGACGTGCGCGCGGTCGGCGTCACCCATTTGCAGAACCGGTTGATCGATCGTGGCGCCATCATCCTCGATCGTGCCGAGAAAATCCTGCGCGTCGGCGACAGGATGGAAAACAAGCCCGTCTCGGCGGTGCGTTGATCATGACCGACACGGTGCTGCGCGTTGGCTTGCTGGGCGTTGGCGGGGTCGCGTCTAAATACGCTTCGCTCTACGGCGAATATCCACGCAGCAAGCTCATCGCCGTCTACGACACGGTGTTGGCGCCCGCCGAGGCGCTGCGACAGAGTTTTGGCTGCGACGTGGCGCCCAGTGCCGAAGCGCTCATCGCGATGGACCTCGACGCGGTCGCGATCTCCACGCCCAATCATTTCCATCACGCGCAGACGCTGGCAGCGCTCGCATCGGGCAAGCATGTTCTGTTGCAGAAGCCGATGACGCTGAACGTGACCGAGGCGCAGCACCTTGTCGCCGCGTCGCGCAGCGCGCAGCGCGTGCTGGCGATGTATATGAACTCGCTCGATCATCCCTTGATGCGCGACATCAAGCGGATGATCGCAAGCGGCGCGCTGGGGCGTGTGGGCGGGTACGAGGCGAGGCTCGCCAACGGCATGGGGCATGTCTGGGCGAACACGCCCGCGAATTTCTGGCGCGGCAGCAAGGCGGCGACCGGCGGTGGGTGCTTCACCATGCTCGCCACGCATTACCTCAATCTCGGGCAGTGGCTTCTGGGTTCGGAGATCGTCGAAGCCGCTGCCGATGGCGGCAATCTGATGTGCAGCCATATCGAGGGCGAAGACCTGATGACCGCGCTGGTGCGCTTCGCGAATGGCGCACGCGGTGTGATCGGCGCGTCGTGGTGCGTGAAGGGCGAGCAGATGTCCGTCCATGGCAGCGGCGGCTTCGTGAGTTATGTCGACAACGCGACGCTGACGATCCGCGGCACCAAGCCGTTTGACGGTGAGACGATCCAATATCGCGAGCCAGGCAGGCGGCTGGTCGTGCCCGAATGTCTGCCGCCGGCGATGGGCGATTGGACGAATCCCTATAACCAGCATCGACGTTTCGTCGACGCCGTCCTGGATGGCACGGCGCCGGACGTCCCGGCCGAAGCCGGTTTGCGCGATATGCGCGCGCTCGACGCCGCCTATCGCTCGCTCGCCAGCGGCAAGCGCGAACAGGTGGTGCGGTGAGAAACGCGCTGGTCACCGGCGGCAGCGAGGGGATCGGTTTCGCGACCGCCAGGCTGTTGCTCGATGCGGGGCACGCGGTGGCGATTTGTGGCCGTCGGCAAGCGAAACTCGATGAAGCGGTTGCCAGACTCGGCAGCGGCAGCGGCAGCGGCGGCGGGCGCGTGCGCGCGCTGCGCATGGACACGACCGACGATGCGAGCGTCGCCGCCGGTCTGGTCGAACTCGACAAATCCGGTTTCGTGATCGATATCCTGGTCAACAACGCGGGCGATATCGGTCATGCGGGCGGGATCGGCCCTGATCTGGCGAAGAAAATCCGCGCCTCGCTCGACGGAAATCTCCATTCGGTCGTGCGATTGAGCGTCGCCATGGCCCCCGCGATGGCCGCGCGCGGCTGGGGACGCATCGTCAATGTCGCCTCGCTTGCGGGGCTTGGCGCGCCGCTGGGCGTGAGCTGCTCGGCCAGGCAAGCGCGATCCTCGCCGCGAGCCTGGCCGCGGGCGTGCCGCCGGACTGGGACGCGTCCATCGCGGGTGGCTTCGCGGCGAGCCTGTGCCTGGGCATCGCAGCCGACCACCTGCGCCGCCGCATGCGCATCGACCTCGCCCTGTCGCGGCTTGGCGACGTCCTGAGGCTGCTGGCCGTCACGCTCGCCCTAGCGCCCGCCATCTCGGCGCTGGAGGTGCTCGCCTTTGTCGCGATCGGCCCGCTGCGCGAGGCGGAGGCCCCGGTCGGCTTCCTGCGGCTCTGCGTCGGCAACCTGATCGGGATGGCGGTGGTGACGCCGATCATCCTGCGGCTGCACGCGCCTGGCCTCAGCCGCCTTCGCGCGGTGGGCGGCGTCCGCGTGCTGGAGATCGCAGCGCTCTGCGGCGCGCTGCTCGTCCTCGCCTGGTACATCTTCGGCATCAAGGAAACCGACGAGTTCAAGCTCTTCGACCTGCTCTTCCTGCCGATGGTGGCCTTCGCCGTGCGCTACGGCCTCGACGGCGCGCTGGCGGGGCTCGCGCTCGCCCAGGTCGCGATGATGGGCTGGCTGCGCTGGCACGACTTCCCGGCCGCCGGCGTCGTCGAGCTGCAGACGCTCTTCTTCATCCTGGCCGCCACCTGCATCTTCGTCGGCATCGTCGTCGACGAGCGCGAGCGCGCGGGCGCGGCGCTGCGCGCGAACGAGAAGCTGCTGCGCGAGCAGGACGCCCAGCTCGCGCGCGTGATGCGCCTCGACGCGATCGGCGAGATGGCCTCGACCCTGTCGCACGAGATCACGCAGCCGCTGACGGCGGTGCGCGCGCACCTGCGCGCCGCGCTGCGCCGTCTCGACGCGGGTCCGCACGGCATCGACGCGGCGCGCGCCGACCTCCGCCACGGCGTCACTCAGGTCGACCTTGCCGCGGGGATCATCCGCCGCCTCAGGGAGTTCCTCGGCCGCGGCGAGCCGCATCGCGAGCCGATCGACCCGCTCGCCCTGGCGCGCGACGCGCTCGCGCTGGTGGCGCCGGACGCCGAGCGCGGCGGCGTGCGCATCGTGCTGCACGCGCCGGCGCTGCTGCCCGCCGTGCTCGCGGACCGCATCCAGGTCCAGCAGGTCCTGCTCAACCTGCTGCGCAACGCCGTCGAGGCGTCGCGCGCCGGGAGCGGCGCCAGGCTCGTCTCCGTCGGCCTGCGCGCGTCGGACGGGGACGCGCTTGAGGTCTCCGTGCACGACGAGGGACCTGGCATCGCCGAGGAGATCCGGCCGCGGCTCTTCGCCGCCTTCGCCACCACGCGCCCGCACGGCCTCGGCCTCGGCCTCGCCATCAGCCGCACGATCGTGGAGGCGCATGGCGGGCGCATCTGGCTCGAGCGCCCGGGCCCGGATGGCACCGAGTTCCGCTTCACCCTCCCCCTCGCGAGGCCCGCATGACGCGCACGGCGCGAAGGCTCGTCCACCTCGTCGACGACGATCCCGGCGTGCGCACCGCGCTCGCCAGCATGCTCGCGACCTGGGACTTCGAGGTCGTGGCGCATGAGTCGGCGGAGGCCTTCCTCGACGCGCTCGCCGCGGGCGCGTCTGGCTGCGTCGTGGCTGACGTGCGCATGCCCGGCATGGGCGGGCTCGAGCTGCAGCGCGAGCTTGCGCGGCGCGGCGCCGCGCTGCCGGTGATCCTGATCACCGGGCATGGCGACGTGCCGATGGCGGTGGCGGCGATCAAGGCCGGCGCGCATGACTTCATCGAGAAGCCGGTCGATGACGACGCGCTGGCCGCCGCGATCCGGCGCGCGCTCGCGATCGCGGAGGAGGCCGAGGGCGCCAAGGCGGCGCGCGAGGCGCTGCGCCAGCGCCATGGACGGCTCACCGCGCGCGAGGCGCAGGTCATGGGCCTCGTCGTGGCCGGCCACTCGAACGCCTCGATCGCCGCGCAGCTCGGCCTGAGCCAGCGCACGGTCGAGCACTACCGCGCGCAGGTGATGATGAAGATGGAGGCCCCGAGCCTCGCCGCGCTGGTCAAGCTCGCCGCGGCGCTCGGCGAGTAGCGCGGCGCCTCGCCGGATCCGGCGGCTTCGGATATCGTGCCGCAGGACGGGAGGGATCCATGACAGCATCCGGCACGCCGATGGAGCGATCGCAGCCCGCGCCGCGCGTCGCGTCGCGCGCACGCGGCCGGCGTCGCCGGGCGCAGCCGGTGGCGCGCTGATGGTCGAGGCGACGCACGAGGGATCGCTCTGGTCGCGCACTGCGCCGCCCGGCCCCGACCTGCCCTCGCTCGCGGGCGAGGTCCGCGCCGACGTCGTGATCGTCGGCGGCGGCTTCCTCGGCGTCTCCGCCGCGCTCCACCTCGCGGAGGCCGGTGCCTCGGTCGCGCTGCTCGAGGCCGGCGAGATCGGCGGCGGTGCGTCGGGCCGCAATGGCGGCCAGGTGATCCCTGGCATCAAGAAGACGCGTGCCGAGCTCGCCGCGAAGTTCGGCGCCGACTGGGCCGACCGCATCGTCGCGCTCGGCGACGGCGCGGCGGGGCGCGTGTGCGACCTCGTCGCGCGCCATGCCATCGCCTGCGACCTCGAGCGCAATGGCTGGATCCGCGCCGCGCATGCCGACGCGGCCATGCGCGACGTCGAGGCCATGGCCCGCGAGCTGCTTGCCCGCGGACAGGACGTCGAGCTCCTGTCGCGCGGCGAGATCGCGGCGCGCAGCGGCACGGCGGTCTACGTGGGTGGCATGCACGACAGGCGCGCGGCCGGGATCAACCCGCTCGCTTATGTGCGCGGCCTCGCGGCGGCGGCGCAGCGGGCGGGGGCGCGCGTCTTCGCCCGCAGCCCGGCGCGCTCGCTGGAGCGCGCGGGCGGTGGCTGGAAGGTCGCGACGCCGGCTGGATCGGCGGTTGCGGGACAGGTCGTGCTGGCCACGGGCGCCTACACGGACGCGCTCTGGCCCGGGCTGGCGCGCAGCTTCGTCGCCGTGCAGAGCGCGCAGGTGGCCAGCCAGCCGCTTGGCGACAACCTCCGCAAGGCGGTGCTGCCGTCGCGCGCCGTGCTCTCCGACACGCGCAAGCTCGCCAACTACTATCGCCTCGACGTCGAGGGGCGCCTGGTCATGGGCGGGCGCGGGCCGCTGGGCGACGCGCCCGAGCCCTCGACGCTGGTGGCCCTGGAGCGCGCGGCGCAGGAGCGCTTCCCGATGCTCGGCGAGGTCAGGTGGGAGCACGCCTGGGCGGGGCGCATCGACATGACGCTCGACTCCCTGCCGCATCTCGGCGTCGTCGCGCCCGGCGTGACGGCGCTGCTCGGCTTCAACGGGCGCGGCATAGCGCTGGCGACGACCATGGGCGCCGTGGTCGCGAACCGCCTCTCCGGCGGGCGCGATCCCGCGCTCGACTTCCCGGAGACGCGGCTCGCGCCCGTGCCCTTCCACTCGCTGCGCGCGCCGGCCCTGCGCGTGGCGGTCGCCTGGTACCGCCTGCGCGACGCGCTCGGCTACGCCGGCTGAGGTGCCGCCGACCGTCGGCCTTCGTCACGCGTCGCGCGGGGCGAGGAAGTCGCGCACGCCGGCGATGGCGTCGGCCAGCCCGGTGCGGACGACCGCGACGCCGGGCGGGAAGGCCGTGCAGAGCCGCGTCGGCAGCCGCGAATCGAGCATCACGAAGACGCCGTGGTCGTCGGCGCGGCGCACGAGGCGGCCGAAGGCCTGCTTCAGCTTGAGCCGCGTCAGCGTGTCGTCGTGCTCCTTGCCGCCATTCGCCGCGCGCCGCGCCTTGTGCAGGATCGTCGGCCGCGGCCAGGGCACGCGGTCGAAGACGATGAGCCGGAGGCTGCGCCCCGGCACGTCCACGCCGTCGCGCACCGCGTCGGTGCCGAGCAGGCAGGCATTCTCCTCGGTGCGGAAGACGTCGACCAGCGTGCCCGTGTCGAGCGCGTCGACATGCTGGGCGTAGAGCGGCAGGCCCGCGGCCTCGATGTCGCGCGCCAGCAGCGCGTGGACGCGCCTCAGCCTGCCGATGGCGGTGAACAGGCCGAGCGCGCCGCCGCCCGCGGCCAGGAACAGCTCGCGCATCGCCGCCGCGACGCGCGGCGTGTCGTCCCGGCCGAGGTCGTTGACGACGTAGACGCGCGTCTGCGCCGCGTAGTCGAAGGGCGAGGGGACGCTCGCGCGGGTCGAGGCCGGCAGGTGCGCGGCGCCGCTGCGCGCCGTCGCCAGCGTCCAGGCGCGCTCCGGGTCGTCGCCGCCATCGGTGAGCGTCGCCGACGTCACGAGCACGCCCTGCGCGGGGCGCATCACCGCGGCGGCCAGCGGCTCGGTCGGGTCGAGCCAGCGGCGATGGAAGGCCACGTCGCGGTCGATGCCGTCGTCGCGCTCGACCTCGAACCAGTCGACGAAGCGCTCGGGGGTCTCCTCCGCGAGGCCCTGCAGCATCGCGCGCCAGGCCAGGACCTGGCCGGAGAGGCGTCGCTCGAGGCCGCGTATCGCCGCCTCGATGCGCCCGCGCGCGGCGCTGTCGAGGTCCTTCGCTTCGCGCTCCAGCTTCGCGTGCAGCGCGCGCACCAGCGCCTGGATCGGCCGCGCGAGCTCGCCCAGCGCCTGCTCCAGCGCCATCGCCGCATCGGCGAGGCCCTCTACCGGCGGCCGCACGCCGGCCTCGAGCGAGAACCCGTCCTCGACGTCCTTGGCGCGCGCATAGACCTGCTGGCGCACCATGGCCAGGAAGAGCTCCGCCGGCCCGACCGCCGTGGCGGGGCGCAGCCGCTTCTCCCAGCCCGGCGCGGAGAGGCATTGCGCGGCGCGCACGACCTCGTCGATCGCCTCCGCGCCGGCGGGATCGTCCGCGACCAGGTCGCCGATGCGCTTGGCGAGCCCGCGCGCGCGGCTGCGCCGGCCGCCGCCCTCCGCGCCGACGAGCCAGCGCCGCAGCTCGATCGTCTCGTCGCCCGACAGCGTCGCCGCGAAGGCCGAATCCGCGGCCTCGAAGAGGTGGTGGCCCTCGTCGAAGACGTAGCGCGCGGGCAGCTGGCGCTCGTCGAGGCCGCCGGTCGCGGCCTGCACGAGCACCAGCGCGTGGTTGGCGACCACGATGTCCGCGCGCCGCGCGCGCCGGATCGTCTTCTCGATCACGCAGCGCCGGTAGTGCGGGCATGCGGCGTGGATGCATTCGCCGCGCTGGTCGGCGAGGCCGCGCGTGCGCGCGCCGCCGACGAGCTCCGGCAGCCAGGCCGGGAAGTCGCCGCCGACCATGTCGCCGTCGCGCGTCGCGCCCGCCCAGCGCGCGACGAGGCCGAGCGCGATCGCCTCGTGCGGCCGCGCGCCGACGCCCTGCGCGGCCTCCTCCATGTTCAGCAGGCACAGGTAGTTCTCGCGTCCCTTGCGCAGAACGACCTTGCGCCGCTTCGTCTCCGCGTCCGGGTAGAGCCGGTCGAGCTCGCGATCAATCTGGTGCTGCAGGTTGCGTGTGTAGGTCGAGACCCAGACCGGCGCCCCGTTCTTCTCCGCCCACACCGTCGCCGGCGCGAGGTAGCCCAGCGTCTTTCCGACGCCCGTGCCGGCCTCGGCGAGGACGAGGCGCGGCTCGCCCTCGTGCTCGCGCGGCGCGAAGGCGAAGCTCGCGGCCGAGGCGTAGTCGGCCTGCTGCGGGCGCGCCTCGGCGCGGGGCCCCAGCATGCGCACGAGGCGCGCGCGGGCCTCGACCGGCTCGACCGGCATGTCGCCGGCGGGCGGTTCGGGCGCGGTCTCCGCCCATTCGCCGAGGCGTCGCCAGGCGGCGAGCGCCTCGCCGTCTCCGGGCTGCAGCGCGGCGTCGGCGCCGAGCGCGTCGAGGACCATGGGGCCCCAGCGCCAGCCGCCGCGCGCCATCAGCCGCGCGATCGGCGCGGCCCACGGGTCCTCGCGCAGCGCCGGCGCGGCGAGCTCCTCGAGCAGCATGTCCATCAGCACCGGCAGCATCCGGGCCTGGCCCTCGAGCCCGTGCGGCGCCTCGATGCCCAGCGCGCGGGCGAGGCCGGCCGGCGTCGGCAGGCAGAAGCGCGCCGGGCGCACGAAGGCGTGCAGCTCGAGCAGGTCGTGCGCGGGGAAGGGATCCATCCCCATGCGCCGCGCGGTAGCCCGCAGGTGCACGACCAGCGGCGCCGCGCGCTCCACCAGCGCCGCCGCGTCGCGCGCCTCGACGAGGCGGCATGCGCCATCGCCGGCGAGGAAGCCTGCGCGCATGCCGCGCGCGACGATGGCGCTCGCGCCAGGCGTCATCGCGGCGCGCCCGCCCCCTGCAGCAGGGCGTAGACGTCGCCAGAGTTGGCCGCGTGCGGCAGGGCGCGCAGATGCGCCGCCATCGCCGCCGCGTCGAGGGGATTGTCGCCGAAGGCCAGTTCCTGGCTCTCGCCGAGCGCGAGGTCGAAGCGGTAGTCGCCGAGCGCTGCCAGCCGCGCGAGGCAGGCGAAGGCGACGTCGCGCTGGATGGTGGTGAACTCGAAGGAGAGCGCTGGCAGGGGGCGCGAGAGGCCTCGCAGCACGTCGAGCTCGAAGCCCTCCACGTCGATCTTCGCGAAGCGCGGTACGCCATGCGCCGCGACCAGCGCGTCGAGCGTGGTGACCGGCACCTCGACGCGCGCGTCCCAGTCCTGTCCCTCCCAGCCCGCGGCGCCGGTCGCCGCGGCGACGAAGCCCGGCGCGGCGGTCGAGACCGTCGGGTTGGCGCGGTTGACGAGCAGTTGCACGCGGCCGGGCGCGGCGCCGGCCGCCGCGGCGACCAGCGTCACCATCGGGTCGCGTCCATGGATCAGCCGCAGCGCGCGCATGCAGAGCCGTTGAGGCTCCAGCGCGACGACGCGCGCGCCGAGCCGCCGGAAGCTCGATACGCGATCTCCGACATGCGCGCCTATGTCGAAGGCGAGGTCGCCGGGTCGAAGGAAGCGCGCATGCAGCCGGTCCATGGCGCCGTGGCGGCTCGCGTCGCCATGGTAGAGGCGGAGCGAGCGGAAGACGCCGGCGAGCGCGAGCGAGGCCATGGCTTCAGCCGTGCCCTGCGCCGAGTCGCGCGATCTCCGGCGGCGTCGCGAAATCCTCGGGGATACCGCAGAGGCCGAGCCGGCGCATGCGCGCGCCGAGCGCGGGATCGGCGGTGACGACGGCGAGCGGCGCGGCGAGGAGCTGGCCCGCCACCAGCGGCAGGCAGCACAGCAGCAGCAGCGGCGAGATGGCGGCCAGCGCGATGGCGATCGCAGCGCCGAACAGCGTCTCCGGCAGGAAGAGCAGCAGCGCGTCGCGCCAGCGGACGGCATGGGCGTCGCGCGCCTGGCTGCCCCAGCCCGCGGAGCGGCCGAGCGCGAGGCCGGCCATGAAGAGCGTGGTGTGGAAGGTGGACACGGCCCAGAGCATGAGGCCGAACACGGCGTCGATCGCCACGCCCGCGGCGAAGCGCGCCGCGCCGCCATAGCGCGCGACCGCGCCGCGCGTCGCCAGCACGTCGAGCCAGCCCGCGATCTTCGGCGTCAGGAACATCGCCATGAACAGCGCGTAGAGCGCGCCCGCCGCCGCGACCGGGAAGCCCGGCGTCGCCGCGGCGTCGCGCGCGACGATCGGAAGCAGCGCGATGGCGAGGGTCCAGGCCGGTATCCCCGCGAACATCAGGATCGCCCAGAAGAGCTGGAAGCGGCTCGCGGGCAGCAGTCCCGGCATGGCGAGCAGGCGCAGGTACTGCAGGTTGCCCTGGCACCAGCGCGTGTCGCGGCGCGCGAACTCGGCGAGGGTCGGCGGGTTCTCCTCCCACGACCCGGCCTCGTCTGGCATGACGCGGACCTCGAAGCCCGCGCGGCGCATCAGTGCCGCCTCGACTTGGTCGTGCGACAGGATCGGCCCGCCCAGCGGCGGCTTGCCGGGCAGGATGGGCAACTTGCAGTCGCGGGCGAAGGGCTCGATGCGCACCATCGCATTGTGGCCCCAGAACGGGCCGCAATCCGCGCTCCACCAGGCGTAGCCGGGCGTGTAGCAGCGCATCGCATGGCGCATGCCGAACTGGAAGCAGCGCGCGAAGGCGCTGTCCGACGGCATGCCGACGACGAGGCTTTGCAGGATGCCGAGGCGCGGATGCGCCTGCATCGCGCGCGCCATGCGCAGGATCGTCGCGCCGTCCATCAGGCTGTCGGCGTCGAGCGGCAGCATCGCCTCGTAGCCCGCGCCCCAGCGCGCGCAGAAGTCGCGCAGGTTCCCGGCCTTGAAGCCGGCGTTGTCGGATCGCCGGCGCAGGAAGAGCCGCGCCGCGTCGGCGGGCTCGTCCGCGCGCCACGCGGCCATCTCCGCCTCCTCCTGCGCGCCGACCGCGTCGATCGATGTGTCGCTGAGCACGAAGTAGTCGAAGGCCGCGCCCGCGCCCGTCGAGTCGACGCTGCGCTTGACCTCGCGCAGCCGGCGGAAGGCGCGGGCCGGGGCCTCGTTTCGGATGGTCATCAGGATGGCGACGCGGATGGCGAGCGGCGCCGGGTCCTCCGCCGCGCGCATGTGCGGCGCGACGGCCGCCACGGGGTCGGCGGGCACGTGGCGCATCCACAGGCCGAGCGCGCCGTTCCAGAAGCCGAGCACGGTCCAGGGCGCGGCGAGGGCGAGCGCGACGAGCATCAGCGCCTCCCATGCCGTCCAGCCCCCGGTGGCGAGGATGGCCGCCGCGGCGGCAAGCAGCGCCGCCAGCGTCCCGAGGTTCAGCAGCGCGGCGAGCCAGCGGCGCCGGGCGAGGTCGCCCAGGGCCTGCAGCCCGGCTGGGGAGGAGGGGGAGGGAGCGGCCATGCGTTCTCCGGGCGGCGTCGCGCCTGGCGCGCCGCGCGAGGGGTTTGCCGGAAGGGGGCGCGGTCTGGCAATGAGAGAGTGATGGAAAACCGACGCCCAGCCCCAGCCCTGGCGACGATCCGGCGCGCCCTCGGGCTGGTCTGGCTGGAGCGCGGCGTCGTGCTCGGCCTGATCGCCGCCAATGCCGTTCTCGCCGGCGTCCAGCTCGCCGAGCCCGTGCTGTTCGGCAAGGTGATCGACGCCCTGGCGGGCGGCCAGGCCTCGGCCGGCCTGATCGGCACCTGGGCGGCGCTCGGGCTCGCCGGGATCCTGGCCGGCGTCGTTGTCGCCGTCGTCGCCGACCGCCTCTGCCATCGCCGGCGCCTCTCGGCGATGTCGGCGGCCTTCGAGCGCGCGATCACCCTGCCGGTCGGCTACCACGCAGGGCGCGGCTCGGGCGCGGTGGTACGCACCATCCTGTCGGGCGCCGATGCGATGTTCTGGCAATGGCTGGCGCTGCTGCGAGAGCAGCTCTCCGCCCTGATCGGCGTGATCCTGCTCGTGCCGACGGCGATCGCGATGGACGGTCGCATGGCCGCGGTGCTCGGCGCGCTAGCGGTCGTCTTCGTCGCGCTGAACGTGGCGGTCGTGCGGCGCACGAGCGCCGGCCAGTCGGCGATCGAGAGCTTCCACAACGACGTCTACAGCCGCATCGGCGACGTCATCGGGAACGTCACGGTGGTGCAGAGCTACACGCGCCTCGCCGCCGAGCGCGCGGCGATGCGCGAGCTGATGGGCCGGCTTCTGCGCGCGCAATACCCCGTGCTGACCTGGTGGGGCGTGCTCACCGTGCTGACGCGCGCGGCCGGCACGATCTCCATGGTGACGGTGTTCGCGCTCGGCGCGGTGCTCGCCGCGCGCGGCGAGGTGACGGTCGGCGAGATCGTGAGCTTTATCTCCTTCGCCGCGCTGCTGATCGCGAAGCTCGACCACCTCTCCGGCTTCGTGATGCGCGTGGCGCAGCAGCTGCCCGCGGCCGGCGGCCTCTTCGCGCTGCTCGACGAGGCGCAGGCGGCGGAGGACCGCCCCGGCGCGCGCGACCTCGGGCGCGTGGCTGGCGAGGTCCGGTATTCCGGCGTCGGCTTCTCCTATCCCGGCTCGGAGCAGGGCGTGCGCGACCTCGACTTCGCGGTGGCCGCGGGCGAGACGGTCGCGCTGGTCGGGCCCACCGGCTCGGGCAAGACGACGACGCTGGGCCTGCTGCAGCGCTTCCGCGCCGTCGATCGCGGCACGATCACGGTCGACGGCGTCGACGTCCGCGACGCCACGCTCGACTCCCTGCGCGGCGCGATCGCCGTGGTGTTCCAGGATGGCGGGCTCTTCAACCGCTCGATCGCCGAGAACATCCGCGTCGGCCGTCCCGCGGCGAGCGACGCCGAGGTGGAGCAGGCGGCGCGACTCGCCGAGGCGCACGACTTCATCCTGCGCAAGCCCGGCGGCTATGGCTTCGCGATCGGCGAGGGCGGGGCGTCGCTGTCGGGCGGCGAGCGCCAGCGCATCGCCATCGCGCGCGCGATCCTCAAGGACGCGCCGATCCTGATCCTCGACGAGGCGACCAGCGCGCTCGACGGCGAGACCGAGGGCCGCATCAAGCGCGCGCTCGACCGGTTGCGCGCGGGCCGCACCACCTTCGTCATCGCCCATCGCCTGTCCACCGTCGCCGACGCCGACCGCATCCTCGTGCTCGAGGGCGGGCGGATCGTGGAGCAGGGGCGCTTCGCCGAGCTCGCCGCCGCGGGTGGCCTGTTCTCGCGCCTGCTCGCCGAGGGCGGCTTCGCGCGCCCCGCGGAGGCCGAGGCGTGATCGCGCCACTGGCCGGGTCCGCGCGCGCGGAAGGACTCGCCGCCGCGGCGGGCGCGGTGGCGGCGGGCGCGGCGCTGCTCGCGTGGCCGGCCTTCGCCAACGGCTACCCGCTGATGTTCAGCGATACCGGCGCCTTCCTGCACCAGACGCTCGGGCCGCTGATGATCTGGGACAAGCCCTGGATCTACGGCCCCTTCCTCCATCTCTTCCACTGGCACCTGACGCTCTGGACGCCGCTCGCGGCGCAGGCGCTGGTCCTGTCCCACCTGCTCTGGCTGCTGCAGCGCTGCGTGCTGGGCCGCGCCATCGCGCCCGTTCATGTCGCGCTGTGCGGCCTCGCCGCGCTCCTCACCGCCGCCCCCTTCTCGGTCGCGCTGCTCATGCCCGACGCCTTCGCGCCGGCCACGGTCCTGGCGCTGTCGATGCTGGGCCTCGCGCCGGGCCGGCTCGGTCGCGGCGAGCGGCTCTACCTCTCGGCGCTCGCGACCTTTGCCATCGCCTCGCATCTCTCGCACCTGCCGCTCGCCGCCGCGCTGGTCGCCACGACGCTCTGCGTCGACCTCGCGCTGCGCCGCCGCCTGCAGGCCCATCGCGTCGCCGCGCCGCTTCTTGCCGCGCTCGCCCTGCTCGCGGCGACCAACCTCGCGGGCCATGGGCGCGTCGCGATCTCGCCCCATGGCGCGACCTTCATGCTCGCGCGGCTGCAGGACGACGGGCCGGCCACGGCGACGCTGCGCGCGCATTGCCCGCGCGAGGGATGGACGCTCTGCGCCGCGCTCGAGCGGCTGCCGATGGACAGCGACGAGTTCCTGTGGTCGCCGGATAGCCCGGTCAACCGCGATGCCTCCGGCGCACCGCGCTTCCTGGGCGGCGCGGCGCTATCGGCCGAGGCCGGCGAGATCGTTTCTACGACCCTGCGCG